>SAMEA3663010__coassemble_34_pt1 | contig 100789 bp, 87 predicted proteins | sample SAMEA3663010__metabat2_low_PE_015 | metagenome-assembled genome bin SAMEA3663010 (sample SAMEA3663010) | pig gut metagenome | biome: pig gut; feature: pig-associated habitat; material: faeces | place: France | collected 2012 | reverse complement strand
GTAATACAGAAGAATAGAAATTGGTATGCAACGATTAGTAAGGACTAAAACAACGACTAGTAAATGACTAGTAGTCTGTAAAGTCTAAAAAGTGACAATAGGATACAAATGTTTGAGTTTGATTCTGGCATCGTCTGTTGTGAATTGCCAGTCCACCCCTTTCTGCATAGCATTCCTATCAGTGTGCCATTTCTCGAGTTCAGAGTTCAAGTCTTCCAAATTATCAATTCTCCGTTTCCCGAGGCATTGTTTAGATAACGCAGACAACTCAATCTCTGCTATGTCGAGCCAACTTCCATGCTTGGGTGTATAATGGAATTCGAATCTTTTGGCGAGTCTTAGTGCTTCTGCTGGCGGAAATGTCTCATAGAAAGAACTTTTGTCATGGGTGTTGAGATTGTCACACACCATGATAATCTTTTCAGCATTAGGATAAACTTCGTCAGCAAGCCATTTCATCTGTTTGGCCCAGTCAATCTTTGTCCTATGCTCTAATGCTTTAGCATGGCGAAATCCTGCAAGAGGCTCTGTAAAAAGGAATATACTACAAGTACCATTGCGGACGTATTCACTATCTTGGATGAGAGCACCATTCTTCTTACGACGTCCTTGGCGCGCATCTGCTAGCAATTGTAGAGGCTTTTCGTCCATGCAGACAACAGGGAATCGTTCGTCATACGGACGGCTATATACTTCCAGCACATCCTCCATGCAAGCGGCAAAATCAGCGCTTTGTTCCTTTGGTATACACCATTCCTCAACAAGGTGTGGCTTGAGACTATTCTCTTTCAATATCTTTCCCACTGTTGTATGGCTTATCTTGTCTATGTAATTCATCTGTACCATCCTTTCTGACAACAGGCGTAGTGTCCATCTGCAATATCCTTCAGAAGGATTGTGACAAGCCATGGCTATCACGTGTGCTTCCACTTCGCCTGTAATCTTGCTCTCCACTGGAGGCGTCTTACGTTTCTTGCGATATATGCATTCTATACCACTGACTTTATATTCTTTCAAAACCCGGCTGACAGTCTGCTTTTTTGTGCTCAACAAGTCTGCCAACTCTTCTGTTGTATATTGTTTCTTGCCTTTTCTGTTGCTATTGAGTAGAATTTGTGCGCGCCGTATCGTTCGAGCTGGGGCTGTACCCTTGGAAAGTAATTGTTCCAGGAACTTTTGATCTTTCAGGGAGAGTGTTATGATGATTTTCTGTCTTGACATAGTTGAGTGTAACCCTTTGGTTTTCAAATATAAATGTACGAAAAATAATTGACATAGATAAATTTAATACTCTGATATTTAGCGCGTTAGACAATATTCTCCTTCCGCAGATAAACGTCCAGTTTGATTGTTGGTTAAGTAACTTGTTTTGTCACTTTTTAGACTTTACAGACTACTAGTTATTACTGTTTCTTGTAGTACTTCTTTGCCTCTGGAATCCACCCTTGTATCTGTTTAATGCGCTTCTCGTCAGAGGGATGGTCACTGAAGATGGAGTTGGAACTGTTGCCCGCCGCTGCCATGCGCTGCCAAAATGCAAGAGCTGTCTGAGGGTCGTAGCCCGCCATCGCCGCAAAGATGAGTCCGATGTGGTCGGCTTCGCTCTCCTGACTGCGCGAGAAGCCCGAGGTCCAAGCCTTGGTGCCCACGCCGATGATGGAAGACACCACATTCGCCGTGTTCGGTCCCATGCCTGCCGCAGAAGCTACGCCTCCAAGAATCTGCAAGCCAGCCTGCTGCTTATAGTCGTTGCTGATGCGTTCTGCAGAGTGCTTTGCCACTGCATGTGCAATCTCGTGCCCCAGCACGATGGCAAGCGATGCCTCATCTTGAGTGACGGGCAGGATGCCTTCATACACCACGATTTTCCCGCCTGGCATACAGAAAGCATTCACTTGATTGTTCTGCACCAGATTGAACTCCCACTTGTAGTTCGACACCTCGTTGCCCAGTCCGTGACTGTTGAGATAGGAAACCACGGCATTTGCCAAACGCTGCCCCACTCGCTTCACCATCGCAGTGTTGGTAGCATTGGTCGAAATCTTCGCCGATTTCATATAGTTCTGATACTCTTGGTTGCTCAGGCTCATCACCTGTTCATCGCTGACAACCAATCTCTGCTTACGCCCAGTGATGGGCACCTGCATAGCAGTTCCGCAACTGGTGAGGATGACAACTGCAACCACCCCCATAAGCCATTTAATCGTTTTCATGATTTTTCTGTTTTTAATCAAAAATTATTGTGGCAAAGTTACAATTTTTCCCTCTACCCACCAAACATTTTTAATGTTTAACATAAGAAATTGAAGGAATAGGAACTTTTTTTCTTGACTTTTTTTGTAAATCTTAGAAAAAAGCATACATTTGCCAACAAGAGGCTTTGAAACCCTCCAACTAATTAGTGTTCGCTGAAAAACAGTCAACTATGTGAATATTAAGAATCTATGACAAAAAATTCTTTGTTTGTTTAACAAAAAATGAGTACCTTTGAGTGTTAAAAGTCATATGGGAATGAAGTATTACACGCCACAACACAAGCAGTTGACCCTGGATTTGGTGAGGTCGTCTTTGGACAACCTTGACAAGTTTAATCGCTGGGTGCGGATGGGCGACCTTCTCCCATGGGCTGACATCGAAAAGGAATACAACTCACGTCTTGACAACAAGGAGCAAGGTGCTGGCAACAAGCCGGCCCGCATGGTGGACAGGTGCGATGATGGTAAAGCACAAACTCGGCCTTTCCGATCAGGAGACGATAGAAATCATCCGTGAGAATCCGTACATGCAGTATTTCTGCGGTCTGTCTGAGTTTACTGACACTCCGATATTCGATGCGAGCCTGTTTGTCACAATCCGTAAACGCATCAGTGAGGAGGAGGTCAACGCCATGACCACGAAGATGCTTCTGAAGCAGCAACGCATACAGGAAGAGCGTCGCCGTCAGAAAGAGCAGGAAGCCAGGGATAAGGGCGAGGAGCCTCCCAAGCCGAAGAGCGAAGACCCTGACGCAGCAGAGTTCACGGATTCCAAAGGCCGCAAGCACAAAGGGATTTTGAAGATTGAAGTTCCTGAGGGAACTTTGTCATACCCTAACCGAAATATGGCAGCTTATAATGGATATGATCACATGCTGGGGGTATGTCTGCACCCCTGTTTTGATGAATCGGAATTAATTCAGCGAACACTAATTACAACTACAACGACAACAACCAGTCACTCTACCTTCTAAACAAATTAAAAGAGTGGAGCACTCCCCCATCAGGATATGAGGTGCTGCATCCGCCGGGTTCTCTACCATCTGTGGACGAGATGCTCTCCACACTCGATGCCGAGAACAGTTCGCATTCAAAAACCACCACACACACTCACCGCGCCGACATTGGCTACAACTTCACCAAGAGCAATGATAGCATATATAGCCAGTTGACATTCACCTTGGGCATTCCAATGACACATGAAAGCATGGACTACCAACGGGGCACACAAGTAGATACGTTGATGAAGCGAAACAAGGTGTTCATCAACCCTGGAATCAGTTTCAATCACGAAATGTACAAAAAGAACCGAGGATTCAGCATCAACTACAACATGGACAATTCAGCACCCGGCATGACAAGCCTGCTGAATATCCGCGATGACAGTAACCCACTCTACATCACTTCGGGTAACCCGAATCTGAAGAACACGCGCACACATAATTTTTATTCACAATACCGCGACAAATTCGGCAAGATGTTCTTCAACACATCGGTGAATGCCAGCCTCACGGAAAATGCTGTGGCATCGGGCTACATTTATAATAAGGAAACAGGCGTGAGAACTGTGACCCCTGACAATGTGAACGGAAACTGGAGCATCGGCGCAAACATGATGGGCAACCTCTCGAATGTGCAGCGCTATGTGAACGCACAGGGGCGTACCGAGACATTCAACAATGTGATACCTTCCTACGGCATCCTCCATGCCATCTATCGCTTGAATATACAACCCAAGAAAAAAGGTGCGGCAGAATCTCCCACACCTTAAGTTCTAAACTCCAAGCCCTAAACCCTCATCTCTAAACTCTAAACCATTCACCCCTTATACTTAGCAGGAGTGCATCCGTACTGCTTCTGGAAACACTTGGCAAAGTAGGAAGGGCTGGAGAAGCCCACCATGTAGCACACCTCATTCACCCGATAGTTTCCTGTTACGAGCAAAGATGCAGCATGTTTGAGACGAATAACCTGTATCATCTCGTTGGGGGTCACATCGGCAAGAGCCTTGATTTTGGCAAAGAGCCCCGAACGGGATACACCCAATTCGGAAGCAAGGAAATCGACAGAAAGGTCGGGATTAGAAAAGTTTTGCTCGATGGTCACTTCCATCTTGTCAAGAAAGGCTTGATCTTTCTCGTTAATTGTCATGAACTTGATACGAGCATCGTGTACCTCCTGCTCTCGCTGAGTGTTGAGTTCCAGAATCTCCTGTTCCTTCTGGATATTGAGTTCTTGTATTTCTTGTTCTTTTTGGATGTTGAGCTGCTCCATTTCCGCCTCATGCTTCTGTTCTTTCCTCCGCAGCAGGTGGCGCACCAGAAGGGTGATGGCTGCAATAATCAGCAGCAGATAAAAAATCTTGGCTGGTGTGTTCCAATAGAAAGGAGGGGTGATGACGATGCGGAGCGTCGCCTCCTCTGATGCAGTGCCCTCGTTGGTCACGGCGCGGACATGGAGAATATAGGTGCCTGGAGGAAGATTGGTATAAGTGGCACTCTGGTGATTACCAATCTCTATCCACTCGGTGTCAAAGCCCTCAAGATAATAACTATACGAAATATCGGAAGGCTGCCAATAACTCATGGCAGAGAAGTAGATGCGGAACACACTTTCGCGGTAACTGAGACATAGTTCGTCCACATAGGGAAGTCGCTGTGACAGAATGTCGCCATCCACAGGCACCGGACGATTGAAAATATCCAGTCCCGTGAAGACGACTTGAGGTTTCACCCCGCTACGATGCATCTGCTGCGGAGTGAAAGTGATGAAGCCATTGGTGGTGCCAAGGTATATTTTCCCATCGGAGGCTCGCAAAATGGCATCAGGAAGGAAGTCAACACTGACGATATTGCCACCATGCTGATAAAGTTGAGTCACTTCATTTTTCGTCGTCGAATAGCACAGGATACCAGCGGAAGTGGTGAGCCAAAGGTCTTCACCTTGTGAGGTGATGCCATAGACACTGATATCATCGGTGATGAGAGTGACCATTTCGAAACGGTCTTTCTGCTTGACATAACGATAAAGTCCGCTTGCCATACCCACCCAAAGTGTTCCGAGCGAGTCTTCATGGAGACTATATGCCGACACAGTGGCACCATCAAATTGATGGCCGCCCTTAAAATCAAGATAATGCTTCCAAGTCTTTCCCTTTCCATAACGCCACAATCCGTTGCCGTCTGTCGCCACCCACACACGATCTGTACAATCTTGTATGATGTCCATCACAGGTACACCCACCTGCTTCACATTGCTGAGGGTACGTGTGTCGGGATTGTAGATACCCACTTCATGGAAGGTGCCCACCCATATGCGGTGCTGGCGGTCACTGCAGATGGCGTAGGATGTCGCATCAATATGCTTTCCGTTCTCATCGTCGAACGAAGGCACATGAGTCACTGCCAACGTGTTCACATCCACGATATCCATTCCTTGCGCATAGGTGCCCACATAAAGAAGATCACCCTCCAGATTCAAGGCATGCACATTGTGCTCTATTCCCCCTGCGGACAGCCGCACCTTGACGAATGAGCCATCGGTGGGGTCATAATAGCACAAGCCTCCATCATCACTGGCAATCCAAAGTCGATGGTGACGATCTTCGCAGAAGTGATTAATCACACTACCCGAGACGGAGCCCCTCAACTTCCCCTCCGCAGACAGCCGTCCATTGTCCTGCTGTCCCACATAAGACGTGAAATTACTTGCCACAGGATGCGTGTAGTTCACACCGCCATAATAGGTTCCAATCCAAGTGCCCCCTTCTCTGTCCAGCATGAGCGGATAGACAAAATTATCACTGAGCACACCAGTAAAAGGGGTGTTACGATTGTGCAGTTTGACCTGATGATTCTGCACATCCACCACAGCGACACCTTCATCACTTCCTACAATCAGATAGTCTTTCGTCAGTTCCATGAGACTATGAACATTTCGCATCCGGGTCTCTTCAGGCGTAAACATCACCTCTGCCTGATGGCTGGATGCGTCAAAACGGACAAGTGCACCATCCCACACTCCCAACCACATCTTACCTACAGCATCTTCCATAAGGGAAATACCGCCCACGTTTTCTGGCAATCCAGCTTTTCTTCCATGCAACAAATAAGGCACAAAACAATTCTTCTTCTCATCATATCGGATGATGTTCACCTTCTCCCAATTGCTGACCGCCCACACTCCACCTTTCTTATCCACATACACACATCCGTAAACCTTTCCGTTTTCCGGAATCGGCACAGAATAACATCTTCCATTCTTCGTATCAATCCGCAAGACACCCTGTCCCATCGTTGCCACCCACAAGTTGCCTCTATCGTCCATCCTCAAACTGGCAACGTTCAATCGCTCCGACAACACATTTTTATCCTCACATTTGTATCTTTTCACACTGTCCAGACGTTGTGAATACAAAAAAAGTCCATTTTCAGTTCCGACCCAGATGGTGTCATTGTTTTCAGCCAGCGCCGTAACCGACATAGAACGGGTTCCGCTTATCAGCACCATCCGATGGGCATCATAACGGTTCAGGCCACGGCTCGTTCCAATCCACACGAAGCCCTTCCTGTCCTGCAGCAATGCACGCACCGTGTTTGACGACAGTCCATCGTTCACCGATAAACATGAGAATGTCAAGGAAATATCATACGGAGAAGGCAAGGAGGAAGCAGCAAGAACATTTGTTGCCATGCTCCACAGCAACAGTCCTATTACGAAAATGAAATGACGAAAGACTATCATAACCCCAATAATCTATAAATAAAGAATGGTCAGGAGCAGAAGCATCTTATCATATCCAGTCCAAAACTCTATACCTTAAGCTCCTAAGACTCCCCAAAACTCTTAAAATCGGTGCTAAGTTAACAAAAAAATCGTACAATCCAACAAGAAAATCGTCCAAAACAATAGATACAACACCGCTTTTGTATTATTTTCTTATTGATTTAGACTTTTCTGGCACAGCAATTGGTGAAAAAGCCGTTACTTTGCACCAGATTTACAAAACGACTGATTAATGGATTAACGAATAAGATATTATAGATACGGCTAATTAATGAATTAACGAATATACATAAAGGATAGGATTTGTTAGATTGGTTATATTAATGTACCCCAAGGCTGTTATTGGGATTTATGATTAGATAGTAATATATAATAGGTGAAAACAACGCACGAGCGCGTGCGAAAATCTTGTCCAAAGGACACATGCCCAGAACAAGAATTGGCAAATGCCAACAAAAGAGGGCTGAACGCGAGTTCAGTCCTCTTTTGTTATGTATAACGAGCATAGCGCAGATGGCATTGGCCTGGACGATGACTGACGAGTCGGGCAACCGGCGAGGATGTTGTGAGATATTCCCTGAAGACACCCCTCAAAAGAGGGCAGACTCTTACCACTAAGGGGGTCAGACTCTCACTTATGCAGGGGGTCAGACTCTCATCCTCTTCATAGGTGAGAGTCTGACCCCTTTTGAGGTTGTGAAAGACGGTTTTAAAGAATCCTTTGTTTACAGCAAGTCCACTTTCTTCACCACGGGTTTTCCACCTTCGAATTTGATGGTGACTTTGAAGTTGGCAAAGTCGCTGTAGATGTAGAGCGGAATGGTCTCGTCCTGCTTGGGCTCGTAGTCAAACTTCAAACGGATGTTGGAACCCGAAAGGTAGTTCTCCGAAGGACGTATCGCCTTATCCTTGTCGTTGAGTTGGTGGAGCGAGAACACGGGATCGATAAGGGTGAGGATGCGTGGAAGTTCGATGCGCAATTTCTTGTCCTTACCCGTCACGAGGTTCTTCACATCGCGCTTCATATCGTTCCACAAGTTACCGTCGCTCACGATTCCATAGACCTTCATACCCTCTTGGATGATGGATTGGAGTTTGCCGTTGTCCACATTGAAGTCTTCAAGAAGTTGCTGCTTGGCGGTTGAAAGCTGAGAGTTGTGGGTTGAGGGTCTAGAGTTGTTATCACGGGCTGCGGCTTCGGATGCTTTCATGTACTTGTAGTTCACGTTGTCAATCCAGCAGATTTTGTCGTCGGTCATGGCGATGGCACGAATGCGCGTGATGTCGTTGTATTTCTTGTCTTCATAGTTGAGTTTCACAACGCCAATCTCGGTCTTGTCGTTGTGCTTGATGATGTTGACCGAGGGGAGTTTCTGCACATCGTATTCGTCCTTGTACATATCGGTATAGTGCAGACAAAGGAAGATGCGCACGTTCTCCAAGTCGATGTCGGAACGGTTATTGATGGTGACCTTGATTTCATCTTCCTTATCGGCAAGTGTCCAGTTGGTGGTTGGTTCCACCGCCACATCGAGAAATGGCTGTTCGAGCAGTATCTGCCGGAAACTGCTATACATGTTCTCCTCACAGTACTGCATGTCGCTGAGCAGGCAGTCATATACACCCTGATTGCCACGACGGTAGAAGTGGTTGAAGATTTCCTCCTTGCTCTTCTCCACATCACCGTTCTGGGCATAGTAGTTTGCCTTGAGCAGGTTAGGACTGAAGATGCCAAAGCCTTCCATCGTGGAGCGGTAGAGCCGCAGCAAATACTTTCCTTCTGCAGACTTGTTCAGGTAGGTGCGCGCCTTGTAACTGTCGAGCAGGTCGGTCAGTGCCGCTGCCTGTCGTGGATATTCCATCGATGCTTGGTCGAAATAAGATACGGCTTTGGCGATTTCTCCTTGTTCGCGGTAGAGCAACCCCTTCAGCACCAAAGCAGGGGCTGAACGGGAAGGATAGAGTTTCATGTAGTGGTCGAGAGTGGCTTCTGCCTCCATCTGCAATTCAGTCCGCTCATCGGGAGCAGAACGTTCAGTTGCCACTCCTGCAAGAACAGAGTCTGCCAAAGCAATGGCTTCATCAGCCCCCCTCAGACTCTGCGAAAGGTCATACTCCATAGAAGAGGACAATGTTCCCAAATTACCAACCTCACTGCTCATTTGGATTAGTGACAGTCCTTTCAGCAGCAATGCCTCACGGTTAGTCGGATACTCCTTCAGAATCTCCTGCGACTGGTTGTATGCCTCCATTGGTTGTCCACCATACAGGTCAATGTATGCCTTATCTTTTTTCAGGCACAAAGCATCCCACTCCTGCATATACTTATAATAGACTGGTGCATAATCCTCCAAATACTGCACATAGGACATCCTCACAGCCTCTATTTCCCGTTCTAACTGGCGTTTGAGTTCCTTCTGCTTCTCATACTCTTCGAAGGCTGCCGTCTTTGCTTTGTCCATGCCACTACCCAACGAAACGGTGCTCAGTGTAGCATCACCCGTCAACATCGAACCGATTACACCCACCGGATTCACCTCCGAAGCAAACGTGGTCGCCCCACTTGTGGCACTGCGCATCAGCATCCACACATCGTCCAGTTCTTTGTACTCCTTCTGCAATTCATACAGTCGCTGCAAGATGGGAAACAATTTCTTTTTCTGCTCCAACACTTCAGGTGCCACACGGCTGAAGTCCTGCTTCGCCACATACTCGAGGTATGACATGAAGTCTTCTGACTGACACTGTGCCACTTCCAACGCATTCATCGCCCTCACCGTTTCCTCAATGTCATAATCAGGCGATTTCGCTTCCATTGCTTCGTATGCAGGTTCAAACTCCTCAGAAGGCGTGTATTCCTCCAGATTGATGGCCTCAACGGGCCAGAAACGCCATGCAACAAAGGCGGCAATGCCCAGCACGACCACCCCTACAAGTGTCCAAACAATAATCTTTCTCATGAGTTACAAATATTTCATGTCGCAAAGATAAACATTCTTCTACACCTCTGCAAACGATTGGAGGGAAAAACTACTTATCAGTAAAAAACTAAACCTTTTTGGGGGAGCAAGAGCCAACTCAAAAAAAGAGGATGGCTCTATTTGAACCCATCCTCTTCGCTATAGAATCAATGTATTTGTTTAGAAATCGTTGTCGAACGAGGAGAATACCATGTCGGCATCGAAAGGACGACGCTCGACGGCCTGGAAGTCTTCCTTGGCGCCGACGATGATTTTGTCGAAGTCGCGCATACCAGTGCCGGCAGGGATGAGGTGCCCGGAAATCACGTTCTCCTTCATGCCTTCGAGCGAGTCGCTCTTGCCACAGATGGCTGCCTCGTTAAGCACCTTCGTGGTCTCCTGAAATGATGCAGAAGACATGAAAGACTTGCTGCCGAGACCTGCACGGGTGATACCTTGCAGAATCTGTACAGATGTGGCAGGGATGGCATCACGCGTCTGCACCAGCTTGAGGTCGCGACGCTTCAGCATGGAGTTCTCGTCGCGCAGTTTGCGGGCGGTGATAATCATACCTGGCTCCAACGTCTCGGAATCACCTGCATCGGTGACGAATTTCTTGCCCCAGATGCGGTCGTTCTCCTCGAGGAAGTCGAGTTTATCGACAATTCCTTCTTCGAGGAATCGAGTGTCGCCAGCATCTTCGATACGTACCTTACGCATCATCTGACGGACAATGATTTCGAAGTGCTTATCGTTGATAGACACACCCTGCATACGATAGACGTCCTGCACTTGATTAACAATGTACTCCTGCACGGCAGTAGGACCCTTGATGGCAAGGATGTCGGCTGGCGTGATGGCTCCATCGGAAAGTGGTGTTCCGGCACGCACATAGTCGTTCTCCTGCACCAGAATCTGCTTGGACAGTGGCACAAGGTACTTGCGGACATCGCCCACCTTGGAGGTGAGAATGATTTCGCGGTTGCCACGCTTCACCTTACCCATTGTCACCTCTCCGTCGATTTCTGCCACGATGGCTGGGTTGGATGGGTTACGTGCCTCGAAGAGTTCGGTCACACGTGGAAGACCACCCGTGATGTCACCAGCCTTGGCAACTGAACGTGGAATCTTCACAAGGATGTCACCAGCCTTGAGTTTCTGACCATCCTCCACCACGATGTGACCGTTGATGGGGAATGAGTAAGTACGAAGCAGTTCACCATCTTTCTTGTCGAGGATGTGGCAGTAGGGCACTGCAGCACGGTCTTTTGCCTCTGTGACGATGAGGTCGCGAAGACCTGTGGTTTCATCGACATCGACACGATAAGTAAGACCTTCCTTCACACCTTCGAACTGTGCTACACCATCGAACTCTGTGACGATGACAGAGTTGAATGGATCCCAATCGGCAATGACCTGACCAGCCTCAACCGTATCGCCAGACTTGGCGTAGAGGTTGGCACCATATGGAACGGGAACGGTTGAAAGGATGATGCCTGTATTGAGATCGAGGAAACGGAGTTCTGCCAGACGCCCCACGACCACCTGACCTTCAGGATGCTCAGCAGTAGGACGTGCAACAGTGCGCAATTCGTCGATTTCGATCTTAGACTTGTTCTTTGCCTTAATCTGTGCATTGGCAGCTGCGTTACCTGCGACACCACCAGCGTGGAACGTACGGAGGGTCAACTGCGTACCAGGTTCACCGATGGCTTGTGCAGCGATGACACCGACAGCCTCGCCCTTCTGCACCATGCGCTGAGTGGCGAGGTTACGTCCGTAGCACTTCATGCAGACACCCTTCTTGCTCTCGCAAGTGAGGACGGAACGAATTTCAACACTCTCAATGCCACATGCCTCAATTTCGGCAGCAATGCGATCGGTGATTTCCTCACCACTGGCAACAATGAGTTCGTTGGTCTTCGGATTGACGATGTCATGAACAGATACACGGCCCAGAATGCGCTCCGCTAATGATGCCACCACACGGTCACCATCCTTGAGGGCTGTACAAATCAAGCCACGGAGTGTACCACAATCTTCCTCGTTGACAATGACATCGTGGGAAACATCGACGAGACGACGAGTCAGATAACCTGCATCGGCTGTCTTGAGGGCTGTGTCGGCAAGACCCTTACGGGCACCGTGAGTAGAGATGAAGTATTCGAGCACAGACATGCCTTCCTTGAAGTTAGAAAGGATTGGGTTCTCGATGATGTTATTGTCGGAAGCACCTGCTTTCTGAGGCTTAGCCATCAGACCACGCATACCTGCCAACTGAGAAATCTGGTCAGCAGAACCACGGGCTCCAGAGTCGAGCATCATGAAGACTGCGTTGAAACCTTGGTCTGCCTCGGTCATCTGCTTCATGAGGGTTTTCTTGAGCGAGTCGTTCACCTTGGTCCAAGTCTCGACCACCTGCTGGTAACGGTCCTTGTCTGTGATAAGACCCATCTGATAGTTCATGGTAATCTGGTCAACAGCATCATGACCATCCTGAACAATCTGCTCCTTCTCGGCTGGAATGATGATATCGTCAAGCACGAAGGACAGACCGCCCTCATATGCCTTGCGGTAACCGAGGTTCTTGATACCATCGAGGAACTCACAAGCACGTGCCATACCTACACCCTTGATAACACGGGTGATGACTTTCTTCAATGCCTTCTTACCAATGACCTCGTTAACGAAGCCTATCTCCTCTGGAACCACCTCATTGATGGTGATGCGACCAACAGTGGTTTCCACAAGATGCTTGTATGGATTACCATTCTCATCAATGTCACGAACTACACACTTAATCAGTGCGTGCACATCAACCTTGCCTTCATTGTAGGCGATGATGGCTTCCTCGGGACCATAGAATGTAAGTCCTTCACCCTTAGCCCCAGGACGCACCTTTGAGATATAGTAGAGGCCGAGCACCATGTCCTGAGAAGGAACAGTGATAGGTTCTCCACTGGCAGGGGAGAGGATGTTATGTGACTGAAGCATCAGCAACTGAGCCTCAAGGATTGCCTCATTGGAAAGCGGAAGATGGACAGCCATCTGGTCACCATCGAAGTCGGCGTTGAACGCTGTACATGCAAGTGGGTGAAGCTGGATTGCCTTACCCTCAATCATGCGAGGCTGGAATGCCTGGATACCCAGACGGTGCAGTGTAGGTGCACGGTTGAGGAGCACGGGGTGACCCTTCATCACGTATTCGAGGATATCCCAAACAACGGGATCGCGACGGTCAACGATCTTCTTGGCTGACTTCACGGTCTTCACGATACCACGCTCGATAAGCTTGCGGATGACGAATGGCTTGTAAAGTTCTGCCGCCATGAGTTTTGGCAGACCACACTCACCCATATTCAGTTCAGGACCTACGACAATAACGGAACGTGCAGAATAGTCAACACGCTTACCGAGGAGGTTCTGACGGAAACGGCCCTGCTTACCCTTGAGGGCATCGGAAAGAGACTTCAACGGACGGTTGCTCTCGCTCTTCACAGCACTGCTCTTACGAGAGTTATCGAAGAGAGAATCGACTGCCTCCTGAAGCATACGCTTCTCGTTACGGAGGATGACATCAGGAGCCTTAATCTCAATGAGCCGCTTGAGTCGGTTGTTACGGATGATGACACGGCGATAGAGGTCATTGAGGTCAGATGTGGCGAAACGTCCACCATCCAGTGGAACGAGCGGACGAAGGTCTGGAGGCGTCACAGGAATGTTATGCATAATCATCCACTCAGGACGGCTCTTGCCCTTGCTGGCGCGGAAAGATTCCACCACCTGCAGACGTTTGAGTGCCTCGGTCTTACGCTGAACGGAACCATCCTTGTCGGCAGCAGCACGCAATTCGTTGGCTAGGTGATCGAGGTCGATGCGCTTGAGCATATACTCAATCGCTTCTGCCCCCATCATAGCAATGAACTTGTTGGGATCCTCGTCGGGAAGCAGCTCATTATTGGGGTCGAGGTTGTCAACGATATCGTAGTACTCTTCTTCAGAAAGGAGTTCACCATCAAGGATATTCTTTTCTGCATCCTCGGCAACACCTGCCTGAATGATGATGTAACGCTCGTAATAGATGACAGCGTCGAGTTTTTTTGTTGGAAGACCAAGAAGATAGCCAATCTTGTTAGGCAGTGAACGGAAATACCAGATGTGAGCGACTGGCACAACGAGTGCAATGTGACCTGTACGCTCACGGCGCACCTTCTTCTCCGTCACCTCCACACCACATCGGTCGCAGACGATACCCTTATAGCGAATGCGCTTGTATTTGCCACAATGGCATTCATAGTCCTTGGTAGGACCAAAGATACGTTCGCAGAAGAGACCATCGCGCTCGGGCTTGTAAGTGCGGTAGTTGATGGTTTCTGGCTTCAGCACCTCACCACAACTGTTCTCAAGGATTTCTTCTGGAGAAGCAAGACTGATGGTAATCTTGGTGAAATTATTTTTGATTTTTGATTCTTTCTTAAAAGCCATGTTATATATATCTGTTTTTACGGTTTGAGGTTTTACGGTTTGAGGTTTTACGGTTTGAGGAGCCGTATGACCGCACGACCGCACGACCGTATGACCGATGATATTTATTAATCCAATGAGATGCTAAGACCGAGGCCACGAAGTTCGTGGAGAAGCACGTTGAGTGACTCGGGGATGCCAGGAGTTGGCATTGGGTCGCCCTTCACGATGGCTTCATAGGCCTTGCTACGGCCGTTGACATCATCTGACTTAATCGTAAGGATCTCTTGAAGAACATGTGCCGCACCGAATGCCTCGAGTGCCCAAACCTCCATTTCTCCGAAACGCTGACCACCAAACTGGGCTTTACCACCAAGTGGCTGTTGAGTGATAAGAGAGTAAGGACCGATGGAACGTGCGTGCATCTTGTCCTCGACCATGTGACCGAGTTTCAGCATGTAGGTCACACCGACTGTTGCCGGCTGGTCAAAGCGAAGACCCGTTTCACCATTGTAGAGGTATGTACGTCCGTAACGTGGAAGCCCCGCCTTGTCTGTCCATTCGCAGAGGTCCTCCAGACGAGCACCGTCAAAGATTGGAGTGGCAAACTTGACATTGAGTTTCTTGCCTGCTGCACCTAACACGGTCTCAAAAATCTGACCGATATTCATACGTGAAGGCACACCCAGCGGGTTGAGCACGATATCTACAGGAGTACCATCCTCAAGGAACGGCATATCTTCCTGACGAACAATCTTAGACACGATACCCTTATTACCGTGACGACCTGCCATCTTATCGCCCACACCCATCTTACGCTTCTTAGCAATGTAAACCTTAGCCATCTGGATGATACCTGATGGGAGCTCATCACCAATGGTGAGTGCAAACTTCTTGCGATGAAGTTCTGCAGCCAAAATCTTGTACTGCTTGAGGTAGTTGATAACCAACTGACGAATCAGGTCATTGGTATGCTCATCCTTTGTCCAGCCAGACAACTGAACGGCTGTATAATCAATATTATGGAGAGCACCTGCAATGAATTTGGCACCTGCAGGGATGATATCGGCACCCATATAATCCTTCACGCCCTTAGAGGTCTTACCCTTTGTCAGTGTAAGAATCTTGTCAATGAGGATTTCCTTCAGGCCATCCATCTTGTCCTGATATTCCTGGTCGTACTTAGGCAGAATCTTTTTGTCCTCAGCCTTCGAAGCACGAGTCTTGATGGCCTTAGAGAAAAGTTTCTTGTCAATCACGACACCAGCAAGAGATGGGGTTGCCTTGAGAGACGCATCCTTCACATCGCCCGCCTTGTCACCAAAGATGGCACGAAGCAACTTCTCTTCAGGTGTTGGATCTGATTCACCCTTTGGCGTAATCTTACCAATGAGAATGTCACCTGGTTCGATGCGAGCACCGACACGTACAATACCATTTTCGTCAAGATCTTTGGTTGCATCCTCGCTGACGTTTGGAATATCAGCAGTAAGTTCCTCAACACCACGCTTAGTTTCACGTACTTCGAGCGAGTACTCATCCACATGAACTGAGGTGAGGAGGTCTTCACGAACAACACGTTCGTTCAGCACGATAGCATCCTCATAGTTGTAACCCTTCCAAGGCATATATGCCACGAGAAGGTTACGGCCCAATGCCAACTCACCATTCTCAGTGGCATAACCTTCTGTAAGGATATCACCCTTCTTCACCTTCTGACCACGGTCACAAATAGGACGGAGGTCGATAGTCATGTTCTGATTGGTACGACGGAACTTTGGAATCTTATATTCCTTCAATGCTGGTTCGAAACTTACGAACTCCTCATCTTCGGTACGGTTGTAGAGAATACGGATTGTTGTTGCATCAACATATTCAACCACACCGTCACCTTCTGCAACAATCATAGTACGTGAATCTTCACACACCTGCTTCTCAATACCTGTACCAACAATAGGAGCCTCAGTGCGAATCAATGGAACTGCCTGACGCATCATGTTAGAGCCCATAAGTGCACGGTGGGCATCGTCGTGCTCCAAGAAAGGAATCAACGCTGCTGCTATAGATGCAATTTGCTGAGGAGCGACATCCATGTAGTCAACCTCTGATGGAGGAACCACCGGGTAGTCAGCATCCTGACGACACTTCACGACCTTACGGATGAAGTGACCATCGTCTGTCAATGGGGCATTGCCCTGACCGATAATCTTATTTTCTTCTTCCTCGGCAGAAAGATAAACGATGTGATCATTATCAATATCGGCAACACCATCTATTACCTTACGATAAGGCGTTTCAATAAAGCCGAGGTTGTTAATCTTTGCATAGACACAAAGAGAAGAAATCAGACCGATGTTTGGACCTTCAGGGGACTCGATTGGACACAAACGGCCATAGTGAGTGTAGTGTACGTCACGAACCTCGAAACCCGCACGTTCACGAGAAAGACCACCGGGACCAAGGGCTGAAAGACGACGCTTGTGAGTCACCTCAGCAAGAGGATTGGTCTGATCCATGAACTGAGACAAGGGGTTTGTTCCGAAGAAGGAATTGATGACACTTGAAATGGTCTTGGCGTTAATCAAGTCCGTTGGAGAGAACACCTCATTGTCACGCACATTCATACGTTCACGGATGGTGCGGCTCATACGAGCAAGACCACTGGCAAACTGATTAGAGAGTTGTTCACCGACGGTGCGCACACGACGATTCGAAAGGTGGTCAATATCATCGACTACAGCCTTTGAATTAGCCAACTCAACGAGATACTTGATAATCTCAATGATGTCTTCCTTCGTCAGCACACGAATCTCCGGGTCAATAGAAAGATTCAACTTTCGGTTGATGCGGTAACGACCCACATCGCCGAGGTCATAACGCTTGTCGGAGAAGAACAAACCGTTGATCACCTCACGAGCAGAAGCATCATCGGCTGGGTCTGCATTGCGGAGTTGACGATAAACGTAAGTGATGGCTTCCTTTTCAGAGTTACTCGGGTCTTTCTGAAGGGTATGAAATATGATAGAGAAGTCTGCCGTATTGGCATCTTCACGCTGCACAAGAATGGTCTCAACACCTGAATCCAAGATCTTTTCAATGACATCATCGTCAATGACATTGTCACGGTCAACCACAATCTCGTTACGCTCGATAGAAACAACTTCACCAGTATCTTCATCCACAAAGTCCTCATTCCAAGACTGAAGAATGCGGGCAGCGAGTTTGCGTCCCTTTGCCTTTTTGAGATTTGTTGCATTCACTTTAATCTCATCCGAAAGATTAAAGATGTCAAGAATGTCCTTGTCATTTTCAAATCCGATGGCACGGAGGAGCGTTGTCACAGGCAACTTCTTCTTACGGTCAATGTATGCGTACATCACATTGTTGATGTCGGTGGCGAACTCAATCCAAGAGCCCTTGAATGGAATGATACGAGCAGAGAAAAGAGGAGTACCGTTAGCGTGAACGCTTGAGCCGAAGAACACGCCAGGAGAACGGTGCAACTGAGATACGACAACACGTTCCGCACCATTGATTACGAACGTTCCGTTGTCTGTCATATAAGGAATCGAACCCAGGAACACATCCTGAATGACGGTGTCGAAATCCTCATGGTCTGGGTCTGAGCAATAAAGTTTGAGTTTTGCCTTCAAAGGAACACTATAAGTCAAGCCGCGTTCCAGGCACTCTTCAATAGAGTAGCGTGGAGCGTCGATGTAGTAATCCAAGAACTCAAGCACAAAGTTATTGCGAGTGTCTGCAATGGGGAAATTCTCTGCAAAGACCTTGTAAAGTCCATCCTTCTTGCGCTTCTCAGGTGGCGTGTCCAACTGAAGAAAATCCCTGAACGACTTGAGCTGCACGTCCAAGAAGTCAGGATATGGCATCGGGTTCTTTACGGTTGCAAAGTTTACTCGGTTGTTGATGATTTGAGACATCTTATATGTTTGATTTGAATGATGATTCAGATTATAAAGATAGATGGAAGCGTGCCGAGGCATCAGCCATCTAATAGCAGGAGGAGAATCCTAAAAGACACAAAAAGGTTAAGAACCCTCAACCTGAGGATTCTTAACCATCGTATTCAAAGGTGATAAATTACTTAACCTCAACCTCAGCACCAGCTGCCTCGAGGGCTGCCTTAACTGCCTCAGCTGTAGCCTTATCAACGCCTTCCTTCACATTGCAAGGAGCAGCATCAACAAGATCCTTAGCCTCCTTAAGACCGAGACCGAGGGCTTCCTTAGCAGCCTTTACGACCTGAAGTTTAGCAGCACCTGCGCTCTTGAGAACAACATCGAACGAAGTCTTCTCTTCAGCAGCAGCACCACCTTCGGCTGCAGGACCAGCAGCAACAGCAACAGCTGCAGCAGCAGGCTCAATTCCGTACTCATCCTTGAGGATAGTCTTAAGTTCACTTACTTCTTTCACTGTCAAGTTAACCAACTCTTCAGCGATAGCTTTAACATCTGCCATTTTCTTAAATGTTTTTTATGTGTTACTATTATTTTTTAATTTTTATTTGATTCTGGGAAAACCAGTAATGATTGTTTACTGATTTTCGACAGGATACGGGGGTTATTCACCCTTCTTCTCAATTGCGTCAAGCAGTCCGTGGATAGTCGTGCCACCATCGAGCGCTGAAAGCACACTGTTGACAGGACCCTCGAGCATAGAAACAACCTCTGCGATGAGTTCGTTCTTGCTCTTGATGGATGCGAGAGCACTGAGTTGATCTGCGCCGATGTAAACGCTTTCCTCTGCATATGCACCCTTCAGTGCAGGCATGTCACCATGATCCTTACCGAAAGACTTAATCAGTTTGGCAGGCTGGTTGGCAACCTGGCAGAACATGATACCAGTCGTATTCTTGAGGATAGGCTTCAAAGCCTCAAATTCCGAGTTCCCCACTCTCTCAAGAGCCTTGATGAAGAGTGTGTTCTTTACAACCTGAAGTTTGATGCCATTTTTGAAACATGCACGACGGAGGTCACTTGTAGTCTGAGAGTCAAGAGCAGTTACATCTACAACGTAGAAATGTGGATAGTTGTTGAGTTGCTCAACAAGACTATCGATAAGTAAAGCTTTATCTTCTTTCTTCATGATTCTGATCTAAATTTATGATTCAACAGACTTAGGGTCAATCTTGATACCCTTACTCATAGTACTTGAAAGATAAATGCTCTTGATGTAAGTACCCTTCGCTGTAGCAGGCTTGAGTTTGATGATTGTGTTGATGAACTCCTGAGCATTCTGAGCAATCTTCTCGGCAGAGAAAGAAACCTTACCAATAGAAGCGTGAACGATACCAGTCTTATCAACCTTGAAATCAATCTTACCCTGCTTCACCTCACGGACAGCTTTTGCAACGTCCATAGTCACAGTGCCGCTCTTGGGGTTTGGCATCAATCCACGAGGACCGAGGACACGACCGAGAGCACCAATCTTACCCATGCATGATGGCATAGTGATGATCACGTCAATGTCAGTCCAACCACCCTTGATCTTGTCGATGTACTCTTCAAGACCAACATAGTCAGCACCTGCTTCAGTAGCAGCAGCAGCCTGGTCAGAAGTAACGAGCGCAAGGACACGAACTTCCTTGCCTGTTCCGTTAGGGAGAGACACGACACCACGCACCATCTGGTTTGCCTTACGAGGGTCAACACCAAGACGGATGTCGATGTCCAGAGATGCATCAAACTTGGTGAAAGTGATGTCCTTCACAAGCTGTGACGCCTCTGCCAATGTGTATTCCTTCCCTGCTTCAACCTTGTCAGCAACTGCTTTTTGATTTTTTGATAGTTTACTCATTTGATTGAATTTTTAATTATTTACCAGGGAATTCTCCTTTAACTTTAATACCCATACTTCTTGCTGTACCTGCAATCATAGACATCGCAGATTCGATTGTAAAGCAATTCAAATCAGGCATCTTATCTTCTGCGATAGTACGAATCTGATCCCATGTCACCTCGGCAACCTTCTTACGGTTAGGTTCAGCAGAACCCTTCTTCACCTTGGCAGCCTCCATCAACTGAATAGCAGCAGGTGGAGTCTTCACCACGAAATCATAAGACTTATCAGCATAGTAAGTGATAACAACAGGAAGAACTTTGCCTGCCTTATCCTGAGTTCTGGCGTTGAATGCTTTACAGAAATCCATAATGTTGATTCCCTTAGAACCCAATGCAGGTCCCACTGGAGGGGATGGATTAGCTGCACCGCCTTTAATCTGCAATTTGATTAATCCAGCAACTTCTTTAGCCATTTTTTAATTCTGTATTTAATAATTTAACGATAAAAAGGATATGCCCGCGTAACATCAGGCAAGTTCCTTTGAAACTTGCGTAAAGGCTAATTCGAGAGGTGTCACCCTTCCGAAAATCTTGACCGACACTTTGAGTTTCTGCTTGTCCGCATTAACTTCTTCAATGATACCATCGAAACCTGTGAAAGGACCGTCATTCACTTTGACAGATTCACCCACCAGGAAGTTAACATTGACAACTGTCTCAACAACATCATCCTCCGTCTCAGACCCGAGGCCCAGCATTCTGTTGACCTCTACCTGACGAACAGGAGAAGGCTTGTCAGTGCCGCCCAAAAATCCGAGTACATTAGGAGTGTTGCGAAGCATGTGCGTAATCTCGCCATCGAGAGCAGCCTCGACAAGAACATAACCAGGAAGAAGATTCCTCTTGGTAGGTATGCGCTTGTTGTTTGCGCCCACCTTGATGATGTTCTCTTGAGGGATGAGAACCTGAGACACTCTGTCCTCGTAACCGTGGTTCTTCATGTCAAGTTCAATGTATTCCTTGACCGAAGCCTCTTTGCCACTAATAGCCTTGAGGACATACCATCTCAAGACAGGTGCATCCTTAGATTTTTTCGCCCAAACCTTAAGACCTGTCTTCTCATCAATTCTAACATCTGATTCTGCCATATTACTCCTTGTCATTAATTAAAGAGTGAATAAACGAGCTTCATAAGCTCCTCGAAAGCAGTGTCTACGAGAAAAACCAGCAAGGCGATAATGATGGAAGCTGATAAAACAAGTACCGCCTGAGAGGTCAACTCTTTGCTGGTTGGCCAAGTCACCTTGTGAACAAGTTCATCGTAGGATTCTTTGCAATATGTGATAATACTATTCATATTCTTACATGATTTAGCACGGGAAGAGAGGCTCGAACTCCCGACACCTGGTTTTGGAGACCAGTGCTCTGCCAACTGAGCTATTCCCGTAGATTAGGTGTCAAGCGACAAGAATGCCACTTGACACCATATCTTGCGTATTGTTAATCAAGCGATTAATCAAAAACCTCTGTAATCTGACCAGAACCAACTGTACGGCCACCTTCGCGGATAGCGAAACGAAGACCTACGTTGATAGCAACCGGGTAGATAAGTTCAACCTTGATCTCCACGTTGTCACCAGGCATTACCATTTCAACTCCGTCTGGGAGAGAAATCTCACCTGTACAGTCCATGGTACGGAGATAGAACTGTGGACGATAGTGATTCTTGAATGGAGTGTGACGACCACCTTCTTCCTTTTTCAGCACGTAGATAGAAGCCTTGAAACCTTTGTGAGGAGTGATAACTCCAGGGTGAGTGATCACCATACCACGCTTCACATCCTTCTTGTCGATTCCACGGAGGAGAAGACCTACGTTGTCACCAGCCATACCTTCAGGAAGAATCTTACGGAACATCTCAACACCAGTAACGACAGACTTAGCATCTTCACCAAGACCGAGGAGTTGAACTTCGTCACCTACCTTCACAACACCAGTCTCGATACGGCCAGTAGCCACTGTACCACGACCAGTGATTGAGAACACGTCCTCAACAGGCATCAAGAAAGGCTTATCGATGTCGCGAACAGGCTCCTGAATCCAGTTGTCGCAAGCGTCCATCAACTCCATCACCTTATCTTCCCACTCTGGCACACCGTTCAAGGCACCGAGGGCAGAACCGCGAATGATAGGAGTCTCGGGCTCGAAGTCATACTGAGCGAGGAGGTCCTGCATATCCATCTCAACGAGTTCGAGCATTTCCTCATCGTCAACCATGTCGCACTTGTTCATGAACACAACCAGACGAGGCACGTTCACCTGACGAGCGAGCAGGATGTGCTCACGAGTCTGAGGCATAGGACCGTCAGTTGCAGCAACCACGATGATAGCACCGTCCATCTGAGCAGCACCAGTTACCATGTTCTTCACATAGTCGGCGTGTCCAGGGCAGTCCACATGAGCATAGTGACGCTTTGCTGTCTCATACTCGATGTGAGCAGTGTTGATAGTGATACCACGCTCCTTCTCTTCTGGAGCATTGTCAATCTGGTCGAAAGATTTAACTTCCTCAGAACCGAAGCCCTTCTCATGAAGAACCTTAGAAATCGCAGCAGTAAGAGTAGTCTTACCATGGTCAACGTGACCAATCGTACCGATGTTAACGTGTGGTTTGGTACGAACGAATGTTTCTTTTGCCATAGCTAAAAAATATTCTTTAGAGTAGTTATTAATTTGTTTTTATTAATCTCTTTATATTATTCGGAGAGCTGTTACTGAGACTTGAACTCAGGACCTCTTCCTTACCAAGGAAGTGCTCTACCGCTGAGCTATAACAGCCTGTCAGTGCACATGGCACTTTTCTCCTTATATATATTAATGTGTATTATCCACCTTGCCGAAAGGCTCACCCCCCCCTCTTTCTTCTTTTAGAGCCTCTTGTCGGATTGGCTTGCGCCGAACCGCCAATTTCCTCTTCTTGAGCCTCTTGTCGGATTCGAACCAACGACCCCGAGATTACAAATCACGTGCTCTGGCCAACTGAGCTAAAGAGGCTTATAAAACCGTTCGCACAGACGAATCCATGCGAAACGGGTGCAAATTTAGGCATTATTTTGCAAATGCAAAACTTTTTTACAGACTTTTTTAAATATTTGCCTGTTTTTCTTTGTATTTGCCAAGCTGTTTTTCAATTGCAGCCAGCGATTCCATTACCGATTCTTCAAATGTGTCGCAAATCTTCTCGGCAAATAATTCCGTTTTTGGCAGCACAACAGTGATGCTTGCCTGCTTATTCATTGCCGTCTCAGGTTTCACGACCTTTAATGACACCTCTACCTTTCTTATATCGTTGCAATACTTATCCAGTTTTCCAACTTTCTTCTGGATGAACTCTTGCAACTTGTCTGTTGCGTCGAATTTAATCGTCTTTACATTAATGTCCATAGTCACTGATATTTAAGTTGAACAATATTTTACTTGCGCGGATGCGCATTCTTGTATTCATTTTTCAGTTCTTCGAACGAGACGTGTGTATAGACTTCTGTTGTGGCGACGCTTTCGTGTCCGAGCAACTTCTGGATGGAAGTCAAGTCGGCATGGTTGTTCAGCATTGCCGTAGCAAATGAGTGGCGAAGCACATGAGGACTCCGTTTCTTGATGGTGGTCACCTTCGACAGATTACCCTTTACGATTCTTGAGATTAGTGTCTCAGACATTGCTGCTCCTTTTTCGGTCACAAACAATGCTGGAAAATGCTTTTCTCCCAGCAACTCCTCGCGAGCTGCCCGATAGGTTTCAATTTCATTCTCCAATTCTTCGCCGAACGGGACGATGCGTTGTTTGTTGCGTTTTCCCGTCACCTTGATTTGCTTGGCAACCATATCCACACTGGCGTCTGTCATACCGAGCAACTCTGCGCGTCTGATTCCCGTTTCATAGAACATCATCAGGATGAGCCTGTCTCTGATGCCCTTGAAACTCCTGTCTTCCGCGGTCATTTCAAGCAGTTTGTCCATTTCCGACTCCCTCACGAAATAAGGCAAGGGGCGTTTTTTCCTCGGAGCAATTACTTTTTCCATCGGATTGATGTTCACCCGCCCCACTCTACGCAGATATTTGTAGAAGGTGCGCAAGGCACTCAGTTTCCGATTGACCGAAGCGGCTGACATTTTCTGCTCATCCAGCAGGTAAATCACCCATTCCCTCACATCGTTTGCCTCAACGGCAGTCCATGAAGCGTCTGGGGTCAGTCCTTCGAGGAATGCCTGAAACATCGACAAGTCTTTCGCATAAGACTCGATGGTCGCCAACGAATAATTCCGTTCCGCACCCAGATATTCCAGGAAAGAATCAGTCCACAATTCCATGTCTCGTCGTTTTCCGCGACTAATTTAGGACATTTTAGTCAAACGACAAAATTTTCGACTGAAAACTTTGTTAATCTTTCTTTTTTCTTGATTTCGCAAGGCTTTTACGCCTTCAATAGCTCCTTACTCCTCTTCCTGGTGGAGTTTGTTCACATAGATGGCATGCTGCATCTTCTCGCGCTTCACAACAGATGGTTTGTTAAACTGCTTGCGATTGCGAACTTCCTTGATGATGCCAGTCTTTTCAGCCTTTCTCTTGAACTTTTTGAGAGCTCTTTCAATGTTTTCGCCCTCTTTTACAGGTACAATAATCATTACAATTCTTTTTAGAAAATGTTTATAAAATAACGTTAAAAACCGCTGGGATTTTCCCAACGGTCGGCAAAATTACGGCAAATTTCTTTAAACACAAAACTTTACAGCACTTTTTTCACAAAAACAGGCAATTATATCCATTTCCTTGCTCGTTCTTGCAGTTTTTTGGCACGTTCAAAACCCATATTTGCAGATTTTTCGATCAATTCACGCGCCACCTTATTATGGTTGTCAGCCTCGCCCAAAATGCGGTGATAAATACCCAACCAATAAGTTGCTTCCGCATTGCCCTCTTTCGACTTCTCTTCCAGTTGGTGATTGATGTAGTTGATATAATCGTCAATGTTAATGTGCGAGTTGCCCGACTGCTCCGCAATCATGTCCATCAGCGTATTGCATTCTTGCTCCGAAAATACGCTACTTCTGCCCACGCAGAAATTGCTCACGTAGTCCACCTGCTGCTTTGTTACATACAAGCCAAACGTGTTGGTCAGCGAGTGCATCAAAAAATGGTTAACCGCGAACACGGCAACAGTCAGTCCCATCCCCACCCAGAACCACAAGTCACTTTCATAATAGCCATACAGCATCAGCGGCACCGTTCCTATCAAGAAATATGGGACGGGCGTACTGAAATACCGTTCAATAGCAATTTTATAATAGTTCTTCTTCATTACACATTATTATAATATATGCGCACAAATGTCAAATTCGCCCTTAAAGTCCATCTTACGCACGAAAAACGCTGCAAAGTTATCATATTTTTTTCATTTCTACAGCATTTTTATTACTTTTGCATATCAAAAAAACAACCTCAGTAATGAATATTGGTGATAAAGTAAGATTTCTGAACGATGTGGGAGGCGGAAAAATCACGGCATTCCGTCCGGGCGGCATCGTGATGGTGGAAGACGCAGACGGTTTCGAAGTGCCCATGCCTCAAAACGAGGTGGTGGTCATTGAAGATGCACCCCTAAAGATGGAGAAAAAGAAAGCAGTCCAGAAAGTGGAATATGGCATTAGTCCCAAGCCACCTATTACAAAGCAGGCAATAAAGCCAGAAGAGCAAAGCCTCAATGGCAAGGAATATCTCCAGTCGAAGGCCGTTACATCTGCCGATGAAGAGCCCTATACGCCAGAAGGAATAATAGACGAGCAACTCGAGGCACGTATTGTCCGGCTCGAACTGACCATCCAAAAACTCGAAGCACGTATAGCCCTGCTCGAAGCAGAAAACAACCTGCGGAAGAACGAGAAAAGCATGCAACGTTCCGTCCCTTCAAAAAACAAGCCCAGCAAACCCACCACGCTGGAAGACCTTCAGATACTTTAATCTATCACCCATTCAACCAATTAAAAACACAGCAGAGTTTTGGCAAAAGCAAAAACAAGAATATTCACGCCCGCCGACACCTCCATCATCGGCATGATGGAGAACACCCTCAAGAAGAATTGGACTCGTCCATGCGTCACCAACTACGGCACGGGCGAAAGTTACACTTATGGTGATGTGGCAAAAATGATAGCCCGTCTTCATCAACTGTTCCGCCAGTTGGATATCGAGCCCGGCAACAAGATTGCCCTGTGCGACAAGAACAACGCCCACTGGGCCATTTCCTTTTTTGCCGCTTTCAGTTACGGAGCAGTTGTCGTGCCCATTCTCTCCGAGTTCAGCATCGACCAAATCCAGAACATCTACGAGCACTCTGATTCCTCGCTCATCATTTGTGGCGAGAAGTGTGCCAAGGGACTCAAAGCCCGCATTCTCAACATCAACGACTTCACCATGAAGGATGAGCCACTCGCCATCGACATGACCGCCTTCACCGACCTGAAGCCCGACAATGTCTGCTATTTCCGCGAGCATCCCGACGACCTCGCCATGCTCAGTTACACCAGCGGTTCCACGGGCAGGAGCAAAGGCGTGATGCTCCCCTACCGCTCCATCTGGTCCAACTGTCACTTTGCCGATGAGGTGCTTGACTTCATGCCTGGAGACAACACACTGTCCATCCTGCCGTTGGCGCACCTCTACGGCTTTGCCTACGACTTCTTTTTCGCCTTCACCATCGGCTGCCACATCCACTTCCTCACCAAGACACCCTCACCTCATGTGGTCATCAAGGCATTCGGAGAGATTAAGCCCGTAGTGGTCATCGTCGTGCCCCTCATTCTGGAGAAAATCGTACAAAAACAGATATTTCCCATCCTGCGCACACGTCACATCCGTACTCTTACCGCCATCCCCATGCTGCGGCAAGTGGTCTATCGCCAGATTCGCAACAAACTCTATTCTGCCCTTGGTGGCAACTTCTACGAGTGCATCATTGGCGGAGCAGCCTTCAACAAGGAGGTGGAGGACTTCCTTCACCAGATTCGCTTCCCCTACACTGTCGGTTATGGCATGACAGAATGCGGCCCCATCATCGGGTACGAGGACAAGCATATCTTTGCCAAAGGTTCTTGCGGAAAGCCAGCCCCACGCATGGAGGTGAAGATTGACTCTGCCGACCCACAAAATCAGCCTGGTGAAATTCTTGCCAAAGGCACCAACGTCATGCTGGGCTATTACAAGAATGAGGAGGAAACGCTCCAAGCCATCGACGAAGAGGGGTGGCTCCACACAGGCGACCTCGGCACCATCGACAAACAAGGCAACATCTTCATCCGTGGCAGAAAGAAGACCATGCTCCTCGGCGCCAACGGACAGAATGTCTATCCAGAGGAAATTGAAGACGTGATTGCCACCCACACCATTTTCGAGGAGAGTGTGGTGGTACAACGAGGTGAAAAACTCGTCGCCCTCGTCTATATCAGCGCCCCCGCCTTGGAGCATCACGGACTTACCCGCGACACCCTCATGCAGGAACTCGACACCTACAAACGCCACATCAACTCCTACCTGCCCGCTTTTGCCAATATCGCTGCCATTGAGGTACAGGAACAGGAATTTGAAAAGACCCCCAAGCGGAGCATTCGTCGCTACCTCTACACATAACTCTATACAATTACATTACTCATCAACTAAAAAAGAAGGGAAGGCAACCACTGCCTTCCCTTCTTTTTTACTTCTTATTGCGTCCCATTCTGCTTCTTCTCCATTGAGGTGAGCAGACTTGAGATAAACTCTTTCTGGTTATAAATTGTGCAAGAGGACTTCCAGTTCCCAAGGGCCTTGACCACCTTGTTGAAGGTACTTTCACTCAGTCCCTTCTCCTGCTGGGCACGGATATATTCGGCCATACGGGTGAGAATATTCATCTGTTCATTATAAATAGTTGCTTTCATCTACTATACGCAAGAAGATAGACAAACTTAAGTAAAAAAGTCAAAAATTTGCAAATAAAAAAAGAGGGGGCTGCAAAACTGCAACCCCCTCTGTCTTCTTTAATCTTTTATATAAACTTTTCTGGAAGAGCCATCGGCAAATTTCTCAATGCAAAGACCATGAGGATGGTCGAGCCGTCTTCCCTGCAAGTCGTAATAGGTCTTGGGACCATCATCCTCCGGTTGTGGCAAATCACTGATGGCGGTAGCCTCCTTGTCAATCATGAGGATGTAAGTGCTCAGGCTATTGGCAGGCATACTGGCTACGACTTCCTTCACCGACTCACCAAGGGCAATTGGCTGTTCCTGGCAAAGTTGTGTCTTGTCGTTGCCAGTTGATAACAGGTGCGTACCGCTTTTCACATAGAAGGGTAACTTAATTTTCAGTTCATGGTTAGTACCCGTGCTGTTAATAGCCATGACAATGATGGAGTCTCCCTTAATGAACGCAGAACTTTCAAGATCTGAATTGGTGCTCGTAGTGAAAGTGGCTCTGCTGATCTTCAGACGAGTTGAGCCTGTGACATGCTTGGCAAAGTGCGACATGACGTAAGCACGAGGCAGCAACGTGTTCTTCTTGTTAGCCGTGCCATAGTTTGTCTCACCCGTACCCACAAATGCCCAATGAGCACGCATGTACCAATAGATGTAGCCCGTGCAACCAGCCAACATACATTCGTTCAACTCGCGAGCAAATTCCAGTTGCTCAGCCCAGTTGGGCAAACGATCCTTGAGACCATCAGACACAGAGTGCTCCGTCATCCAGACCTCCTTGCCGTATTTGGCAGCCAAAATAGCAGCACTCTTCATGTTGCCCAATGGTGGGTGACCATAGAGGTGCCCCGCTATGATGTCTATTTGCTCACGTGCAACAGGGTCGTTCAGCAATGTATTGGAATAGTTCGGGTCAAAGCCCAGAGGCTCTGCACTGATTAGGCGGACACCTTTATTCGTCTTCCTGTCAAGTTTATCTGCATATTCCTTCACAAGGGTGAGTTGTTGCTGAGGGGTATATAGACAGCCCGAGTAATCGACCCACCAGTCTGGCTCATTCTGAATGGACACGGCATCGACCTTGACTCCATTCTGCCTCATGTACCTCAAGAACGTATTAAGCCATGGGAAAAACTTCGAATAGCAATCTGTGCGCAGTTCACCACGCTGTCTGCCTTGACTGTCGCTGTTGCCGCCCTGAGCCGTACCATTTGTTTTATACTCGCCTGGAGGTGACCAAGGGGTGCCGAACACAATGCCGCCACGCTGTTTTGCGACCCTGGCAGAAGGCAGCGAGCCGTGCCAGTTGTAGTTGCCCCATCCGTCTCCTTGGAAACTTGGTGAGATTTCCATACGCATAATGTTCAATCCGATCTCCGATGTGGGACCGTAAAGCAACCTGACCGGTTGCGTGTCATCGCCAAACGGTTGCATGGCACCGTCACAGCAAGCAGCGCCGAAGCCCGTCACCGTTTGGCAATGCTCATCCTTCACCACGATGATGTGGGTCATTGCGTGGATAGCCGTAGCAGACATCAACGCTAAAACAGAAGCAATAATTTTATTCATAGGATATCAATTGTGTAAATCATCGGCAAAGATACAACAAAATGAAATTACAACAAATAAATCTGCGACTTTTTTTCTATAGATGCTTCAAAAAGAGAAAACTAAAACCTCAAATGGCACTGATGAGGAGAAAAGATGAAAAAATCACCCCAATTCATTTTCCAATCCATAACTTTTCATTACCTTTGCCCCTACTATTTACTATCTCATCCTAATCATCAAATGTACAAACCCATGAAAAGGAATTTCATTCTAATCACGATGGGCACAGCCCTCCTTATGGGCAGCCTCTTTTCTTGCACGGGCAACAAGGCCCAAGGCAATGCCACATCGGAAGACTCAATCCAGACAGCAACAGACAGCCTTGCACAAGAAAACTGGCAGGATGTGAACGAAGAAGATGCCATCGCCTTTATTGAAGAATTTTACAGTCATGCACCCAAGGAAGAAGGCTCATACGACTGGGACGAAGCCATCCTGCACAAATACCTCGCACCCGCCGTGCTCGACACGCTCCATGCAAGGGTAGCAACGGCATCTACCGAACTGGACGGCACGGAGAAGTATGCCACATGGTTGCTCACGGGCATTGACAACTCGGAGCAAATCCGGGTCAGTCAGCAGAATTTCCCTGCCACGGCAGAAGAAGATGGACGCTACCGCAAGCACTTTGAGGTCTATTATTGGGCAGACGGCATGCTGGATGGTGTGCAGGATCTTTACTACACCGTCAAGAGTGATGGGAAGCAACTCTTTATCACGAAGATAGACAGCCTTGACGAGAGCGGTGCCAAGCAGGCTTGGGATATGCTGGAAGAGCGTAACCGCTGGCGCGAAGTGGATAGAGTCGCTGATGAGATGGGGGCTACGACAACCTTACAGAGGAGCAGATTGACAGCATCTACGAGCATGCTCTTGAATGATATCCACTAAGGTTTATTCTATTCATGAAGACTCATAAATCTCATTAACCATCCCTATAATATCACTTATATCACTCCAATGAAACATTCCATTTTTATCTTATTGGCAGGAGCCTTCCTCATCATCGGCACCTTCATTTCGTGTCGTGGCAAAGTAACCATCAGTGGCGACAACGGCACCGACACCATCGTGTTCAACACCGACAGCATCAAACAGATGAACATCAATGTGCAGGTAGGCAATCAACCAGCAAAAGCAGCAGAAGACTTAGAAGAAGGAAACGACACCCTCACGCATTTGTAACATCCGAGTTCATTCACCCTCTCTTGCTCTGAAAGAAATCTTTCATCAACTGGCGGCACTCTTCCTCCAGCACTCCCGCCACCACGGTCGTCTTCGGATGCAGTGCCTCAGGAGCAAATCGCCGAAACCCCCTCTTCTCATCACTGGCACCATACACCAGCCGTCCCAACTGGCTCCAACCGATGGCGCCAGCACACATCACGCACGGCTCCACCGTCACATAGAGCGAACATCCCGTCAGGTACTTCCCTCCCAGTGTCTCGGCTGCAGCCGTGACGGCTTGCATCTCAGCATGTGCCGTCACATCGTGCAGCGTCTCCGTCAGGTTGTGTCCCCGACCGATGACTTGCTCGTTCGCCACCACCACAGCACCCACAGGAATCTCGTCTTGTGCCATCGCTGCCCGCGCCTCGTCCAGCGCCATTTTCATATATCGTTCGTCTGCCGTCATCAGGATGAGAAAATTTCTTTTTACAACGATTATTTCAGCAGCCAAGCGACAGGGCTTTGAATGTCGCGAAGTCCCTTGGCAAGACTTTGGGCATTGAGTTGTGCCCCTTTGAGAGATGTATGGGTATGGTCATTCTTGAAGTAGGAAGCAGCCTTCTTGGGACCCATCTTGTCAAGAGCATTAGCGGTGATGTTGTGGATATCAACAAATTCGCAGCCTGTTTCCCGTGCCACCGTGCGACACCATGAACCATAAGTTTCGTTGCGACGCTCAATGTAGGATTTGCCAGTCTTTTCCTTGACAGGATAGATGAACCCCCGACTATGTCCGTTGCCTTCGTGCCATTCGTTGCGCGGTGTGAGCGAGAGGAGCACGGGGATGGCACCTTTCTCTTGGGTGTCGCGTATCATTTTCTTCAGATACCATCCATAAGAATAGATGACCTGATAGATACCGCTGCTCTCCATCCGATAGACGGCGCAAGAGTCTTTGGCTGAGGCAATGACACCACGCTCCTTGCCATCCTTGATGCCGCCGATGTCGTTGTGTCCAAACTGGATGAGCACCACATCACCTTTTTGCAGGGAGTTATAGACTTCGTCCCAACGGCCCTCGTCTATGTAGGTACGCGTAGATCGTCCAGCTTTTGCCTGATTCTGAAACACACACTTGTTGGCATCGAAGACAGTGTAGCCTTGACTGCCCCATCCCCACATGCCATCGGGGTTGGAGTCTTCGTTCTTGCCTGTGGAATCGCCACACAAAAAGACCATCGGCTTGCCCTGCTGGCGGTTCTGGTCGCATCGCTTGGGGTTGACCCTGTCGTTGAGACACGACTTGAGGAATGCCACCTGTGGATCGTTAGAAGCAAGAATGCCCTCGGCTGCACTCGCCGCATTCATGCGGGCGCCATAAGCAGAGGAGTGGATTTTGTCGAGATAGAAGTGGTAGTTGGCCTTCCAAGGACCATACTGCTCCAATTTGGTGGCGGAGATGTCGTTAAGGTCGATGACCGGCGTGTTTGTTTCCTTGCCAATGGCAAAGATGGCTGGCGTGAAGTCTGAGAGTTTGCGCTGAATCCGCTTTGGATTGTCTGCCTCATAATCGTTGCGAGGAGTCAGCGTAAAGAGAATGGGTGTAGCGCCCTTGGCACGTATCTCATTGATGAAACGACGCATGTAACCACCAAACGTATAGACGGTTTCTTGTTTCCGCGTGACCTTATTGTAGATGGAAATGGAATCCTCCTTCACTTCGAGTTTCCCATCAGGACGGTAACTGGAACGGGCACGGATGGAATCGATGGGACCATTGTCGTTATGCCCAAGTTCGAGGAACACATAGTCGCCCTTCTTCACGGCTTCGAGCACCGGCTGCCAGAGCATCGTGTAGAAGGTGCGTGGCGAAGTGCCGCCCAAGGCATGATTCTCCACCGTGATTTTGTTTTCATCATAGTATTCATGAGCATAGAATCCCCATCCCCACTGACCATTGTTACCATTCCCGAGGGTACCAGTACGCATGGTGCTGTTGCCCACGAGGAAGAGCACGGGATTGTTTCCCCTTCGGCTACTGCCCGGCACGGGACGCACTTGATTGGCTATGTCGATGGAGTCAGCCGTCAAGTCACGCACTCCATTGATGTCAATCCAGATGTCGTGCTGAGCATAAGAAGTGAGAAGCGAGAAACTAAAAACTAAAAGTGAAAGTATCTTTTTCATATCTGCCATTTATTTAATCAGTTGCACACGTTCGAGTTCACTTTCAAAGTTTGGCGTGAAAATGCCTTTGCCCGAATTGTCCTTGATTTCTTGCTGTGTCCAAAAACGTCCCCCATCGAGTTCCTCGGAGGGAGTGATGTCGCCATCATAGACAGTCTTGTAGGCAAACACCAGTTCCCTTTCGCGACTGCTCTCAAAGACATATTGTGTGAGGCGTTCTGGGGTGAAGTCCGTGATGCCAAGTTCTTCACGCGCTTCACGTTTCAGTGCATCTTCAATGCACTCGCCAAGGTCCACGTGTCCACCCACTGCGGTGTCCCACTTGCCAGGCTGGATATCTTTCCACTCAGGGCGTTTCTGGAGGTAGAGTTCGCCCTTGCTGTTGAACACATGCAGATGCACCACGGGATGCAGCAATTTGCTGCCGCCATGACATTCGCCACGCGTGGCAGCACCTGTAATGTTGCCTTCCTCATCAACAATGGGGAACATTTCTTCATGATTATCTTTCATAAGCATCAAGGTATCAAGAGGGATGAATCACCATAACTCAAGAAACGAAAATCGTGACTGAGGGCATAGTCATACACCTTTCGCCAATCGCCTTTCAAGAAAGCAGACACAAGCAGCAGCAGGGTTGACTGCGGCTGATGAAAGTTGGTGACCATGCGTTTCACGATATGATAGTCGTATCCAGGGGCGATGATGATTTGTGTGGACGAATGAAGAACCTCCATCTGATGCTTGTCCATATAGGCAAGAAGCGATTGAAGGGAGTCGAGCGTTGACGAGTGAGAGTTGGTCACCTCGTAAGGCATCCATTGGGGAACATGGAGGTCTTCTTCGCCTTGCTGGGCAAGGATGCCCATATAGTAGAGGCTTTCGAGCGTGCGCACGCTGGTGGTTCCCACCGCGATTGCCTCTCCACCATGAGCAATCAGTTTCTCGATGGTTTGCCGACGCACGGCGATATGCTCCGTATGCATGTCGTGCCCACCAATCTCTTCGCTCTTCACGGGTTTGAACGTGCCTGCACCCACATGCAGCGTCAGTTCCTCACGGTCAATGCCTGCCTCGTCAAGTGCCTTGAGCACCCGTTCCGTGAAGTGGAGACCCGCTGTTGGTGCTGCGACAGAGCCTTTGATTTTGGAATAGACGGTTTGGTAAGTCGTCTTGTCACTCTCCTGCGTCGCACGATTGAGATAGGGAGGAATGGGCAGTTCACCCACCGCATCCAGCAGTTCTGCCCAGGTATAATCACCGTTCCACGAAAATTCGACAATGTGGGAAGTGCCATGCAGCCCTTTACGTTCGCAAGCGAGGGTGAGGGTCGTTCCATCAGGCATCGCTATCTCACGGAAGAGTTTGCCTTCTTTCCACTTCTTCAAATTGCCCACCAAGCAATACCACTGCACACACCCCTTTTGGGAGAAGTTCAACTGATAGTCGTTAGGAAGAGCCGGTTCGAGGCAAAAGACCTCTATGAGCGCACCGAGAACAGACCCTCTCTGTCCTGCGGACATCTCCCCCATAATGGGGAGACCATCCGAAGTGTTGGTTAATGAAGAAGACCCAACGTGATTTTCCTCCCCATTATTGGAATTGACAGTGGAGAGGGGCTGAGTCTTCTTTCTGAAATGCAGACGTGCCTGGATGACCTTTGTGTTGTTAAACACCATCAAGGCTCCACTGGGCAGATACTTCGGCAGGGAACGGAACACGTCTTCAGTCACCTGACCGTGCTGGTAGATGAGCAACTTGCTCGCGTCGCGCTCCGGCAAAGGGAACTTTGCGATGCGCTCATCGGGCAAGTCGTAGCTGTAATCAGCAATATGTATAGTCTTTGGATTCAATGCTTTATATTCTGTTTTTAGTATCCTTTCATCATGTTTTCAACGCCCCTTTGGAAGGATTGAAAAGCCTGCCTTGTCCTCACTTTTCCCTTCTTCCAAACGGATTCCAGTACTTTCCCACAAGTACTGCAGTACTGACTTAGAAGTATTCGAGTACTTCTTAAGAAGTACTGGGCTTACTTTCAAAGGCGCACTATTGCGAATATGGAATCGGGGGTGAGGAGGGGGTGTCAGGCTCGAATCGCACCTCCTTCAACTCGTAGCGCACCACCTGTCCCGTGTCGAACCGAAGACGGATGTGCCCCGTGGGTTCCACCGCTGCTATCTCAGCCATGAAGGAACCACGCACATCGCTGTAGTGGTGCATGCCCGTGCGACGATAGAGGTGCTGCATGTAGAGCAGCCGGAGGTCTTCCTCGCGTCCCTCCTGCAACCATTCGTAGTAGTGCTGAAAAGCAGCCATGATCGCCGAGAGCACTTCTTCACGGTCGTGGTCATGACCTGTGAGCAGGCGGAGCGAAGTGGGATTGGGGGCATCGCTGCGAAACGCTGTCTGGTTGATGTTGATGCCCACGCCGATGATGCAGTTGGCGATGTGCTTGCCCTGCAGGTCGCACTCTATCAGGGTGCCGCTGATTTTTCGGTCGCCCACATAGATGTCGTTGGGCCACTTCACCTCCACCCCTTCCACATAGTGTGCCAAAGCCTCTCTGACTGCGACGGCCATGCACTGCGAAAGCAGGAACTGCCGAGATGCAATGATGAAGTCGGGATGGCATAGCAAGGAAAAGGTCAGGTTTTTCCCTTTTTCAGTCTCCCACGAGTTGCCTTGCTGCCCTCGCCCCCTCGTCTGGTCATCAGCCACGACAAGCGTGAAGCCCGTCCGAATTGCCGCTGACATTACATGTCCCGTCCCCTCTTCCGACAACATCTCTCGAACAAACAAGTTGGTCGAATCGACCGTTGGAAGGTTGATACGTGAAACATTCATCATATTTTGCAATTTTGGTGCAAAGTTAGTACAAAAAGCAAGAAAAGCATCCCCACAATTGATTATTTTTCCCCGAAAATAAAAAAAAAAGAGTTTTTCTTGTTTTTTTACCAAACAATTCCCTATATTTGCGAACCGATTTACATGTAGTGAGAGAAAAACTCACGACCTAACCTATTATTTGGGGAATAATTATGCGGATTGCCCGTACTATCATAGGATTGTTGTTGTTATGCATTTCTCTATCTTGCCTTGCCCAGAAAAACGCTCGGAGCAAAAAAGAGATGGAGAAAGTGCTTGTTGAGTTAGACAATGTCATCGCAAACAAGAACACCTACCAGAAAATTCGCCAAGCACGCGTTGACAGTTTGGAGCAGGTGGTCAATTCATGCGGCACTGATGCGTATGTGGAAAAATGCAAGGAGTTGTATGAGACCCTGTCAGACTTCGATGGAAGACTGGCTCTAAAAGTGTTGCACCGTATCGAGAAAACCGAAGAATACCAAAAGAACAAAAACCTGCAAGCATGGGTGAAGCTCAATGCCTCCACCACCCAGCGCATTATAGGACTATACTATATTGCCGACAACCTGACCGAAAGCATTGACCCGTCACAATTGTCGCTGGAAGAGAAGTTGCACTACTACCGTATATGTCAAGACAACTACGAGAAAGCCTGCGAATACATGTCTGACATCAGCATTCCGATGGATGAGGAGAAAAAGATGGTGACGTTCTATGACACCATCATCGCCCTGTTGCCCGAAGGCAACAAAAAAGACATCATCATGGCTGACAAGGAGGTTTACCTCAATCATCCCAAGAAGGCACTCCAGATACTTTCGGAGAGATTTCCCAAAGCCAAAGGAGGAGACCGAGACAAAATGTGCATCACATTGGCATCTGCCCACAAACTGCTGAACGATCGCCAAAGTTACATTTATTATCTTGCCACCGCAGCAGTCAACCACATCAAAAGCGGAAACACCATCGACGAAGCACTGCCAGACCTTGTGCATGCGCTTTATGAGGAAAACGACATCGACCGCGCCTACACCTACCTGATGTGCATGATGGAGGATGCCAACACCTACCCCTCCAAAAGCCTCGCTGTCGATGTATCCAAATACTTCCCCCTCATCAATTCATCCTACAATTTCCACAAGGCTTACCTCGCCTCTGCCAGCAAGGTGAAACGCAATTCACTCATCATCACCCTCACACTGCTGGCACTGGCATTGGGCGTAGCCTTCTTCCTCGGATGGAAGCATAACCAGACAGCCGAAGAGAGAAGACGAGCCAACCAACTCCAGAAAGCACTCGACCAAGCAGCGATTGCCGACCGCATCAAGACCGTGTTCATTCAGAACATGAGACACGAAATCCGCACGCCGCTCAACGCCATCATGGGATTTGCGCAGTTGATGTCCAACGACCTCTCTGAAGAAGAGCGCGCCGCCTATAACGGCTACATCCAAGAAAGCAACAACCAATTGCTTTCCACACTTGATGACATCATTGATGTCAGCAACATGGAGGTCGGAAACTTCAATTTCCATTTTGAAGAAATAGACTTAGACAAACTCTGTCAGGATTACTTGGAACATAACCGGGAAATACTGCCTTCAGGAGTAGAACTCATCTATATCCCTGCAGAGAACGGCATGAAACTCAACTCCGACAAGAAACGCATCGGACAAGTTCTCCACAACCTCCTGTCCAACGCCTGCAAAAACACCGCAAGCGGAAAAATCACCCTCAGTACCATATACCACGAGGAAAGCGACAACATACAGTTTATCGTGACTGACACGGGAACAGGAGTGCCACCCGAGAAGGCCGATGTCATCTTCGAGCACTTCGAGAAACTCGACCATTACAGCCCCGGACTTGGATTGGGCCTCTATGTGTGCCGACTCATTGCACGTGCGTTAGGTGGCGACATTCATCTCAACACCCTCTACACAGAAGGGGCACAGTTTGTCTTCACCATCCCCAACCAAAACATGCAACAAGAAGAGGAAGACATTGAGCAAGAACTAATGCTCGGAATTGACTCATAATCCACGCATAACGAGACATTTCCGGTAAGAAAAGATGAACCTGCGACGTACCACACACCTCTTAATCACAGCATTGCCCCGCGCTCTCCATCGACACGGGTTTGGAGTACAGTCGCCTTGGGCATACGAACTGATTCGCGACGTACTTTTCGAGCCACTCCCCTACTACGCTTACGAAGAGCAAAAACTCACCACCCCCATGCAACGGCAACTCTTCCGCATCCGCAACCACTATCCAGGACAAACCATCATCATCATTGACGACAAAGGGGAGGAAGCCATCCGGCAATGCGAAGCCACACTGCAAAGAGTCACACCCGACACCCTCCTGATCATTGAACACATCCACGATGAGAATGCAGAACTTTGGAATCATACCGTGCATGACCCAAGAGCCATCATCACCTTCGACATGAGGCAACGAGGCTTGGTCTTTTTCGACAAAAAACGCATCAAACAGAATTACCTTCTATAAACTTAAATTCTTTTATTCTTATATTAATGAAAATATACACCCGCACAGGCGACCAAGGACAGACCTCCCTCGTCGGAGGACAGCGAGTCAGCAAAACATGCGCACGACTTGAGTCTTACGGAACCATTGATGAACTCTGCTCACACATCGGATTGCTCATCACCTACTGCACCGACCCCCATGACCAGCGTTTCCTTACCGACATCCAACGCGCCCTCTTCAAAGTAGGGGGCTACCTTGCCACCGACACCAGCCAACGAGAAGTGCGCCCCACCAATATCGTCACTACCGACATGGTGACCACCCTTGAACAGGAAATCGACCGCATCAATGCCACGCTGCCCCCCTTCCGCTGCTTTATTCTTCCCGGAGGTAGTCAGGCAGCCGCACAAAGCCATGTCTGCCGCACAGTTTGCCGACGAGCAGAGCGTCGCATTCTTTCTCTCAGCGAAGAAGGCGCACAAGTTGATTCACAAGTAGTTGCCTACACAAACCGGCTTAGTGATTACCTTTTCATATTGGCACGCAAACTCAACATGGATAAAAATCATCCCGAAATTATTTTGTAGTAAAAAAAATAAGTTGTACTTTTGCACCCCAAAACAAATAAACACTAAAACTATGTATTGGACACTCGAATTAGCCTCAAAATTGGAAGACGCTCCTTGGCCAGCAACCAAAGAGGAGTTAATTGACTATGCCACACGTTCTGGTGCGCCTCTCGAAGTGATTGAAAACCTCGAAGAAATCGAGGACGAAGGTGACATATACGAATCCATCGAAGAAATCTGGCCCGACTACCCATCAAAGGAAGACTTCCTCTGGGACGAGGATGAGTATTAAGGCTTATACTTGAGCCTAAACAACTTAATACCAGCGAGATAAACAATTTTTATTTGTTTTCTCGCTGGTGTTTTATTGTCTTATATAGTTTGTGCTAAATCTTGGCTTGTTAGAGCCAATTTGAAACAAACTTTCGGAAAATCAGCATTTTTGAAGCCTTGTTGTGAAAGAGTCTCAACGAAAAATTGTAATTTTGCAACGTCAAACAGAAATAATGATGACACCAGAAAAGCTAAAAGCGATTATATCGCAAGGCGAAGGAACTGAAGTCGAGCTGAAAGAGTCGAAAGACAGCTTGGCTCGTAAGGTCTATGAATCCATCTGTGCGTTTCTGAATCGCAGAGGTGGTCATGTCGTGTTGGGAGTTGATAATGACAGAAACGTCGTCGGCATCAATCCCTCGAAAGTTCAGGAGCAGTTAGACCAGTTGGCAAAGGATATGAACAACCCTCAGCTGTTCAAACCTACTTACTATCTGAACTTTGAGCCAATGGATATAGATGGCAAGAAGGTTATTTACTTCTATGTGCCTGAAAGCACTCAGGGGCATAGCTACAAAGGTGTTTTCTATGACCGCAATCAAGACGGTGATTTTGAGCTACGCAGTACTGAACAGATTGCGAACTTGTTTATACGTAAGAGTAAGTTGAAGACTGAGGATAGGGTTTATCCGATGCTGGGAATGAAGGATTTGGATGAGGAAGCATTCGATGAGTTGAGAAGGGGCATCCGCATTGAGAACTCACAACATCCTTGGCTCAATCTGTCGAACGAAGAAATTATACGCTCGGCAGAGTTGCTTGCTGTTGACCCTGAAACGGGTAAAGAAGGATTGACGCTGGCTGCCATTCTTTTGTTTGGTAATAGTCATGCCATCACCACAGCCCTTCCTGCTTACCGCATAGATTTGCTTTGCCGTGTAAACAATACTGAACTCTATGATGACCGGGAACTGTTGAGCTGTAATCTGCTGAAGGCATATCCTATCATAATGGCTTTCATCAAGAAGCATCTGCCAGAACAACCCTATATTGAAGGCATCCAGCGTTTCAGCCTTCGCGATACAATCTTGCGAGAGGTGGTACTGAACATGATTATTCATCGGGAGTATAGCAGTGCTTATCCAACGACGTTTACCATCTATCGTGATACTATCGTTACGGAGAACTGGAACATCCCATACGTCTATGGTCACATCGACCTTCAGACCATGCGTCCACATCGTAAGAATCCAAAGATTGCCAAGGTGTTCTCTCAGATGGGAATCGTAGAAGAGCTTGGTAGTGGTATGAGAAAAATGTTCAAGTACACACCTCTATACGCTAACGGCAAGGAACCTGTCATTGAGGAGCAGGACGTGTACCGCATAGAGATTCCATACATTCCGACTTTACAGGGTAGTACTTTTGATACTACACAGAAAAGTACACAGAAAAGTGCACAGAAAAGTACACAGAAAAGTACACAGAAAATATTAGACTTAATCCGTGAGAACCCCTATGTGACAACGCAGGAAATGGCTGATTCTATCGGAATTATTCGCAGAACTATCGCCAAACATATCAAGTCTTTACAAGAAAAGGGAATTATTAAACGCATCGGCCCTGATAAGGGGGGGTATTGGAAGGTGATAGAATGACAGCAACGCTTCAAAGTTCTATTTATTTGTGTCTTGCTCCATCCGACGAAAAGCAACGCAGGATGGCTGCCGCCTATCTGTTAGAGAAGATGTCATGGACTGGTATATCCGAGTTCAAAGCTGATCTTACAGCATCACGCACTCGGCAACTTTGTGATGTGCTGAAGGTTTCCAAAGATTTGATGGCGAATCTACTCTTTGCCGCTGGCGGCAGAGGTGGTATCAGTTCAGGTAGTGGCGGTTCCAATGGTGAACTTACCAACTGGGACGGTACAAAAAAGAATAATGGTTGGGGAATTGGTTAATCAAAAAAGGATGTCATAACACTTGGCTATGGCATCCTAATTAAAGAATTCAACTTTTCTCGTTCAGAAACTACTTGAGTAGTGCGAAGAATGAGAGCGGTGCGAACTGTGAGAACTGTGTGAAGAGTGCGAACTGTGCGAATAGTGACCATTCGCCTGAGTCTGCACATTCACAGGCTGCTCCAGAATCAGAGATTGTCCCTGCTCAGTGATAGAAACCTCGCTGCTATTCGTTACCTTTGCAATTACATCCTTGCTCAGGTTGGAAGCATACGTGGTTCCAGCAAGAAGGGCAGAGACCAAAAGAAATAATACTCTCTTCATTGAACCTCCTTTTTTAATTGTTAAACATTAAATGAACTATCACTCGACACAGGCCGAAGCCGTGATGTCTTCTAAATTGGGATTGATGTGTGCACTGTGATGCTTCTGATTGGAAGCAAACAGTCCTCCGCACTGCTGGCGAAGTTTGCATCCCTCGCACTCGGGCAGATAGGTGTCTTTCCAGTCGGAAATAGCATTGACAGCGAACTCCCTTATTTCGCGAGGCAGCACACACAGTTGGGCATTGTAAACACGAGTGCAGATGCCACGATTGTCCAGCAGCAAGACGGCCTGCTTCAGTTCCTCGTTGTAATCGTATGGGTCTATCCACAACTCATCGAGATTCGTATCTGCGTTGCCTGTCGTTTCCATTTGCAGGAATGCTACTTGGCTGACAAACGGGAAATTGTGATAGATGTAGTCGGCAAGTTGGGGCAATCGTTTGTAGGTCTGCTTATGCACTACGATTCTCAGTCCTATTCGCTGGTGGAACAATGCGAGATTGTAAAGCCCTTGCACAGTCTTATAGAAAGTCTTTGCTCCCACGATGCGATTGTGCTCGTCGGCTATGTCCGAGAATATCGGCACATCTATTTGCAGGTCGTGGTGCTTGCACATCGCCAGTTTCATTGCAAATTCCTTGTCGGAAAACTTCACACCATTGGTTAGCAGACTGATTCCTGCTTTCGGCTGGCACTTCTGTATCTGCCTAATGAGGTCAAAGAGTTTGTTGCCTATCAGCGTAGGCTCGCCACCAGTAATGCCGACCTCCACTGTATTCTTGTCTATAAGCGAAATCAGTTTGAGATTGAAGGGTGTTTTATCCTCTTCTTCTGTCACTGGCGGCTGCGGACACATGATGCAACGGTGATTGCATCGCTCTGTGGCAAAGATGGCATTATGCAGCGACTTTATCTCGTAGAGAAATACGATTTCTCCCTTTTTGTTTATAAGCACCACGTCGCCCTCGTTAAATTCATCGAGCGTTTGCACTTTCCCAATGCATGGCTTACCCCCAGCAATTTGCTCGCTGTTTGTAATCAAAGCTGCGTAGCCAGACGGCAAATCCTTTGCGTCAGCTTTTACAAGTATCTCATCCTTGCGGTTGAAGATGTTCTTTCCCTTCAACGTTATTCTGCCAAGGATGTCCGCTTCGATATTGAATGCTGCTCCGTTTATCTGTTTCATACCGTTCTAATTTATCCAAGACCAAAATATTCTGTTTATCTCTGGGTCGTGCTTCTTCAACAATTCAAACAAGTAGTGCATAATGGCTGTGTTCTTCTTGCACATTTCGCTCGTAGGGCGATGCCCAACCATGTCGCCTTGTTCCGAATAGTTGCGCACAGGGTCTGCACCGCAATAGGGTTGGAATACACACTCTGAGCACATAGGCAAACATTCCGTGCAAGCATTCTCGATGATATGATGCAATTTCTCACCATTGAACATTGACTGATAGCTGTCTTCATTCACATTACCCAACTTGAAATAGTAGTCCTTGAATCGGGCTAACATTCTGCCCTCATCGGCTACATAGACATTGCCATCCCAGTCATATATTGCTCCTGCGATGCCGACACCGGCGGGCGACTGCAAGTCCACGAAGCCTGTAGCAAATGGCGTGAGAATTCGTTTCAGCAGCAGAGCCGCATACCCTTCAATGAAGAAAGTGCCTTGCTTGTTCAGTTCTATGATATAGTCGAGTCCTTCCTTGAAGTTCTCGATAAAATCCTCCACGGGGTATGCAATCTTCTCCTTGTATTGTTTGGCAAACCCATACGGATTCAAAGCGCGAAGGAATATATTGTTGTAACCCATCCGCACGTACTCGTTGATGATTTCCTTGAAATGGCCGAGGCTGTATCTTGATGTTGTCATCAGAGCCGACACGCTATCCTGTCCACAGATCTCACGAATCATCTTGATATTCTCCTCAAATTTCTCATGGGTATGAGTCGTGTCCTGTAGCGGCCGGTTCGTGTTGTGAAGTTCCTTTGGCCCGTCAAGCGAGGTGGAAATGTCGCACTTGTGCTTCTTCAAATATTTCACCATGTCGGGAGTGAGCAGCGTGACGTTGGTGCATATTACAAAGCCAAGATCTTTCTTCTTGAAAAGGTTTTGCCACTCCGCTTCCTCAATGATGTACTTTACCATTTCAAAGTATGTCGAGGGGTCGCCACCTTGGAACTCAATCTTGATACAGGGCGACGGTGACTCGAAGATGGTCTTCACCACGTTCTTGGCCGTCTTCTTCGTCATGTCGGCCTCGTGGTCGTCCATGTTCTTTCGCGCCACTTGGCAATAGATGCAACTGGAATTGCAGCGCAAGGTTGGCACCACCATGTGCAGGCTGGTGAAGTCACGCAAGATGCTCTTTTTCGTTCTGAACTTAGTGGCCAGCATATTCACCACGTCCTCTACATTGTCTGTCGTGGCTATCTGCTTCGAGGCAATATCTTGGAAAACCATCGACTTCGTATCAAGTTCCTTGTTGATGAATTTCTCGAAATCCTCATTACGAAGGAAAATGTACTCGCCAACATCATTGGTCAGCAAGTATTCCGAATCGTTGAAGCGGGCGAAGCGGAAAGGAAGTATCTGATAATCTCTCATTTGTTCACAGGCTTAAATGCTTCCTCAACTATCAAATCACGTATATGGCCAAACTGCAGATTCGTATTGTGACGAACCTGATGGTCAATGAGTTCATTGCAGAACTGCTTGACAGTTTCCTCAGAAACAGCATTACCGTCCTTCGATTCAAACACAACACACACAGAATCTCCTTCTGTTTGCTGATGAACAAAGAATCGATCTGTAAGCTTATAGCAAGCAGCAACAATTGCTTCTTTGGTATACAACGCCATATCTACAACAACTTGAAATTTGTCATTGTCAATTTCGGTAACAGGAAATTTCAGTTCAGCCATAGTCATTCCAATATCCGTGTCCCGTCAGCACCTCCCAAGGACTATTATTATTATGCAGAAGCGTGGCACTGTTTACGCCCACTCTTCTATAGGAGGTCCTGAGAAAACCTTGCATCTTGAATGGTGTAGAACAGCCCACGCTATACGCGCGAACCATCATACTCCCTTGCGATGCTTAAGAAATTTCTCAGGTTTCCTATAGCAAGAGAAGCATAACGCTTCGTATTATCAATATGTCGTACAAAGATGGCATATCGCCACTATGCGTTGCAAAGATACTCAAAATAATTCAAATAACTCGATTTTAGTTCCAATTTGATGCGTTTTTAGGCAAAAATTGCTTAAATTACGCGTAAAGCGATGATTTTACAAGATTATCTCAATATAAAAAAGTAACTTTGTACCGCTTATGGATAAATTGCTGTGTTATAATCGTTCTTTAACGAATCTTGCTGTTCTAAGAGATGCAGGTCTTTCATCTTTAGACTCTGACTATATCTGTCCACTATGTATGCGTTCCTTTAGCAAAGAATGCGTTAGACAGGAAATTACAGAGGAACATGTTCCCCAAAAATCACTTGGAGGTATCCCCTTAACATTAACTTGTAAGGACTGCAACAGTTCTTGTGGGTCAGATATTGATGTCTATCTGTTTGAATCTATACAGAGAATAGAACAAAGAGCTTTTTTGCCAGGGACAGACAGAAGAGTTTCTATGCAAGAAGGTGATGGACGTTTGTATGGGACTTTGAAGGTCGGTGAAAACCAAGATTTGTTGTTAAATATAGATACCAAACATAACAATCCCAAGACATGGAATTATTTTCATGACAATATTCTATTAGAGGACTCCATAATAGATATACAAGATTTTCCATTAAAGCAAGATGTTCGCAGATCTTCAGCAGCAATACTCAAAAATGCTTATCTGTTTTTATTCGCTCGGACAGGATATACTTTCTTGTCTGACACATATTATGATAGTTTACGAAAGCAGATAATGAATCCCGATGCATTTATCTTGCCGGAACGTCTATGGACTTTTCAAAATGTATCTGTTCAAGATGGGATATACTTAACACAAGATAACCGCTATAGAGGCTTCTTTATAGTATATACCTTAAAACTTCATGGAATCCATCGTGTTTGTGTGTTAATCCCAACACCTAAAGTTGAATACCTATCAGCATGTATGTGCTTAAGAACAATAGAACCTCATGTGCCGATTAGAATATTGTCATTGCCTAATGAAGATTTTTTGTGTGATGCTACTGCTATTGCTAGATTAAAAGAATGGTGTTATGGTTGGAGTCTTGTTTTTTAGGAAATGAGTTTGTTTGTCCAACCAGCCTTACAATCGCTCTACATCGCCTCTGATAGTGCTGTAAGTTTGGCTAAAAATAGTTGACGGAAACTCAAATAGCTGATAATCAATATAAAATCTTTTTTCAACGAGGAGGAGTATTAGACTGAATGTCTAATACGACGACTCGGGGTGCAGTGCTCGGCTGTTGGGAGGGCGACGAAGGAAGACCGAACCAACTGACGCAAAGCACAAAGGTGGATCAGGAGGAGTATTCGGTGCCTATTTAAATCACAACAATTAAAAATCAAAGAGGTGTGCGAATTCTGATATTCACACCTCCTTTTTAATGCCCGATTCAAGTTAAATCGGTGGAGGATTTTGAAATATCGCCGAACAATTGCTAACTTTGCACGTTTTTCACAAAAGAACTCATTTGAAAATGATGACAGCATCATGAAGAAAGCGTTGATAACATTGGCATTGGGCACGTTTGGATTGGGCGTGACGGAGTTTGTGATGATGGGGATATTGCCCTTTATTGCTTCGGATTTTGGTGTAAGCATTTCTGAGGCAGGGCACCTCATCTCCAGTTATGCATTAGGCGTGTGTGTAGGTGCGCCATTGATGGTTTCCTTCATGCGCACATGGCGGCTGAAAAAAATTGTCGTTCTCCTTATGTGCATCTATTTCTTGGCTTCTTTGGGCATGGCTTTTTCACCAGAATACTATTCCATGCTTGTCATGCGATTTATAGCAGGATTGCCCCATGGCGCATACTTCGGTGTGTCCAGCATTATTGCCGACCGCTTGTCAAAAGGAAGGAAATCAACCACAGCCGTTGCCATCATGTGCTCGGGCATGCCGGTGGCAAACTTGATTGGCATTCCCTTTGGAACTTTCATCTGCCAAATAGCGTCATGGCGTTACATCTTCGCTTTTAGTGCATTATGGGGACTGGTCACTTTACTCGCCATCTGGCGTTTCATTCCCTCAATGGATGCTTTGCCTGACACCGGCGCAAGAGGACAATTCCGTTTTCTGAAATCGTTTGCCCCTTGGCTGTTGATTGCAGCGACACTACTTGGAAACGGTGCCGTGTTCTGTTATTTCAGTTATTATGCCCCATTGCTCACCGAATATTCGGGCATCAGCACCACTCTCTTGCCATTCATGGCAGTCATCGCTGGTGCGGGAATGGTGGTGGGCAACATCACAGGAGGCATGCTCAGTGACCGTATTGGCCCAGGGCATACTGGCAGATGGCTACAAATCATCTTGTTCGGAAGCCTTTTGAGCATTTTCTTGTTGAGCCACATCGCATGGCTCAGTGTGATACTGATGTGCATTACCACCTTCTGTCTGTTTGGCGTGAGTTCTCCCCAACAACTACTCTTGCTCCGGTTCAGCAAGGGCGGTGAACTTTTAGCCGGGTGTTTGGTACAACTTGCATTCAATTTTGGCAATGCCGTGGGTGCTTATCTGGGAGGCATACTATTGACTGATGGATATACTTACAACTATACAGCACTACCAGGATTCATCATGGCAGCCATCGGCATCATTTGCTACACCATCTTTTGCCACCGATACGAGAAACTGGCATCAAAGAGTCACCAATAAAACTGCCAGATAAAAAGACAGTTCGGAAAGAAGGCAAACTGCCCCACAGCAATCCCCCGTATAACCATGAAGTTGACGCCAAATGAGGACGAAAAGGAAGATGACGGTGAGAATTGGTGCAAGAACGGCAAGCCACCACACCGTGTTTGTGAAAAGGATAAGCGGCAAGGAGGGCAGCAGTCCCTGAAAAGCAAGGCTAACCGTAGAGAGGAAAGGGAAAGGACGATAGATGGTCTTGTTCTTTGCCTCTTCTTCATGACGGGCGTAAGGCATAAAGTTGACGATCTGAGCAGAGAACATCTTCGCTAAAGGATCGGCCGCAAGAATGGAAAATACAGCGGTCATTGGGGACAATGAAGTAAGGATGCCCACTAACAGAAGGAAGTAGAAGATGAGGGCGATGACCCCGTAGGTGCCGATGTGGGAGTCCTTCATGATGGCAAGGGTGCGCTCGCGGTCTGTACCTCCACCGAAACCATCGAAGAAGTCGGCCAAACCATCCTCGTGCAAAGCACCCGTCAGGAAGAGGCGCACAATGATAGCAAGAATCACAGCGACAGGATAAGGCATAATGTGACAAGCCCCGAAGAGAGTGCCCGCCATGATGCCACCCGTCAACCAGCCAACCAGTGGCCAATGTTCAACCACTGTGGCATAGGCTTCCTTCGGGGGCTGACAGAATCGCCAGAAAGGAAGACGGGTGAAAAAGATGAAGGAGGCAAAGATGCGTTCGTGATATTTGATGTGCATAGGCTAAAAGAGAATCGCCCAGTGCATGGGCTGGTTAGAAGTATTTGGTGATTTGGGCATTATCGAAGTTGTTCATCTCATTCATCATACGGACAGCGGAGTCAACGATGGGGAAGGCACAAAGGGCACCAGTCCCTTCACCTAATCGCAATCCTAAAGAAAGAAGAGGCTCGGCATGAAGAGCATCAAGCATGCGACGGTGACCGCTTTCATCACCACAATGCCCGAAAATCATATAGGCTTGGGCTTCGGGATAGAGTTGGCAAGCGGCCAAAGCACAGGCGGTCATGATGAAGCCATCAACCAGAATGAGCATCTTCAATTCAGCAGCACGAAGCATCGCACCAATGGCTGCCACCATCTCAAAACCACCAAAGTAACGGATAATGTAGTCAGTTGACAGTTGACGGTTGACAGTTGACAGTTGAGGAGCATTCTGTCGGTCAACAGTCCGCATGGAACTGTCAACTGTCAACTGTCCACTATCCACTGACAAAAAACGGTCAAGGGCTTGGGTGAGGATGGCTTGCTTATGACTGATGCCTTGGGCATTGAGACCTGCTCCTGCACCGATACACTCAGAGAGAGGCATGTGGCAGAAAAGGCTCATCCAGATGGAGGAGGGAGAGGTGTTGGCAATGCCCATCTCGCCAAGGCAGAGGATGCGGGAGCCTTCGGTGTGGCAGACATCAACTAAATCGATGCCAACGGTGAGGGTGCGGATGTATTCTTCTTCTGTCATGGCGGGCTCATGGAGAAAGTTGCGAGTGCCAAAGGCAATCTTGCGATTGATGATGCCGGGCACTTGGGAAAGGTCGTGGTCAACACCCACATCAACGATGCGGAGATGGAAACTGTGCTGACGGCAAAACATGTTGACACCTCCCCCACCCTTGGTGAAGTTGATCATCTGCTGCCACGTCACCTCACGAGGAGAGACGCTCACGCCTTCACGCTCAATGCCGTGGTCACCACCGAGAAGGAGGTGACAAGGATGAGCGAGAGAGGGAGTAAGGGTCTGTTGAGCCAGACATATCTGCAAGGCAAGGGTTTCCAACCGACCTAAAGAGCCTTTGGGCTTGTTGAGGTTGTCTATCTTTTCTTGAATGAGAGGACGGAGAGCCTCATCGGGGGCTTGTATGTTGAATGTTTTCATGTCATTTAATTTTTACAGGAATGCCACAGACCATGAGTGTGACCTCATCGGCATGTTGCGCTACATATTGGTTCATCCAGCCTTGAAGGTCTGTGAACTTGCGTTGCACGGCGTTGTCACTCACACCGCCAGAACCGATTTCGTTGGTGACAAAGATAAAAGTGGCATCTTGCTGGGTGAAGCGGTCAAACTCAGCCTTGAGGGCGGTGAGAATAGTTGACAGTTGACAGTTGACAGTTGACAGTTGAGAATCAACGGGCGTAAAGAAGTTGGTACACCAGAGGGTGATACAGTCGATGACAGCAACGCGTCCTGTGAGGTCATGTCGAGAGAGGAACTTCTCTTCTTCAATATTAGTCCATTCGGGACCACGGCGTTCTTGGTGCTTCTCCACACGCTGACGAAACTCATCGTCCCAGATATGGGCTGTTGCCACATAAACGGGATTAGGACTGAGAGAGAGGGCAAGACGTTCGGCATATTGGCTTTTGCCAGAGCGTTGACCACCAGTGATGAGGATGATACGCTTCATATTTGAAAAATGAAATAATGAAAGAATGCGAAAATGAGAATAAGGAGGAGGATAGCGATGCACTCGGATGTTCGGTTAATGCGAATGGCAGTGTGCATGTCTTCGGTGGTAAGGAGGCGGTCATTCTCACCAATGTAAGGTTTATCGAACAGTTGACCGAAGTAGGTATGAGGACCGCCGAAGCGGCAGCCCAGGATGCCAGCAAGGGCGGCTTCTGGATAGCCACTGTTGGGAGAGGCGTGACGAGGGCCATATTGGGCTACGAACTTCAGCAGGGTAAACCTGCCTGATGCAAGCACCATGAGGAAGGCGGTGAGGCGGGCAGGGATATAGTTTGCCACATCATCGAGGCGGGCGGCGAGGCAACCGAAGTCGCGGTAGCGGTCGGTACGGTAGCCAATCATGGAATCGAGGGTGTTGACCATTTTGTAAGTGAGCATAGCTGGCACTCCACCGATGGCGAGCCAAAAGAGAGGGGCAATGACACCATCACTGAGGTTCTCAGCAAGCGTTTCGAGGGCTGCCGTGCGGATTTCCTGGGCAGAGAGTTCGGAGGTGTCGCGTCCCACGATGCGAGCTACTTGCTTGCGTCCTTCTTTAAGGGAGCGGTCAACAGCAAGGAAGGTCTGGCGCACTTCACGAATTAGGGTGGTACCAGCCAGGCAGTAGAAGATGATGAGAGAGGAAAGGAGGGTGGAGAGTGAAAAGTGAAGAGTGAAAAGTGAAAAATCAAAGTTGCCTGCCAAGAGGGATGCCATGTAAAGGAGTGCCCATGTGACGACAAAGACGAAGGTGACGAAGAAGAGGGAGAGGAGTGCCCCTTTCAGTTTGCGTTGCTTACCTTTGTTGAGGTGCTTCTCGCCGAATGAGATCATCTTGCCAAACCATACGACGGGATGCGGCATCCACTGTGGATCGCCAAGAAGAAAGTCGAGAAACCAACCTATCAACAAGGGCAATATGTAGGTCTGCACTGTCATCGCTGCTGAAAGAACTGAGTGATAGCCTCCACCAGCGCATCGTTCTCTTCTGGCGATTGGGTGGCAAGGCGGAAATGATGGGGCGTGAGACCACGGAAGTTGGAGGCATCGCGGATGAGGATGCCATGTTCTTTTGCTAAGTAGGCTTTGAGTTCGGCAGCCGTAGCCTGTTCGAGGGTACAGAGGAAGAAGTTGGTCTGTGTTGGAAAGGCTTTTACGCCCTCAACAGCATTCAGGCAGTCACGAAGTCGGCGGGTCTCTTCCAGATAAGCACGAAGGTCCGGAATGACCTTTCCCCGATGAGCGACAAGCCATTTGCCAGCTTCGATAGCTAAGGTATTGACAGCCCACGGACGCTGCTGTTGGCGAAGATATTTGATGACTGAGGCAGATGCCGTAATGTATCCTATCCGCAAGCCGGGGATAGCATATTGCTTGGTCATGGAATGAATCTGCATGATGTTGCAGTGCCCCAGCATCTCGTCGGGCTGAGGCAATCGACACATCGTGTAATCTTCGTAGGACTGATCCATCACCAGAAAGTCATGACACGTTGATGCTTCAATAATGCTATCTTCCGTCATCACCTTGCCCGTCGGATTGTTAGGATTGCAAAGCCAACCAATCGCTCCATCGGGTTGTTCCTCATAACCATACATCCTACATGCATCTTCATATTCAGAGAAGGCGGGGTGAAAGACATGGTAGGTCTTTCGGTCGCGGAATGCCTGTGCAATCAAGTAAATTGCATCGGTGGCACCACTTGTTACCAGCACCTCATCCGCATCAACACCATACTTGTTGGCAATCATCTTTTCCAACGAACGAGGCGAAGGCTCCGGATAAGAACGGATGGCATTCAGATGACGACACAAATGTGCTTCCAACCCCGAAAGATCGGCATGGGCATAGATGTTGGAACTGAAGTTCATGCGGATGCCCTCATAACTGTAGATGTCGTCGCCGTGTCCGTCAATCATTGTTTGTCAATATTTGATAGAGCAAGTCGATATTCACATGCTGGCGCACATGGTCTGCCAGTTTGTCGTATTGCTCGTCTTTGAAGGTTTTGTAGTCAAAAGCCTGTGCTTTCTGCTGCATCTTTTCCTTGAAGGGAGTCAACAGTTTCTCGATGAAGGACTGATTGTCCAAGATGCCATGCACATAGGTTCCCATGCAACGGTCATCCATATAGTAGCCGTCTTCTGTGCCGTCATTCAGATGCAAGAGTGGCGATGCAGCAGCACCTTCGATGGGATGCGTCTCGCCCATGTGTATCTCGTAGCCACCACCATACTCACACATCACTTGACGTGTCACCTTCTCGCCCGACATGGTCGTGGTGGTGGGCAGCAGTCCTAATCCCGGCAGACGTTCGATGTTTCCCTCCACATACATAGGGTCACACACCTCCACGCCCATCATCTGATAGCCGCCACAGATGCCCATGACGGTGGCACCTTGACGATGCGCCCGTATAATTGCCTGTGCCACTCCGTTACGGCGCAGTTCGTAAAGGTCGCTGAGGGTGGATTTACTGCCAGGAATGATAATGATGTCGCTTTTGAGAAGGTCATCAGTATTGTTGGTGTAAAAGAGATGAACCCGTGGGTCACGTTCCAACACATTGAAGTCGGTGAAGTTGGAGAGATGGCGCAGGAGCACCACAGCCACAGAAACAGTGGAGAGTGGAGAGTTGAGAGTGGAGAGTTGACCTCCAGCCTTTCTCCCTAAAGCCACACTGTCCTCTTCCTCGATGTGGATATCTTTGTAATAAGGCACTACACCCAAGACGGGCACGCCACACAGTTCTTCCAGCATCTTTCTCCCCTCATCAAAAAGGCGAAGGTCACCACGAAACTTATTGATGATGATTCCCTTGATATGTTTTCGGTCTTCGGGAGTCTGCAAGGCGATGCTGCCATAGACAGAAGCAAAGACTCCGCCGCGGTCAATGTCACCCACCAGAATCACGTCGGCATGGGCATACCGTGCCATCGGCATGTTCACAAGGTCGTGGTCGCGAAGGTTAATTTCGGAAATGCTACCCGCTCCTTCCATGACAATGGGGTTGAAGCGTTGGGAGAGACGGTCAAAGGCAGCACAGACCTCTTGGCGGAAGTCGATAGACCCTCTCCCCGACCCTCCCCCATAATGGGGAGGGAGACCATCCGGATGGTTCTCCCCATTATGGGGGAGATGTCTGTTAGGACAGAGAGGGTCTTTTCTCCAGAAATCGTAGGCATCCCTATTTCCAATAGGCATACCGTTCAGCACCACTTGACTGGTATGGTCACTCTGAGGCTTCAGGAGGAGCGGGTTCATGTCGGTGTGACAAGGAATGCCTGCGGCTTCAGCCTGCACGGCCTGGGCACGGCCAATCTCCAATCCCTCGGGGGTGGCAAAGGAGTTCAATGCCATATTCTGGGCCTTAAAGGGAGCGGGATGATAACCATCCTGCAAGAAGATGCGACACAATGCCGTGGCAAGAATGCTCTTGCCCACGTCGCTGCCTGTACCAGCCAACATGACGGGGTGGAGAGACACTCTCCCCTCACCCTCTTCATAAGAAGGGTGAAGAGAGGGGTTTTTTATACTATCTATATGTGTATAACTGGCTAACACGTTCTTATAACTAAACAGACGTGATCGAAATGTTTCATACGTTCCTGATTGATATGCAAAGGTAGGGAATTTAAGTGAAAAATGAAAAGTGAAAAGTGAAAAATCCAAGTTCCACACATGCGGCTTGTTCCTCATTTACAAGGAAACTTAAATTTTTCACTTTTCACTTTTCATTTTTCACTTAAATTTGTACCTTTGTAAACAAAGAACAATGAAATATTTATGTGGTCACTATATAACCCTTCCATTCCAGACTTCATCTGCCAGTTGGCAGAAACACCAGCCATGCAACGTCTCAAGGATGTGGGCATGCACTGCGGATGTGAATACACTTCGTTTCCAATGTTTACAGGATTAGACTCCTATTCAAGACACAAACATAGTGTTGGCTGTGCATTGATTGTGTGGCGATTCACCCAAGACCAACGCCAAACGATTGCTGCACTGTTGCACGACATTGCCACCCCGACCTTTGCTCATGTCATTGACTTTCTGAATGGCGACCACATGAAACAGGAATCCACCGAAAGCGGAACAACTGCCATCATAGAATCTTCGCCTGAAATCATGACAAAACTGAAGACGTGGGGCATCTCGCTCGTCGAGGTGTCGGATTACCACCAATACCCCATCGCCGACAATGATTCGCCCCACCTGTCAGCTGACAGGTTGGAATACACTTTGTCGAACATGCTGAATTACCACATCGCCCCAATAGAGTCTGTAAGACTGTGGTTTGAGAGTCTGATTGTGGGAAAGAATGAAGAAGGAGAAGAGGAACTAATGTTTCCCAATCTGGAGATTGCTGAGCCTTTCAGCATGGCGGCTCTCCAGACATCCCTAATCTATGTGGCGGACGAGGACAGATATGCCATGCAGACACTGGCTGAACTATTGAAAAAGCACATACAGCGAGGTGTGTTAAGTGTTGCCGATCTCCACAAGACAGAGAGTGAGGTCATTGCCATGCTGAACAGAGATGAAGAGGCACAAAGGGACTGGGAAAAATTCCGTGCATTACGCCACATCTACAGAGGCAACCATGCCGGAGCAAAAACCGTGCATTCGAAGAAACGGTACATCAACCCTTACGTGCAAGGCATGGGAAGAGTAAAGGAACTGTCAGCCTCATACGCTTTGGCACTGAATGAGTTCATGGCAGACCCGTTGGACGAACCCTTATGGGGTGAGTAAATCAGCGTTCGACCATCACCCCCACACTCATCACCTCGTCTAAAGGATTGAGTCGCATGAGATGGGTGACACGCAGGGTGTAGTTGTGATGTGCCTGCATGTGGAAGGGTTGAGGTTTGGAATAGTTCTCGTTTAAGAGCATGCCTTTGCGAAGACCATTCTCATCAGTATAAAGCGTCAGGTTCAGCGGGGTCACAGAGAGAACAGAATCTCCCTCCAACACTTCAACACGGGCAACAATGTCCTTGTATCGGAATGAGGTTGTAGTTCGGACTCCAAGGGTAACCGTCACATCCAAATCCTGCTCTGCCGAAGGAATGCTGAAACAAATGGCATCATTGCTATCCCATTCCTTCTTGGGCAAATCTTGATAGAGCGTATAATACAGGTTGTCCTGACAAGCCGCAAAGACAGCAAGGCAGAGACAACCTATATATATTAATAATGTATGGACCCGTTTCATCCTACAGAATTCGTTCCGTTGCTATTGTTACTGCGTTTCTTTTTCTTCTTTTTGTGACGCTTGTTTTGACTGTCAAAACGATTGATGTTATCTTGGTCAAGAAGATCCACGGAAACGGGAGCGACCTTGTGTTCTTCTTCATTCAAAGATGCAGGTTTCTGTCCATTGCGGTTCATCTGAATCACTTCGAAAGCACGACGTGCAGAGATAGTCTTTTCGTTCACCAGCATCTTCTTGTCGGTGGAATAAGTCACCATGTGGGCAAGGATGTCTGCCTTAAAAAAGAAATACTCTTCGTCTTGCGTGTGGAGCGTGATTTCACGAGAAGGTAACTTCTTCAGTGATTCCATATACTGATCCACCTCGTAGTTCATGCAGCACTTGAGTTTAGCACACTGTCCTGCCAACTTCTGTGGATTAAGTGAAATGTCCTGAAAACGGGCTGCCGCTGTGCTGACAGATGAGAAATTGGTCATCCATGTCGCACAACAGAGTTCACGACCGCAAGGACCAATACCGCCAATACGCCCAGCCTCCTGACGAGCACCGATCTGCTTCATCTCGATGCGCACTCTGAAGCGGTCTGCAAGCACCTTGATGAGTTGACGGAAATCGACACGCTCGTCCGCAATGTAGTAGAAAATAGCCTTGTTCCCATCACCTTGATACTCCACATCACCAATCTTCATCTGCAAACCAAGATGGAGGGCTATCTGGCGGCTTTCAATCATCGTCTCGTGTTCACGTTTCTTGGCTTCGTTCCACTTGTCGATGTCCGTCTGACGTGCCTTGCGATAAATCTTCTTCAACTCTGTACCAGGCTTGAGGTTCGCCTTCTTCACCTGTAAGGGAACTAGGCGACCCGTCATGGTGACAGTACCGATGTCGTGCCCCGGACTTGCCTCCACAGCCACCACATCGCCCTTCTCCAAGGGCAATTTGTTCACATTAAGGAAATAGCCCTTGCGCGGCGGTTTGAACTGCACCTCCACCACATCGCATGCTGCCGCATTGTCAGGCAAATCGGCAAGCCAATCGTATGTATTGAGTTTATCTGCATGGCGACTACATCCTTTCACACAGATGTCGCCACTACAATTTCCACATTTGAATTCTGTCATATCATTTTATTTTTTTCTTTCCGACATCGCCCTGACGGGCAAATATAACGAATCGTCATCTGTTTTTGATCAACACAATCATTTTCAGCGCAAAATCAAAAAAGACGATTTTTGCACTGGTGTTCTGTGCAATGTCTCGTTGAGCAAGAGAAAGTTCATCCATGATGCCAATCACATTACGTTCGTTGATGAACGGAGCAAATTTGACAGCAAACTGTGACTCCTGCTCAGACATGTAATTCAGTTCAGACTGACGCCCGAAATTGTAGATGAAGTTCTCACGCACCATCTTCTGGCAATAGACCAGAAATGCCTTGATGCGTTCACGCCCCATCCCTGCCACACGCTCGCTCCACAAACGCATCTCCTTCACCTTGCGGGCATACGACAAACGCATCAGTTCAACAAACAAATCAAAGAAGTATTCACCTTCAGAATCGTTGGTGATGACACGTAGGGCTTGTGCCATATTGCCGTTGCACGAACGAGCAATGCGCTTGGCTTCTGCTGGCAAGATATTGTAACGCTCCGTGAGCGCCTGCTCCACCTCCTGTTCCGTCAGTCGAGGCACTGCCATCATCTGGGTGCGGCTACGCACGGTCTGCAACACCTTATCAGGTTGTTCACTTACAAGAAGGAAAACAGTCTGTGCCGGTGGTTCCTCCAACAATTTCAGGATTTTGTTGGCACACTCCGTATTCATCTTCTCCGGCAACCAGATAATCATGACCTTATAACCGCCTTGGCTGGATTTTAGACTAAGTTTGCGGAGGATAGCCTCACTCTCGTTGGCATAGATGACCAATTGCTGGTTTTCCGCACCCGACATCTCCATCCATTCCGACATGCCGAAATAAGGGCGTGTCAACAACTGCTCACGCCATTCTTTCAAAAATTCATCACAACATGAATCTTTGCCGCTGGACTTCTTATAAATCGGGAAGGCAAAGTGGAGGTCAGGATGTTGCAACTTCTCCGCCATCGCTCCACCACCCAACAATCGCTGAGCGTATGCCACAGCTATGGGCAAGGCTCCACAACCCTCAGGACCATAAAGCATCAAGGCATGTGGCACCCTTCCCTGCTGAAGTTCATCCAGAAGGCGTTGCTTCACGGTGTCTTGTGCTATGATTTCGTCAAAGGTCATGGGATGTTGAGAATTGAATGGCGATAATTAATAGATGGCTTTTGCAATTTCCCGGATACTCTCTGTGACACCCATCGAATAGAAATGGATGCTGGGCACATGGTGCAGCATCAGTTCACGACACTGACTAATGCCCCACTCGATGCCCAATTGTTTCACTTCGGCATCAGTGGTACACTTCTCCATCTCTTTCGAGAGCGTTTCGGGCAAATCAAGATGGAAGGTCTTAGGCAGCACATTGAACTGGCTGAGTTTTGCCATCGGCTTGATGCCCGGGATGATAGGCATGGTGATTCCTGCCTGACGAGCCAATTCCACAAAACGGAAATATTTCTCGTTATCATAGAAAATCTGCGTCACGGCATAATCAGCACCCATGTCCTGCTTCTGCTTGAGTACCATCAAGTCAAACTCCAGATTAGGGGCTTCCTCATGCTTCTCGGGATAAGCAGCCACGCCATAAGAGAAAGGTGCGCCAGGGTTCTTGATCAGGGTGCCATCAATGAACTTCCCCTCATTGAAGAGGTTCACCTGTTCAATGAGTTCGGTGGCATGGCTGTAGCCATCCTTCATGGGTTGGAAACGAGCCTCATCCTTTGCCTTGTCGCCACGCAGGACGAGGATGTCCTGAATGCCCAGAAACTGAAGGTCGAGCAACATATACTCAATATCCTCTTTCGTCATGCCACTCACCACCACATGAGGCACCACCTTGATGCCATACTTCTGCATGATGGCACTTGCCACCGCAACCGTACCGGGACGGCGACGCATGAAATGACGGAGATAAGTGCCATCGGGCTGCTCCACATACACATACTCACTGCGGTGAGTCGTGATGTTGATGTATTCGGGACCAAACTCTTTCAGTGCATCAATCGTGCTGAAAAGAGCAGACGTGCCTGTCCCCTTCACTGGTGGCAACACCTCAAAGGAGAAGGCAGTCTTTTCGTTCTTATTGATTAATTCTGATACTGTCAAACTTACAATTTTTTAATGAAGAAACGAGAAGGCATCATTTCATTGGCACCTTCCCGTCCCTTGTGATTATTGCAGATTGCCTTTCAACTGATAGTAAGCAGCAGTCAAAGCAAACAATTCGATAGCCTCTGCAAAATACACACCGATGCAGCAACAGCAGAAACCCACGAAGGCGATACCTACGATGATAAAGCCCAAGCCCAACAGTGAGAAAGTATTACCCGATGACATGTTCCACGATGCACTGATTGACTCAAAGATGCCAGCCTCTGGATGCTCCACCTGATACACTGGTGCAAAGATGATGCGAGGAGCCACGAAGAACACTGGGATGATGCAGCATAATGTGGAAACAAAAACAATGATGCCTGTGATCAGATTCACCACAAACACCTTAAGATACATTGCGAAAGGAAGTTTGAAAGCATCAAAGGTCACCTCTGAGAAACGTCCCGCCATCAGTCCGAGAGCCAGATTGTAAAGTCCCACACTGACGATAAGTTTCAAAATGGCACCTATGATTCCACTTACAGGGAAACCCGTATTGAGTGACTGTGCGATACTTCCAGCACTTTCCCAATCTTGTCGTCCAATCGCCTCACCAAGAGCCTGATATGCCTCTTGATTCACAGAAGGACCCGAAATCTGATCCAGACCACCTGTCAGCAGGTCCATCAATAGATAAATGACTGCGATGAGCAGACCATACTTCTTGGCATACTCCCAAGCAGCGTTGAGCGCATTGCCTATTTCCAACGAATAATTTGCCATGTTCTTATATTCTATTTTAAGTTTTATAAAAAATTACAATTGTTCATAACGATACGCAAAAGTGTTGCCCTGCGAGATGTCACCCGTAGTGAAACCACGCTTGAACCACTTCATACGCTGCTGGCTCGTGCCATGATTGAAAGATTCGGGCACCACATAACCCTGTGCCTTCTTCTGCAGGTAGTCGTCGCCAATCACTTGTGCCGTGCTGATGGCTTCTTCCAAGTCACCCTCCTCCAACGAGCCAAACATGTTCTGCTCATGGTATGCCCAGACACCTGCAAAACAATCCGCCTGCAACTCAATCTGCACACTCACCTTGTTCGCCTCGCTCTGCGAAAGTTTTGCCATCTGCGCATGAGCCTTACCTAAATTGCCCAACAGATACTGCACATGGTGACCCACCTCGTGTGCAATCACATAGGCATAGGCAAAGTCACCATCAGCACCTAACGATGACTTCATACTCGTAAAGAACGAAAGGTCGATATATACGCACTGGTCGGCAGAACAATAGAAAGGTCCTGTGCTGGCACTTGCGCCACCACAACCTGACTGCACCGACCCATTGAAGAACACCAACGTAGGTGCCTCATAGGTCTTGCCCATCTTCTTGAACTCTTCGGTCCACACGTCCTCCGTCGAAGCCAGCACCTTCTTCGCAAACGACTCCAACTCCTGCTCCTCTGCCGTGGGCTGGTATTCACCACCGCTGGTAATGCTCTGCCCTGTGATGACACTCGTCACGTCACTTGTGTTGCTTGCCACTTGGAAAGCCTGATTCAGGTCGCCTGTCGCACAATAGGTAATCAGACCTATCACGATTGCTGCACCGATGCCCAGACCACCCTTGCCACCGAGCCTGAAACCACCGCCACGGCGGTCGTCCACATTGGAACTCTCTCGTCTTCCGTCCAGTCGCATAGTTCTTTATTTTTAAACGTGAATAGATACAATAAGCATGCAAAGGTACAAATTTATAGTGAAAAGTGAAGAGTGAAAAGTGAAAAATCTATATTACTCAAGTGAAAAGTAACAAAAGTAAAATGAAAAATGTTTTTCAAGAGGCTTGAAAAGAAAAAAATGTACATTATAGTGCGTATTTCGATGAAAAAGGGGTGATTCCCTACCTTGAAATCCCGTTCCCCTATCAAAAAAAGCAGAACTCCTACCCCCTAACTTTCAAATTTTCACTAACTTTGCGCCGAAAAACCTAAAAAAGGGATGAACATGAAACTAAATCAACTATTGATGATGCTCACATTGAGCATCGTGGCACTCACAGCCAACGCACAAGACGTATCTGAAAAACTGAAAGCCGCTCAGATGTCAGGCTTCGGTTCTAAGAACAAGGAAGCCATCCTGCAAGGCGCAAAAGCAGACAGCATCGCTCAAGCAGAAACCAAAGTAGAAGGCGACACCGACCCTGAATTTCCAGGCGGTGACCTCTTCCTCCAGGCATATCTGAAGAAGAAACTGCTCCATTCCGGTGTTGCAGGCAAAGGTGACGTAGTCATCAGTTTCAAGGTTGACAAAAAAGGCAACATCTATGGAGCAGAAGTGACCAAATCTGCAGGTTCCACACTCGACACCGCCGCCTTCAACATCGTCACCGGCATGCCACGCTGGCGTCCAGGCCTGACCAACGGACAACCTGCCGACAAACCAGCCAGCGTCACCGTCAGTTTCGGCAAAGAATAACTGACGCCCTTTCACAGCCCCAAAACCGACGTGCCCCACGTCGGTCAACCGATGTGCCCCACGCCACCCAACCGACGTGGGGCACGTCGTTTTTTACCCCACTGCATACATTTTGCATTTCCTCTATATGCCATACCCCTCGGGTACGACACAACGCACCCCTCGGGTACGATGCATCGTAGTCGAGGGGTGCGGTCCTATGAAAAAAAGTATTTTCTTTATGCGTACATGGCAACGATTGCCTCGTAGAGTTCCTGCTTGCCAGAAGTCTGCTTGGGTTCGCCAACCTTCTTGCCGTACTCGTAAACCTGCTCGAGAGTGAGTTTACCATCCTCGAAGTCCTTACCGATACCGCTGTCGAAGGAAGCGTAACGAGCCTTCTTCATCGCGCAGTATGGAGACTCCTCAAGGAGTTTAGCAGCAGACTCAAGAGCGCGAGCCATAGCGTCCATACCAGAGATGTGAGCGATGATGATGTCCTCGAGGTCGGTAGAGTTACGACGAGTCTTAGCGTCGAAGTTCGTACCACCAGTGCCGAGACCACCGCCACGGATGATTTCCATCCAAGCCTGAGTGAGTTCGTAGTTGTCAATTGGGAACTGGTCTGTATCCCAACCATTCTGGTAGTCACCACGGTTAGCGTCGATAGAACCGAGCATGCCAGCGTCAACTGCACAAGCGAGTTCGTGCTCGAAGGTGTGACCTGCGAGTGTAGCGTGGTTCACCTCGATGTTCACCTTGAAGTCCTTGTCAAGGTTGTGAGCCTTCAAGAAACCGATGACAGTCTCAGTGTCAACGTCATACTGGTGCTTAGATGGCTCCATTGGCTTTGGCTCGATGAGGAAAGTACCCTTGAAGCCCTTGCCACGAGCGTAGTCGCGAGCCATAGTGAGCATAGTAGCCATGTGCTCCTTCTCACGCTTCTGGTCTGTGTTCAGAAGGCTCATGTAACCTTCACGACCGCCCCAGAATACATAGTTCTCAGCACCGAGTTTGATACCTGCATCGATAGCGTTCTTGATCTGAACGATAGCGCGAGCCACCACGTCGAAGTCTGGGTTAGTAGAAGCACCATTCATGTAACGGCCATTACCAAACACGTTAGCAGTTGACCACAACAGTTTGATGCCTGTCTCCTTCATCTTCACAGCGAGGTAGTCAGTGATTTCCTTGAGGTTTGCCTCATACTCCTCAACAGATGCACCCTCTGAAACGAGGTCAACATCGTGGAAGCAGAAGTATGGGATGCCGAGTTTCTGCATGATTTCGAAACCAGCGTCAGCCTTATTCTTTGCGATTTCAACGGCATTAGCACCTTCGTTCCATGGGAACTTCTTAGTGCCGCCACCGAACTGGTCGCCACCTTCTGCACAGAGTGTGTGCCACCATGCCATAGCGAAGCGAAGCCAATCCTTCATTGGCTTGCCCATGATCACCTTCTCGGCGTCATAGTAATGGAATGCCATTGGATTCTTTGAATCCTTGCCTTCGAACTTGATTTTACCAATCTCTGGGAAAAATTCTTTAGCCATAATTTTAGATTTTTTTGTTTAACTTTACTTTGTTTGTACTAATAAATATATGTGATATACTTACTTTCGTGGTTAGAGTTTTGAATTCAAGAATAGGGGTTAGTATTTTTGAGTTCAGTAATTAGAGGTTAGAGGGTTGCGTATTGTTGGGGGACGAGCCTTTCTTTACTCCTCATCACTTCACCCTCCTCCGCTTAAACTTATAATACCTTGCCGCGCGATGCTTCACTCCATCTTCCTTCTCTTCGAGCGGCACCACGTATGGCATCGCCGCCAACTTCTTATGGAAATTCTTCACATCAAGCCTCACCCCCCTCACCGTTTCCATCACCACCCTCAACTGAGCCGCTGTAAACTTCCTTGGCAGCAAGTCGAAAAGGAGGGTTGGGTCGAGCGTTGCTTTCTGTTTCACTGATTCAATCGCTTCACGCACAATGTCATTGTGGTCAAAAGCCAATCGCGGCAGTTCACTCACAGGAATCCATTGTGCCTCATATCCACCCTGCAACTTCGTCATTCGACGGTCAATGCGCAACAACGACAAGTATGCGATTGTGACAATACGTTCAATATGACTGTTTTCCACATGGTGAAACCGTTCCAGCCACACGCTGTCGGCAGGGTTCTTCAAGCGGTCCGTGCCGCCAAAAGCCTTCAACTGCATCATGTTCACCTGCACCAATCCTGTCATCTGGCATAGCACCCGCTGTGCTGCCTCGTCCAAGTTTTCATCCATATAAATCAAACTGCCCGGCAGTTTATGTATCCCCGCATCCCCACCTTCACCTTTCCCATTCTGCCGCACAATGAGTGCATTGAGTTGTTCTCCATCAAATCCAAGGAGCACACAATCCACCGAAACGTATGGATTAACAACATCGTTCATGGGTTGCAAAGTTATACCTTTATTTTAAATCACCAAAGAAAAAACAAATTTTTTTTATTTTTTTTACAAACTTTTTATCAAACAGTTACTTTTCTTACTTCCTACGATAACTAATTGTTCACCTCGTTCGTCAATGTGAGTGAAAGCACATTGCCTGTTGCATGGATTTCGTCAAACAATGCTATGAAGTCCGTTTTGTCTTTGCTTCGCACCATGAAATTGATAGTCGTTGTGCCCTGAGTGTAGTCATAACGGAAATATTCATCCGAGATGTGGACTTGATAATTCGCAAAGAATCGGCGGAATGGAGAGGCATCCTTCACGATATAGCCTACTTTCAGCCTCACAATTTTCTGTTCCTTCCCTTTGAAGAGGTGTTTTTCGCAGAGTTCCAGCAGTGTCAACACCAGAATGATGAGCACTCCCGCTATCACAGCCACCCAATACATACCGGCACCTACAGCCAGACCTATCGAGGCTGTCATCCACATGCCTGCAGCCGTGGTCAGTCCACGCACCGACCCCTTCATTTGTATGATGGCTCCTGCACCTAAAAAGCCGATGCCTGAAATGACCTGCGCCGCAATACGCCCTGGGTCGCCATTCTTCAGTCCGAGATACTCCTGCGGGATGTAAATGGACACCAGCATCGCCAACGTGGCTCCCATGGAAATAAGCGCAAATGTCCGCATTCCTGCTATCTGCCCTTTGTGACGACGTTCCAGTCCAACCATAGCGCCCAGCACCATGCTCAGCAAGAGTTTGAACACAGAACCGACAAAGTTCACGTCTTCGTCGTTCACCTGCTCCAGCCAATTGGTTATGTCAAACATTTCTTCCATACGCCATTCTATTTAAAACCAAATTTGACGCCGCATTTGTCTGGGCAAATACGGCGTCAAACTTAAAAGATATTGCTTTTTCGTTTTAACTCCAAACAATCCTGTTTCTTTTTGCCCATTTTAAGGATTTCTTTATCAAAACAGCACCTTTTTGCCTTGATGCACATACACACCGTGAGTGGGATTATTAGTCGCTACCCCTTGCAAGGAATAGAAAAGGTTATTGTCTGAAGAAGGCTCACTACGCACCTCATCAATTGCTGTCACATCCGCTGCAGCCTGAATGCCAATCTCAGACGCTGAAGTCCATGCGTTGTTGTTGAGTTCCGACTTGGCGACGAACTTGAGATAGCGTCCTGTAGTTGAAGTGGAAAGTTTTGCCACCTGCATGGCTGTGGTGTTCTTGAACTCTCCCTTTGCAACTGGATTCCCCCAGGTCTTTCCATCCAGACTCAGATAGACCTCGTATTCCTTCACCATACCATTGCCATTGCCATCTGTACGGGCTGTATAGGTGAATGCGGTCACTTGATAAATCTTGGCCATGTCAATCACGATGGTGTGAGGGCAGCGAGGTTCGTTGGCTCCCCATGCTGTATGCCAAAAAGTGGAGGTGTTGTTGTCAAAAGCCTTCGTGGCTTCGTTACCTCCCTGATAACTGTCAACGCTGACCAATTTCCATGCATTTTTGTTGATGAAAAGGTCAAAATCATAAGACATCACAGGACTTTCCATCAATCCCTCGGCTGTACAATAGGTCTTGATGGTGCAGGCATCGTTGTTGGTCAGCGCAGTTGTGTATTTCCGCCACTCTCCGTCATTAATACTATAATATATAGTCGCTTTCGGTGTAGAGGTGGTCATGCTGATGCGTCCATTGGTTGATCGTTTGCAGTTGACAGGCTGACACACGGGCATATTGACACGTGCCATCTTGGCGATGTCCATGCCTTTTGTGAGCGGCATGATGAAGAAGCGGAAGTCGGTGTTGGCGGCTTTCAGCTCATACTTTTCCATCACATCGGGGCCACAACTTGCATTGCCCAATCCACGTGTGACTGCATCAAGCGAGACAATCGTATTGTCGCAGGGCTTGAACTGGTAGGTGTGCCTGCTACGGTTGTTGCGGTCTGTATAATTGTCTTCAGGGCGGAAGTGAACAGCCGATGCTGCCATTTGGTCGGGTGCCACAAAGACAAGTCCGTCGCCTTCGCTGTTGGCAAGTGACATCCAACGCACTTCCTGCTTGGTGCCATGTTCCTGTGGCAAGATGTAACCTTCGTATTGCTCGGTCACTGTACTTTTGTAGATGGCTGGCAAACATGCCTCCTTGCGGTCGCGATAACTATCCCAAGGACCTCGACCGAACCACGATAGTTGTTCCATGCCAGCAGGCATTTCCAGACGGAATCCCATCTTCGGGATGACTGTGCCCGTGTTGGAAGGACTGATGAAGGAATTGACCATCATCACACCATTGGCACAAACGATGAAGTTCATCTGGACGGTGAAGTAGGTGCCATTCTGACCCGTATAACGGGTGTTTAGCGTCACATTGACGGTCTTGCCATCCTCCGACTTCTCAAACTCCACTCCCTTACCACGTGCAGTCAGACTTCTCAGACCCATATTGTCCCAACTGCCGCTCTGACGACCATCATTATCGGTCGGCAAACGGAAGACATTCAGTTTCAACGGTTTGCTTATCAGTTGCACACCATTATATGAATAGCTATTCAGTGTGCCTGACGTTTTGCTGAACATGGCTTTGAACTTTGATGTAGAGAGCGTAAGAGTGCTTGTTGCATCTTCCACTGTGATATCTTCGCAAGCAGCCAACTGCTGGAGGTCATACATGGCTTTGGTTGCAGTCTTCACGGGCAGTTTCTCTTCTGCCACCACATAGCCAGCATCTGCCCAAAGCGTATTCTCTTTTTGCTTGGCTGTGAAGTGGATGAATGCTTCCTCGTCAGCTGCAAGGGCATCCACCGAGGAGAGGTCGATGGTGATTGTCGTGCTGTCGTTAGCTGCCACTTCGGTATCAATGGCACCTTTTGCCAATGAGTTGCCTTCTTCATTCACGATTTCATAAGCGACATCATAAGTGGTGCTGGGCAGGAAAGCAAGTTTGTTCTTCACGAGGAAGGAATTCTTCTTTCCCTTCACGGCCTTGAACTCCAGCGGCTGATAGATTTTCTTGGTGTTGTAGGACTTGGCGGTCAAACTCCAGTCAGGACGGACAAGTCCATTGATGCAGAAGTTACCGTCATTGGGATTGTCACCGAAGTCACCACCATAAGCCCAATACTCCACACCCGTGGAACTCTTGGTAAGCAGTCCCTGGTCTTTAAAGTCCCAAATGAACTCACCCGTCAAACAGGGATATTTCTCATAAAGGTCAAACATATCGCGCACATTACCCATCGAATTACCCATCGAGTGACTGTTTTCACACTGAATGTGAGGACGGTTATGCTGTGAGGAGCCAATCCAATTGATGGTCTCATAACTACCATACATGGTACTGCTCACATCGGCAAAGTCGCTATTGCCCTCGTAGTGGGTGAGTCGTGTCTTGTCAAGTGCTTTAATAGCGTTGGCAACATACTTAAAGTTATCGCCGCGACCAGATTCATTACCAAAGGACCAGATGAAGATGCACACATGATTGCGCATCCACTTCACATGGTTCTGAGAACGTTCCACCATCGCATTGCGGAATTTCACTTCAGACGAAAGTCCCATGTTGGCATGACACTCCACGTTTGCCTCAGCCAAAACATACAAACCATACTTATCGCACAAATCGTAAAAGACGGGGTCGTTGGGATAATGGGAAGTACGAACAGCATTGATGTTCAGACGCTTCATGGTCTTGATGTCCTCCTCTATCTCCTCTGCCGTGATAGCACGTCCATTCACTGGTGAGAAATCATGACGGTTCACGCCATGGAACACCATACGCTTGCCATTGATCAGGAGAGCGCCATCATTGCGAACGCTGACTTCACGGAAACCGACCTTGCCGCCACGAATATCAACCGTCTTACCCTTCTTGTCTTTGAGCGTAAGCACCAAATCGTAGAGGTTAGGAGCCTCTGCGCTCCACTTCTTGGGATTGGTCACATCCATGTCAAGGCTCAGTTCAGCTGCTGCATCTATTGACTTGGAGGCTTGAGCAATCGTCTTTCCCGCTTCCTCTATCTTCACTTCCACTGTACCATTCTGCACAGCATCAGCACCCGACAGGCTCACCTTCACATTTGCCTTGGCATTCGTGTAAGTGGCATCGAGGTTGGTCGTGAAGAAATAGTCGCGTATCTGACTCTTCGGTGCTGACCACAAAAAGCAGTGACGCTGAATACCCGTCAATCGCCAATAGTCCTGACACTCGATGAATGAACCGCTGGTGAAACGGTACACCTGCAGAGCAATGGTATTCTCACCTTTGGTCACATAGTCGGTGATATTAAATTCTGAAGGAAGATAGGAGTCCTCACTATATCCCACACGCTTGCCATTCACCCAAAGGTAGTAGCCATGTCCCACACCGTTGAAACGCACGTAAATGTCCCGATCCTTCCAATCAGAGGGGACGGTGAACTTACGACGGTAAGTACCCACTGGGTTGGTCATATCTCCCTTATACGTGAACCAGCCCGGACGTTCAGCCATCACACTGTAGGTGTTCTTGTCGAACGAGAACGGGTATGCCACATTGCAATAGAGAGGCTTATCCCAGTTTTTGCCATGATGAAGTCCATAGACCTGCCAACTGGAAGGCACATCAATGTCTGTCCATGAAGCATCATTATAATCTTGAGCACAATAAGATTCCTGCACTTTGCTCGGATTAGACACCCAGTAGAATTTCCATGTGCCATCCAACGACATGTAGTAAGGGGATGCTGCCATGTCGTTCTTTGCCACATCGCTTTCGTTTGCCATCGGAATGGCAAGGGTGTGCGCTCCTTCACGATTGACGCTGGTCACAGCGGGGTCATCCCATTCTTTGCCAGTTTGAGCATTCGCAGTCGCAACACCCATCAACAATGCCACCATCGCTGCATAGTTTTTCAGTTCACCAAGGCGTGACACGCCTGTCATTTTGATTGTTCCCATAAGTTTTTTCAGTTTTTAGGTCGATTGTTATTCAACAGACCATTCATTCATAAATGGAAAAGATTTGATATTGCAAAGGTAAGCATATTTCAGAAAAAGGATTATCACTAATGATACTTACTTTTTAGATTTTGATAAATTTACCCCCAAGAGAGGGGAAACAGACCAATAAAAGGGGCAGAAGGCTTGGTTCATGTGTGTTTTTGACTTAACTTTGCAGCAGGAATGAAAGTGAAGGTTTTTCCGCACTAAAAGTTATGGTCAATATCAAAAAATGGAGCATTGTCATCATCTTGTTGACAGGAAACTATTGCAACATGTCAGCACAAACCACAGAGTTTGAGCAGATGGTGAATGAGCGTAACTTAAACAAGGGCGTGACGGATTGCAGCATGGAGGAAAAGATTGTGATGGAGGAGCCACAGATGGCCTATGTGAACTTGACCGGATTTACAAATATGCCCACCACCAAAAACATTACAATGAAGGGATGGATGGAAGTGTATGACGGCAACGGCATCTACTTCAAGAAACCCATCACCATCAGTGCACAGGGGAATTATTCGCTCAAGTTTCCCAAACGGAATTTTGTGTGCCATTACTGTAACGACATGTGGGACGAGGACAAAGGGGCTGAAGTGAAAATCGGGAAGTGGGTGAAACAAAGTTCTTTCCATTTTAAGGCTTTTTACACCGACTTCCTGCGAGGTATCGGTGAAGTTGGATATAAAGTGTATGAAGAAGTGGTTGCCGACCGTGCTCCTTATTGGGAACGGGTCGGTTATCAAGATGAAAGTAAGGGCAGATGTTTCCCCGATGGTTTTCCTTGCGCTGTGTACCTGAATGGTGAGTTTTATGGAATCTTCGCATGGCAACTGAAGAAGAGTCGAAAAAACATGAACATGGAGAAGGACATGGCAGAGCACATCCATCTGGATGGCACCCTGCAAGACCAAAGCATCTTCAGGGGAACAATCATCTGGAGAGACTTTGAAGTGCGCAACCCCAAGGGGCTCTATGACAAAAACGGGAATCAATATAATGGCAACAGCCCCAAGGAACTCATTGACGAGAAGTGCGCCAACTTTGATGATGAAGCGGACACACCCGACATCAGAATTGCCAAAGACATGACCAGCAAGGTGAAGGCATATATCATGCAGATGAGCAAATACTGGTCAGAACTGTCAAGCATGGAGAAGGAAGGTGCGAGCAAAGAGGAAATGAGAGATGAAATAGAAAACAGATATGAAATAGAGAGCCTGATTGACTATTGCGTCTTTTTCTATTTTCAAGCCAATGGAGACGGTTCTCTGAAAAACTGGCAATGGTTCACCTACGACGGGAAGAAGTGGATGGTGACACCCTACGACCTCGACCAGACATTCGGTGTCAATCTCTATGGAGCAGTGCGCCCTGCCACTCTGGGGTTGGACATATTGGTGTCGGGACCCTTCTATTGGGTTTACAAATATTATCAGGCCGACCTGCGTGAACGATACAAGCAATTGCGTGACAGAGGAGTCTTCAATGCCGAGTTTGTCTGCCGCATCATAGATGATTGGTATGGACGTGTGGGCGAGGACTACTATGCGATGGAAAAAGCCAAATGGCCCGACAGCCCATGTTATCGTGATGCGGAATGCAACTCGGGATGGGAAGTCTATAACCAATGGGGCAACTATTCCGACACCGAGAATTACAACGTAACCCAGACATACAATGCTGGCGACATCGTCAAACTGGAAGGCAGGCTGTGGAGAGCCACCAAGACGGTGCACGGAGTGAGGCCATACAAGGTGAATGCCAACATCGACTCGCTCGAGCGATTGCATGGTTGGGTGAGTGATCGCATAGACTATTTAGACGATTATTATGCTTACGTACCCACCACCGACGCTTTGGAGGAAGTGATTTCTCGTGAGCCGAACCGCCAGCTCATCGGCATCTACAACACTAGAGGCATACGATTGGAGCAGCCTCAAAGGGGCATTAATATTTATCAATATGGTGATGGAACAACAAAAAAGGTGCTGATTCATTAAGAACCAACACCTTCCTTCTGTAAACTTTAACCGTTAAACCTTACATTACTTTCCCAATCTCTTCACCCACAAATCATACGCAGCCTTGTAAGGAGCACAGTCTGCCTCTGGTTTAATAGTTGCCATGTGATTGAGTGTCTTGAAGGCTTCATCACTGTCCTTGTAGATGCCTGCGCCAATACCTGCACCATAAGCAGCACCTACAGAGCCATCCGTCTCATAGAGTTCGATGGTGGCACCTGTGACGGATGCCAAAGTGCGGCAGAAGAGCGGACTGAGGAACATATTGGCATGACCAGCCTTGATGGTGCTGATTTCCATGCCCATGTCCTTCATGATCTGCATGCCGTAGGCAAACGAGAACGCGATGCCCTCGTGAGCAGCACGGATGAGGAATGCTTTCTTGTGAATGTTGAAGTTGATGCCATGAATGGAAGCACCCACATTCTCGTTCTGGAGCACACGTTCTGCACCGTTGCCAAATGGAATCACAGTCAAGCCATCAGCACCGATAGGAGCTGTCTCTGCGAGGTCGTTCATCTCCGGGTAACTCATGCCCTCTGGAGCCACAGTGCGACGCATCCACGCATTGAGGATACCTGTACCGTTGATACAGAGAAGGACGCCCAGACGGGTTGCCCCACCCTCGCCATGATTCACATGCGCAAAAGTGTTGACACGAGACAGTTTGTCATAGTTGACTTCACCAAGCACACCGTAAACCACACCTGAAGTACCACCGGTTGCAGCAATTTCACCCGGTTTCATCACATTGAGTGAAAGGGCATTGTTGGGCTGGTCACCACCACGATAAGAAATAGGAGTGCCAACAGGAATGCCAAGTTCGTCAGCAATAGCCTGACAAACGGTGCTTTGCACAGAGAAGGTGGGTACAATCTCTGCAATGAGATTTTCGGAGAAACCGAAATAGTTCAGCACATCCTTGCTCACCTCATTGTTTTTGAAATCCCAGAACATACCCTCAGAAAGACCTGAAACGGTGGTTTTCTTGTCGCCACCAGAAAGGCGCATGGCGATGTAGTCGCCAGGAAGCATAATCTTGTCAATCTTGGCAAAAACGTCAGGTTCGTTCTCCTTCACCCATGCCAACTTGGCTGCAGTGAAGTTGCCTGGAGAGTTGAGAAGATGCTCAAGGCACTTGTCGCCACCGATTGCCTCGAATGCTGCGTTGCCGTAAGGAACAGCACGACCGTCGCACCAGATGATAGATGGACGGAGTGGCTTGCCAGCCTTGTCAACGCAAACGAGTCCGTGCATCTGGTATGAAATACCTATAGCAGCAACGTCAGCGAGCGAACCAGCCTTCTCAGCAACACGCTTTGTTGCCTGCTTGAGTTCGTCCCACCACATTTCTGGTTCCTGCTCTGCCCAACCAGCCTGCTTAGATGTGATTGGTGCCTCTGCGTCAGGATACTGTGCAGAAGCAACTGTCTGTCCTGTCTGTGCATCAACGATAGATGCCTTGACTGATGATGTACCTATATCGTAACCAAGTAAATACATAAGACCCACTCTCTGCCCCCTCCCGTTAAGTTAGGAGAGAAATGTGACCTGTACTAACAGGCTCTTCCCCGAGAGTGAAAGGGATTTTTAGATTACTAAATTATATGTATTTGAAAGAAAAAGACCAGCACCCCTACCCTATGGTATCTATCTCCCCCTCCCTATTAACGGGAGGGGGCAAGGGGGAGGGTCTTTTTATCCTTCTATTGTCTGAATTGTTCCGTCTTCATTATAATGCAACTCTGCCACCTTGAGCGAACGAAGGCTGTTTACACCACCTGATGGTGCTGAGTCGTGATGGAAGAGATACCACTTGCCCTTGAACTCAACGATTGAGTGGTGAGTAGTCCAACCTGCCTTGACAGGAGTGAGGACTACGCCCTTGTATGTGAATGGTCCGTAAGGATTGTCACCGATGGCGTAGCAAATCATGTGAGTGTCACCAGTAGAGTATGAGAAGTAGTATTTGCCATTGTACTTGTGGCACCATGATGCCTCGAAGAAGCGATGTGGATCGTCAGCCTTGAGTGGTTTGCCGTCTTCGCCGAGGATGATGACTGGCTTTGGCTCTTCAGCAAAATGCATCATGTCTGGAGCAAGGCGAGCTACGCGAGATGGAAGAGCATCAACTTCAGACTTCTTGGCAGGCATGATGCCCTCTGTATCGCCAGGAGGAGGACATGCAGGACCAACCTCGTTGAATGCGAGTTTGTTGTCCTTATACCACTGAAGCTGACCGCCCCAGATTCCGCCAAGGTAGAAGTAGTATTCGCCATCATCGTCCTTGAGAACTGCGTAGTCGATAGAGTAAGAACCGTGCATAGGGTCGTTCAATGGTTTGAAAGGACCTTCTGGGCTGTCAGCAACAGCAACGCCTGTGCGGAAGATCTCTGTCTTGTCCTTTGCAGGGAAATACATGTAGTACTTGCCATCTTTCTCCTGCACATCATTGTCCCAGAGCTGGTGGCTTGCCCATGGAATGTCCTCAAGCTTAAGGATGCAGCCATGATCTACCAGTTCCTTCTCACCACGGCACACAGCTTCGAGGTCGTCTGTTGAGAATACATGATAATCCTTCATTTCGTACTCAGCACCGCTGTCGTCATCACCTACACCAGCATCCCAGTCATGAGATGGGTAAATATAGAGTCTGCCGTTCCAAACGTGTACTGATGGGTCAGCCATATAGTCTGCTGGCCAAAGATAGAATTTACCTTCCATAATAGAAGTCCCTCCGCCTCCCTCTGCTGGGAGTGCCCTTATTTTTTGTGGAGGGTTGAAAGGGCGGAATTGTTTATTGTTAGATTAGATTGTCTAAATAATGATGAAAGGGAGGTGGCACTCACTTCTTCTTTCTCTTCAAAGCCTTGCCTGAAGGGGATGACTGAGGCTGCACGAGTTCAATGATCCGCTGCACTACAGGTTTTACCTGATTGTTGCGGTCAACGAGTGTGGCATAGTCCTTGCGACCTTTGATTGGGAAGTCGTTCTTCCATGAGTTGCCATCGTTCACACACCAGAAGTTGACACGGATGATGTCGTCCTTGTGAGTGATGAGCATCTTGAAGAAGTCAACCCAGAACTGGTCTATCTCTGCCTGCTTGGCTGCAGGAACGCCATCCTTGTAAGGGTCAACCTCAGGACGATATGCAAAGCGGTCTGAGACGTTGGCACCAGAGAATCCGTATGGATTAGGAAGGACGGAAAGGTCGAGTTCGGAGAAGAAAGTCTTCACTCCTGTAGATGCTATGGTGCTGATAGAGTGGTCATACTCACTGATGATGTTCTGTGCTCCATCTTCAAGTATCATGTGACCTTGCATACCTATGCCGTCGATAGGCATTCCCTTGTCAATGAGAGGACGGAAGAATTTGCATACAGCCTCTACCTTTGATGCCTTGTTCATAGAGAAGTCGTTGTAGTAGAGTTCCACTGTTGGGTCTGCCTCATGAGCATACTGGAAAGCAAGGGGTATGAAGTCCTCGCCGAGTATCTGATACCAAAGACTGTTGCGAAGGGAACCGTTGTCCTCAAATGCTTCGTTGACAACATCCCAAGATGCAACGCGTCCCTTGAAGTGACCAAGGATAGTGAAGATGTGCTCCTTCATGCGCTTCTTCAGCACTTCCTTGCTGACGAGGTTGCCATCCTTGTCATGGTGAAACCAGTATGGGCACTGAGAATGCCAGATGAGGACATGACCATGCACACGAAGTCCTGCTGCCAATGACTTTTCAACGAACTGGTCGGCAAGGGTAAAGTCATAGACTCCCTCCTGAGGATGGACAACTTCTGCCTTCATGCAGTTTTCGGCTACGACGGTGTTGAAGTTGCTGACCACGACATTCCAGTCGCTTGTCTGGTCAGAGCTGACAAATCCTGTCACGTCATGCTCATTCTTTGCGTTTTCCTCTGCCGCTACTTCCCATTGGTTGACGCTGACGCCAGTGTGCCAATAGTCACGGTAGGCTTCCTGCAATGTCTGTGCATGGAGAAATGATGCAGGAAGAGCTAAAGATAGAAGTATGTAAGGTTTTAATGACATGCTACTTGTATTGTACTTTTATTTTGTATGGTACTTATTTAGTAATCACAAAAAATAACTGATAAAGTTTTAAACACAGAGTTCTCAGAGGAATCGGAGTTTTCTCTTAGTCCTAACTTAGTCCGAATGGCAGTTTAAAACTCTGAGTCCTCCGAGAACTCTGAGTTGAAATATTATAAGTTATTTCTTACACGTTACTTAATTAAGCGTTGCGTTCTTCTATTGCCTTGTTGATTTCATCTACCTTCTCGTCAGTAAGTTCGTAGCGAGAGATGATGAACATGGCAACGCCAAGGAGAATGGCTGGGATAACGCATACGAGCCATAGGATACCTTCCTGAGCAAGTGGTGTCTGCGACTGAAGATCGTTCATGTAGTATGCACCGGCAGCGTTACCTACTGACATCATGGCAAAGGCTGTGATGAAGAAGAGGGCAACGATGCGGAGCGGACGGTTGCGAACAAATTCCACCCAAAGGTCGCTGACCTTAACGTTGGCTGTTTCTTTTTCGTCCATAACGACATGTTCCTTACACTGAGTGAAGCAGAATAAGAGAAGGGCAAAACCGATGAGAGCATATATAAGCATGGTGTAGAACCAGGCTGTGCCATCCTTAGGGAGTGTGCTTGCTTCTTCGGCAGCAGGCTTGTACTGAGTGTAGAAAAGGACATAACCAGGAACAACACCACCAAGTGCCATACCGGCTTTGTAGAAGATACCTGTAAGAGCGTTTACAATGCCCGAGATACGCTTGCCTGTAGTGTATTCACCGTATGAGATAACCTCAGGAATGAGGGCCCACATATAGCCTGTGGCAACTATGACACCTGTTGACTTGACGAACTGTGCAATATAAATAAGTGTCATGTTTTCCTTCATATCCATAAATTTGCTGATGCAGTAGAGCATTGCCATACCAACGATGGCTACAGTAAGGAAGATGTAGAACATGTTCTTCTTGCCGACAGCCTTCTTGATAGCAGGAACGAATGGCATGAAGATGAATGAAGGCAACGAACCGAGACCCATGAAAAGTGCCATTTCAAGAGGGAGGTCTTTTGCTTCTGCTGCCTGAAGAGAGGCTGCTATGACTGCAACGAGGATAGGAATACCTGCAGATACTGCCAAACCACCTACGTTTGCCATGAACATACGAACAGATGTGAGAATGGTGATTTCGTCAGTGTCGCGACTCAATGAAGAGTTGAGGGCTCCATAAGGCACGTTGATGAGTGTGTAGAGCATGCTCAGACCAACGTATGTGACATAAGCATAAATGAGCTTAACGAGGTAGCTGCTGTCATTGAAGCCATTCCAGAAACAAAGAATAGCAAGACCTGTGAGCGGCACACCTGCAAAGACAAGATAAGAACGATACTTGCCAAGCTTAGGGTTGTGCTTGTCAACGTATGTACCAACGAGTGGGTCCCACAGTACATCGACAAGACGAACGATGAGGAACATGAGTGCTGCATCGCCTGCATCGAGTCCATAGATGTCGGTGTAGAAGAAGAGCAGGTACATACATACTGTCTGGTAGATGAGGTTCTGAGCCAAGTCACCCGAACCAAAGCCGATTCGCTGAAGCCAGCTTAGTTTGTAAAAGCCTTTTGCTTCTTGAGAAATGTTTTCTGTTGCCATTTTCTTTTATTAGGTTTTGTTTATAATTGGTTATTATGCACAGTAAGATGGTTAGCCCATTTGGGTTGCAAATTTAAGACTTTTCTTTTATTTTTCCGCACATATTTGTAACAAACACTTCCACTCATGTAACTTTTTCTTTCGATTTCCTGAATAAAAGCCCTTGGAAAAACAAAAAATACGCACTTCACGTGTTAACATTATTTAAAAGTGCTGTTCTGCAATTTCCTTTTTCGGTTTCCATTCCTCACACATCAAATAAAATGCCTACCTATGTAGCATTATAACTTCATCGGAAGCATTTCTTGACTAAGAAAAGACTAACCAAAAGGGAAATAGATTAAAAGCAACAATATTTATTAACTTTATTTAATCACTAACTTTTTATGAAAAGAAAACCTCAAAAACCGACGTGGGGCACATCGGTCAACCGACGTGCCCCACGTCGGTTAAGCGGCGTGCCCCACGTCGGTTTTCGGGGTAAATGTGGAGGTATCTTCGGTGCGCTTTTTTTGTTTTTTTCGGCAAAAATTTTGGTATCAAGAAAAAAAGAACGTATCTTTGTACAATTTAATGAGTTGAAGAATGGAAGAAATGAAGATTACAAGCATGCAGAACCCGCGTGTGAAGGCAGTGGTTACGTTGCAGCAGAAGTCGGCTGAAAGACGTCGGACTGGACTGTTTGTAGTGGAAGGGAAACGGGAGTTGGAGCATTGTGTGAGGATGGGACTGGAGGTGAAGGAGGTGTTTGTGTGCAGAGAGATTGCTGGAGAGGTGGAGGCGCAGACAAACACTTTGGAGGTGAGCAAAGAGGTGTATGAGAAGATGGCATACCGCGGGAGTACGGAGGGTGTGATGGCGGTGGTAAAGAGTCAAGAAAGAAAATTGGAAGATTTGAGACTAAGTCAAAATCCTCTGATTGTGGTGGTGGAGCGTGTGGAGAAGCCTGGGAACTTGGGAGCCATCTTACGAAGTGCCGATGCGGCTGGGGCTGATGCGGTAGTGGTGTGCGACGCATTGACGGATTTGTGGAATCCGAATTTGATTCGCAGTTCTATTGGAGCGGTGTTTACGGTGCCCTGTGTAGTGTGCAGTAGTGAGGAGTGTATCGCATTCCTGAAGGCGAGGGGCATCCAGATATTGACGGCGCAGTTGCAGGATTCCGAACTGTACTACAATACGGATATGAAATGTGGAACCGCCATTGTGATGGGAACGGAATCGACGGGGTTGACGGAGGTGTGGCGCAAGGCGGCTGATGCGCACATCAGGATTCCGATGCTGGGACGGTTGGATTCGCTTAATGTGAGCGTAAGTGCGGCGGTGCTGTTGTTTGAGGCTGTAAGACAGAGAGGGGGGAGTCAAGGTTAAGGTTAGAGTCAAGGTTAGAGGGGATGAGTAAGAAATAAAAACATAAAGATTAGTGATATGAAAAAAGTGATTGGATTATGCCTGATGATGATTTCAACGGTCGTGATGATGGCACAAGAGGAGTATCACATCAAGAATTTCGGGGAAAATGATGAGTTGAAAGTGCGTGGCGCTACGTGTGTCACACAGGTCAATGGCTTTATATGGATCGGCACATCGAAGGGGTTTTGTGCTTTCGACGGCAATCACGTGTACCCTTACACTATTCCCGACCCAAACGGTATGGGTGGTTACTACAGCCGTGTGACGTCGTTGGCGCCTTTTTCTGATGAGGAACTGTGGATTGGCACCAAGAGGGGCATTTATGTGTTTAACTGCCGTGACGAGCACTTGCAGAAATTCACCACGAAGAATTTGCCAGAATCCCCCAATGTACGTGCCATGCTGTTTGACCAAGAGGGGCGGTTGTGGACTATCATGAATAATCAGGCGTACCTGATTGACGTGAAGGAGAAGAAGGCGGAATGTATCGGTGAGGGGGTGGTCTCGCCCGTGTGCATGACGGTGGCAAAGAATGGCACCGTGTGGCTGGGCGACAATGAGGGCACTCTCTACCGCTATGACTCGCCCAACCATCGGCTACGCTCATACAATGTGAAGCCCGAGGGAGCGAAGAAGTTCACAAACCTGGTGAGCATCACGGAAATGAGAAACCGCCAATTGGCTTTGGTGAGTTACAACGATGGCATCTGCATGTTCTCGCCAGAGAAATTCACCTCCAAGCTGCTGCTGACGCACGACGACGAGGGCTTTCCCATTGTGGCGCACACCTCCATCACGCCCGATGGTGATGACCTTTGGATAGGAACTGAACGCGGTGTGGTCATTTACCACACGAGAGACAGGCATTTAAGCGGTATCCGCCAATCGCGCATGGCTGCCAATTCGATGTCGGACAATGCGGTACACTCGTTGTTTGTGGATAGGGAGAACGGGGTGTGGGCTGGCACTTATTTCGGAGGGATGAACCGCATCAGCATTTCACCCCGCAATTTTTCGGTTTTCTTGTCAGAGGGCCAGGAGGCTGACGGGGATGTGGTTCGCGAGATTTGCGAAGACAATTACGGACATTTGTGGGTGGGAACAGAGGACGGTGGTCTGTACTTGCTGAACAAGGAGAAGAATGTGCTGCAACTGGCTCATGTGGATTGGGAGGGTGCACCGCCACCATTCAACGTCCAATCGCTGATGAGGGTGGGCGATGATGAACTGTGGGTATCGAGTCTGACAAATGGCATCTATGTGGTGGACACGCGCAGCATGCGGCTGAAACGCCGATATGAAAAGACGAACAGGACGATGCTTGGCTATCCGATTGGCGCCATCAGCATGTGCCACCAAAACGGAACGGTCTTTGCGAGTTCGTCGGCTGGCGTCTATATCTGGGACGAGAAGGAGGATGTCTTCAACATGATGCCAGACATGAGCGGTGTGTATGCACACCACCTCTATGCCGACCGCCACGGGAACGTGTGGGTGGCGACGTTCGACAAGGGACTATGGAAGATTCGGCAGAAAAACGGGAAATGGAGGGCTGAACAAACAAAGTTCGACTATAAGTGCGCCACGGTGGTCATGGAGGACTCGAGAGGGCTCTACTGGGTGGGAACGGACGTGAACGGTCTGATGAGTTACGATGACAAGACGGGCAAAACGGAGCAGTTGGACGTGTCGGAGCGGTTGTGTCACGAAACGGTGACCAACATCGTGGAAGACCACCATCACCGCTTGTGGATCAGCACATTCAACGGGTTGTACAGTTACAATATCGGCAAGAAGGTGGTCAACCACGTGACGACGGCAAACGGGCTGCCTTCCACATACTTGAACTACTCGTCGGGCTACGTGGATGAAGACGGCATTGTCTATATTGGCACCTATAAGGGACTTGTGAGCTTCAATCCCTCGTCGTTCGTCTTGTCGAGAGAGCGCTTGAAGCCTTATTTCCTCAGGCTGCACATGAACGGAAAGCTTATTGTTCCCAACGACGAGACAGGCATCTTGAAACAGACGCTGTACCAGACGAAGGAAATCACGCTGACCCGCGACCAAAACACGTTCAGCATTGACTATGCCGTTCCGACCTACAGAAGCGGCGAGGTCGTGTGGTACCGATACAGGATGAACCCTGATGAACCGTGGGTGATAACGGAAAACGCACGCCCCATCCAAGTGACCAATCTCTCAACAGGTACATACAAAATCACCCTACAGGCCAGTTTTAACCCTGAACGCTGGGAGGGGGAAGCGGCTGCAATCACACTAAAGGTGGCTGCACCGACTTGGTTGAGTCTGGGCGCCTTCATCGGCTATGCCGCAGTGATTGTCATGATAGTGGTGGTGGTGATGTCGCAATTTAAGAAGAAAGAAACACGGAAATTAACTAACCAAGAGAATTCGACAAAGGAGGACCATCAAGAATGAACAGAATTGGGATGCTTATCACCGCGCTGCTGCTGACGTCAACGAACATCATGGCACAGGAGGAGGATTTTGATGTACGCGGACACATTGAACATATAGGTACCGGACAGATGCTGTCACCCCAAAAGGGAATGCGGAGGATAGGGACTACCGCCACTGCTCCCCTCACCTGTATGGGATCGCCCAAAGTGCCTGTAATTTTAGTGCAATTCGCTGACAGTTCGTTCAGCGTGAAAGAGGATGAGGAGGCGGTCAAGCAAGCCTATCAAGAGCTCTTCAATGCAGCAGAAGGAATTCACCCTGGCACATCGTTCTGCTCCGTGAAGGAGTATTTCCGTGAGCAGTCCGATGGACAGTTCACGCCCGACTTCGACATCATCGGACCTGTGACGCTTTCCAAAAATCTTGCCTATTACGGTGAGGACAAAAACGGAGTGAAAGACATTCACATCAACGAGTTCTATACAGAAGCGTGCCAACTGGCGGTGGCGCAACATGAAGCGGATTGGAACCGATATGACAACGATGGAAACGGGGTTGTGGATTTCATTTTCTTTATCTACGCAGGACATGGACAGAACCAAAAGGGGATAGATTCAAATGCCATCTGGCCTAAGGAGAAACCTATATATTCCGCCGTTAAAGATGACAACTCCGACATCTATTTCGGTTCCATTGGCTGCACCTGCGAATTGTACAAAAACAACATGGACGGCATCGGAGCCTGCATCCATGAGTTGTGTCACGGATTAGGGCTTCCCGACTTCTACGATACAAACTATCAAGCATACGGGCTGGACTATTGGGACGTGATGGATACTGGATGCTACAAAATCTCAGGACGCATGCCCGTAGGTTTTTCAGCATACGAACGGGATTTCATGGGGTGGCGGAAATTGGTGGAACTGAATCCTGATTCCGCTTATAGCTTGACCCTTGACCCTCTGGAAACAGGAGGCGTGGCGTATAAAGTGGTGAACAAGGCTAACGAAAACGAGTACTTCATCCTTGAAAACCGCCAAGAAATCGGGTCAGACAAATATCTGGGTTGGGCTACCAGTTCACAATACACAAAATACGGTGCAAACCACGGACTGATGATTACGCATGTAGATTACAGTCTGTCAGCATGGAACTTAAACACCGTGAATACAGACAAATCCCATCAGCGCATCACGATTGTTCCCGCCGATGGAGAACTGATTTCTTCCAATGAACGTACAGACTCCCAATGGGCCATATCGTTGCATGGTGACCTCTACCCTGGCGACAACAATGTGACCGAAATGAGTTCCTACGATGTCTTCACAGGTGGAACGCTCGGACTGACGATTGACAATATCGTAGAGCATGAAGATGGCACCATCACCCTTGACATCAATGGTGGCAAAAAAGCCCCGGATAATCCAGACAACCCAGACAATCCAGAAGACCCCGACGGTCTCTACGAGCCAGACGTGCCTTCCATCGCATAAACATCGTACAAAAACGCCAGCTCGGTATAAAAAGGGCGGACCCTGCAAAGTGCCTAAGGCAACTTTGCAGGGTCTGCTGCTGTATAATTATCCATCCGAAGATGGTAGTTCATCACCTGCTCCAAAGTGAAATGGAAGGCAGGGCTATCAGGTGGAAGCGGACGGTGAGAGAAAGTCTGGAAATACAACAGACAAGCATCGCGCCACCATTGTGCATCCTTCGCCTGACGCTCAAAACGCCACAACTGCTCTTTATATTGTTCTTCCGGGACGTATGGTTTCATCGCCTCCCAAGTCTTGACAAACTCGTTTGCTTGGCGAACACCACGGTCATACGTATAGCAAAGATTGTCCCACAAAGAAAGCCCATTGCTCAACGTCTCATCCCAAGCCACATGATGGAACCAAAGAATGAGGTTCTCAGGACATATTTCCTTATTATTATATAATGTACGCAAAGGCTCTGGATACTGGCTCACATTGTTGGAACCAGCATTGCCTGCCAAACATGGTTCCTCGTGGTCAGAACGGTTGAAACCGATACCGATGGAATCCACGCGATGATAGAAACGAGGCAGCCAGTCTTCACGGGAACCACGAGGAGCATACCAAGGCTCAGGACCATAATGATGTCCACCGGCAAAAATGTGATGTAAACCCAGTGGCATCATATAATCCACCACCGCTTCACGACTTCTCAGAAGCAACTGCGTCATGGGGCGAAGGAAGTCTGGATTCTCCGTCTTGTAATAGTCGCGCAAGAAATCCTCAGCAATCTCTTTCGAAGAAGCATCCACATCATTCGCCAATCGACCGAAAGCATACCAGTTTGCCATCGCAAGGTCATTGGCTGTCCAGTTCGGACTGTCGCCAATATTGGAAACACCTGCCAAACCCACAAGATTAGGCATCTTTCCAAACATATTCAATGTATCAAAGAATTCCCGCCACATCGGAGCCAAGAAGCACGTATGAATGCTTTCGCCCGTATATTCCTGTGTAATCTGAAACTCCACCATCATCTTCGTCTTCTTCAATCCGAAGAACAAAGGAGACACAGCCTCACGAGGTTGGAAATCAATCGGTCCATTCTTGATTTGGATAATGACATTATCTGCAAACTGACCATCGAAATGGATGAACTCCTCGTATGCCTGATTGGCACGGTCACCCTCATAAGCACGCTGAGCAGGAGTCTTCTGAGTCCCTTCCCCACTCTTTGCGGAATAGACAAAAGCACGCCACATCACAATGCCGCCATAAGGTCTTAAAGCCGTTGCCAACATATTGGCACCATCCACATGAGTGCGTCCATAGTCCATCGGACCTGGTTCACCCTCACTGTTTGCCTTCACCAAGAAACCTCCGAAATCCGGAATCAGCCCATAAATCTCTTTTGCCTTCTTTTTCCACCACTCCTGCACCTTCTCATCCAGCGGGTCAGCAGTTTCCACGTCACCCAATGCCTTTGGGGACGCAAAATTAACGGAAAGATAGACCTTCAAGCCATAGGGACGCAACACATCTGCAATCTTTGCCGTCTTCTTCAACATATCCGAAGAGAGCGCAATAGGCTTGGCATTCACGTTGTTGAGCACCGTGCCATTGATGCCATACTCCTTGTTGATGCGTCCATACTCCTCATAACGGGCTTTCAATTCCTTAGGCATGGAACCTTTTCCTGCTGGAATCTCATCCCACTTCCAGATAGAACGTCCGGCAAAGCCACGTTCAACAGTGCCATTAGGATTGTCCCAATGGTTGAGCAGACGCAATTCAAATGTCTGTCCCCATGCGAGGTGGCAGACTATCAGCATCATAAAGGTGAAAAAAGTCTTTCTCATCTTGAAAAGTTTACTATAGATTGATCACGTAAGAATTAATCTCGACGGAAGATGTCACGGGTATAAACCTTCTCCTGCACATCGTCAAGGCAAGCATCATAACGGTTGGCAATGATGGCTTGTGACTGTTCCTTGAACTTGGCAAGGTCATTGACCACCTTCGAGCCAAAGAATGTCGTGCCATCCTCCAAAGTCGGCTCATAGATGATGACCGTCGCGCCTTTTGCCTTGATGCGCTTCATGACGCCTTGGATGGACGACTGACGGAAGTTGTCGGAGTTGCTCTTCATCGTCAGACGGAACACACCGATAATGACCTCCTTCTCCACATCCTGGCTCCAGCGTATGCGGTTGGAATAACTGTAATACCCTGCCATCTGCAACACACGGTCGGCAATGAAGTCCTTTCTCGTGCGGTTACTCTCCACTATGGCTGTCATCATCTGCTGAGGCACATCCTGATAGTTCGCCAGGAGTTGCTTCGTATCCTTCGGCAGACAGTAGCCGCCATAACCGAACGACGGGTTGTTATAGTGCGTGCCGATGCGCGGGTCAAGACCCACGCCCTGAATGATTGCCTGAGCGTCCAGTCCCTTCACCTCGGCATAGGTGTCCAGTTCGTTGAAGTAACTCACACGAAGTGCCAGATACGTGTTGGCAAAGAGTTTCACTGCCTCTGCCTCGGTCAGCCCCATGTGGAGCACATCAATGTTCTCCTTTACGGCACCTTCCTGCAACAACTTCGCAAACGTGTCCGCCGCATCATGCAGTTCTGCAGCATTCTTCACCTCTATGCGCTTGGGAGAACCCACGATGATGCGCGAAGGGTAAAGATTGTCGTAAAGTGCCTTGCTCTCGCGCAGAAACTCCGGCGAGAAAAGCAACTTCATGGCATAGCCATATTTCTTGTAGAGACCCTCCGTATAACCCACGGGGATGGTCGATTTGATCACCATGACCGCATCGGGGTTCACCTCCAAGACCAAATCGATGACCTCTTCCACATGCGACGTGTCGAAGTAGTTCTTCACGGGGTCATAGTTCGTCGGGGCGGCGATGACCACAAAGTCTGCATCCGCATAAGCCTTCTTTCCATCAAGCGTTGCCGTCAGGTTCAGTTCCTTTTCCGACAAGAACTTCTCGATATATTCATCCTGAATGGGTGACTTCCTGTTATTGATGAGATCCACCTTCTCGGGAATCACATCCACGGCAGTCACCTGGTGGTGCTGCGCCAACAAAGTGGCAATGCTCAGACCTACATAACCGGTTCCTGCCACTGCCACTTGAATGTCCTTAAATTGTCTCATATCCTTTTTTTAATTTTTCCTCACGGAACTTCTTTCCATACTCCGATGGCGACATGCCATATTCAGCCTTGAAATTTTCCGTGAAACGCTTCGGGTTCGCATATCCGAGTTCGGCAGCAATGTCAGCAATCGGCATCGTCGTCTGTTCCAGATACTGCTTACCACGCTTCAGACGAATCGTGCGGATGAACTCCGCAGGTCCCTTGCCTGTAATATTGATGAGTTTTTTATACAGATAAGTACGGCTTAGCGACAGTTCATGACCAAGCACTTCCACCGAAAACTCGGTGTCTGACATGTGTTCTTCACAAATCTTGATAGCACGCTGAATGAATTGTTCGTCCATCGACGTAATCGTGATTTCGCTCGGTGCCACATCAATCTTCTCGCGAAACTGACGCTGACGGGATTCCTTCTTCTCAATGAACTTCTTCACTCTCAGACGGAGCATCTCCACATTGAACGGCTTCGTGATGTAGTCATCCGCACCAATGCGCAAGCCTTCCATCTCCAATTGGTCGCCCCGACGTCCTGTCAAGAGAATGACGGGAATATGCGACCAGCGCAAGTCTGTCTTGATACGCTTGCAGAGTTCCAGGCCGTCCATTTTCGGCATCGTCACGTCACTCACCACCAAATCAATGCTGTCGTTCTCCTCCAGACGTTGCAATGCCACCTCACCGTTATTAGCAGTGATGACATTATATTCACCTCGGAAATAATCATGCACGAAACGGCACATGTCAGGACTGTCGTCCACCATCAGCATGGTGAAGCGTTCGTCAGGCTGACCGTCACCCGTTGCCTGTTGTGCCCTATCCGTAACCACCGCTGCCGCATTGTTATCATCAATTCCAACAGGCTCCGTCCGTTGTCCTTTGTCCGTTGTCTGTTGTCCGTTGTCTGTTGTCCGTTGTCCCCTATCTGGCACGACAGTAGCCGGAACCTGCGTCATCACAGCATCCACAGGAGGGATCATGGCAGAGACCACATTACCCTTCACACCGGCAGGCAACATATTCACTTGGTGCAACAGCAACTGGGCATTTCTCAGAATCATTTGTACACGCACCCTCACATCGTCAGTCAATGGTTCAGCCGCCATCTGTTGCAGCGGACTGATAATGAGCGTAATGGGCGTCAACAATTCTTGACTCACCCCCGAAAGCACCTGCTGTTTCAACTCCTCCAGCTCTTTCCGATGCTCCGAACGCATACGAAGCCTTTCAGCCTCTTGCTTTTTATGTTCACGCGTGAGTATCCAGCGGCAGAGGGCATAAACCCCTATCGCCACCAGCAGTACAGCGAACAAGACAGCCCACATGGAACCTTGTGTGAAGATTCCATCGCCATCTGTTGTCACCGCTTCTGCAATCAAAATGTTTCCCATGTGCGAAGTCATTTTATCCATTGATGATGCAAAATTAGTAAAAATAATTCATTTCAAGTGTTTTTACTGCATCTTTTTTTCATCATCACTGGTGCAGAAAGCCGTTTTTGTTTCCCAAGGGGGGCAAAATTCACTCCACGACCACCCGTTCAATCACGATACCCGGGTCAAGCGGACGGAAGGTGAGGCGATGCTTACCCTGTGCGAGAGCAGGCAGGGTAAGTCGCTGCCTGTTCATACGCGTGGTTTCCCATTCAAAGTTCTGGTCGTGCGACATCTGAACCACGTAGCGGCTTGCCTCATTCACATTGAGGGTCTGCACTTCTTTATCATCCAAACTGATGGCAAGTCGTTGACCACGTCCGTCATTGAAGGGGAAATTGGTGGCAAGAACAATGGTGGCAGTCGCTTTCTCTACCGGCTCCGATGCATCGAATTCATAAGAGATGGAAGCCCCTTCGGTGCTCTTCGTGTAGGGGAACAGTGCCACGCCCGCCTTCCAGATGCCGAGGTCTGGCACCACCTGCCAAGTTGCCTCCTTCGCGTCTGTCTTGCTCACAAACCCGTCGGCTTCGATGATGGCAATCGTCTTTTTCGGCACAATCGCCAGTTCCTCGCCAGCCACAGCCTCAGCAGCCTCCACGCGCCTCACCTGAGGCATCGTGTTACGTGGAGGATTGTTCCACGAACGATAGCCGATATGGATTTCGTCCATCATGTGGTTCCACTTGCCACCTGCAATCTTGTGGTTATATTCGTCACAAAGTTCTCCAGCCCGACGGAAGCAGAGTTCCACCTTGTCCGCCCATTCGTTGGCACGGAGATCCTTACGCTGTGCATAATAACTATTCATCGCCACCGCATAATACATGTTATAAAGGTTGCAGAACACACGCACAGGATGGTAAATCAATTCATTGTAAGCATTTCTGTTCTGCACAGGCATCAGTTCACGCAGGATGGCCGCGTCGCGCTCCAATTGGTCGTATTCCGCCACACGCTCCTTCCATTCGCCAGAAAGAAGGTCAAACGTACGGGCATCCAACTGCTCAGGGGTGCGACGATGTGCATACTTGCATTGCAGATTCAAAATGCGGGCAGCCTCCTTGGCGCACTTCTCGCCAAACTGCTGACGGCAGAAGTTCTCCGTGTATTCCATCAGATTGCCAGCATTGAACTGTGCGGGGTTCCATGCCATCTTGAACCAGAAATCAATCGGGAACTCCATCGGTTTCAAGTCACCCACATTGAGAATCCAGAGTTTATCCACACCATAAGTATAAGTGAGTTGCAACTGCTCCCACATACGCTGCACCTGGCTGACATTCTGAAATTTCGAGTTACGTGGCGCACCCACATAGTCCACGTGGTAATACATGCCATAACCGCCAGGATGACGCTTGGAGAAAGCGCCTGTACCCTTGTTCCACTCCTGTTCAGGCAACACACGCACATTGCCCCAGTTGTCGTCACAGAGCAGCAGAATCACATCGTCTGGCACATTCATGCCCTTCTCGTAATACTCCTGCACTTCCTTATAGAGCGCCCACACCTGCGGCGTTTCCTTGGCTGGCTTGCCTGTCGCTTCTTCTATCAGTTTGCGCTGATTCGTCACGATGCGTTCCAACAATGCCACATCAGCATGGTCACCCATCGCCTCGTCACCATCACCACGCATACCAATCGTCACCACATCATCAGTGTGCTTCATACGCTCTACACCACCCTTCCAGAATTTGTCCAGTGTTTCCTGGTTGGTATCATAGTTCCATGCACCATATTCCCTTCGATGGCTTGTCCACTCCTTGTGTGCACGTGCCAACGGTTCATGGTGGCTGGTACCCATACAGATGCCCATGTCATCGGCGGTCTGCATGTTCAGTGGGTCGTCCGCATAGAACATGGCATCCCACATGGCAGGCCACATGAAGTTTCCTTTCAGCCTCAACACCAATTCAAACACGCGGGCATAAAACTCATGGTTATACCCACCATAATTCTCTTTCACCCAACCTGTCAGACAAGGAGCCTCATCATTGAGGAAGATGCCACGATAGCGCACCGCTGGTTCACCATCCGTATAGACACCCTTCTTCACATAAAGGTTTGCATGTTTTTCCACAGGGACATCCGCCCAATCATACCAAGGACTCACACCAATCTGCTGTGAGAGTTCATATACACCATAGATGGTGCCACGCTTGTCACTTCCGGCAATGACCAACTGATCCTTCACTGTCGTGATGACAAACATCTCCGTTTTGCCCTTCAACTGCTTAATGGCAGGAACTTTCTTCGCCATCTTGTCAATCGCGGCACTCTTGCCCAACGTACCCACCACGATAGGGAAATCCTGTCTGCCTGTCACCTTTTCCAAGTCCTTCTTCAAGTTGTCGATGGCAAGATGCACACCCTTCCAGTCATTCTGGTCATACACAATAGTCCCCTTTTGGTCAGTCAGACAAAAGGCATCGCCTTGCGGGGTGAAACTTACGAACTGCTCCGCTGCCAACGCCGAGATGACAGCACAAATGTTGCATGCAACACACAAAAACAATTTTCTCATGTCAATAGATTTTGGATTATGGCGGCAAAGTTACAACTTTTTCGCCTTACCAACCCTTTTCTATCGTTACTTTTTTTTGTCTGTATGTTACAGATGCATCAAGGAAAAAGTCAGTACTTTTACTGACGGTCACTTGCTGCCAACAAGTCGTAGCGGATGCCATCTTCCAGCATCGAAACTCCGATTTTTTCCGCTTTCTGTGGGGATGCTGCAGATTTGGCTGCCGCCATGACAGGACGCGGACGTACTGGACGGTGGGGGTCGGTGGTCTGATAGATTGTGTCGTGCACCACTTGATGTACAATGACCGTATCGACTCGCACCTCCGTGTGTGCCACAGGTTGCTCAACAGGAGCGACTTCCACCGACGGACGCAGGTAGAACCCCAACAGGAACCCCACAAGACAGGCTGCAGGAACACCCACATACCAACCTGCATGATAGCGCGGTTGCCATGGGCGAACATTCATACGACGGTTTTCCTCATCACGAAGATGGCGGGCAGCAGCGATGATGTCGTCATCGCTGAGCAGAGGACGGTTGGAGGGAAGATTATTCTTTGTCATAGTGCTGTAATTTTTTACGAATCAATATCATGAGATTGTGCAGTCTCGATTTCACCGTTCCTTCGGGAATCTCCTCTATTTGGGCAATTTGCGGAACGGTGAGTTCCTCCTCATAGCGGAGGGAGAAGAGCAGGCGGAGCGGAGGGGGCAATGACTGGAGTGCAGTGTGCAAGGCTTCGTTCAGCCGTTCACGATCCATCCTCACCTCCGCATCATCTTCCGCGAGTGGTTCGGCGTCGAGCGTGGCAAGATAGGTATTCACGTGTTCGTTGTGCCGATAAGCATTCTTACAGAGGTTATAGGCGATGGAAAAGAACCATGTGGCCACATTGCTGCCCTCCTGATAGCGGTTGCGTGCCTCATACACCCGCAGGAAGACATCGTGGGTATAGTCTGCCGCTGCTTCCTCGTCGCCGCCCAATTGTCGGAAAAAGAAGCCCTGTAACCGTCGGGCATACCGACGGTACAGTTCTTCGAATGCCGATTCGCTGCCACGACTCGCACGATGCATCAACTGCTCGTCGGTCATCTGACGGTTGGATTTGAAGAGAAGAATGCTCATGGGTTCACTCCTGATCAAGGTCCAACTTCAGTGTTTCATATTCCAGATAGCTGGGACTGTCCGCCTCCAGACTCAGGTTCGTCATGTCGTAGTTCTGTGAATGCAGCCGCTGATAGAGATGGGACAGCAATTCCCTGAGCCACGTGTAGCGTTCGGCGTTGTGCTTCTTGTAATAGGGAAGTTGGTCGCGCAACAAGATGATGTAGTTCGTCGCATAAAAGTTTACCGTCGCACTCTCCCGTTTCTCCGGCTTGAACGACATGCGCAGATACTCCATCCAGTAGCGCGTCTCGATGTTGCGCCGCTTCACCGCCATGTTGTCGTAGGGCTTTGGGGAATAGCGCAGCGTGAGTCCCTCGTTGTAGAAGTGAGGCTGCAAATCCTTCGGAATGCCTTCCCCGAGGCAGAACCAGGTCACGCTTGTGGCTGACACATAGACGGGACGCTTGGAATGGGTGCAGATATGGCGGAAGATGCGGGGATACGATTCGTTCTGAAGGGGCGACCAGAGTTTTTCCCACAAGGCATCGTCGAAATCCATGCCGATTCGCTTGAAGACGCTCCCGATGTATTCTTTCCATACCGCACAATTCTCGTTGTACAGAATCTTGTCGCGGTGCACCCCCTTCACCAGTTGCAGGATGAGTTTACCGATGATATCCCCTTCGTGAGGAGCCAGATAGACAGCCCCCTCTTCCATGCCCTGCAGTTCGTTGAAATGATATTGCAGTTCCTCGGCCGGGTAGAGCCCGCGTTCGTAGTATTCGGTCAGCACGCGCGTCAACCGAGCGGTGTCCTGCTTGTGGATGAGATAGCCCGCCCATGTCTTATAATCCGACGCCACGGCATCGTGCGGCAAGTGGTCAACGGCAAGGTCGGCAAACTTTTCATAGTGTTCGAAGAACTCTTCCGAGCTCCATCCGTCCTCCCGGTATGCTCCTTCGTACGCGCAATAATAAAATGTATAGGTATCGGGTATCGCCTGCTTCATGCGACCCACCACATTCAGTTCCTTGCGCAGTTCCTCGCCCTTGTTCCAGTCCTTGAAGTGCTGACGCTCCACCAAGCCGTTTTCCACTTCGAAGAGGTTTCGCCACGCCTTCTCGTCCTTCGGGTGCTGAGCCACGAAGTCGTTCCAATAGTTGTACAGGCTGTCCAGCTTTTCCGTCTTCTCGAGGAGCATCTCGATATGCCCTTCTATCTGTTCAGTCTCCTGCGCACAGACATTTGCTGTACCTGCCGCGATGAGCAACAATGCAATCAATATCTTTTTCATTTTCTTCTACGTTTTGTTTGGTTTTCTGATTGTTTCACTGTCCGAAAGCACTTGACGTCTTTTTGCTTTTCATGACAGCATACACCCGAAATGCCAGACCGTTCACGAAAAAAGCAAAAAAACGACATGCCCCACATCGGTTCACCGACGTGGGGCATGTCGCTGCACCGACGTGGGGCACGTCGATAAAGGGGGTGTAGAAGCACCCTAACAGAATTTCTTTGTAGAGACCTTAGAAGCGCACGTACATTTCAGCCCAGAGTTCGTTGTAGTCCTTGTGCTGGAGGTTGCGGTCATGCACGTGGTTGTATTGCACCTGCATCATGAGATTCTTATGAATCTGGAAGTTGGGGATGATGCTGTAGATGGTCTTCATCGACTCCCAGGTCTTGGCACTGCGATAAGCATCGTACTTGCCATACACTTTAAGCCAAGAAGTGCAGGGAACGCCCACGGTGGCATACCAGCCATCGGCCTTGCCTTCGGTCTTATAGTCAGCAAGGATGCCCTGTGCATGAGCATACTCGGCACGCACTGTCCAATCGTTGTGCTCGTACTTCACTGAGGCTGCCCAACGGTTGCGGTCAACCTCTGCACCAGCAGCAGTCACATAGTCGCCCGTCCAACCAAACAAGCCGATATAGAGATCCTTCACAGGCTGCACTTGCAGAGAACCAATGAAGTCCTTATGTCCATTGGCATCGCCAGTGTTGATGCCCTGACCGTTCATCACCTGCAACTGATAGTGGATGAAACGGTGACCGTCCGATTTGGCAGGGAAAAGGTCACCTTGCACCTGCAAGCCCTGGTCGCGTCCGCCATTGCCTACATTACCGTCCTTGTTGCTGATACCTGCCAGTTGGTTGGAAATCTGCGAGTAGTCGCCAGCACCCACATCCCAAGGGTTATAGGGATTCTCGAAGAGGAAGGCACGTTTGTACTGACCGAACTTGATGGCAAGTTCCTTCCAGTGCGACCACTCCACGAAGTAGTCCTTCATGTGGAAGGTGGAGTTGTTCACCTGTGCCTGAATGCGGTACTTGAAGTCCGTGAGGATGGTGCCATCGACATACACACGAATGAGTCGCTGGCTGAAGCCTGCACCGCCATGTGCTCCGGCTTGATCGCTGTAGGCATACTTCCCGATGAAGTAGCCGCCAAACTTGGGTGCAGAAGCATAGTCGGTCAATTTCCTGCCCAACTGTGGCTTTGCATCAGAAGCGGGAGCCGCACTCTGAAGGGCATCGGCAAGGCTGTTATTCACCAGTTCGGTGATGAAGCCCGAACCTGGTGTACCGTTGGGTTCAAACTCACTCACCTCAATTCTCTCATCAGCAGGCTCGATCATGTCCTGCTCCTCGTAGCCTTCAGCCCAGAGTGGCAAGAAGGAAAGATTTGCCACAAGGGCAAAAGTGAAAATTTTTCTCATAATTATTGTCATTAATTTAAGTTCCGGATGTTTTATTTCGTTGGAGTTAAAGGAGTTATAAGGAGTTATCGTTCCGCTCAGGAGTTAAAAGCCGATACTCTAAAAAAATGAAAGAATGAAGGAATGAAAAGTTGCCCTCAACTGTCAATTCCTCTAACTTCAAAGAAGTTGAGTCATTAATAGAATATCGTTGTAATGACCAATCCCACGATGGTGCTGACGATGACACTGACAAGACCTGGCATCATGAAGGAGTGGTTGAGCAGGTACTTGCCAATGACGGTGGTGCCTGAACGGTCAAAGTTCACGGTAGCGATGTCGGACGGAGGATTACCCGGCTTCATACCAAAGCCCAACACCAAAATGACAAGACCGATGCCCGAGATGGCACCCAACGCCAAACTGCCATAGCGTGAGCCCACATAAAGCGCACCCAACACAATGAGCAGTTGCAAGATCATGACAAAATCCATAGTTTTTTGTCTAAGATATTAGATTAAATGATGTGACATTGGGACAAAGGTACAAAAAAGTTGAGAGTTAAGAGTTGAGAGTTGAGAGTTTTTTGTTGTTTAATGTCCTTTTTTCTCGGGAAAGTAACAATTCCTCATTCCTTTTTTCTTTTTTCATTTTCTCATTCTTTCATTTTTCTATTTTTTCCATACCTTTGCAACCAAAAGCCGACCAACATGTCACCATCCAACCAACAAGCGAGTGTAAGATTAACGGGAGTGAGTGCCCTACTCCATTTTCTCGTCGATGGACTCTGCATCTGTTGTTTGTACCTCGCAACGGTAGGCAAAATGGACATCGTAACGACTTACGTGACCTACAATGTGTTGGCATTCCTGACACAACCCCTCACCGGGTGGTGGGCAGACTGGATGAGGCAGAGACATTGGATGTTGCTCGGTTCGGTGCTGTTACTGACGTTGGGTGTGGCAGCATGTCAACTGTCAACCATCAACGAACAGTTCATCATGCCTACCGCAGTTTTGCTGGGTATCGGCAATTCGCTCTTTCACGTATGGGGCGGCAAGCAAGTGGCAGTCAACACAGGAAACGACATCCGCGCATTGGGGGTGTTCGTCTCAACTGGTGCATTCGGACTTGCGGTCGGAGGGGTATTGGCATCGTGGTCCCTGTTGTATGTGTTTCTGCTGAGCATCTGTATATTGGCGATACAGACCCTTCAGGCACAGACCCTCCCCTCACCACAGACCCTCCCCTCACCCTCCCTACAGGGAGGGAGTAGTATCTCTATCAATGAAAAAACAAGTGAGCAAGGTAACCACCCCCTCCCTGTAGGGAGGGTGAGGGGAGGGTCTGTGGTGAGGGGAGGGTCTATTATCCTTCTCATCATGCTCATTGTGGCAGGACGCTCCTTTACAGGTGAGGCATTCACGACGGGCATCACGAAAAATGCCATGCTCATCTTGTTGTTGGGAGCCACCTCGATGGCTGGAAAGATGGCTGGCGGATGGCTTGCCAAAAGCATGGGGATATGGAAAGCCTTGCTGCTGATGGTGGTGGGGACGATTCTCTGCTTCCTCGGCAAGGACCTGTACATCGCTGTGATGCTCACGGGACTTTTCCTCATCAACTGCACCATGCCTGTCACCCTCTATTGGGCGAACACGCTGTTAAAAGGGTATGAGGGATTAGCGTTCGGACTGTTGGCGGCAGCATTGATACCAGGGTATCTGCTCGCCACATGATAACAAGAAATAAGACGGTAACATGTTCCACCTCTTAGACATCGCCCACCCCTTGTCGTTTCCTTTCGAGGATGACTACGAACTGATGGTGCAACTGCTCACTGCACTCATTCCCACCATCCTCATCGAGTTGGGAGTATTGTGGCTGTTGAAGGAACAGCGCAAGAAGGTGCTGCTATCGTCCATTGCCGTCAACGTGCTGACCAACGTGCCGCTGAACCTGTATGTGCTGCTGGTCAACGACAGCATGGGAGACATCCTCATTGGCGAGGTAGCGGTTTTCCTTGTCGAAGCCGTATGGTACTGGTGCTTCACGCATCGCGTCAAGCAAGCCGTTATTTACAGTTTCTTGTGCAATGCCATCAGTTTCCTCATCGGATTGCTCCTGCAACTCCTATACCAATTCTTCATGTAAAACAACGTGAGTTCGGTATAAGAATAACGCCTTCGGCGGCTTGAAAAAAATAAGAAAAAACAAAAGAAAATAAGAAAAAAATAGAGAAAGTGAAATGCTTTTTTCTTGTATTTTTTTATTTTTTCTTGTTTTTCTAAAGCCCGCAAAGCGGTAAAAAGAACTCCGAAGTTAAGTTCTCTTATACCGAACTGGCGTTAAAATAGTATTACTCATTATTTAAATAGTATTGCTTATGCTCAATCTTTTAGACATTGCCTATCCAGGCAGACCCTATCGGCCACGCATCATCATTGACCATCCTATTGATACGGTCAAGGCACCTCAGCCCGTAACCGATACGGTGGAGACTCCCAAGAATGTGCTTGACACACTGACCGCGCCCCTCGATTCTCTCGGATGCAAGGAGGCTGTGGAAGACACATTGCGCTCTGCCATCAACTTCTTCAACGATTGGGGGTCCAGCGACGGCTCCTCCACCCTGTTGTGGACCAGTCTTGTCGTGCTTGCCGCCTTGTCGCTATGCGGCTACTTTGTATGGATGTATCGTCAGCATCTGCTGAAGAGTAGTGCGAACTGATAACCCCCAAATCGGTCATTAAAATATTTATGACCGATTCAGGATAAAACTGAAATGAAAAAGAGACCGACCTCTCACCGAGCCAGTCTCTTTTTCATTTTCTTCATTTCTTTCAACGATGCCTTGCCTGCCTTTTCACCCATGGCAATCATCTCCGCTATTTTCTTTGGCGAGAAATCCTCTGGCCCATATCCTTTCAGTCGTGGATTGATATAGATGTCAGCATCTTCGCAATTCTGTTGGTATTTCTTTGCGTCAAGCCGCAACGATGACGAGGATTTGTTCACTGTCAAATCCACCGCTATCACAAAGTCCGCCCCCATGTCTCTCGCCACATCCACAGGCAAATTGTTCAGCACACCGCCATCCACAAGCCGCATGCCGTTCATCTTCACAGGCTTGAACACCAACGGAATCGCCATGCTGGCACGCATCGCTTGAGCCAGATCACCTTCACGCAACACCACCTCTCGCATCTTATTCATATCCACCGCCACACAACGGAAAGGGATGGGCAGGTCGTCAAAATTGACCGACCCTCTATCGCCCGTCATCTGCCGCAACGGACGCACGATGCTGTCACCCATCAGCGAACCGGCAAACATATCTGTCCACTGTTGGGAACGAAACATCGAATCCAACTGCTCACTGCGATACCCTAAAGCATAGAGTCCACCCACAATGGAACCAATGCTCGTGCCCACCACCATGTCAATTGGCACACCAGACTCCTCCACATATTTCAGCACACCCACCGTGGCAGCACCCTTTGCACCACCACCGCCAAGCACCAATGCCACTTTGGGACAAACTTTCCTTCCATCTGTAGAAAAGGACGCATCCTGTGCCTTCACTGCCACACATACAAGCAGCAACAGAATGAAACACAGTCTCTTCTTCATATTTCCATTTTTGTTTGCAAAGATAAGAAAAAGTTAAGAGTTTAAGGATGAGAGTCAAGAGTTTTTTTGTATCTTTGCACATCAAAACACAAAAAACGACTGAAACACATGAAACGAGGATTAGTTCTGGAAGGTGGGGGCATGCGCGGACTCTTCTCCGAAGGATTCATCGATGTGATGCAAGAGGAAGGCATCACCGTCGATGGCATGATTGGTGTGTCGGCAGGTGCCCTGTTCGGCTGTAACTTCAAGTCACACCAAGTAGGACGCGGGCTCCGCTACAACACACGTTTCAAAGATGACCCTCGCTACATGGGATGGCGTTCTTTTCTCACAACGGGCAACTTCGTCAATGCCCAATTTGCCTACCACACCATGCCGATGGAACTGGACGTGTTCGACATCCCCACATTTGAAGCAGACCCTACAGCGTTCTATCTGGTGTGTACCGATATTGAAGCCGGGAAGCCTGTCTATCAACAGATTGACCATGTAGAAGACAGCACCCTCGAGTGGTTTCGTGCCACAGGTTCCATGCCCATCGTATCCAAACCCGTTGAGATTGACGGCATGAAACTCTTGGACGGAGGGCTTATTGACTGTATTCCTCTCCAACATTTCCAAGAGATTGGCTACGAGCGCAACATCGTCATCCTTACCAGACCCAAAGGTTACCAGAAGACACCCAACAAATTCACATGGCTCTTCAAAATGTGGTACCCCAACTACCCCCAAGTGGCTGCCTGCATGAGACAGAGGCACGAGATGTACAATGCCGAACTGCAATACATTGAGGAGCAGGAACGGGCTGGAAACATTCTGGCGATTTACCCTGACCATCCATTAGAAATAGGGCGCACAGAACTCAACGAAGAGAAACTGCACGCCATCTATCAACATGGGCAGGAGAAAGCCCATGCCATGTTGGAGGAAGTGAAACGATTCTTAGCTGTCTAAACCGTTTTTACTCACCAAATATTTCTTTCAGTTTTTTGCCCAAGGCGTCACCTCGCAGGTCACGTGCCACAATCTTTCCTTCAGGATTGACCAACAGGCTTGCTGGGATGGCATCGATGTGATACACTTTGGCAGCGGCTGTCTCCCAACCTTTCAAGTCAGCAAGGTGTACCCAAGGCATCTTGAGGTCCTGAATCGCCTTGACCCACGCATCCTTGCTTTGATCGAAAGAAAGCCCAACGATGTTGAAACCCTTGGCATGATATTTCTCGTAATTTGCCACCACATTGGGCATCTCGGCACGGCAAGGACCACACCATGAAGCCCAGAAGTCGATGAGCACCCACTGACCTTTGCCCACATACTCGCTAAGTTTGTGCAGGTTACCGTCGGTGTCAGCCTCCTCGAGGTCGATGAAAGGCTGTCCAATCACCTTCTTCTTTGCCTCTTCTTGCGCCAGACGATACTTGATTTCATCTACGGCTGGATGACTGGCGTATGGTGGATTGGCGTCCAGCATCTCCTTGAAGCCTTCCATCCCATAGAAAGCCAGAAGATTATCAACAAAAGCAGCAGGAACCAACGTCTTCGCGTTCTCTTTCAGCATCTGGTCCATCAGTTCCTTATCCTTGTTGATCAGCCGGTCCAGCTCGGGTTTCACCTCCGCACCCTTCTTTTCCGCATTACTCTCCCGCTCTTCTTCTGGAACGGACGTATCATAATAGGCATCCAATACTTCTGAACGCAAGGCACTCACCTGCATCATCAAAGAGTCATTCTGACGGTCATAATAGTTCAGACTCTGGTTTTGGGCAGAGCCTTTCAGCACGTTGGTGTTAAGGTCAATGGTGGCAGGTGTACCATCATTGAACATGATAACGAAACGGGGGGCTTCATCCACTCTCACATAAAGAAGGGCGTCCTTGGCGTAAGAGCCTTCGAGGGAGAACTTACCGCCACTTACAGCAGCACTGTCCAGCACCTCACGTGAATCACGGTTTCCCACATATACCATCTTGCTACCTGCAGGGGCTGTACCCTTAATACTGTACTTTGTCTGTTGTGCCATGACTGGCAGCGTAGCCACTGCAAGGGCTACCATTGCTAAAACTTTTTTCATTTCTATAATTATTGTATTCATATAAGTTTCATTTTATAGAACGATAGGAGTTAGAGGAGTTATCGCTCCGCTCAGAAGTTAAAGGCCGATACTCTAAAAAATGAAGGAATGAAAAGTTGCCCTCAACTCTCAACTCTTAACTCTAAACTGTCAACTCTCAACTCTAAACTGTCAACTCTCAACTCTAAACCCTCATCCCCTTCAAGTACTTTCCAAACTCCTCCATCACACACTGTGTGGCAATCTCCACATTTTTCACCCTGCCGAAGTCCTCACGCAAACACATCGAATGCACATCACCTTCACTACCCCATGCCACCCAAATCTCCACTTCATGTCCCTCCCATGCTTCCGCATAACCTGTGGAAGCCAATGCATAGTCGGTATGGAACAATCGGCATGCCCCTTTCACCATCTCTTCCGCCACCTGACGCGACACCACACCATACCTCTCAATCATTTCTGCCGGCACACCCAACATTTGTTCCTTCACCTCATTCTGATATGCCACCAATCCACCCACAAAGTAACGACTCGCACCACTTCGAGCCGTGATGGCAGACGCAATGCGACCACCCGTACACGATTCCGCTGTCGAAACTGTCATAAAACTTCTTCCTTTTGATGGTTTGCGATGCAAAGGTAGGAAATAAAGTGAAAAGTGGAAAGTGAAAAGTGAAAAATCTAAGTTACTTTGTTATGAGGAACAGTCCGAATGGCTACTAATATAGATTTTTCACTTTTCACTTTCCACTTTTCACTTTATTTCCTACCTTTGCAAAAACTTCAATCTTTCAAATCTCATCAACATGAGCACTTATATCAAAACCCTTATTGCAGTCACTTGTTGCACAGCATTGGCAACATCCTGCACCAACAAAACCGCAGAAATGGCACAACAAGAACTCACGACCGTAGGTAACCCCTTCATGCCCCTTTGGGAACACATCCCTGACGGTGAACCTTACGTGTTTGAAGACCCTGACCAGCCAGGGAAATATCGCGTGTATGTGTATGGCTCACACGATGACCTCATCAGTGAATACTGCGGACGCGACCAAGTCGTATGGTCCGCCTCTGTCGATAGCCTCAACAACTGGCGGTATGACGGTGTCATTCTGGTGGTAGATAAGAATGCCAACGGAGAACCTTTTGACTCGAAAAGCACTGCAGATGTGCTCTATGCGCCTGACGTGACGTTGGTAACTGACAGCACGGGCAAGAAAACCTACTACTTGTTCCCCAACGACCAGACGGGCATCCGCAATGGATTGATAGCCAAGAGCGACCGTCCCGATGGTCCTTTTGAGGTGTGCAACTGGAGCAAGGACGATCCCAACCAGGTGGATGGCGTGCTGCAGTTTGACCCTGCCGTGTTTGTCGATGATGACGGCAGAGTGTATGGTTATTGGGGCTTCGAGCGTTCCTATGCCGCCGAGTTTGACCCCGAGACCATGGCAACGGTGAAGCCTGGCACCCAGATTGTCGAGGACATGATTTCTGGTAGAAACCAAGAGGGGATATTCAGTTTCTTCGAAGCCTCCTCCATCCGCAAGATCAAAGACAAGTACGTCTTCATCTATAGTCGTTTCACCAAGGACGGTGAATTCGGGCTGCCCATCTCCAATTACACCTTGGCATATTGTTACAGCGACAACCCGTTAGGTCCTTGGACGTATGGTGGCACCATCATTGATGGACGTGGTCGTGAAAAGGATGAGCAGGGCAATGTCATCGCCTCTGCCACCCCTGACGGCAACACCCACGGTTCCATCTGTGAAATCAACGGACAATGGTATGTCTTCTACCACCGTCAGACAGGCACTGACGAATATGCCCGCCAAGCCATGGTGGCACCTATTGAAGTGAAAGTGAAAGAAGGTAAAGGAGGAAAAGTGGAAATTTCCGAAGGTGAATACACCTCTGAAGGTTTTGCCCTTGATGGTCTCAACCCGTTGGAACGACACTCTGCCGGCATCGCCTGTTGGTACACAGGACCGAAGCCCGCCCTCCACGAATGGCCCAACAACACCTTCTTTGGCTCGTATGTGGCAGCCAGTTATGGTGGCGAGGCAGGCATGACCAAGGAGGAGGCATTGGCCTCAACGAAAAAGTATGACGCACCCTATGACTTGCGTTACAACACCAATGATGTGGTGAACAACACCGACGGCAGCATCGTGGGCTACAAATACTTCAACTTCAATGCCACAAAAGGACGTAATGATGTAAAACTCCTGCTGAATGCCACGCCGTTGGGCGTGGATGGCACCATCGAAATCCGTGCAGACCGTCCTTGGGCTTCGCAAGGAATGCTGTTGGGCACCATTGAACTGCGTGCAGACATGCCACAGCAACCCACTGAACTGAGCGTTGTCCTTCCTGACATCGGCAAATTGGAGCATAAACATGCCATCTTCTTCACTTTCAAGTCTGACACGAAGGAGAAATCGCTCTGCACCTTGCACAACTTCGTCTTTGAATGATAGTTGAATATTGCTGTCCGGTAAAACTCAAAATAGCATAAATTATCTACCCGGAGCCAAGTAAATACTGGCTTCGGGTTACATTTCTCCAAAAGTAAGCCCCCCTAATCAAAAAGCGTTGGCAGTGGCGGCCCTTTCTGAGCCTCTCTGGCAAGAATATTGTTCCACGTTTTATCAGGATTCTCCATAAAACTGAT
>SAMEA3663010__coassemble_33_pt1 | contig 107402 bp, 90 predicted proteins | sample SAMEA3663010__metabat2_low_PE_015 | metagenome-assembled genome bin SAMEA3663010 (sample SAMEA3663010) | pig gut metagenome | biome: pig gut; feature: pig-associated habitat; material: faeces | place: France | collected 2012 | reverse complement strand
CTAATTATTCTAATTATTCTAATTATTCTAATTATTCTAATTATTCTAATTATTCATATTAGTTTCAGAAAAAGCAAGTTGATGTTCTTTCGCTGAATAGTTACAATTTCGTTACAAAGGTAAGGAAAAAAGTGAAAAGTGACCAAAGAAAAGTAAGAAATGTTTTTTCAAGTGTGCTTGAAAAGTGAAAAATCTAAGTTACTGACAATCCGAATGGCGAGTAATTTAGATTTTTCACTTTTCACTCTTCACTTTTCACTCAAAATGCTTACCTTTGCACAAAAGTTATATATAACAGAAAAAATGAGCGCGAAGACTCTTGCTGACACCTTGACACGAACCGTCGAAGAACTGGCACGGCCAGAATCGTACAAGGATCTCTATCATGAGCACAACGATGGTGTGCCACTGCCTTCGGGCGAAGTGTTACAACAGATTATCGACTTGACCCGAGAAATTATCTTTCCGGGATATTATGGTCGTTCGTGCATCGACACAAACACGCTGAAGTACCGTCTTGGAGTGGACACGGAACAACTCTATTCGTTGCTGGTGACACAAATCCAGGCGGGATTGTCTTTCTCGAATTTTGAGCAAGGCACAGCTGTCTTTGCTGCCTACAACCAGAACACCATCAACATGGAGATGCGCCGCATGGCTGAAGAGCGTGCGGAAAAGTTCATCAGCAAGTTGCCAGAACTGAGAAGGGTGCTGGCTACGGATGTGGTGGCTGCCTTCAATGGCGACCCTGCCGCGAAGAACTACGGAGAAATCATCAGCTGCTACCCTGTCATCAAGGAACTGACGGTGTATCGCATCGCCCATGAACTTTGGAATCTGGATGTGCCGCTCATTCCGCGCATGCTGACGGAGATGGCTCATTCGGAGACGGGCATTGACATCCATCCGGGTGCCACAATCGGCGAGTATTTCACCATTGACCACGGCACTGGTGTGGTGATTGGCGAGACGAGCATCATTGGCAACAATGTGAAACTCTATCAGGGTGTGACGTTGGGAGCGAAGAGTTTCCCATTGGATGAGGATGGCAACCCCATCAAAGGCATTCCACGCCATCCCATCTTGGAGGATGATGTGATTGTCTATTCCAACGCATCTATCTTGGGCAGAATCACCATCGGCAAGGGTGCCGTAATTGGTGGCAACATTTGGGTGACGAAGGATGTGCCAGCAGGGGCAAGCATCACACAGCCAGCCCACGCGCTGGGCGGAGTTGTTACGGTTACGCAGGCAAAAAGCAATAATTAGGAGAAGTATGACAGAATTCAAGATAATCGCAAAGACCTTCCAAGGATTGGAGGAGGTGCTTGCAAAGGAACTCATCAATCTGGGTGCCAACAACGTCGAGATTGGTAGGAGAATGGTGGCGTTCACAGGCGACAAGGAAATGCTCTACAAGGCAAATTTCTGCACACGCACTGCCGTGAAGGTGTTGAAACCCATCAAAGAGTTTAAGGCGAAAGATGCCGATGAGGTGTATGAGGAAGCCAAGAAGATAGACTGGGAGAAGTATATGGACGTGAAGAGCACGTTCTTGGTCGATTCGGTCATCTTCAGTGAGAATTTCCGCCACTCAAAGTTTGTGGCTTACCGTGTGAAGGATGCCATTGCCGACTATTGGCGTGAAAAATCGGGCGGTGACCGTCCGAATGTGGTCATCAGCAATCCAGACCTCCGCATCCATGTACACATAGCCGAAGACGAGGTGACCATCGCCCTCGACTCGTCGGGCGAGAGTCTACATCAGCGTGGCTACAAGACTGCCACGGTGCAGGCACCACTGAACGAGGTGCTGGCGGCTGGACTCATCATGCTGACAGGATGGGATGGCGAGTGTGACCTGATTGACCCCTTCTGTGGTTCAGGTACAATCTTGATTGAGGCGGCACTGATTGCACAGAATGTGTATCCCGGGGTGTTCCGCAAGGAGTATGCCTTCGAAAAATGGAAGGACTTCGATGCTGACTTGTTTGACCGCATCTATAACGATGACAGTCAGGAACGGGAGTTCGACCACAAGATTTATGGCTACGACATCAACCGGCAGGTGGTGCAGATTGCCACCAACAATGTGCTGAACGCCGGCGTGAAGGACATTGTGAGCGTGGAACAGCGTGACTTCTACGAGTTTGAGCAGCCGCTTGACAAGGCCATCATGATTACAAATCCGCCTTATGGCGACCGCATCACGACTGATGACATCTTCGACCTCTACGAGACCATCGGAAAGAATCTGAAACGCAACTTTGTGGGCAACGATGCATGGATTATTTCACACCATGAGGAATTGTTTGACAAGATTGGTTTCCGTCCTTCCACCAAATATGCATTGTTCAACGGTTCGTTGGAGTGCGAGTTCCGCAAATACCAAATTTTTGACGGCAAACTGAAGGAACGCCGTGAGGAAGGTCTGGACATCAAGACGGACGAGGAACGTCGCCGCAACTTGAAATTCAAACCTCACAAGAAGAACGAGGATGGCGAATGGGACGACCGCCGACAGACCAACGATGAAGAACACTACTTCAAATCGAAGCCTTTCAAGGATAGAGACAGATTTGCCAAGGAACTCCCCTACGAGGAGGAGAAGGATAGAAAGTGGGGCAAAGACAGCCGCTGGAAATTGTTTGAGGCTGAGGATGAAGAGGAGGCTGAAATCATCAACCGTCACTTGGGCAAGTGGGGTGACCGCACGATTCGTGCCAACAAGGGCAAAAAGAGAGATGACCGAGGTGATAGCCGATTTGAACGAGGCAACAGGGACGGAGAACAGCGGGAACGCTTCACCGACCGTGAATCGCGCCAAGAGGCTCGCAAGTCGTTCTTTGCCGGCAAGGGCACTAAGGATTTTGGTGAGAGAAGAGGGTCTTTCGAGGGTCGCAGAGGTGAACGAGACGAGAGACGTCCACGCCGAGATGATGGGCGGCCTGCTCGTAAATTTGACAGACAGAAAGGTGAAGGTCGTCCGTTTCGAGATAGAAAGGACGGGAAGAAGTAAAGACCCAACGTAACGTTTCTATATTGCAGTGATGGCCAAAGGAGAGAAAAAATCCTTTGGTCATCATTTGTTTTGCCTGTTCGGGTTTACCACGAAAGCCATGAATGACCCAAGGTTGGGGTTCTCTATCCTCTCTCTTGCAGGAGGCTTCGAGTTCGCGACGAAGCATCAGCAACTCATCGAAGGCTCTGACACAATGAATGACCATTGGCTTCTGCACTTCCTCGGCAATGGCTATCTGGGCACGAAAGGCTGCTATCTGCACTTCCATCTGCAAGGGGTGTGGCTCGCCATGCACTTTATCCAAACCACACTCACCTATTGCCCACACGTCGTCTCTGCTTGCCACCTTTCGAATGGATGCAACCGTTTCTTGCCATGTTTCCGACACGTTCCACGGGTGTAAGCCTACCGAAAGTTTGACGTGCTTAGGATAGGAGGGCAACAGGTTTTCCATGTCCACATTGAGCAGACAGGATTCCTCTTTTATATAATATGTATGGAAATCGAACATGGGGAGTTCACCAATGAAATTGTTCGGGTACAGGGTCGTAGCCACAACCTCCCCACGGATGACATCGCAGGATGCGACGACAAGCGAGATAGAAACCTTTGAAAGGTCCATGCTTCTTGATGGCATCAATCGCATACTGGGAGCAGGTGGGAGCGAATCGACACGTTGGTGGCAACAGTGGCGAAATGCATGCCCTATAGAAATAGATGGGGAGCAGAAGGATATATGAGAAGAGGGAGGAGAGCTTCATGAGGTGAGAGGTGAGAGGTGAGAGTTGACAGTTGAGAGTTGACAGTTGAGAGTTGACAGTTTGGGTTAGGGTTAGGGTTAAGGTCAGCCTTCCACCCTCTCCCCTATTCTGATGAGTGCTTTTCGCATACTCTTATTGACACTTCGGAAAGTGGGCAAGGTGTCGGTGATGCACACAAAGGCGATGGCGAGACGAAAGTTTTTCTCTTGGAGGGCATTCCAAAGGATGTGCTTATTCAGTCGGTAGGCTTCGCGCACAAGGCGTTTCATGCGGTTGCGGTCAACAGCATGGCGGAACCGTTTCTTGGGAACAGACACCAGAATGGACACGGGAGGCTGCTGCACACCATCCCATTGTTGGGAGCCTTCTTGTTTCTCCATCTGCATATAAACAATTCGCAGGGGAAATGCTGCCATTGAAGCATTTCCTCCTGCAAAAAGTTTATCTATGACAAGCTGGCTGGTGAGCCGCTCAGTTTTTGTTAATCCATTGTTCATTAGGCATAACACACTATTTCAGCGTCTTAGCGTATGCCTCGATGATGGCTGGCACCGAACGGAGTTCGGGAGTCGGTTGGAAATCGACGTGTATGCCTGCTTCTTCAGCAGCCTTGATGGTTTTTGTGCCTAAGCAAGCCACCTTGATGTCACCCTGCTCGAAGTGAGGGAAGTTCTTGATGAGCGAATGGATACCTTCTGGGGAGAAGAACACCAGCATATTGTAGTCGAAAGCCTCATCGGGCGTAAAATCGTTTGCCACCGTGTAGTACATCACAGCCTCATCATGATCCACACCTGTTTCATCAAGCATGCGGCGCATATCGTCAGTGTGGGCAGAAGACTGGGGAACGAAGTACTTTTCATTTCCGTGTTTGGCAATGATAGGCATGAGGTCTGTCACCAAACCTGTCTCGGGGAAAAAGTTTTTGCGCTTGCGATACTGCACATACTTCTGGATGTAGAGCGACACTTGCTCTGACACGCAGAAATACTTCATATCGTCAGGTATGGTCACACGCAACTCCTTGCAGAGCGCAAAGAAGTGGTCAATCGCATGGCGAGATGTAAATACAATGGCTGTATGGCCTGGTATAGACACTTTCTGCTGACGGAAATCCTTAGCAGACATGGGTTCGATTTTAATGAAAGGCCTAAAAACCAGTTCTATCTTGTATTTGTTCGCCACCTCGAAATAGGGTGACTTCTCTGTCTGAGGTTTGGGTTGCGACACTAAGATCTTTGTTGCCATCAATATAAATAATTTTTTACTATAAAACTGTCAGTTATCCATACCGCCAAATGCCCAAATACAAGAGTCGGTAACAATTCAACGCTGCAAAAGTACAAAAAAATGAACATATAGCCATATTTTCTTACCCGAAAGTTAACAATTAACTTATAAAATAGCAGCACTTCGTACAAAATCACTACCAAAATGGCACCTCCAATGACAATCTCATGTGCCAAATCAGAGAATACATCCAACACCGCAATGAGGTAGAAAAAGAAGGCTGTCAACGATGTCACAAGAAAATATCCCGTCATCCATCGCTTGCTGGAATCACTGTCGAAAAATGTCCAATTCACTATAGAATATACCCCTGCTTTCAGATAGATAAAACACAGGCACGCCACAAAGCCCACAGCGAAAAACCAATAGGGAATGCCCGTCACCGACACGAAACCATTCCACTCCATGATGTCATCAAAGAAAATGACGGAAAGACTACATGCACTAACTACCAACAACAGAAACACATGGAACATTTCCAGCGAATTCTCTTTCACATTCTCTTCTATATAGACACGTTTCTCAGTGAAGAAACTTTTCAATCGATAGAGCAAGGCTACTCGGCTCTTGTACACGACAACAGCCAAGAGAAGAAACATAAGCACCATGCCTGCCACCATATAGTCATCATTCCCCATCGCATAGCCACGTTGCCCCATCGCCACCGTGCGATCGGGCAGAACAACTTCCTGCTTGTAGAACTCCGTACGCTGAAAAGCATTGAAGTCAGATGCCAACCAAGTGCTATCTTTCATTATTTAATTGAAGTTTCGGATGCTTTCTTCAACAACGAATATGACGAATATGACGAATTTATACAATGCACAATGCACCTAAGGTGCAACGAATAAAAACGAATGCTGAGTGTAGCCATTCGATTCCATTCGTAGCCGCTTGCGGCATTAGGGATATACATCTTCTCGCCGCATGGTAAATTAGAATGATTCGTTTTATTCGTTGTTGAAAATGAAGCGTTTGGAACTTCCGAACCTTTAGCTCGACGAAGTCAAACTTAAATTATTTAACATTAACCCTAACTGTCAACTCTCAACTGTCAACTCTCAACTGTCAACTCTCAACTCATGAAACTCCAAATTCCCTCTTTATCTCTTCTTGATACCTTTCTGTCTCTTCCCATGGGAACAACGTCACCTCCACGTCAAGGTCACCTTGGTAGCGGTTGGTGAAGTGTTTCACAACTCGTTCGGTCTTTCTGCCGAAATGTCCATACGATGCAGTTTCCTGATAGATGGGTTTACGCAAATCGAAACGCCGTTCGATAGCCTTAGGGCGCAAGTCGAAGAGTTTGTCAATCTTTTGGGCGATCTCACCATCGGAGAGCGCCACCTTAGCGGTACCGTACGTGTTCACATAGATGCTCACGGGCTTTGCCACACCAATGGCATAACTCAACTGCACCAGCATCTCGTCCGCCACACCTGCCACCACGAGGTTCTTGGCAATGTGACGCGCTGCGTATGCCGCCGAGCGATCGACCTTGCTGGGGTCTTTACCCGAGAAGGCACCACCACCGTGGGCACCCTTGCCACCATAGGTATCGACGATAATCTTGCGTCCCGTCAAGCCTGTGTCGCCATGAGGACCGCCAATCACGAACTTGCCCGTCGGGTTGACATGATAAGTGATGCCCTCCTTGAAAAGTTCGCTTATCTTTTCATCACCTATCTCTGCAATCACCCGTGGAATCAAGATGTGGATGACATCCTCCCTGATGCGTTCCAACATCATCTTGTCTGCCTCTTCCTGTGTCTTAGCCCACAGTCCGTTTTCCGTGGCCTGTTGCCCGTTGTCCACTCCCACAAACTCATCGTGCTGGGTGCTCACCACAATCGTGTGGACACGCAGCGGTCTACCATCTTCACCATACTCAATCGTCACTTGGCTCTTGGCATCAGGTCGCAGATAAGTCACCTCCTTGCCGTTGGGACGAGTGTAGGTCATCACCTTACCCTCTCGACGGATGTCAGCCAGCACCCGCAAGATGCGGTGGGAAAGGTCGAGCGACAATGGCATGCAGTTCTCCGTCTCGTTGGTGGCATAGCCAAACATCATGCCTTGATCGCCAGCACCCTGTTCGTCAGGGTCTTCACGCTCCACACCTCGATTGATGTCACCACTCTGCTCATGGATGGCATTCAGCACGCCACAACTTTCACCGTCAAACTTATACGCTGATTTCGTGTAACCGATCCGGTTGATGGTTTCACGCGCTATCTCTTGAAGATCAACGTATGCATTGCTCTTCACTTCGCCAGCCACCACGACCTGTCCTGTCGTGACCAACGTCTCACATGCCACCTTCGATTCGGGATCGTATGCCAGCAGATTGTCCAACACTGCATCGCTGATTTGGTCAGCCACTTTGTCGGGATGTCCCTCCGACACTGATTCAGATGTAAATAAATAACCCATAGTCATTGACAATTTTTACCATTTACAATTTACTATTTACCATGCGGCTTACAAGTAACGCATGAACAATTGAAATGGGAAAGAAATGGGAGAAGATGCACTGACAATCTTTTGTTCACAAACAGGAGACTCACATTGTCGTTTTAGCATTTTTTTCTGTGGTTGCAAGCAGCCCAAATCTATCCACATTTTAATTCGGCTGCAAAGGTACGATTAAGTGAGCACAAAACAAAGGGAAAAACTATATTTTTCACTTTTATTGCCGAACGTGAGTACTTTCGAATGAAATTGAACGGTAAGGGCTTTTACTGGAATGACCAAATTTCTCTCCATTCTTATTGTTTCTATCCCTTTCTTCCACTCCCTCCACCACCTTTCCTGAACAAACCCAATTGGGGCGCTTCCACAACCACAAAATCGACATCGTCGATGTCGGTTCATCGACATCGACGACATCGGCAAACCGACATCGACGATGTCGATTCGGAGACTGTGGAAGAGAGGAAAAAGAGGCGGAGGGTTAGAACTCTTGAAGCCTCTGTAATAAAGTCTGTAGATTCGTTTCTTTCAGCACCACACGCTTCTTTTCATCCAAAAGATAGAGGGCTGGCGTGTGGGGCACATAATATTCCCCATTCAGGTCGTTCACATCCTTGCGAACCACCTGCAAATGGGGATTTTGTACAATGAGCGGTTCTTGCTCCAGTTGGGCATCCAACCGTTGGCAACGTCGGCAATCAGGATCGTAAAAAATGAGCAGCGTCTGCTCTGCTTTTACACTATAGAGACGAACACGTTTCCCCTCAGAGGCAGTCACAAGAATGTCTGCCGCACGGCTTCCCACCCGATTCTTTGCCAACTGCTCCAGCAGCCACACACGCTGAGGCGTTTCAGGCAGAGCACGCAACAACTGAGCATACACCACATCGCTGTGCAAAGGCGATTCGGAGTCGCCCAAATAGTGCTCCATCAAGCCTTCAAAAAAAGATGTTGCAGAAGGATGCGACACCAACGAGTGGGCAAAGACAACTGCCCCTCGAGTCGTTGCCACTGAGTCAGCATGCTGCATCAGATTGAGGAAATCCACCATTCCCTGCTCCCCCACCTCACGGTTCATCGCTGTGCTGTCAGCAAACGAGTAATCCTGCCAGAAATGCTCCAGCATATATGCCATGCGCGCTTCTGGCTCCTCCACCTCATCGGGGATGTCGGGATAAGGAAAGTCGCCTTGCTGTGCCATCACAGCAAGGCAAATGAAAAATGAAAAGTGAAAAATGAGAAATCTAAGTTTCACAATGCCTAAGATGTAAAATGTCCAACCCTCACAACTCTAAAACCTCTCAATCCTTTCCGATGTTCACGTGCGTATTGCCCCACACCTTGGCTTTGTTGCCACCACCAAACACATTGCCCGTGATATTGGCACCCTCCACACTGACATTCTTACGCGGCTCTGTCTCATTCATATAAGTATCTGCCGTCGCAAAGTCTATTTTGCTCTCCGTGCCAATGTTTAGGGGTTAGAGTTTAGGGTTTAGGGCTGAGGGTATAGAGATGAGAGTCGCCCAGTACATGGGCTGGCAGAGTATCGGCTTTTAACTCCTGAGCACAGCGATAACTCCTTTAACCCCCTCTAACTCCCTCTAACTAATCAAAATTGGTGAGAGTCTCACCTATGGTATGAGAGTGTGTCAAAATAAGGATGCAGTCGCCCCTTGGGCGAGAAATCCTGCCAATCTAAACAAATCTTATATGCTATTGGTTTGATTTCCAATATAAAAGATTTTGAACAGATTTGAGAGATTTCTGCGCGAAGCGCACTTCGTTCATTTTGACACACTCCCCTTTTTCACTCCAAAGTAAGTTCCTTGAGCAGACGTTTCGCATGACTGTAATCGTCCATGACGGAGAGCACCCAACGGATATCGACTCCGATGCAGCGCTGCAGCGCATTGTCGAACTTGAGGTCGCCCGACATGGCTTCCCAGTTGCCGTCAAAGGCAAGCCCGATGAGACGCCCTTTTCCGTCAAACATACCTGAGCCTGAGTTTCCACCCGTGATGTCGTTGGTGGTGAGGAAACAGAGCGGCAATTGACCTGTCTGACGGTCGATGTACTGTGGAGAGAATTTTCCTTTCTTCATCCACTTATAGACAGGGTCTATCAATTGGTAGTCATAGTTTTCAGGGTTCTGCTCGTGCTTGTTGAGGAAAGAACGTGGCGAGGTGATCATGCTGGTTGCCTCTTCCTTCAAACCCGTGGTACCAGGAATAAAGTCAATGGGTTTGCAGAGTCCGTAACTGAGACGCATGGTGAAGTTGGCATCGGGATAGTATTCATGGTCACGGTTCATCTCACGGATGCCATCGCCAAGCAATTGTTCGTACGTTTCACCGTTGCCCCGCCATCCCCATACGGAGAAGAAGGCTGCTAACACATCAACAGCGGCATCGTACATAGGGTCGTCTCTCAATTCGTCGAAAGTATGCACCTGCTTCATGTCGTCGGGTCGGGCAAAGATGGAACGGGCATAGAGGTCGTCGGCATAACGTGCGTAGTTGCCTTGGTAGAGGGAATCAACGGTTTGCGTGATTTCCTTGAGGCGGAACCGCTCGCCGGGAATGTGCTGGAGGTAGTTCTGGAGCAGGGCAAGAAAGACTTTCTTGTCGGTGGCTACATCAATGTCGCGATACTGCTTTGCCACCCGCTCCTGGAAATCATCTTCACTGGAGCGCATCAGATTTTTCACGACGAAACTGAAGATGTCACTGCCATTATAGAAGGATTCTATCCAAAGGTTGCGACCATAGAGGGTTTCGTAGTTGTCGGTGTAGAAATGCTGCAAGGAGTCGAGCACGCCGAGATAACGTCCACGTGCAAGCGTGTCTTCCGCCACCCATTGCATCAGTTCCTTTTCCAACTGCTGTTTTTCGTCGATGACTTTCAGGTTGTCGAGGGCTGTGTTTTGTCCAAGAGAGAATTTCCAGTAGTTGGAACTGCTGGCGTACTTGGAGGCATACATGATGCGGAGCGCATCGCTCTGCTTCATGGCTTCGCCAAGGATGGCAAGTTTGACTCCGCGCACTTGATAGCGCACGTCGTTCACGGTGCGCATGGTGCTCCCAATGCCATAGGAGGAAAGGTAACGGTCTGTGCTGCCGGGATAGCCTATGGTCATGGCGAAGGAACCCTCGCTATAGCCTTGTGTGCTGACATGGGCATATTTGCGAGGATGATAAGGCACATTGTCCTTATTGTATTCGGCTGGGTTATTGTCCTTGTCGGCATAGATGCGGAAGACACTGAAATCGCAGGTCTGACGTGGCCACATCCAGTTGTCGGTGTCGCCTCCATACTTGCCCAGACACTGTGGCGGCGCATAGACAAGGCGCACGTCGTCATAGCGCTGATAGACGGAGAGGCAGTAGCGGCTCCCTTTGTAGAAGGGGGTGATTTCGCTCTCAATGCCTTTGCCGCTATAATCGACCAGCTGCATGAGTTTCAAGGCGGTGGTGTTGATGATGGAATCGGCTTGTTCTGCTGTTGCATCATCGGGGACTGCCCCCAGGAGGACATCGGTCACGTCAATGGTCTTGATGTGGAAGAGCACATAAAGGTCTTCGTTAGGCAATTCTTCAGCAAAGGTCTTGGCAAAGAAACCATTTTTCAAGTAGTCGCTCTTGGGTGTGGAATGGTCTTGGATGGCATCAAAACCGCAATGGTGATTGGTGAACATCAAACCATCGGGACTGACCACCACACCCGAGCAAAATCCACCCAACTGCACAATGGCATCGTTGAGTGATGGATGCTCTGTGCTGTAGAGCTCTTCGGGAGTCATCTCAAAACCTAAACTGCGAAGAATTGAGTCCGTCTTTGCAGAAAGATTGCCCATCACCCACATGCCTTCGTCGGCTTGCACTGACAGGGTGACAGATGTTAGTAACATGAATAACAATTTCTTCATCTTTTTCATATATTTACTTTTTTATTTCTTTTGACATGATTGTGCTCCTTCGCCACCAACGGTGGCAGAGGAACGAGATCACTCATGTCCCACATCACGCTTCTTGAATCGTTTCCCGATGACAGGCAGACTGTGCAGGGGCATATCCTTATGGATGATTTCGAGGAGGAAGAGGATGATGAGTCCAGTATTAAGAATGATACGCAGCCATGCGGGCCATGTGTCAGGTTCACATTGCATGGCAACGAAAAGGGCACCTGCCAAAAGAATGTAAACGAAAATACCCTTCAAGTCATACTGAATAGGATTAAGCCTCTTTCCCACAAAGTAACTGAGTGTCATGGAGGTGGCATAACCTACAAAACCTCCCCATGCGCAAGCCATGTAGCCGTATTTCGGAATGAAGATGACGTTGACGGCGATGAGCACGGCGCATCCTGCCAAGGAGAACCATGCCCCCCAAATGGTCTTGTCAATCAGTTTGTACCAGAAAGAGAGGTTGAAGTAGATGCCCATCATGATTTCGGCTGCCATCACAATCGGGACGACGACGAGTCCCTCGCGGTATTCCTTGCCAATGATGCACTTGAGGATGTCCATATAGCCCATCACAACAAGGAAGGCAAAGAGCGTGAAGATGATGAAGTATTTCATTGCCACTGCATAGTACTCCTTGCTGTCCTTATCTTTCGCCTTGGAGAAGACAATGGGCTCGTAAGCATAACGGAAGGCTTGGGTGATCATTGCCATAATCATCGCCACTTTCACGCATGCACCGTACACGCCCAGTTGTGCCTTGGCATCTGCCTCATCACGCAAGACCAGAGGGAAGATGATTTTGTCGGCTGTCTGATTGAGGACTCCTGCCACACCCAACACCAGGATGGGCCAAGAGTAACTGAGCATACGCTTCAGCAGAGCAAAGTCAAAGTGCCACTTCACCTTGAAGAAATCGGGGATGAAGAAGAAGGTGATGAGCCCCGTACACCAAAGGTTGATGCAGAAGACATAATAGACCTCAGTCTTGCCCAACACCACAAAATAGAGGACGTTCAAGGCAATGTTGAAGAAGATAAACAACAATTTCAGCGAGGCAAACTTGAGGGGTCGCTTCTGGAATCGCAAGTAACTGAATGGCATCGCCTGAATGGAGTCGAGCACCACAACCGTTGCCATCATGAGCAGATAGTCGGGGTGGTCGGCATAGCCCAGGCTTTCGCTGATGGGGGTGAGGAAACTAAACATGAAAGCCAGAAAGACTACCGACAACGTACACACCACTCCTGTTGCCGTGGAGAACACCGTGTCGGGCTTCTCATCCTCCTTGTTGGCAAAACGGAACAGCGTGGTTTCCATACCAAACGTCAGGAGGACCAGCACCAGTGCCGTGTAGGCATAGATGTTCACGCTCACACCATAATCGCCCGACTCCTTGGGCATGTAGTTGGTGTAGAGCGGCACAAGCAAGTAATTGAGAAACCTGCCCACTATGCTGCTCAAGCCATAGATGACTGTATCTTTTGCAAGACTTTTGAGATTGGCCATTTTATCAATTATATTTGAAATGAAGAGTGAAGAGTGAGAAATCTAAATTACCTGCCATGCGGGATGTTGGCAACTCAATTCATTAGCAGAAGTAACTTAGATTTTTCACTTTTAACTTTTCATTCAAGGTACGTATATCCATACAATCCTGAACGATAGGTGTCCAAGAACTCTTTGCCTTCTTCGAGCGTAATCTTTCCCTCCTTGATGGCTTGCTTTGCCCAGATTTCAAGGCTTCGCACAAGTTTTTTGGGCTCATACTGCACATAACTGAGCACGTCAGCCACGGTCTCGCCATCGATGATGTTCTTGATGTGATAGCCATCCTTGTCTGTGGTAACGTGGACTGCATTCGTGTCACCAAAAAGGTTGTGCATGTCGCCCAAAATCTCCTGATAGGCACCCACAAGGAACACACCGATATAGTAAGAGCCCTTCTTCTTGTCGAGCGAATGGACGGGAATGAAGTGGCTCACACCCGTTTCGGTGGCAAACTGCGCAATCTTGCCGTCGGAGTCGCAAGTGATGTCCTGCAAGGTGGCGTTACGGTCAGGTCGCTCGTTCAACCGCTGGATGGGCATGATGGGGAAGATTTGGTCAATCGCCCAAGCGTCAGGCAGCGAGTGGAAGAGCGAGAAGTTGCAGAAATACTTGTCTGCCAAAAGTTTGTCGAGCGAATGGAACTCCTCTGGCACATGCTTCATGGTGTGGACGAGCGTGTTGATTTCACGCGCTACAGCCCAATACATCCGTTCTATTTCAGCACGGGTGCGGAGGTCAAGCATGCCATGCGCAAAGAGGTCGAGCGCCTCCTCGCGGATTTGCTGGGCATCGTGCCAGTTTTCCAAGATGTTGCGCACGTTGATGTTGCACCAAATGTCGTAGAGTTCCTTTGCCAGCGAGTGGTCTTCTTCTCCCACCTCAAACTCGTCGGGCATGGCAGGCACCTCCGTCGTCTCGAGCACCTCCATGATGAGCACCGAATGGTGTGCCGCCAACGAGCGTCCACCCTCAGTGATGATGTTGGGGTGAGGAATTTCGTTGGCATTGGCAGCCTCCACAAAAGTATAGACGCAGTTGTTCACATACTCCTGAATGGAATAGTTGACCGAACTCTCGCTGTTGCTCGAACGGCTGCCATCGTAATCAACACCCAGTCCTCCGCCACAATCGACAAACTCCACCCCATAACCCATCTTGTACAACTGCACGTAGAACATACTGGCTTCGCGAAGGGCATTCTGAATGCGGCGTATCTTGGTTATTTGACTGCCGATGTGGAAGTGGATGAGTTTGAGGCAATCCTTCATGCCGTTTTCATCAATGTACTGGAGTGCCGCCAGCAGTTCGCCCGAGGTCAAACCGAACTTGCTGGCATCGCCCCCACTCTCTTCCCACTTGCCTGAGCCTGATGCAGCCAACTTGATGCGGATGCCCATGTTGGGGCGCACACCGAGTTTCTTGGCGGTTCGGGTGATGATTTCCAGTTCGTTGAACTTCTCCACCACAATGAAGATGCGCTTGCCCATCTTCTGGGCAAGCAGTGCCAACTCTATGTAGTCTTGGTCCTTGTAGCCGTTGCAGATGATGAGCGAGTCGCTGTTCATATTGACCGCCAACACCGCATGGAGTTCTGGCTTCGACCCTGCCTCCAGACCGAGGTTGAACTTCTTGCCATGCTTGATGACCTCCTCCACCACAGGACTGATCTGGTTCACCTTGATAGGATAGATGATGAAGTTCTCGGCATTGTAACCATATTCCTTGGCAGCCTTTCCAAAGCAGGTGGAAGTCTTCTCGATGCGGTTGTCGATGATGTCGGGGAAACGCACCAGCACAGGAGCCGACACATCGCGCAGGGCGAGGTCGTCCATCACCTCCTTCAAATCCACTTCCACACCATCCTTCCGTGGTGTCACAGCCACATTTCCCTTATCATTGATACGGAAATAGTTCACACCCCAACCATTGATGCCGTACAACTCGTTGGAGTCTTCAATGCGCCATTTTCTCATATTAAACCGATGATTTGATTGACGTAGTTCTTGATTTGTTCTTTCGTGTGAATCACCTCTATCTTCAGAGCATGCTTCGCTCTGCGATAGTAGGGCAACCGTTTCTGAAGCGACTCTTCAATGTAAGCAATCAGTTCCTCCTCCGACTTACCCTGAATGAGCGGACGCACCGTCTTCCCCATCTTCAGATGTTCTTTCAACACAGAAGGTGCCGCATCGAGGAATACCGTCTCTCCACGGGTGTTCATGTAGTCCATGTTGTCGAAAAAGCACGGAGTGCCGCCCCCACAGGAGATGATGACATCCTCAAACTCAGCCACCTCATGCAACATCTTCCGTTCTATCTCACGAAAGCCCTCCTCACCCTTCTCAGCAAAGATGTCGGGTATCTTCTGATGAAACCGATCCTCAATATAATTGTCGAGGTCATAGAACTCCATGCCCATCTCACGAGCCAAGACCTTCCCGATGGTGGTCTTGCCGGCTCCCATATAACCTATCAAGATGATTCGTTTCATACGTTCGATGCTCTTCTGCCACGTCTTGCAGGCTTAGCCTCCGACGGCGATTTCTCGGCTTTTTCCACAAATGCCTTGCACTCCTCATAGGTGAGGTTGGCAGGCTCCTTGATGCTCTTGGGCAGTTTATAGTTGGTTCCCTTGTACTTCAAGTAAGGTCCGAAACGTCCATTCATCACCTCCATCTCTGCATCTTCATCGAATTTCTTGAGATGGGCAGAAGCCTCACCTTTCCGACGTTCCTCTATCAGTTCGATGGCTCCAGCAAGGTCGATCGCCATCGGGTCAATGCCCTTCGGAATGGACACATACTTCTTGCAGTGAAGCACATAGGGTCCGAATCTGCCTGTGCCCACCGACACTTCCTCCCCTTCATATTCGCCTAAGGTGCGAGGCAACTTGAACAACTCCAGTGCTTCCTCCAGCGTGATGCTGGCAATGCTCTGCCCCTTGTTCAACTGGGCAAAACGCGGCTTCTCTTTCTCGTTCGCCACACCAATCTGCACCATCGGGCCAAAACGACCAATCTTCACACTGACAGGCTTACCCGTGCCTGGCTCGTCACCCAAGTAACGCTCACCCACCTTGTGCTCACTCTTCTCATGCAAGGTGGCATCCACCAGCGGCTCCAGTTTGGCATAGAAGTCACGCATCATCTGCTGCCAGTTCTCCTTGCCCTCGGCAATTTCGTCAAAGTCCTTCTCCACATTTGCCGTGAAGTTGTAATCGACAATCTCGGGGAATGCCTGAATCAGAAAGTCATTCACCACTGTTCCGATGTCGGTCGGAAGGAGTTTTCCCTTCTCCTTGCCCACCACTTCTTTCTTCACAGACTTCTTGATTTTCCCGTTCGTCAGTTTCAGTACAGCATAATTTCTTTCCTCACCCTTCTTGTCACCCTTCTCCACGTAGTCGCGCTGCTGAATAGTCGAAATGGTCGGTGCATAAGTGGAAGGACGACCGATGCCCAGTTCTTCCAATTTCTTCACCAGACTCGCCTCCGTGTAGCGCAATGGGTGTTGAGTGAAACGTTGTGTTGCCACCATCTCCTGTATCTGTAGTTTCTCGCCTTTCTTCACGACAGGAAGCAAACCCTCTGTTTCATCCGACTGCACATCGTCATCGTATGATTCACGATACACTCTCAAGAAACCGTCGAACGTAATGACTTCGCCTGTAGCTGTGAAATTTACATCATCAGCAGAGATTGTAATGGTTGTTTTCTCTGCTTCTGCATCTGCCATCTGGCAAGCCAAGGTACGTTTCCATATCAAGTCATACAGACGCTTCTCCTGTGAGTTGCCCGTGATCTCATGCTCCGAGATGTAAGTGGGACGGATAGCCTCATGTGCCTCCTGTGCACCTTTCGAACTGGTGTGGAACTGACGTGGCTTTGAGTACTTCTCACCATGTATCTTCAAAATCTCCTCCTTCGTCGTGTTGATACACAGTGACGAGAGGTTCACCGAGTCGGTTCGCATATAAGTGATATGTCCCGATTCATAGAGATGCTGCGCCACCATCATGGTCTGGCTCACGGTAAAGCCCAGTTTGCGGGCAGCCTCCTGCTGAAGGGTGGAAGTGGTGAATGGAGGAGCAGGACTCCTCTTCACAGGTTTCTTGTCTATGTCAGTAATCTTGAACTCCCTGCCCTTGCATGATTCCAAAAATGCCTCAGCCTCCTCTTCCGTCTTGAAGCCATGAGCCAAAGTTGCTTTAATTGCCTGCCCATCGACCACAAACACAGCATTCACACGATAGGTCGATTCGCTCTTGAAGTTCTCTATTTCCTTCTCCCTCTCCACAATCAGCCTCACCGCCACGCTCTGCACACGACCTGCCGAAAGACTGGGCTTGAGTTTCTTCCACAACACGGGTGAGAGTTTGAAACCCACTATTCTGTCCAGCACACGACGAGCCTGCTGTGCATTCACCAGACCCATGTCGATGGTGCGGGGTGTTTCTATCGCCTTCAAGATGGCGCTTTTCGTAATCTCATGGAAAACAATCCTTTTAGCCGCCTTGGGATCCAATCCCAACACTTGACTCAAGTGCCAGGAAATAGCCTCTCCTTCGCGGTCTTCATCGGATGCCAGCCACACCGTGTCGGCCTTCTTTGCCTCCCTCTTCAGTTCCTTCACCACCGATTCCTTGTCGGAAGGAATCTCATACTCTGGCGAAAAATCGTCCAGATTCACACTCATCTCCTTCTTCTTCAGGTCGCGGATGTGCCCATACGATGACATCACCTTGTAGTCTTTACCAAGAAATTTCTCCAGCGTTTTTGCCTTGGCCGGAGACTCTACAATCACTAAATTCTTTTGCATATTGCGTTGCTTATCTTTCTCTTTTTTAGAAAATCGGGTACAAAGGTAAAGAAAAAATTTTTTTCACTATATATATAATGTGTAAATTTTTCAAAAAAAGATTTTCTATCCTATAGGATAGTTTTTTTTAAACACCACACCAAGACAGTCACAAAAGCACACCCGAAGATGCCAAAGTGGCGTACCCCTCGACTACGGTCATTCGTAGCCGAGGGGTACGGTCTATTGAGCACGCATCTTTCGTCAGTCAAAAAGACTGCCCATGCCCGTCTTGTCGTTGGGATTGACCCAAGGGTTGCGCCCCAGGTGTCTGTAGGCAAGTTCTGTCACTTCACGTCCACGTGGCGTACGTTTGATGAAACCCTCCTTAATGAGGAACGGTTCATAGACCTCTTCGACCGTACCCGTATCTTCACCAATAGCAGTGGCAATGGTGCCCAAACCAACAGGTCCGCCCTTGAACTTGTCGATGATGGTGGTGAGTATCTTGTTGTCAATCTCGTCAAGACCAAACTTGTCAATGTTCAGCGCTTCGAGCGCCATGTGAGCAATTGGCAAGTCAATGGTGCCGTTGCCCTTCACTTGTGCAAAGTCACGCACACGCCTCAGCAGCGCATTGGCAATACGGGGAGTGCCACGACTACGCCCTGCTATCTCGCCTGCTGCATCGAAATCGCATGGAATGCCCAGCAACTTGGCAGAACGGAGAATGATTTTGGTCAGCACATCGGCATCATAATATTCAAGATGCAAGTTAATGCCGAAACGGGCACGGAGCGGTGCTGTCAAGAGTCCGCTACGAGTGGTGGCACCTACTAACGTGAAAGGACTGAGGTCAATCTGGATGCTACGCGCCGAAGGACCTTTGTCTATCATGATGTCGATGCGGTAGTCCTCCATCGCACTATACAAATATTCCTCCACTACAGGCGAAAGTCGGTGAATCTCATCAATAAAAAGCACGTCATTCTCCTCCAAGGAAGTGAGGATGCCTGCCAAGTCACCAGGCTTGTCCAGCACAGGACCCGACGTTACCTTGAAACCCACCCCCAACTCATTGGCAATGATGTTGCTCAGAGTCGTCTTGCCCAATCCTGGAGGACCATGCAGGAGCGTATGGTCAAGAGGTTCACCACGAAATCGGGCAGCCTCCACAAACACACTCAGGTTCTCCACCACCTTGGTTTGCCCACTGAAGTCCTCAAAGCGGAGCGGCCGAAGGGCATTCTCAAAATCCTTGTCCTTCGCATTCCGCTGTTCTCTTATGTCAAAATCTTCTGCCATTGTCAAATTGAAAATTGTACATTGTACATCGTCAAATTGTACATATCACTATTGTTGGGTCAACCTGTCAGCAGGTTGCAGCACATACAGTTTGTCATTCACACGCACTCTCTCATTCACCTTGATGCTGATGTGCTGACCCTTCGTTGCCACTTCCACAGGCTTCAGGTCGAAGCGTATCTCCTCACAAGTCTGAATCAACGCCCCCGTCGTGGTGCCTGTAATGAGCAATTTGTCTCCCACATGCAAGTCCTCGTTCTCAATCAGAAACTCCGCTACACCTATCTTCGAGAAGTACTTCATGCACTTGCCCACATACACCTTCTTCTCCGTAGCCCTGCTGCCATACACCTCGCACCACTCGCCCAGCTTCTGCCCTTGGTAGTAACCATCCCAGAAACCTCTATTGAACACCGTGCTGAGCTGCCTGTCCCACTCATCCAGTTGCTCCTCCGTCGCCCATGGTCTGGACTCCGAAAGATTCATCTCCTCTTGGGGGGACAGGAGGGGAGCTGCCGCACTGATGGCCTCATCATACGCTTTCACTACTGTATAGACATACTCAGGTCCACGCGCCCTACCCTCAATCTTGAACACTCTCACCCCTGCATTCATCATCACATCGATGAAACGGATGGTCTTTAGGTCACGTGGCGACATAATGTATTTATTATCCACCTTCAACTGTGTGCCTGTTTCCAAATCCGTCACCTCATATCCCCTCCTGCATATCTGTACGCATTCACCCCTGTTGGCACTTCTGCCTGCATTCTGTAAAGACAAGTAACACTTGCCGCTGATGGCCATGCACAATGCCCCATGACAAAACATCTCAATCCTGATCAGCTCGCCTTTCGGCCCTCTGATGCCCTGCTCAACAATCTGCCGATAGATGTCCCTCACCTGCCACATGTTCAGTTCTCTCGCCAGCACCACCACATCGGCAAACTGTGCATAAAACCTCAATGCCTCAATGTTCGAGATGTTCAGTTGCGTGCTCAGATGCACCTCCATGCCCACCTCGTTGCAGTAGGTCATCACCGCCACATCACTCGCAATCACAGCCGAAATCTTCGCCTCCTTCGCTGCATCAACAATCTCATGCATCGTCGGGATGTCCTCGCCATAGATAATCGTGTTCACCGTCAGGTACGACTGTACCCCGTGCTCATGACAGATGGCTGCAATCTCTTTCAGGTCATCAATGGTGAACGCATTGGCACTATGGCTCCGCATGTTCAATTTCCCAATGCCAAAGTATATCGAATTAGCTCCAGCCTTCAAGGCAGCAGCCAAACTCTCCCGACTGCCCACAGGAGCCATAATTTCAAAATCAGAACGTTTCATGGGTGCGAAGTTACTACTTTTTTTCTGCATTTCAACAACATCTGCCCCACATCTTTCACTTTTGCCCCAAACAAATACACCTCCCCCCCATCTTTGATGCCTGTCTTTTTCCTCAACTCGTCAGCGGTCAGCATAAAGTTACGCGTGGCGATATTCGCCTGAGGTATCTCTTTTTTCAGACGCTTCAACATTTTCGACGAGAAAGGCATCTGCTCCTCCACCTCAAAGATACGCCCTGGGAAATCGGGGATGAATTCATCGGAAGTCATCAAATGGGTGCCCATCTCTAACTGACAAATGCCAAAACGATGACAAAGACTCCCAAACACCTGCGCCTTCATCAAGGTCACATTTGGTTCATACATATAGCGCTTTACCCCCTCCTTTGAAACAAGCACATCCATTTCATCGGGAAAGTTTGTTATATAATGAATGACTTTCTCCCCCACAAAATCCACACAATGCATTGTTACACACTCTGCATGGGGAAAATCGCCAAGCGCGTAGGCTTGTTTCACCAACACCTCCTTGCACTCGTTCTTCACCGCCACCACATGCACCTCTGTCACTCCCTTCAACTTTCTGAGCACATCCGTCAAATCCACCATTGGTGAGAGTTTCACCAGCACCATTGGGGCATGCGCTAAAAGTTCGTCCTGCCACTCCACAATGTTTGGTTCACACTCCTCCATCGCATACACACGACTCCCATCACCTGCTCGTCGGGCTGGGTCGAGATAGATGACATCCACCGATGGGATGGGGAGTTCTCGCCCATCGCCACAACGCACAGACCCTCCCCTCACCCTCCCTACAGGGAGGGAGTGATTACCTTGCTCGTCAGTTTCCCCATTAGTTCCCTCATTGGCAGAGATACTCCCCCCTCCCTGCAGGGAGGGTGAGGGGAGGGTCTGCTGTGAGGGGAGGGTCTGTAGCATCTGAAAGTTATGCTTTGCCACTTCACAAAGTTCTTCACTCCGCTCTGTGTAGATGGCTCTCTCCATCCCCTCGCTCATATACCAGAAATCCACGCCCATGCCTCCCGTCATGTCGCACAGGCTCTTCCCTTTGATGATGTTACGCTTGTATCGTGCCGTCAACTCCGAACTGCATTGTTCGGCAGGCACTCGCCCCCCCATGATGAGGTCAGCATTTCCATACCATTCGGGCAACTTTCCCTTCAATCGTTTCCTCGCCTCAATCTGCTCCACGGCAAACGGCACATCAATGCCAAAATACTTCCGAGCCGCCAACAGCAGTTCAGCCGTATCGTCATTCATGTGTTCCTGTATGAAATCACGAAGTTCGGGAGTCCAATTCATAGGATAAGAGTACGATTTAGCATCTTGTTTTTAAGCATCGGATGGTGGGTCACCATTTGGCAGTGAAGATTCGACCTCAAAATAGTAGAACTTCTATTTTCGATTTGAATATCAGAGTTACCTTTGAGCAAAAAAGAGGCAGGTAACACTTTAGAAACGAGAGGACTTACATATTCCTACCCGTTTTACACAGATCCAAAGAACACTCATCTTGGTTGCAAAGGTACAAAACATTTCCCAAATAGCCAAAAGGTTTCGACTACTTTTAGCGATCTTTTGTACATAAACACCACATAACCTCGACTAAAATTCAAGTCATAAGTTCGACTAAATGGGGGGCATATAACGATGCGTCATTTTTCCTTTGTTTTCAGCATTTCAGCCATGTTGAGGTTGTCAGTTCGACTAAACTTCGACTAAAAGTTCGACTAAACTTCGACTAAAACCCACTTCTTCTTTTCTGTTAGTTTAATGACTCCCTGTTTCTTCAGCGCAGACAGCATATTACCAATCTTCCTTATCTTTTGTTCTTCGGTGAGCACATCAGACAATTTGGATTGCAACAGCGTATTAAGTTCTGCTCTTGTGGCTCCGCCAAATGAGCGCAGATACTGAATTATCATGTCTTTGAAATGGAGGTCATTGAAACTTTTGTTCCGAATATACTCCGTCTTTAATTCCTTGTCATCGACAGTCTTGGCGGTATAAGCAGATAGGAACAGCTTTGGATAACGCCCCTCTACAAGATGTAGTTTGCGCAAACGTGAAGCAATATCCTTGTCAATCTTTTCATGCTTTTGTACCATATCAAGTGCAATACAGTCGTACAGCGACAGATCAGGATGGGCTTTCAACAAGCGGTAATACTGCTCATTGATAAGTTTTCCGTATATCTTAACCGTTACTTCTTTCTTGGCTTGGTCTATCTGATAGTCTGGCATGGGGAAGAAACGTTTCTGCTGTTCGGTGAACACCTTCCGTATTCCACAACCAATAGTGTCAATCATATTGAAGTTCACCATTCCTTGGCAAAGTGCATAGTTGCGGTAATACTTCTGCGGTCCCGTCTGTTCAATGGCATTGCGCACAGAACCGGGCAGGAAGTAACCGCCATTGGAGAATGTCACAGAGTCAGGAGTCTCAACCATCGTCACCCTTTCCTGCATGGTATAGTCCTGATGAGCAATAGCATTATGTAAAATCTCACGGATACTATATTCGTCATATTGTTTTACAATGTCCGGAAATAGCGTTCCGCCCGGCAATATCCGCTGATTGAGATTTCGGATTTTGGCAAGGGCTTCATCCACGGTTAGCAGGAAAGGAATGGTGAAATGCTCATAATCCCTCTTCTCATCTTGCCCATCAATCAGTACCCATGTAATAGTGGCAACGGATGGGGTCAGGAAATGGACAGATGTTGGTTTCCCGAGTAGCAAGATGGCTGCCCTCGTCAGTTTGCCCTTAACTGCAACACCTGCCCTGCCAAGCAGTTCCATATCATCCCAAGTATCAACCTCGGTTGCTAACTTCGGATGAACAGACTTCTATTCTTCACGAGCTTTCTGCAATGCCATTGGCTCCAAATCATCAAGTGTAGCCTCTGCGACGATTTCTGCAGACCAGTCGTATGTTGGACTTGTTTCCTCCAAAATAGCATTCAGACGTTCCTGTGTCAGTTCCACCAACGAGTCCTCTATCCGTTGCCATGCTTTGTTGTGGGCATAGACTGGTAACTTCGGCAGATGCTTTGGGACATGAATCACCCAAACCGTCTTGTGGGTATCCTCAGTGATAAACTCTTCAATATCCATCCTTTCGCTCGACAAGTTGGCACACAGATTAGTCAGTCGAAGTGTCGCCTGTTGAGTTGTATAGTTGTATGTATCTGTCCCAATAATCTTCAAAGTCTTATCTTCAACACCAACTACCAGATGCCCACCCTCCACGTTAGCTAATGCCGACACGTAGGAGATAACATCATCCTTCTCATGACCACTGAAGTCATTCTTTAGGTTCTTGAACTCCTTCCACTCACAACCCTCGTCCTCTTTGGGGTATTGCTTAATGAGATATTGTTGTAATTCTTGTTCTGTCATATCTTTATACGTTTGTTAATCCGACATTGTATATAACGCTTGTTGCCTGTCAAATATGATTCCTTCGTTTGTTAATTCTACAGAATCTTTTGTTAATACACGAATCGCTATTCTACCGTCTGAAGTTCTTTACCAGCAAAAGTTCCATAGGGTTTTCCTGAGATTTCCCCCTTTTTGTAATAGTCGCCAAACGCTTTAAGTATTGCGTCTATATTCTCTTCGCTCTCAGTAGAAAGTTTATCATTTACAATCGGCAATGTTTCCCCATATTTCTTTAGAACTCTCTTCATAATATTTAGCATCCTAGGAGTTAAATTCTTATATCCTCCTAATTTTTCCACTTTAATGAGTTTCTTATGAATAGATGGTTTTTTCTCAATAAGTTCCTTCAGTTTATCTCCACCGATGAAATTTCCACTATTTATCATGTTATCTGCGACCTCAAGTGCTTTTTCTTTGTATTCTTCTTGAAGTCCAACAATCTGTTCAAAGTTGGCTTTCTTTATAACGTAGAAAGTTTCCTGATGATAGATACAGTCTATCTGTTCATCCAGATTCACGGTTTCTTCTTTCAGCAAGGACAATTGTTGACTTTGAAGGCTAAACTTTGCTCTAATCCAACCTTTTGCCTTCTCATCGACTCCCACTTTGCTCGGAAGAATCTTTCGGAACGTGAAAATTCTTTCTTCTGTTTCAACGTTGAAGAACTCAACGCAGTAAGCCCACATTTCCTCTGCTTCGGTTATGTTGGCAATGCTTGTAACCTTTGGAGCTGTTTTGAGTAACTGGTTTGTTACAACATCGTTGAATGAAAAAACTTTATTTTGAATGCTATATGTAAATAGATGTTCTGTTTCATCTGTCAGAATATCATAATCCACCATCTCATAGTTCTTCTGTATGGTCTTTTCTAATTGCCGAACAGAAGCATCATAAAGAAATGAACGTACCTCATCATCACAATCCATTTGAAAGACGTTGAACAAATACTTGTCTTTGGCTGGGGTTCGCTTCGCAACACCAGCTTTAATTGCCCTTGTTACAAAGTAGAGCTTAACATCTTCCTTTTTAGTAAGTTGGATACCTTCCAATAATTCTGTAATATTCATATCTGTTATCTTTTATATCCGTAAAATAATTGATGACCAACATTATACATTTTCACTTGGTCATTCTCTAAGATATCATTGTCACGTGAGATTAGAATTCCTTGACGATGAATGTCACCATCTATATATCTAACACTATATATTGAATTTTTTAAGCTTAATACAGGATTCACGAGAAGTAATTTGGAGCGTACATAAAGTTGATATATGACGCAGAAAATGAAAAGTATAGTAATACAATCAATAAGATTGCTATAGTCCTCAAAGATTATCGGAATGATGTAAGTAGCAATATATGCTAACGGTTCATCATTCATGCTTGACACTTCTGTTATTCTGTAAGTATGTCCATTTTCTACTTGGTTTCGTAAATTCCGAAAAACAAAATGGGTACCAATGATTCCGAATACCGATAAAACAAGGCAAATGAGAGACATTCCGAAGCATTTTATCATACAACAAAATGCTTCCAAATTAATACCACCCCATGACAAACTGCTATAATTTTTATAAACCTGTCTCACAATAATTAAAACAAACAAAGGCAAATATGAAGAGAGGAATAGCACTAATGGTGCTAATCCAATTAAACGATTTGTTCGTGTGTACCCTTTCTTCATATCACAACTATAAGACTATTGTTTATGTCAATCATAACGATGTTCATCATATCATATTCTTCATGATTTCCGTAATATACACTTTCAATCACAAAGAATCAAGGACGCTGTCAATATTTGACAACTCCATCTCAAGAGCTTTTGCATATCTTTTTCTTAAACTTTTAATCTCTGTTGCCTTTAAAAGTTTCTGGTCATACATATACATAAGCAATAGGTGTACCAACGTCGCATTTTTCATTATCATAGTTCGGTTTTCTGGATCCCATAACACTCTTTCCCAGGGTTTTGCTGAAATACACATCTCTAATGATGAATACGCAGACATGCTATCAGAAAGGGATATATTTGTTCTAAAACAGGTTTCTAAAATAGAAATTACGAGTTGGGGAAGTGCTATCGGTCTAAAATATAGCAATCCACCATTGTCACGATTCCTAAATTTTGCAGCAGCATCAATTTCTGAAGATTTCACAAAATCTTTCATGCCCTCAAATTTGTCGATGAAAGTCTTCCAAAAACCTGTCAGATACTTCTCGAAGTTTTCTATTTCTGTCTGATCTGGTCTAAATTTCAAGAATTCATCTATTTCTTTTGATGTATGCAGACGTTTACACTTGTCTCTAAATGACGTATAATATTTATAGACAACTTTATTTGTCTCATATAATTTAATAAGTGAGGTAAATGACTTCACATCTTTTTCTGCAATGGCTTTTGTCCTTTTCTCATCACTTATGTTGTCATTCATGAATAGAGAGAACCCTTCCAACATATTTCTCGTCACTATAGCAACTGTATCATCCTCGTCTAATGCTATAATGTCGCCGGTACTAACAGGCTTTGCATATCTGTTCAGTGTCGAAAAAATACGTCGTGTTCTTTCCATTCCCTCTTGATTCTTCTGATGTCCAATTAGTATTACGGAAATCGTCTCGTCTTCCAACTGTGGATTCTTAATTAGAGCCTCCTTAATACCTTCAACCCTATGCTGTCCATCGACTGGGAATATCTTTTCTTCTCCATTCAACCTTAAAAACCCCATAGTATAATAGTCAACATCTTTATATCTGACTTCTATCTCATTCCATAGAGGCGCACCGTCATAAACGGCTAGTACAAGCGCATTGAAGAAATGTTCCTTTTGGTTCAATATGTAATTAGTAATACTGCGAAAATTTTCTGTCAGTGAACGTTGCAATTGATCTTTTAATGATGTTGAAACATATAGTTCGTCATCAACTCTTTTGACTCGCTCTGCAATCTGTTTGAAAGAAAACAAAGCAGAATAATAAACGATATCACCTAATACGCCTCTAATGGCTGGAATATTTATTGCTTTCATAACTAAAATGCATTTTGAGGTTCTTTAAAAACAACTTTTTTATCTGGAAGATCACTATTAAAAGGAGGTAGTACCGCATAAATAAGTGTAGCCTCTCCTTTTTCTATCAAATCATTATCTTGAGTTGGACAATACCTTATATATAGATAGTCCTTCCAATGTCTAAACAGACGAGCTATTTTGGGACGTCCATGCTTATATGTACTCTCCCACAAATATCTTTTTACTCTTTTCCTAATATTTTCCTTTTCAGTATAAAACGCCCGTCCAATATAAGCCAAATACCTTTCAGAATGGGGCAGTGTTACACCTTGAATAATAAACAAGTAAAAACCACCTGTATCTTTCGGCAACTGGTTTAATTCTTTTGAAACTTTGCCATTATCATCTAAATATTTGATATAATCAGACCACTGGAGGCTATTTATTTCCTTTTTGACATCAATTGACACCTCATCCCATCTATTGGGATTAGGATAATAAGTACACTGATAGACCAAAGTCTGATCATTGGAGTTAATAAAAGCATCTATATCCATAACATCCTATTTTATCCACACTTCTGGCATTCTTGCCTTAAACTCAGAGTCTATATAGTGGCACTGCTCCTTTACGATTCCACGCCGATGAAGGGCTGGTTGCAGACAATATAGGTCAAAGGCGTCCTTATCAACTTCTTCTTCCTTGTCCCAATGGGGGAACAACAGTTTCATATATGCTGTTGCCATTCTCTTGATTGCTTTTGAATCTCTTACATCAGCCTTTTCTTCAAACTTTGTTATTTTGTCAAACAAAAGGCTATATGTGTTTTGAATTCTCATCGTGTGTAGCACTTCGGAGAAATATTCAACGTTAATAGTCCATCCCTTGAATATCATACTGTCGTTGACTCTTGGCAACAGCCATCCTTCAATGAAACAATGGAAACGGTCAAGTAATGCTGATTCTCGAAAATTCTGAGGCAGAGAGTCAAAATAACGTGGAGATATAGGGATATTGGCTGCCGTTAATGGGATATTACCCATCAGCATCAAACCGCATTCGGATGTAAACTCATTGTTGTCAATAGTTGTTTTGCCACTCTCCAAATATGACTTTAGGGCAGCTTGTATCTCCGCAGGTTCTTGAAACACAATGGTCTGTATTTCATCGAACACCGTAAAGTCGTGGTTCTTGATGATACCATTCTGTTGCTTTGACTTATCATAGAACAATTTAGCACGAGTAACCTTACCGCCGCTTACAAGCCATCCATATTTTGACAAATTACCAAACACATACGATTTACCCGTACCTTTAGGTGCGAGTTCCACCACATTTAATCTTGGTTCAATGAAAATCAGTAGTCGGGTTAGGAATTCTAACTTTTGAGTCATTGACACAAACCCATCTGGATCGTATTCCATTGCAGACAACAAAGTATCTATCCATTCTTCTATTGTGAACTGTTTTCGGGCTTCACGCAAGAAATCAATATCAACAGATTTGTAAGGTTTGAAGGGGTTGAATTCCACCATCTGAACATGGTTCTTCTTGCCATTATCGTCAGGAAGCAGACAAAGTTTTACAATACCCCATTTCTCTCCATCCACCAATTCTCCTGCATGTTTCTTATAAACGTATTCGGGAATAAGCCCTTCACGAAGTTTGATGCCATAGTCTGGTATAGCAAACTGCTTTTCACCCTTTACCAAATCGATGTATATAATAAAACGTGTCAGCAATACGACTTCTTCGCCTGACAAGATTTTCTCTTTTACCAGTTCTCCCTTTGCAGGTATCACCTTGTCAAGGAAAGCACTCAGCATCATTGTATCAACTGCCCCTGTATCAACATCAAGGAATCTTTTTAGTAGATAGTCCTTGACAAATGAAGGCAGGTTTCTACCAGCGAACAAACTGTTTGTCGCCTTAGGGTCTTTATAGATTGACATATCTTTGAAGTATATCCGTATCTTTTCTTGCAGTTCTTGTTTCATTACCTCATCATTTAAAAGTCAAACAAATCACTCATCGTTGCTCCCATATTTACAGAGATTCGGTAGGGACGCATAACATTGTTTACACAGATGATAAATGTATCATCATTTTCAACTAGAGAAATAGCACTGGATATGAACTCCTCATTTCCAAGTGATGTAAGACCGTATTGTTTATCGTTATATATCAAATAGGGGGTATCGCTGCTTGCTAGACCTGATATATGGAATTTGACAATGGGATTGGCACTTAAAACTTCATCCGTTAGTGGATAAGCAGTCCAACTGCTTTCATTTGGGCTGCTTGAAACGATAAATACTGGTACTAACACCTCTTCTGGCGTACATCCTCCATGAATGCCTTGCCCACGAGGAACCTTTCCGCAAAGCGATTTGTGGCTTAACGAACATAGCGTCTTGCCATCTTCAAGCACAAAATAGTTCTTGTCAGAGGATATTCCTTCAGATTTTGCAAAAGCGAGTCGGCCATGATGATCACTTTCCAATCCACCTAAATTAAGTCCTCCGCAGAGTTGAGACAGGTAGGTTAGGCCGTGGTCACTCACAATGGCAACTTTCTTTCCTGCATACGAGTTGACTATCTTATTGATGGCAGATTTGATGACCTCAAATTCTTCAACCAGCACTTGTGGATAAACATTGGTGGAACGATGGGCCAAACTATCAAGGTCGCCCACTTTCATACCCTGTATATCCACATCGGACAATTTCTGAAGTTCTTCCTTGTTAACCGTTGTTGTAGTAGGTAGTAGAGCACGGGCAATCATCACGTCATTAAGATAGACGTTTTCATGTTGATGTTGCCGTATCAATTCCGACACAAACGGTATCCAATCAATTCCCAGACCATCGATCCAATAGAACACTTCTATGTCAGAGCGACCACTTAATAATGTTCTTGTTGTCTTAAATGACTGATACCATGTATCAAAAGCTACACTATCGGCATTCTTTTCTCTAATTTGGTTTTCTATTTCGTCTGAATACTGATTAGATATTTTAGCCTGTTTATAAGTTTGGAAATACTCATCCAGCCACGCTTTCCCACTTGAAATGTTCTTTAGTCCAGACTGCATGTATAAAGCCAATTCTGGGAAGAATGCTTTCACATCTTTACTGCTAATGTGTCCTTTCCCAAGCCAGACCAATGCTATTTCTCTTTCCCTTACAGTAAGCCTCGTAAAGTATTGCAGGGCTTGCTTATAGCCCATCTTTTGTGAAATTGCTTCAAGGCGACGACTGAGCAGACTTTTTATTTCTTCTGTCATAACGACATTGTTAGCCGCTGCTATATTCAAGATATTTCTCCGTTCTTCTACCTCTGTAGAGACGGTAGTCATATCCAATGCCACTTCTGTAAAAAGAGAACGATTGCTATAGTCTGCCATGCGTCCGAGACATCGGCATAGCAGGCACTCACTGCTATGAAAAGATAAATAGAAAAGGGACAGAAGCCATCTGTCAAAAGAAGAACTATGCGAGAACCAGACCTTCAGAAATGCTATGCTGTCCTCAATGGTTGTTACTCCGAAGTAATGCTGTACAAACTCACTGAATGAAAAAGGATTACTTACATCAATTTGCTGTGCCAACAATCTCCACTTGTCCTCTTCCGTTTCTTTGTATGTTATATTGTCGAATGTCAGTCCGAGGCCTTTTGTAAGGAATTCATATACATTCCTTGGGGTCATGTAGGTAAAAGCATTATCTGGGTTCGCATGAACGGAATCTGTGAAAATAGTTCTGGAAGTCGTAATGATAGTATGCTTTTTCTGTGCCTCATTGTCTTTCCAGATATTGAGCCATTCATACAGGTTATGGACAACATTGTACTGGAAATCCAACCCTTTCACGCCAAAGCATTCAGTATCATTCATAATGACCACCCTATAGCCTACGCTTTCTGGATCCTTTAAATGCCATATTACTATTTGACTTTCATTTCTGAATGTCTGCATTTTCTCTTCCAAACCAACAATTGGAATATATATGCGTTGGTGTTCCTCCTGCGCAGTTCGTAATCCTTGAATCCCTTTTATTGACTTGATGAGGGCATCAAAAGTCTTATCCTTTGTGTTATCATAAAAACGAGCCAATTCAGAGAATGGAGCGACTAATCCGTCATTTGAGTCCATCCGTTTGACATACCCTTCAATAGCCTCTCCCAATTCTTGATATGTCATCATCAAGTCAGGATAGCGCGTGTCCATCCATTTGTCAACACTTTCAACATGGACTTGACGCTCTGTCTGTAGCCACTCCACAAGCTTGAAGCAATCGTCAAAACTATCAGTAAGGATAAAGCGTAACGGGAAACGGTTCAGATTAGATGCTTCGACTTCTGTGGAAACAGTCTTATCTGAAACTATTGCTTGCTTTAGTTCCTCCAATGCCAGAAAATCCCTATACATACTTTATAATAATGTCTAGTGTTCTTACATCTCCATTCTCACACAAATCCGTCAAAAGTTCCTTCAAGATACCACTTGAAGCCATTGCAAGTACTCGTTTTGCTTTCTGACGTTTTTCCAAAACAATAGATTCCTGTACATGGGGAGTATAGTCAGAATTTGCATCTTCATGCACAGAATCGCCAAAGGATGTACCGTCATTTTGTCTTTGCCGTTCTCTTTCTCTACGTTCTAATTCTTCATTCCTGCGCCTTAACTCTTCTTCTCTCATGTCACGAAGAGCGTCCTCCACCTGTTCTTCTGACCATAAGCTGTTAGTGCCAGCTAAATGCTCCTTCAAATAAACATACGCATTGTCAATCTCTTCTTCCTTTAGCGAAATTCTATCAAGGGAAAGAAGATAGGCGACAAAACCTTTCCTGAAACTGTCTGCTTGTTGCAACAACAAATTGCCAAGATCCGTTCTTCTCTGAGACAAACCTGTTACGGCAGATGCCATCAATTGAGGTTTCTTTACACTCTCAGCCTCATTGATTACCTCAACAATATCTGATATTACCTTTTTTAACTCATCATCATCCGTTGCGTATTTCAGTGACCATAGGGGGTAGCCAACTGCCTGAACATATTCGTGCTGCATAGTCCATCGTGCATCCTTTAGGCTACTTATCTCTATGTCGCCCTTCAACTTTTTAAGGCCGAATACGCTTACCAGCAATTTGCTCAATTGTCCTGCCTCTCTGCTTTCAAGTTCAAATTCAAGTTTTGAGGAGACCCTGTCTTTTGACCATGCATCAAACAACTCTACAACATCATCTACTAAATGCTGGGAGGAACGGGGCTTTCCGTTCAGATAGATTTTATCAATATATGGACGGAGAGCAAATGCCACCATTGCCATAGGAGCAATTGTCTTAAACAATCCAAACGGTGGTTCTGTAAGCCCACGTAATTTCTCACCAAGATTGAATGATTGATTCTTATTGGTATGTGCAAATACATTCCTGACAAAATCTGAAACGAGTTTCAGCGGATGACATTCGTCGCAATCACTCTTCCAGTTGAGATTTTCATCCACACTGTCTTGCAAAAGCAACTCTACGTGCTTATACTGTGCATTCAGTTTTGATAGCACTTCTGACTTTGAATTGAAATTCAAAATAGCCTGTACCGCCAATTTTGCAGATTGCTCTTTCCAGTATGTTGTCGATTTCTTATCTAATATGGAAGGAAGCGATTCCGGCCCGCTTGTAAAGATTAATGGAGAGACCTCCATATTGAAGGTGCTCGTCAACCTGTTACCATTTGCAGCAATCTGTTTTCCATTTATGAAGAACATCACATTGCCACTCCTGATACGGGCGAACCATTCGGCAATAATCTCGCCAGAATTCTTTGTGTAAGTCTGCGTCTGGTTTACAAGAGAATGGCGTTGTGCACAAGTAGCATTAGCTTGATATTCGATAAAACGCTCATAATTCTTTTCTCCTAGAGCAGTATCTAAAACAACAAAACATACGCTTTGGAAACGCTCGTCGTCAGTACTCTTTGCAGCAATGGCCTTGAGTTCTGCTAACTCCTGCTCCGTCTTGCCCACAAAATAGGCTACACAAATCTGGTGTCCCGGAGTATGGCGGCGTAGGTTTTCAACCTTGTTGAGGAGAGTGTACTCATTCGATGACAATGAAAGGAAATCACTATTCATCGGTCGGAACACTTGCGATGTGAAATAGTTCATCATCGTAAATCCCGACCTATTGAACTTTGCTACTTGCTCTGTGCTCTGATAGGTGGATGTTCGTAGATCTTCCTTGATTTTGAGAATTTCGTCTGGTGGCAATGCTGTGAACAGAATAGAGAAATTGCCATTAGGCTGGCGCTGAATAATACTCTTGTCGTTAAACCAGTCTAATATCTCTATCAGCCTGTCATATATGGGAGTTCCTTCAAACAGCAGTGCAATGTTTTCTTGCGATGGTGTCACTGTATCATCATTTGCTCTGTTATTCAGGGCATTCAGTAACAATATTCCCTTGAATACAGCCAACGTGTCTTCGCCTTCGGCTTCAACCGCAAGGTGATGGCTGTTAAAGCGTTCAGTCACGGCTCCATATTCCTGCGTTCGCTCTTCAAAGAAGGATTGTACATAGTCCCACAGATAGTCTGCTGTAATTACCCGTCTCTCGGAATACGCTTCCTCGCTGTCAAAGAAAGCCTTCACCCCGTCACTTGCCAAGAAATCGAATACAGAACGGCTGCTTGAACCTGCTGCGATTGCAAAGTATGTTGCCAAATTTGCAGTGGCAGGATGCAAAGGAAACAGATTTGACAAGTCCCTGAATGTCTGTTGCGGATCTGTACTTGATGAAGAAAATGCTTCTATCAGTTCTCGGTGCTGCTCACAAAACTCATCTTGCCGTCTGTCATACAGTCCAAAGTGAACAATCTTGAATTTCTTGGACATAATCCGATATGCCGAAACAGGAGCCATATTATAGACAACATAGTTATATCGCCCCATCGTTTTGTTCATGGCCTCATTATCAAGTTTTGAGAAAACAGATGGATGGGAGATATACAGGAAATAACTGTCATTCTCTACTTTGTTTAAGGTCTCTTCTACTTCCTGTAACAGCGTAAATAGGCGTAATGCCAAATCAGAAGTACCAATCTCCGTGAACTCATCCCAAATAAGGAGCAGACCAGAATAACCAAGATTCTTTGATCTTAATTCATTCTGTACTTCTTCCAGCCATTGCGGAAGTACGTTGTTTTGTAGGTTAATGGTATAGCCACCTTCACTAAGAGCCTCGTTCACTCTACTAAACACCTCCGTGTCACACTCGTTAAGCCTCTTTCTCAGTTTCTCAATATCTGGTGCTACACTTTTTAATAGTTCGTTTTGAGAAATCAGCATTTCCCAAAATCCAGGCTGAGTATCAATATGGCTTACATAACTTTGAAAATCAGTAGGGACAGTAATGTCAATACCTTCACGAGATAGAGCATTTTTCACCTCCTTCTGAATTTGTAATGACAAGTCTGCCTCCCGTGAAATATATTGCTGTCCATAGAGGTTAACGGGAAACAGCCGCTTTTCGCGTCTTAACTCTAAGACGCTATTTCTCAACATGGCATACTTTTCCTCACGATACTCATCGTTGACAAACTCCTCAACATTTTCTATCTGGTCGCATAATAAATGCTTCAGAACGGAACCTGCATGACTTTTTCCAGACCCGTATGTACCAGCAATCCATATAGAACGGTGTTTGTCTTGGTCGTTATTCCGGACTGCTGCAACAGTCTTTCTTAAAAGACTGTTGAATAGGTCATTGGCTATAAAAGTTTTCCAGTCATCTGGAGCCTCTTCCTTTATATTGTATGCTGGACGCATTTGTCGAAGCGTCACGATGTCGTTATATTTCGTTGCCATAAAATCTATTAAAATTTAAGGATGTCCATACTTGTAATGTCCTCACGTAGTGTTATGCTATCAAGACCCATATTAAGCTCAGCTGTAAGCAGGCGGTTTTGAGCAGCATTTAATGTCCTCAAAGTTTTAACAAAAGTAGTCTTTGATATCCCTAATACTTTGTTAGGACCAGTCGTACTGTCTTCTTTATAAAAATCAGAAATACGAAGCGAATGGACCCCTTTGTTTTCAGCATATTTGTATAGAGAATAAGCTAAACCTGCTGGGGTCACATATTCATACTCTGTTCTTTGTAGACATTTCTCACTATTATCTTTATTGTTATATGCTAATAGAGGACCTATGGAAGCATTACGTATTGTTTGGATTAATGCTGATGCTGCATTCTTTGCTGTGCTTTCTGATTGAGTATATCCCTGCTCCACAATCAGAGATGCCATAAGTTTCGCATCGTACTCATGATTACATGCGATATTATTAGCGAACCATCCAACAATAAAAGAATGATATGACAAATTAGTTAAAATTACTTCCCAAACAAGAGCGATGTCATCCATATACACATCGCAAATAACCTTGCCCAGCGGCGTGAGTTTTGAACCTGCGTCGATTATTTCCGCATCTTTCAACCAAGCTTTAAAGCCTTCTTCTTGTGGCTTTGCCAAGCTGCTATTTCCCCAGAAGTCATCTCCTAATTCAACAAACTCCTGCAGCCATGCTTCGCGAAGACCAAAAGTTTTATAACCTTGCACTTTGGCATTAATTTTTTTATCCATATCGTTAATCATTCTTATACTATCTGCTGCAATACACCCTTTATCATGCGAAGTTAAGCACTTCAGACAGTGTACGCACTTTGTCTTGTCTATATATAAATTCGGATATATTCGAAGAGCACCTGTTGGACAATCCACTTCGCAAACCTCACATTGTATACAATATGTGCTTTTATAAACAACTCGCTTTAGATATAAAATTAATTGTTTATCATGCACATCATATACCGTGAAAGAAAAATCATTTCGAGATTTTCCATATTGAATTGCAAAATCATAAATATTACCTTTGTATTTCAAAGAGCCTTTGTCTTCGTTTTTCCCAACATTTACAGTATATTCGCATAAAGCATGTAGCCAATGAAACAAATCAAAACTGGCTCCCTTCACAATTGCAGTAAAAACAGAAGGTTTTTCTTGAAAGTTGATTGTCTTGCGGGCTACATCCCGGTCACCTATAGCCTTTAATTTCCATCTTCTTTCTTTAAGATACCCATCAATATCTGTTATCTTGTGGAAGGCAGCCCAATCCTTAATCCTTTCCTCAAAAGGTTTCAGTTCAGATTGGTACTTGCGTTTAACTATCATATCATCCCAAGAAGTAGAGAATGGGCAGATTACACATCCAACCCTTGCTTTTCCTTCTCGATAAGCAGCATTAATAGGCAACTTGTATTGGAAAAGATAGAGAAATATTTCTACCGTGTTCCAATTGATTATAGGATGAGCATTATGTATTGTTGAATGCTTGCCTTGTCCTACCCGTTGATAATTCGATCTTCTTGTACTTTCCTCTGCTCTTACCCCATCGAAAGTAAGCACCTTCGATGGTTTTCCATCTTCATTCTTTAGCATTCTGTATAAAGGAGCTGTTTTCATGATAGAACAACACCACCTGTGAGTATCGCTAGGGGTTCCTATTTTGTCCCAATACTCCAAAACGGGCGCATGATTTTTAGCAGTGCGGAATTGCAAATCTGGAAAACGTTCGTGATAAAGTTTCTGAACTTCCTCATAAAGTTCAAGGGAGGGAGGTAATTCATAGCCTGTATCACTGTATATTACTTCAAACTCGGTACTTGGCATCGCTCTAGTACACAAGTCAAGGACAACTTGCGAGTCTTTACCGCCAGAAAAAGATGCCAGGAAGCGGTCAATCTTCGTTGTCTGATAGACCTTTTTCCCCTGTTCTTTTGCGACATCAAAAGGCATTATCTCAAAAGAGTCACAATCCTCTTTAACAATAGCCATTTTCTGTTTCCGTTTAGCCTCTATACGTTTAGCCAAAGCCTCATAATCTAGTTGATTGGATGCAACTTTCTGGGTACTTTTTCGCGCTTTGGCATATTGATTATATGTCTCATAGATAAACTCAATGGCTTCACTTTCCAAGGTAAATAAGTTCTCTCTATTCCGCTTAAGCATCACATCCATATCCACAGGCTTCAAGTTCATCTTTATATTAGACATACCATCAGCAAAAACAATGGTTGCAGTATCATAGATGTTAGCTCCTTTAGCCTCAAACACAAAATCCCCCCGATAGTAATATTGCTTATTAACTGCCCATAGTAATGGCTCTTGACAATGTGGATATTCCCACCCCATTTTATCAAGTCCCAGCAAGTCCAGCTCTTCATAGAACACAGGACGAGGTGATACACCAAGCGTACCATCAACTATGCGAGTGTGCAAAAGCACTCCTCCAGTATCTTTGTCCCACGTTATCTTATACATTCTTCTTTGTCCTTACTAATTCTGTTAGTTCCACATCAAGCAGGTCTGCAATTCTTAGATATGTTTCCATTGTTGGCTGGCAGTCATTGGTACACCATTTTGATACGGTAGTAGGCGCACACCCCAACTGCTCTGCCAACCACTTATTGGTTCTTTGGTATCCCTCCACGAGACACTCAATAGTCTTGCGGCACCTCCCTTCTCTGCAAGCACGACCTTGATGCGATTAATGTCTTTGTCCATAATGGATTTATATTGTTCTTGGTACAAATATAATCCGCAAAACGAAATGTTCCTGAAAAATTAAACGACGCGTACCGCTCCGCAAAACGAAATGTTACTTTTTCGGGTTCCCTCCCCACAACGAAAAAACGCCTCAGATTTCTCTGGGGCGTTTCCTTTTTCTCCATGTTGTTTCAAACGTTCAAATCAAACTTCACATTCTCGTCGCCATCAAGCAGCTGGCGTGTGCGTTCCTGGTTGTTCTCGTATATGTGTACGTTGCCAAGGTTCAGCGTTATGCTTTTCAGAGGCAAATCTATCTGCCGAGCCATGAGGTAGAGATGGTAAATATCAGCCGGCAAGCCAAGGTTCGCATCGCTACTTCGCTGGTATGCTGACAGTACCAGTTCCCCGTCGTCTATCTGGAACTGCACGAGACTCAGGCATGGGGCTTGGTTGCTCTCTGCACCAGTCTCACCGAGGAACAGTACATAGTTCTTGCTGTTGCGCTTCTCGCGGTTTATCTTCGCAATGAGTGGGGGCAGTTTCTCAAAGTAGGTCGGGTAACTGTTCACCAGGACAGAACCACAATAGTCCCACCAGTTGATGCCCACGTCGCGGTATCGTTCCACGTTCCGCTCACCCTGCATAAATAGTTGCAGTTCATTCTTCAGTTTCTTTCTGGCTATGCCGTGACTCTCGAATATATCGAGCAGGTCGGCAGGGGTCAATGACAACTGCTCATTGAGCAGGTAGCGGATATTTCCTTTCTTGTTCGTCTGGGTCTTTCCTTTCTCCAGAACCTTGCCCAGTATCTGGTAGTATTTGTTCATCGTTCAAACGGTATTAGAATGTTGTTTAAGCGGCTTTCGTATATAGCATGATGTCCGTGTAGGACGCGCTGTAATTCATGTGGGCATTGAACTCACGACGCTGGCAGTTCTCAAACGGGTTGCCCAGTTCCGGATGCTTACCCATCCAGTCGCACAGTTCAACGATAGAAGACTTGTTAGAGGTGAAATAGATAAAGCGGTGTCCGGCAAGCACCGTCAGCACATCGAGGTAGTCTGACAATTTCCAGTACATCTTGTATGTCTTGCTGTCCGTGCTCAAATACGGAGGGTCAACCAGGAACACCACACCTGGCACGTCCTTGTACTGCTCAAACACCTCCCTGTAGTCGCAGGAGGTAATGGTCAGCCCGTCGAGGTAGTCCAAACACGGCTCATAGTCGCTCGTCCTTATATTATTATATAGGGTCTCCTTCTCCAGATCCGAAAACTCGGTGGCGTACTTCATAGAGAACATAATCGACGAGGACAGCGTGATATAGTCGATATAGCCGTAGTCGTGTAGGTATTTGCGGACGCAGGACAGCACACGTTCCTTTGTCTCCCCCAATATGGGCTTGTGGCGTGGCACATCCACAATCTCCCTCAGTTCTGCCAGCAGCGCATTGGTGACAGGCAGGGCTTCAAGCCGCTGGCGATAGCCGTCAAAGTCGTTATATACTACGGTGGAATGCGGTTTCTGGCACTTGGCTATGTGAGATAACAAGCCAGAGCCGCCGAACAAGTCCACGAATGTCGTACCGTCAGGGAACTGCTGGAGCACCTTGATGTACTCCTTGGCAAACATACGCTTCTGTCCCTGAAAAGGAAGCGGTGCCGATAGATATTGCTTTCTCATTGTCTCGCTAATTATATCACCGCAAAGGTACGGTCATTCAGCGAGACAAAAGAACGTTCAAAGCAAATCACACTGCACCAACCGTGCAGTGCCTTCCGAACCGCTTAATCAGGTCATACACCTTGCGCTCGCACACATGGTATCGATCGTGGAGCACCGACACGATATAAGTCATCTTTTCCCCAGCCTCGTGCATGCGTTTGTAGTCCTCATATAGTGCCAGATACTGGCAGTCTTCAAGCCTGAAACCTGCCGAATTTAGCCTGTCAATTGGTTCCTTACTCAATTTTATTATCTCGTAGTAGGTCATTTTCAAATAATTTTTGTACCTTTGTACCGCCAATCATTTATTCGCATAAAAACCCGCATAGAGCGGCAAAGGGCATACGGCCCCCAGCTGCGCTCTATACGGGTTGCGTTGTTAATAAATGATTGGCGTCTATATTAACAGGCTGGGGGCTTTTTTATGCCCACCCCCAAGGGCTTTCCTTCTGAGTTTATTCATCCCGATAGTCTTCCGGGTTGAACGCATCCTTCTTCTGCCATCCGGCATCCAGCGTGTCCTGGATAAAACGCATGGCCTTCGCATAGAAGTCAGCCAGTTCCTCCAGTCTTTCAAACACCCGATACTTCGGCTGCTCGTCTGTACCGAACTTGAACTTCACAGGAAGCGTCATACCATTCGACTGTACGGCGAGGTCGTAGGTTGCCTTGTAGTTAAACTGGTTCTCAGAGGACAGCCACACATGGTCGCCCTCATACTCGAAGCCGGACAGGATGGTCTGGTCGGTCTGCTGATTGTACCAGCCAATGACAGCGGCCTTTATTTCCTCGTCAGTCGGCTTGTGGGCGAACTCCGCCTCCATGTAGTCGGCAGATCCGTCCTCATGTTCCTGCACGTCCCAGCGGACGCGCCACTTGTTTCTTGCCGGGCTGACGCATTCAATCAGTTTTACACCGGCGGTTCCTTCTGTCCTTTGCATTGTCTCTAAGTGAAAACGTACTTGGTTCTACCTTTGCCGAAGGTCTCCGTCTTGATGGTGGTCTCGAAGGGGAACCCGTCGGGCATTGCTCTAATCTGGGCGAGGATATTCTTCATCTCCTCGCTGTTGGTGAAAAACTTCTTGGGCTCGCCGTTCTGCTCGATGGCCACGATGCAGCGGTCCTCGCCCTGCTCTGTCTTGATGCCCGTCTCGAAGTCCTTGACCACGATGGGCAGGTTCACCAACTCCCTGATGCTTACCACCGCACCAGAGAAGCGCTTCTTGCCGTCATCCGGCTTGTAAGCGACTTTCAAATCCTTGAATGATTTCATCTGTTTGCCTGTTAATTTATTAAACAACATGTTACAATTGGCGTGCTTTGCCATGCCATAGAAGCTCGCTATCAACTCACGCCTTCTTTTCCTACTCCTGACCTCGTGCATCTTGCGGGCCATCTTCTGCTTGATGCGCTTGCGCAGTTCCACATGCTTGGAACTGTAAATCACATAGCCCAGGAAGTCGATGCCCTCACTCACCGGGAACACGCGCTCGTTGGCTTTCACCTCCAAGTCTATATGCTCCACCAGTTCGTGTACCACGTCACGCACGAGCCACAATTCCGCTTTCGATTTTCCGAGTACCACGCCGTCATCACAATAGCGGTAGAAATGACGCACGCCGTACCTGTCCTTCAGATAGTGGTCTAAAAATACAGACAATAAGAGATTGCCCAGCCCCTGCGAACTACGCAGCCCGATGCTGATGCCCGACGGCATCATGCGGACAAAGCCGTCCAGCAGGGCGATAAGCCTTTTGTCCTTGAAAATCCGCTTCACGCAGTACATCACAAAGTCCGGCTGCACGTTGTCGTAGAACTTCGAGATGTCGAACTTGTAGCAGTACCGCGTTCCGTCAGGATCTTCCTCCAGGTCGCGCCGGATATACGCCAGCAGGTCGTGCATCCCGCGCTCCTTGATACTGGCCGAGGTGGTGCGGATGAAGCGCTTGCGCATGTGCCTGTCCACGACATTCATCACGGCATGCACACCGATGCGGTCATACATAGAGAGCACCTGGATCTTGCGCAGCTTGCCGCCTTCCACAATCTCGCGCTCCCTATAGTCCTTCACGGTGAACGTGCCGGACGCTATGCGCTCCGTCAGGTCACGTATCACCTCGTCCCTATGCGCAAGGAGCCAGCGCCCCTGGCGTGAGCGTTTCCGCTTCGTGCCTCGGAGCACCGTATCGAAGGAGTCCGACATATTGCCGTACTCCACGATTTCCTCAACGATGTACCCTTCTCTGCGCATAGTTCAAAAATTGTTGTTTGTGAAGGTCGAAGCCTTCCTTCCGTGGGTCCAAGTTCTTCGAGCCGTTTCCGGCCTACCAAACTCTACCCGTCACTCCATTTTTCACCTTTCCGGCACATAGCCGAAGCCATGTCCTCTGTATAGAGGTTAAGCCGCTGTTGGTGGGGCTCGGCTCCCTCGGCACCGCACTGGGGACACGTCCCCGTCGCTGTACGCCGATTTCAGTTTCTTTGGTTGTTGTCCAGACGCGACCCGACATTCGTGTTCGAGTTCGACGCATCGTTATTCGCATTCGCGTACGACACACCGCCATTCGCATTCGCGTTGTTGTTGCCGCGATAGACCACACGGCCTATAGGAGCTTCCACCCTGAAAAGTGCATATTGTCAGCTTTCCGACTGCAAAGGTACTCATTTTCAGCGAGGCTACCGAAAATTCCGCCAACTTCGACGGGCTTACGCCCGTATTTCTTGATGTCTTCGTACCTCAGACATCACGCTTTGACGCTTTACGCTTTGTCGCTTCGCTCCCGTTTTCGCTTTCTCGCTTACGCTACCTCAACTGCCGCCTTGTACGCTGCCACGCTCTCCGCTACCACGATTTTGCCGCGGAAGGCCAGACGCGACCCGACATACGTGTACGAGTACGACGCAACGCCATTCGCATTCGCGTACGACACACCGCCACCCGCATTCGCGTTGTTGTTGCCGCGAGCGACCACACGGCCTGTAGAACCGCTGTAGTAATAGTAGTCACAATAGTAGGTCGTGCTGCTACCCGAAGCGGCAGCCGGTACCACGTCCATGTATTTGCCGTGTGTCACGCCGTTAATCCAGCCGGTGGCCTCCACGCCTTTCACCCGTCGGTAGGTTCCGTCGGGCATCTGGTAGCGCCACTTGCCGCCGTTGCCGCTGTCATTCGGAACGTCCACGCAGTCCATCATGTCGTATTTATGGCCGTAGATGTCCTCGTAGCCGAGGCAGTTCGTGTTGTTCAGGCTGTAGAACACTGTCTCACCGTCCGTGTTTGTCTCCTTGTAGAAGGCCTTGCCGTTGCCATCCACGCCGCCAACGGTCGTGCCGTTCGTGTTCACCGTGTCCTGCATGCCTATCTTCGCTGTGCCGCCGGTCGTGCGCATATTGGTGTTCGAACCTGCACCACACTGCATCTGGCTGTCCCTGCGTCCGTACTTGGCAAAGAAAAGGTTGGCGATGTCATTGTGCATAAGACCGTCTATCTGCTGCATGCCTCTATGGGCCGAGTAGTAGTGGAAGTCGGTCCACGTCATGCTCGCTGCCGTTGAGCCGCCCGTAATACAGGCTCTCAGTTTGTCACCTACAACACTGCTGCCCACCACGGCGCACAGGTAAGGTTCCACTTCCACCCAGTCGGGCTCCATGTCCTCTATCTTGTCAGAGTTGCTCAGCACCACCATGTCAAACTCTGCCGTCTTCAGGATGGTGAAGTTAAGAGCTACGGCATTGGCAGGAATATCGGCTATTAGGTACATGCCGGCAACGAACTTCGAGCTGAGTGTGTTCACCACTACAGAGCCCACCACGAGGCCGGCTGAGTCCGTGAACACGGCACCCACAAGGTTTGTGCCTGGCACACTCGGGAAGCGCACTTTCTTGTAGCCGCTCACGCCAACCCTGCAGACGGCATAACTATTGTCTGCCGAGTAACTCTGCGCCAGCGTCTCTTTGCCGCTCATGATCTTGTAGTTGTTCCGGTAGTCGCTTGCATCCTTGATCTCGTCCAGCGTCACAATGTCGCAGTCCGGCTTCTTCGGCATACGCTCATTGCTGCTCCAGCACGCATAGTGCTTGCCGTTCAGGTAGTCGTTCACACCCTTGAACCAACGGTGGGGCTCATACATCATCCAGTCGCCCTCCGTACTGTCCAGCTTAGCCGCTGAGCAGTTCTTCAGTTCCTGGGCATCGGCGTAGTAGTTGGAGTTCTCTGCATGGAGCGGATAGATGGTCGCCTCACCATCCCCGTTGTTCTGCGTCGTCGCCACGCCTGCATGGGTGATGTTCCGCGAGGTCGGCTTCTTCGTCACCTTTGCCAGGCAGCGGTAGCGCTTCTTCAGCAGTGCCAGCACGTGACCGCTCGCCACATAGTCGGTGCCAAACTTGTAGCCCGTCCTGTTGTCCATGTTGCTCACGTTGGCATCGTCGCTCACCGTGTCGTCAAACTCCAGCATCGAGTAGTCGGGCTGCAGGATGGTCAGTTCGGGGAATCTCGCTTGCATGGCGGCATAGTCCTCGTCGTCCATGTAGCTCGTCAGCTGCACCGTGCCAACAAGGGCGCAGTAGTCCACGGCGTTGCCGCTCGCGTCCACGCCCTTCAGGTTCTTGTAGCGGTTCAGCAGGGTTCCGTCGTCTTCCACGCTGATGCCCTCGATGCGCACACGTTCCACGTTCACGCACTTGCTGATCATCGACTGCCAGCTGATGTTCGGGCAACCGGCATAGCGCAGCGTCTTCACCGTCCGCCAATTCTGCAGCGTCAGTCCGCTCTCCTTCAGTTCCGGCAGGTACTCCAGTCTCAGCGTCTGGATGTTGCTGCCCAGTTTGGCGGTCGTCAGCGGACAGCCCTGGGCAAACAGCACCGCCTGGACGTTCACGCCTCGTGCGTCCAGCGTCGTCAGTCGCGTCTGGTTCCTGAAGTCCAGTTCCGTGCTGCTCAGCGTGCCGGTCTTCGCGCTGCCCTGACCGTAGAGGTTCACGTTCTCCAGCTGTCGGCACTGGTCAAGCACCAGACACCAGCCGCTGCTCCCGCTCCCGCTTGTCTGCAGGTCAAGCACCCTCAGCACCTTGCACTTGTTCAGGTTCAGGTCACCCGTCAGGTTGTTCGCCGCTCCCTCCATGTTCAGTTCGGCAATGCGGCTCGCGCCGTAGATTCTTATCGGGTCGTTCACCGTGAAGGCGTTCTCGAACACCAGCGTCACCGTGCCGCCTTTCTTCGCCTCCTCACTCGGCTGCAGGTGGGGGGCGTTGTTTGTGCCGTAGCCGAAGTAGTACAGTTCGCTCGCCTTCACTACGATGGTGTTGGCCGATTCTGTTGCCTGGCGGCTCATATACATGTCTATGTTGTCAGAGAGATAGTTGCCCGTCTCATACTTCGCGTCGAGCAGGGCGAAGCGGTTCTGGATGAACCAGTGGCGGAATGCCTGCTTGTCACCCTTCAGGGCGTAGATATACGGGTACTTCACGATGCCGGTCTTCGTCGGCACACCCTCCGTCTGGGGCTTGATATACTTGATCTCGCCGCTCTTGTTGTAAGCGCGTCCGCACCAGTTGCCCTGCTGCTCCTCGTCAAACATCTGGTTCACCTGTTCCTCGGTCAGCTTCTCTCTCATCGTCGTGGCCATCGCCTTGATCTCATCCTTGAAGTTGGCCAGTACCAGGCACCACAGCCACGAGTCGTGACCCTCAAAGGCGTATTTGTTCTTGTCGCTGTCCCACGTCTCTCGCGTCACGTTGTACAGGTATGCCAGCATCGAGTCGTTGCGGTCGCCCATCTGGGTGTCGCCGTCGTAATACAGCAGATACCACACCAGCGCATCCCACGTCGCGGCTATCATGTTCTTCGCCCGCTGGTCCACGTTGGCGAAGTAGTCTGTGAACAGCCACCAGCACAACAAGAAGTTCAGGTTCAGATACTGGCTCGCCTCCGTCTTGAACTTGCTCGATACAAACGTGCTCACGTCGCTCGGGGTCGCCCCTGAAGGCACACAGTCCCTCACCCAGCCCCACAGACGCTTGAAGGCGTCTTTCTTCGCCGTCGGCGCATTGGCCCACTTCGTGTCCTCACCACCCGTCTTCGCCGGGTAGTTGAACTCCAGGGCGTTGTCAAACTCTGCCGCTGCCTGCGCGTCCAGGTCGCTCTGTCCCTGGAACAGGCACAGCGGCTGCGTGTTGTTCAGAAACTCGAAGGCGATGGGCTCCGTCGGCGTGAAGCCGTCCACGCCTTCCATGCCGATGATGGCCTGCCAGTCGCTCTTGTCGTGGTTCAGGTTGTACTGTCCGTAGTAGGTCGGCGTGTCCTCCAGGCTCTCTGCCGAGAACACGTCGATAGGGAAACCGTCCACGGCTGTACGCACGTTGCTGTCCACCTGCTGGGGTGGGGTCAGGAACCCCAGCGATTTCATCAGGTTGTTCCACAGTTTCGCGCCGCCGGTGTTCTGAGCCATTGACGAGTCTGAGTAGTCGGCCTTGGCGCACAGTATCTTCACTTTCTTCTGTCCTACGCGCAGGGCTATCTTCAGTTCCGTCTGCTTCACGCCGTTGATATACATCTCCGGATTCTCTCCCTTTGCGCAGTAGATGCGGTAGTTCTTCGCCGGGTATTTCGTCGAGCTCGTGCCCTGGATTCTGATATATACGTTGTGCAGGTAGATGTAGCGTCCGTCTGGGAGCCACAGGTGCACGTCGGCAAGGAAGTCGGTCTTCTTGTTGTTCTCGGCGTTCACAGGGTCAAGTCCGCCCTGGCGCACCACGAGCATGATGCCCTTGCCCTTGTTCCTCAGTTTCTGGAAGTCTATGCTCTTGCCGTCCTCGCCCAGCACGTCGTTCTCCTCAAACAGGGCGGCCATCTCGTCCAGCGTCTGGCGGTTCACGATGTGGTTGTCCATCTCCTCGTCGTCGCTCAGCGCACGGTCATACACATGCACCGTCCTCACCTCTACGTCCGCACCTGTACTGTCCAGCGTGATTCCCTTCGGCGTGTCCTGCATGAAGTTATCGCTGTCACCGTAAATGTCGGCAGCGCAGCGCGTACCGTTCACGTAGAGTTCCATCAGGCGGCCTTCCGAGCGTTTGCCGATCACGAAGGCTATCTTCACCCACATGTCCTGACCGTACTGACGGCCAACACCCACGGGCTGGGTGGTCTTATTCCCGTCCTCGTCCTCCACTTCCTTCGTCGAGCCGGTGTACATCATGGCCTTCTCTGCCGTGATCTGGAAACCTTTCACTCCGTCCAGGCAACTCACCACGTCACTCTCCTTGTCTGTGATGTTGCTCACCTTCAGTTCCACCTCAACCGTGCGGCCCGTCGTGGCGGCATCCTGCGTGAAGGGCTTGAAGTCGATGTAGGCTTTCGCGCCGTTCATCAGCTTCAGCGACTCGCCGGTCCACCCGCTCGTCTGCCAGTCCACGTTCTCAAAGGTGGTCTTCACCTCGCCGTGCTCCCAGTGGGCAGGGTCGCTCTCTCCGTTGCTCCTGCCGGTGGCGCTCAGCTTCAGCCGGAGGTCAAGAGTCGCTTCCTCCACATCGATACTGCTCTTGGTCACGTCGATATAGAACGGGTATTCCGTCGCGCCGCTCACCAGTTTCATGGTCTGTGAGCCCTGCTCGGTGAAGCGGTTGGTATAGGTCTGGGTGCTGCGCGCTACCAACACGTCCTGCACCTTCTCACCGTTCTGCCACACACTCATCGGGGCAGGGGTAACACCTGCATCATACACGGCATACTCGAAGGTCAGCTGCTCATACTGTCCGGCTGCCAGGCGTGGGGTGCGGTGGTTGGTCGTGAAGATGCGACCATCCTTGAACGTGTGCTTCGTGCCAATCAGGGCGGCACTGCTGCCGGCCTTGAAGATGTCCATGTAGATGCTCTCGCTCCTCAGCGTTAGGTCGGCGCTGGCCTCCATCTCGGCCACCAGCTGCACCGTGTGGCGGCCTACGCCCAGACCGCTCATCGCTATCGTGAAACTGCCGTTGGTCACGCCGCTCCTCGTCACTGTCGCCGTCTCGTACTGACTGCCGTCCACATACAGGGTTACAACCTTCGTGCCGGTGCCCTGCACGGTGTAGGGAATGACCGCGCTTTCCGTCGATCCGTAGCCGCCGGTGCTGATGCCGCTGCTCAGGCTGTAGCTGCTCTGCAGGCTCAGGTTCACCACCTTCACGTTTACATACGCCTGCTTCGTCTGGACCTTGCCCGTCGTCGGGTCGGTGGTCGTCGCTTTCACATAGATGTCGGTCGTGCCCACCTGCAGGTATTTGCTCACATCCAGCGTGTAGGTGCCCTTGCTGACCTCTTCGAGGGTCTCGTTGTAGGCTTGTATCGAGCCGCGAAGCACACGGATCTCCACGGTGGCTTTCTGGCCGGTGGTCTGGCCTGCGTCGTCACCACCCACATACTGGTGGTCATAACTCCATGTCAGCACACAGTTCCCGCCTTCCTTGATGATGCCCTGGCTCACGCTTGCGCCCAGCACAATCTTGGCGGTCTGCGTTTCTCCGCCGCCACCGCTACCGCCGGCTGCCAGCGTAAACTGGGTAATGGCCGCGCCGCTCTTGTTCTTCAGCGTCACCGTCTGGGTGCCGTCGTCACCTTCCTCCACGTCGCTGTCAAACAGGGTCGCGCTCTCTATCTCGTTGAACTTGCCGGCTACGGCCTGGTTCTGCACGGGATTGGTGCTCTGGGCATCGAGGCTCGCGTCCACCGTCACCTCGTCCACCGTCAGGTCTATGTTTCCCTGGGCGTCGGGGGTCTTCTTCTGCCCGTTCAGCGTCACGCTCTTCACAGTGCCGCCACCGCCGAAGTCGTCCCAGCTGCTCTCGCTCTCCCAACTGCTCAGACTGCTACCAATAAACTGCTTCGTCTGCCACTTGCCCTGGCTCACCTCGAAGGTCACACACGCGCCTTTCATACGCTTCTTCTCCTCCACGGCTTTGATGGCGGTGGCAAGGGTGTAAAAGCCATTGTCCAGCGGATAGGTCTCGGTCACGTTGATGGTGTTGCCGCCACCGGTGCCGCTGGCTTCCACAAGGGCATCATCTTCCTCGCTCCAGGCATATAGCGTATCGCCAAACAGGTAGAGTTTGTCCATCCTGACGCTCATCGGGTCGGCAGCAAGGTCGTTGTACATCTCATAGCCTTTCCATGACATGCTGTAGTTCGTCCCATTCTTGCCAACAAACAGTTTCTTCGCCGTCACGTAGTAGATGGCATCCACACTGGTGAAGCTCTGCTCCGCCAGCGTCACGTCATCCAATATGCCGGCAAAACGGGCAGTGGCACCGTTCCGGGCCAACACTGCCACGTCCTCATATTGTTCCACCACGGCTTCGGCTGCTTGCGTGGCTTGCTCCGTCGCTTCTTTCGCATCCGTGGCCGCTTGTGCCGCTGTCTGCGCCGCCTTCGCCTTCGCGTCGGCATTGTCGGCTGCGGTGTTGGCGGTACTGGCTGCTCCTTCTGCTGCTGCTTTCGCTGCCAGTGCCTGCGATGCTGCATCGGTCGCAGGCTTGCCCAGCAGACTGACTGGGGCTGTGACAAGTGTAGTACCGCGCATGGCCGGCAGCGTATTGATGCCGTCAAGCGACGACACCTGCTCCAGTTCAGTCACGTCCTGGCTCTCGGATTTAATCTGAGTGATTATCTCCTGCTTCAGTTCTTGTTTCTCTTGATCTGTCATAATTGCCATGATTTATTTGGATTATTAATCTTGTTTGTTGATGGTTCTTGCTGTATATTTCGTCGTGAATCCGTCTATGGTGGCGTTTCTGTCGGGGTCATACACCAGAAGCACCTCTATAGAGTCGCCCTGACCCATCGCAAGGCTCTCCCAGCGTCCACCGTTCCAATGGGTGAACAGGGGATAGTCCTCAGAGTTCCAAGGCTGTTTCCCACTGCTGTCAGTCTTCGTGTTCCTTCCGTAGATGGAAAAATTATTAGAGCCAAGGTCTGATGTTATTGTTAGACGGACAGCAAACGGGGTACTGCTACCTATGCTGAGGGCATCACGAACTGACGTGAGCCTCGGAAGGGATATTCCTGCATTGTCCGCAGTGCAGCTCACAATGATACGGTTGCTGTCCCTCATACCTACATCGTATATCATGTTCGCCTGGTCCACGGTCACCTTTTTGAACCTATAGCCGTCTATAAAGCCGTTCAATGCGCCGCAACCAGTTCCGGCAAACGCAAGGTTGGCGCTATATGAGTTTCTGATGTCAAACACAATGCCCCATTTCGGCAAGAAGTCTTCACCAGTGTCAACCAGACGGCATAGCATAGGCTGTCCCAGACTGTGCCAAGTGCCAAATATCGCCTGGCGGTTCGTGGCATTGAAACCAATCATACTGTCATACAGGAACAGACCGTTTGTGTCGTCATGTATCACTGGCTGCAAGTTCCCTTCTTCGTCTTTTTCATAGGTCACGCTGCCCACGCCGATGTGGTCATTGGCTATCACAAACCCACCGATAAAGCCGCTTTGCGCATTCACCTGACCGCCGAACTTACCATTCTCAGCCTCGATACTGCCGTCTTCCTTTATCTTGAAATACTGGTTCGCCGTCACCAAGCCCTCCAGTTTGATGTTGTCTGCGGTCAGTTTGATTACGGTGCGGGTCTTCTCCGTTCCATCGGTGTCGGTATAACTTTCTTCCACGCCCACACCAATCAGGGCCAGTTTCCCGTCGGGTCCCTGGGCATAGATGCCGGTACCGGTGGCTTTCACCATGATGCCGCTCTCGGCAAGCACGTTGCCGTTCTGGTCGAAGTTCTGGGCGGCTATCTTCACCAGTTTCTCGCTCTGCTCGAACAGCGTCCGGTACTTATACGTCAGGCTCTCAATCTTGTCTGTGCTCAGTATGAGCATATACAGGTAGATGTCGCCAGTGAAACTCAGTTTGAAGTCGCCTGTGCCGTTCCACAGCCCGTTGCAGGTGTACTGCTTGTAGCCGTCGGTCACTGCCAGTTCTTCCTCTACGTCCATAGAGTTGAAGTTCTCGAAGCCGGTCTTGTCAACACCCTCAAAACGCACCTTCAGGGTGCCGGCACTTGCGCAGCGGTACAGGAAACTCAGGTACACTGGCAGGGCTTCTTTATTGCCCTCGCTGTTGGTCTGCATCGGGGGCACACTGCGCAGGTTCCCGTTCTTCTGGGTGATATACTTGTTCTTGATCCTGACCACTACACGACCGTCGTCTTTCGTTACGCTCGCGCCGTCGCCTTTCTTGGTCAGCACGTTCTCGTTCGCCCAGATCCATTTGTTACCCACAAGCCAGAACACGGTCTCGTTCTCCGTCAGCCACTTGCTCAGACCCTCGTCGAAACTGGGGTTGTTCAGATAGCCTCTGTCTATCGCGAAGTCCTGGCGCAGCGCACTCACGCTGCTCGCTATCTTGCCCTCAGTTATCTCAAACTTTGTCTTGATGTCTTCGCCCGTTACCAACAGGAACGTGCCGCGCAGGTAGGCGTTGTCGCTGTACAGGCCGTTGCCGTGGGGTTGGTTGTCTGCCGGGAACCAGTCATCCTTGATGCCGTCCAGGTTGCCCAGACGCGCACGCAGGCAGTCCGTGAAGTTCTTCGCCTTCACACCGTCCATCACGTCTATGCGAGGCTGGCCGTCCTCGGTGGCTGATATAAGTATCAGGTTCTGGCGCAGCGCGTTCTCGGTGTTGCCCATCAGCACCACCTCGTCGGCTTCAGCCGGAAGACTGGCGTCAAACTCACTCGTTTCTACCAGTACCGAATTGCCGTCAACTGCAGCCACCTCCACCCAGTACGATTTCAAGTTGCCGCCTGTGAAGGTCTGGCAGCGCATCAAGTCGTGTGCCTGGAAGGTATTCTCTTGCTCGAAGGTGATCTTGTAGTAGCCGTCCACCTCCTCAACGGTCTTTATTTTTCCATTGGCGGCACTCACCACAATCTGACCGCCAACGCTACGGATTTTCTCTACCAGCAGTTCAAACACGGTCATCACCTGGCGCACCGTCAGTTTGTCGATGGTAAGGTTTGCCAGTTCCTGCTCATCTATCCACAACTGCCATCCCTCACCGCCGAAGCCGTCCACGAACCTCGCGCTGCGCAGCAGTTGGCGCACCACCAGCGTCAACAGTTCGGCATTGCCCTGGCCGTCGATATGACCGCCTCGTGAACCGGCTTCAAAGTCGCCAGCCTCGATGCCCTCGTCGAAGATGATCTTTTTCTTGGCCCTGTCTGAAGTGTTCTTGCTCAGGAACTCCTTGTGCGTCCGCCGCGCGCTGTAGATGTTGTTGTCCGTCGGCTTTGTCTCGTCCCAACTCCTGATTAGGTCGGGGACGTTCACCGCACCCAGTATGCTGCCAGCATAACTCTTCGCGTCGCTGATGGCATCGTCTATCTTATCCAGTGTTCCGCTACTCAGTGCGTCGCTAATCTCCAAGTCCATCTGGCTTGGTAGGTTCACGCTCCGGCTTATGCGTGTGATTCGGCTCTCTCTGTAGCCCAGCCTCGGGAAATACTCCTGACTCTTCAGGCGCACACGTCGCCCGACCTCCAGTTCCGTGCCGGTGTCCTCTATCCACACATGGTCGGTCGGCGCCTTATAGCGGCTCACGTCCTGGGCATGTTTGCGGTTGTACTCCTCTACAGCGCTCTGGAACTCAGTCTCGGCAAGCGTGTAATACTCGTCCGGCATCCGGATGTTCCACAGAATATACTTGTCACCGGGCTTCGGTACCAATGTGTCGCCGGGCAACTGCCGGTCGTCATCGTAGGGCCATATCGTGATGATCTCAAACTCGCGTGTCTCGCTGTCGAAGTTCACCTCAAAGTAGTGGTCATTGTCCGTCCCCAGTCCGGCAAGTTCTGAGCCCTCCTGAAAACTCACGTGTTTCACCAGACCGCCTATCTCGTAGGCGTTCGGGTCAAACGTCAGGCCGTTGTCCTTGAAGTAGTAGATGGTATAGGGCTTGCCGTCGCTGTCCTGCACCTCTCTCGAGCGCACGCTGCTCACCACACCGACCCGCCGCGGATAGATACCGCTGAAGGCTTCCTGCTCATAGTGGTGTATGACACCGTATTTCTGCACAAGGTCGCCCATGTCCACATACTTCGCACCGCTGGGCAACTGCAGTCGGCTTGCGCCATAGCGCTCCCTGTCGATGTTCCGGCTGCTGCCTATCGGGAACAGGCGAGTGTAGAACTTCACGTTGTCGGCCTTGTCCTGCTCCAGGCCGGTCAGACCCTCTCCGTAGCCGAGCACCACCGAGCTGCCCCACTCACAGCGGCTCAGGTTCAGCGTCTCACCGTCAAACCACCATTCCACGCCTATCGTCTCGGCAAGTTCTTTCAGGGCTTCATCGCAGTATTTGCCTTCGTAGTTGATCACCACGTTATCGGTGCCTTCCACGCTGCCCACCTTGAAGTTCGTCGTCTGGTCCATGCCGTCGTTGATGCACTTCACTATCAGGCGCACATGATCCACGGGGCGCGCCGTCAGCGTGAACACCGCCTCGTTCTCGCCGTCTGTGTTGTTCAGAACCAGAAAACGCTTGATAAGGCTCTCTATGCCGTACAGCTTCAGACTGTACTCCCATTCCACGCTGCTCTTTTCCGCAGGCTCGTATTTCTCCACGGCCCAGTAACGCTCACCGCCGAAGTCCACGTAGTCATTCACGTCGATGGCCACATGCTCATACAGCGTGAAACCCAGGCTCAGCACATTGTCTGCCTGAACCTCCTTGTCCTGCGTACTGCTGTCGTTGGCTTGCAGTTCCGCTTTCTCATTGCCGTACTGGTCATATAGTGTTAGAAGCATATTCTAATGGCGTTTTAATATCGTTTATATAATGGGTTCGGGTTCCTTGAACGTCACCTTGTAACGGCCTGCCTGCACACCCTCTTTCCACAGGTAGGTCAGGCTCCGGAACTGGGTGCTCGAAGAATAATACATGCGCAGCGTCAGTCCAAGGGAGGGGAAACGCACGTTTAGCCAGCCGTTCTCGCCCGTCTTCAGAAACTGGATGAACGACTGGTACTTCTGCAGCCACTCCGTTCGCGTCTGCGCATATTGCGCAAAGTGAAGCGTCACCTCGCGCTCCTGGTTCGCCACCGTCAGCGTACGGGAGTATTTCTTGCCGTTCACCTCCCTGATGTCAACACCCACGTGCTCCTTCGTCTTGCTCGGAGCAAGTATGGCATTCAGGTTTTCCCTGCCGCCCTTCTTCTCCTCTGTCAGGAACACGCCGTACTCCTGCCAGATGTCGGTGCCGTTCACCAGCACCTGACCGCTTAATATATGTTGTTCTGTTGCCATCGTTATTTCATTTTTAGTCCGTCACGTATCATCTTCTTGATGTCTTCCTTTATCTCACCCAATGACTGGGCACTGCTGCCAGTGTTCGTTGCTATCTGGCGCAGGTGGTCGCCTGCCTCATCCATCTGACGGGTCACGTCGGTCAACTTGTCGTCCATGCTCGCCCAGTGCATCTGACCGCTTACGAACAGTCCCTCCAGTTTGCCTGCCTGATCCTGACTCATCGTAGTGAAGGCACCGGCCTTGCCACTCTGAGTTACCCCGCTGTTTTCCTCCGTGGCTTTCACAATGCCCTCCGTCCGCAGGGTCTCAATATCGCGCTTCGCACTCTCCACATAGCCCTCATACTCGGCTTTCAGGGCATCCAGACGCTTCCTGTATTCCTCGTCGGTAATCTCGCCGTTGGTACGGGCTTCGTTCAGTTTTGCCAGATTCTCATACCAGTCCTCCAGGTCCTTCTGGAACTTGGCACCCACGAGGTTGTTCACAGCCATACGGTTCACCATCGTCTGCCAGTTGTCAGCTATCTCGTCCATCACGTCCTCGCTGCCGTCGGCAAGGTCGTAGAGGGAACTGAGGAAGTCGTCAAAGACATTCTCCTTCGTCGTCGTCGTCAGGTTCTCATACAGGGCATCGGTAATCTCCTGCAATTTGCCGGCTTGCTCGATATACTCGTCCAGCTGCTCTGTCAATCGACCACCATAGCCGCCCTTGCCCGTATTCTGTATCTGCTCCCACATGTCAACATTGCTCCGGAGCATCTTCATCTCCTCAGGGCTCAGGTCCCACAGGTCACCGTTCCACTGCCGGCCTATCTGACCGCTAAGACGCGCAATCTGCTCCTGACTGAAACCGTCCCAGTAGTAGTTCCAACTGTGGTGCGCACCGTGATAGCCGGCTTGCGCCTGGGCAATGCTCTTATAGTTGGCGTTGGTCTCTTCTTGTAGCTGCCGGGCGCGCGTTGAGGCATCAATGGCTCTCGCACCACGCGCGCTCTTCATCTCGTCAGTCAGGTCTTCGATGGCTTGCTCCAGCAGTTCGTTTCGCTTCGTCAGCCTGTCTATCGTCGCCGCCACCTCTGCCGCATTCGAGTTCGTGAACCAGTCGCTCACGCTGCTGCTCAGGGCACCGAAGGTCAGGATATTGCCTATCCGCCCTAACACACCGTCAAGCAGACCGCCAACGCCGTTCACCACGATACCCTCCAACACCTTGAAAAGGTTCTCAGGCAGGTCGAAGATAGCATCTATCAGATTGCCCACGGCATCCAATATGCTCACCACAAGGTCATCTATCCAGCGCAGGCTGATCAACTCTGTCAAAGCGTCGAGAATGCCGGTCACGAAGTTCTTGATGCCACCTACCAAGTTCAGAATCAGACGGGGAATCTGTGCTACGATACCGATGACACTGCCAAGGCCGTTTGACAGCACACCGCCGATGCTGCTGCCGATACTGCCTAACGTACTGCCGATGGTGCTGCTCAGCGTCGTGCCTATCGTCTTCGCCATGCCCTCACCCATCTGGGGAAGCAGACTGTCAAGTGTACCTTTCAGTTGGTCTATGCCGCCAACGGCGTTCTGGATGTTGCCGAAACCCTCGGCTCCAGACCAGCCCTTGGCATTGCTCAGGGCGGTCGTCAGTCCGCTCGTGAAGTTCGCCACCTCTTCGCTCGTCCGGTTCAATGCTCCGCCGAAGGATTCCATGTCCTCACGGGCCTGCGCTGTCGCGTCACCAAGTTCCTGGGCACGTTGCTCTAATGCCTTATACTCGTCTGCAGTAATCTCACCGGCATCCAGACGCTTCTTTCCTTCATCACGGGCGCGCACGGCTGCGTCTTCCTCTTTCTTCGCCTTGTCGTAGGCGGCGACGGCTGCCGTGAAGTCCTTGATGGCTTTATCAAGAGCCTGCCATGTCACACTCTGGTCCGTACCTACATACTTGCGCATCTCCTGAATCAGTTCCGTCACCTTCTGCTGGGTCTCAGCGTCGGCATTCCTGTACTCGTCGGTCTTCACCCATGCCTGCAGCTGCTCCATCATCGGTGTCATCATTTCCTTCGTCAGGTCACCCACACCGCTAAACAGCGCGTGCCAGTCAATGCCGCGAGATATGTTTTCAAAGGACAGGCTCGCTTCTTTCTGGAGTCTTTCCTTATTCAGTTTCTTCTTTTGCCATTGCTTGGTGGCTTCGTCGGCTTCAGATGCTTCCACGTCCGCAATCTTCTGAGCATAATCTTCCGCAATGGCAAGTTTCTGCTGTTGGAAGCTGCCATATTCCTTCAGATAATCCACCATGGCATCAACTTCTGCTTTGCGACGGATGCGTTCTTGCTCAGCTTCTTCTTTGTCGATTTCTGCTTCACCAGCCTCTAACTTGGACTGTACCAATTTTCTGGCAGAATCGAGTGCGTCAGTCTGATCCTTGCTCAGCTCACCTTTCTGAGCCTTGCGCCACTCTTTTTCATGCGCAGCAAGTTCTGCCATTTCTTTGTCATAGTCAAGACGCAACTGGGCACGTTTCTTTTCTGCACCTTCTGCCATCTGGTCAATCTCTGCCTGACGGTTCTTTGCCTGTAAGGATGACAGTTCTGAAGCACGTCTTTCTTCTTCTTTCTTGATGTTTGCTGAAGGTCCTAAAGGTCCGTTCTTCTTTGGGGCAGAAGGTCCTAAAGGTCCGTTCTTCTTTGGGGCAGAATGACCACCGATATTATTGTCTTTTCCTATGCTTGCTGCTTCATCTGTGAGTTTTGCTGCATCAGCAAGATAATCATCCCTCTTTTTCTCTAACTCTTTTGTCCTCTTATTGTACTGCTCTTGGTTGTAATTGTCTATAGCACTCTGGGCATCATAAGTACCGTTTGATTCAGATTGTGCCATATACAATCCCATTTTTGCGAACCAGCCCATATCGGTGTCCGCATTGCCTGGTTTCGTAGCCTTGTGTTTGTTGAGTTCTTCATCTGCTTCCACAGCTTTGTTTACCAACGCCTGAGCCTTTGCCTGAAGGAAAAGCATCTGGATGTACTGCTGAGCTTTCTGTGTAAGGACATCATACCATTGGGCTACGCTGTCATAATAGCCGAAAGCCTCTCCATATTTACGATTCAGTTCCTCACACTTCTGCTTTTCTTCTTCCTTTGAACCTGTGAAATTCTTCAGGCTTTCGCAGGTACGATCGATCTCAAACTTTGTCTTGATCATTTCTGCACGGCCCTGCGATTCTATCTCGACATGCTCCTGGGCTTTCCGTGCAGCCTCTTCCTGTGCGTCGGACAGCTTGTTCCATGCTACGATAAGTCCGGTAATGACGACGGACAGGCCGAGCGTCAGCGTTGCCATGAGTGCAGTCGCCGCCGCATTGGAGATACCCAGCGAGGTGGCGAGGCGGTAGTTGGCTGCCGTCAGCAGGTTCTTTACCTTCGTTACCGTTACAAGCCGGAAGGCGCTGTCCTTGTTCAGGGTATTGAAAACCTGCTGAAGCCCCATAGTGATAGCCATCACGCTCTGTACACGAGCTTGTATTTTCATCAGGTTTTCATTCTCCCCAGCGAACAGGGACATGATGCCCGTGGCTGTGGTGAACGCTCCGGACAGGCCGTTTACACCCGATATGAAGCCCTGCAGGTTCGCGTCGTCATTGGCGAGGATATTGGTCTGGGCACGCAAATCGCCGAGGGTGTCGGACAGCTGTGCGGCCTTCTGTGCCATCTGCCGGTACTCCTCGGTGTTCTGCTCGCCGTTCAGGCGCATGCGTGCCATGTCGTTCTGCAACTCGCGCAACTGGCGCGACAGGCGTTTGTTGCTCTCCCTGTTGCGCTCCTGCTCCTCGGTCAGCGAGGCGAGGATGTTCTTGTCCTCCTGCAGGGCTTTCTTGGCGGCGTTCAGTTCCGCCAGCGCCGTACCCTGCGCATTGCCGGACGCAGCCTGCTCGTAGGCCTTCTGCAAAGCGCGCACATCTGCCTCCACCTGCTTGACCACGGCTTTCTGCTCCCGTATCTTGTCGGTAAGGCTCTTATTCGCCGCTGCTGCCTGCTCCTCTGAAATGCTTATCTTGCGGTATTCCTGCTCCAGTTGCGCCACACCCTGCTTGGCCTGCAGGTGTTCATTCTCCAGTTGCTGCAGCGCGCCCGTCTCCTCTGCGAGGACTTTCTTGCAGGCACTTATCTCCGCCAGCAGTTCCTGCTGACCGGCACCGGGCTTCATCGTCTGCAGTTTCCGCTGCATCCTGTCCAGGTCGGAGTTCACGCCGTCGATGACCTTCCGCTGCTCCTCGATCTTGGTGTTGATGATGAGGGAGGCACGGCGGGCGGCACCCAGCAGCTGCTCGACACTCATCTTGCTTTTGTTGAGGCCGGCGGTCAGGTTGTCGCGCATCAGGAATTCTATCTCTACTGGTTTCATTTGCTTACTCGTGTTTGGTGCCTTGCGACTCGGTCGCAAGGTGTGTTATGCTTTCAATTGGCTCTGGAAAAAGCCTACAATATCTGAGGCTTCGTCCTCGGCACTCTGGTTCTCTTTCTTTGTCTTCACATCCACATAGCGCGGTGCGTCGGCAAGCATCATGATCAGCGTCTGGTAGTTTACACCATTCAGAATGTAGTCAACACTCCAGCCTGTCGCACTCGCTATAGACCATATAAAACCGAAAGGGCTATGGGAGCCTTCCCAACGGCTCTTTAACTCCCCTTCTTTTTGCGGCTCAGTCTCAGCTTCATCGGATTCGACATCTCTGCTGATCTGATAATAGGCGTAAAAGACGCCGTACCCATCAGGGTCACGAACTTCTCAAAAGCGGCCTTCTGGTACTCCCACTTCATCCATCGGCGGACAAGCCATGACAATACACATGTCGGCAACCACCAATGGGGCATCGTCAGGGCAATCATACGGCTCAACTTCTTGCCGTGTTTCGCCAGGAACTCCATCTGACCGTCATAGTCCAATGCCTCGAACTCTTCCAGCGTAATGCCTACACTCAGCCACGTACGCGCTATCTGTATCTGTCGGGCCATCGTCGGGCGCTTCATCGTAAGCCTCAGGTTCAGCGGTTCCTTCCGAAACGGCACCTTAAAATCCTTGAGAGGGAGGGAAACACCCACATTTAGCAAGGCTTCCGCTCCCTCTCTCTGGATCTCTTGGATGATATGCGCGTCCATCAGCCTTCAGAAGGGGTGTTGTTGATTTCGTATGGAGCACCACCATCGGCAGGCTTGTTAACCTTCAACTGGCACTCTACCTTCGACACTTCGGTCAAGGTCAGCTTGCCTCCAAGGTTCGCAAGGATAGTACCGTTCGCAATGGTCATCGTCTGGCCGCTCACGAAGTCAATGGTCCACTTGCCGCTCTTCTCCACAAGGTTCGTCGAGGCTTTCCAGCCGGTATAGTTGCCCTCGCTGCCTACCAACTCACCGCCAAGCACGTTGTGCAGGTTCTCGTAGTCCAACTGGATAAGGTTGAACGTCGGGCTGATCTGACCGTTCTTCTGGACCAGGGTCAGTACCGGGGCATCGGGCACCTGTTCGGCTTCCACGTCTGTGGTCTCAGGCTTTGTGCCGCCCCAGTCCCAACTGCCTTTCTCAATGTAACCGATTACTGCGGTTCCAAACTTTACGGCTGCTATGCCGTAGATAAAATTCTTGTTCATTTTTTCAGTTTTATAAAGATGATAATTGTTGCTAATATACCGGACAACAGTCCGTAAAAATACCATTTCAATTCCGTTCCAATGGCATTAGGGGGCTTTTCCTTCACCTCCTCCAGCTCATGCGATGTGGCCGACAAACGACCCTGCATCTCATTCAGACGCTCACCGTACTGGCTGTGGAGGTTCCTTATCTGGCGCTCGTAACGCTCGCACTGTAACTCCAAACTGTCACAGGATGCGTACACATAGATGTACTCGGGCTCGGTGGCAGTAGCTGCCTTGCGTGATACCTTCACGCTCGCCTGACCGCTGCGCTCTGAATAGCTTGCTCCGACAGGGAGGCTACGGAGGCTGTCCGTCGCTATCGTCAGCGTCACCGCCGACATCGGCACCTTCACCGGCTCCGTCCGGATTTCCACCAGTTCGCTTACGCTGTCTATAGCCAGGCGAATCACGCTGTCCGTGCGGATGGTTTCCGACAACTGCTCTTCCTTTGGCTTCGTCACGCTCTTTCGATGTGCGGCGCATCCTGTCAAGAACAGGACACTCAGCACTATAGCGGCAACTGTTGGCATCGTCAATAGCTTTCCTAAGCCGGGCCATCTCGCGTTTCGTCGAGCCAAGGTCTTTCCGTGTCTCATTCAACTCTTGTTTTAAGGGTTCTACAATGTTCTCAACCAATATACGGGTGGCTTGCTCAGTGTTTGTTATCTTCACCGTGTCGCTTTCGGCCAGAGCCTTCTCTGCCTCCGCACGCGCCTTCTTCAAGGCACTCCGGATGGTCACGATGGAGATAATGGCACCGACCAGGCTACCGCCTAATATCACGTTGAGGATTTGACTGAGGTCCATTTCCATATATCAACTATTGATTGATTCCTATTTCTTTGAGCCACTTCTGGACGTCGAAACTCGGACAGGCCTTGTTAGCGACCTCCCTGTGGCCGATGATCTTCACTTTCGGGAAACGTTTGTGGAAGTCCAGCACATAGGCTTTCAATGCCGCTTTCTGTGCCGCAGTCCGGGTGTCTTTCGGAGTCTGACCGTCAACGGCCAGACCTCCGACATACACCACGTGGCGGCTGATGGCATTGTAGCCCACTGCTCCGTTGGTGATTTCCCAAGGGTCCACTAAGGCATCCTCGTTGTTCTTCACCAGACGCTCCACCTTGCCGTCCAGATGAATCATATCTGTGTAACCCACCTGCTTCCAGCCACGACCACCCTTCGACACAGGGTCTGTGTGCCAGTGGCGAATCTCACTGGATTTCACTTCACGGCCTTCGCGCGTGGCTGTGCAGTGGATTACAAGATATTTCAAGGGTTTAGCGCTCATTGCTCCTTGGTGTCCCCATCGTTGGTTTCAGGAACTTGGTCACCCTCTGTGGATTCCCCTTTGTCAGTACCAGTGGCAGGTTCCTTTGTTTCCTTTTTGGCAGTCTTCGCTGCATTGCCTTTCACAGAGGTTTTTGCTGCTGGCTTGCCAAGGGTGAAGGCTGCAACATCCTTGCCTTCGTACTTCTCGCACAGACCGCGTTTTACGAGGTCTGAGGCACGTTCACTGTTGTTAACCTCCAAGATGGTGCCTGGCTCGTACACTGTTACATGATCTTCATTGTCACGGAAAACGTTCTTTACAATCAGTTTCATTGTTTCTTCTTTTTTAGGTTATTACTATCCTTCCACAATGGCTGTGCTGTCATAGTCACTGTAAATCACGGCACCGGCATCGGCCTTCTTAGGCATAGCGATGAAATAGTGACGGAAGTTAATCTTGTTTCTCTGATACTCTGGATCAGTACCTGCTTCGCTGTAGTACATCTTTGTGGAACCGGTGGCCTTGAACACTCGCTGGACGTAGAAGGCAAACGAACACTGGAACTCACCGGCACTGGCAGTCGAACCGAGGGCTTTCTTCACACCGGCTGTGGTGTACAGCGGGTTGTTGGCAAACTCATAGATGTCGAAACCATACAGACGGCCTACCGTACCATCGTTGCGATTGATGTTATACTGTTCCTTGAACACCTGGCTGGTCTCCAGCAAGTCGTTAACGTGGTCAGAGCATAGCACCAAACGGCGTCCCTGAGCAGGTACACCAAGGGCATCCATCTTACGTTTCAATGTCAGCACGTCATTTGCCGTCATCTTCTTACGTCCCGTGGTTGTATCGGCAGCACCTGTGGTCTTCACTACAGGAGTCTTGGGCCCGTTCTGGGTCGCGCACATGGCATGAGCTGCCTTCGCAAACTTCGAGTCGTTGATGGCATTTCCGTGGCTCTCCTTCACACGAGACATCTTGTCGTAACTGATGGCATAGAGTTCATCGTCGGTCACAGGGGTCACCTTCGTCTGGAACTTGTCAAGCTGGATGGCGATGTCTGCGTCATCGAGTGCCTGCAAAGGGATTGGGTAGGTCGTGTTGTTCACCAGCACGTCAGGGTCAACGCCTACCTCCACAAGGTGAATCACGTCGTTGTTCACGATGCTCGAACTGTCAGGGATGCCGTCAAGCCATGTGGCTTCAAGGCCACGGCGCAGATACTTCACCAGTTCACCGGTCCAGATCTCGGTATAGACACCAGCACGGAGGCTTCCGGCAGGAACGCCGGCACCGCCAACGGTGGCGGCCACTACATTCATGCCGACGGCACCCACCATGGGGTCAACGCCGACCACGGCAGCAAAGACGCTGCCCATCACGCAGTTCACAAGAACCGCTGCAATCATTGCAAAAAGTCGCATCATTTCTCTTTTCCTTTTTGTTGGTTAAAAATCAGATTTCACATTCAATGCCGTACTCGGCCTTGTAGAGTTTCTTGTACTGCGCCGGGTTCTGCTCGCGCATCTTCGACAACTCGTCACTCGGCACGTCGCTCAGTTTCTTGTACTCGGCATGACCACCGGCAGGGGCACCGCCACCTGTCACGATGTTGCTCAGCTTCACCTGGGGCGACATGGCGTCGAAGGTCTGCTTCAACTCGTCGGCACCGATCTTCTTGCCGAGGTCCAGGAACTGCTGCTTCTTGTCCTCACCGATCTTCTTCTCGGCAATGGCAGCGTTCACAAGGGTTTCAATACGGGCGGCACGCAGCGTGTCGCGTTCCTGGCGCAGGGTCTCAGCCTCTGCACCGTCAGCCTGCAGCTTTGCCAGCTTCGCGTTGATGGTCGCTTCGTCGGCATCCTTAGGCAAGCCCAATTGAAGGGCTAACTTCTCTTGATCCATTTGCTTTGGTTTTTGATTTTTGTTGTTATTACTATGCAGCAGCGGCAACTCTACACCGCCGTCTTTGCCTAACTCTATGCGCTTGCCGTCTTTCTGCAGCACGATGGCATCGTCATTCGCGCCAATGTCAACAAGCGACACCTCAAACAGCTTGCTCTTGCTGATGGTCGGGCTGGTCTGACCCTGCACCAGGTGCTTCGGGTCTTCGCTCAGTTCCAGAATGTCGATACCGGCACTCACCATTTTCAGACTGCCGAACTCCCACTGCTTCTTGCAGCGCTGGCTCAGTTCCGTGGCCTCGTCAAACATCAGTTCGCCGGTCACCTCGTCACCTTCCACCTTCAAGTCTTTCACATAGCCGATTACCTGACCGCGCTCGTGCATATACAACAGTACAGGGTTGCGGTTGTACTGTTCCACGTTCATGCCGGCGGTCAGTACCCTCGTGCCGTAGCTGTTCAGGCTCTCGTTGCTGATTCTTACTCTTTTTGTCTTGCTCATTTTTTCGTTCTTTATGCTGTGCGGAAACGCACAGCTGCGATTGTTTTTGCTGCAAAATTGCGTCCTTTAATCGACCCTACAAAAAAAGTGTGAAACGGTTGCACACTTCTATGAAACCATTGCACACATTTTTTCTCTACTGCCTGAAAATAACCAACTTTGCACCAGTTTTCAACTCCTTTAATAAAAACGTTTTTATGACAAAAGCAGAAATTGAAAGAAAGAAACAGCTCGGACGGTCACTGTACATGTCCGGCATGGAACTGACGGAGATTGCCGACCAGTTGGGCGTGTCAAGGCAGTCTGTCTCTAAGTGGTGCAGCACCGACGGATGGAAGGAGGCGCGTGCAGCAAAGAATATCTCACGCCCTGAACTGGTCAACAAGTTGCTCCTCGCAATCGACAATCTCATTGCACAGGTCAACGAGTCCGGGGACCCTGAGGCTATCGGGGCACTCGCCGACAAACTGTCGAAACTCTCGTCAACGATCGAGAAACTCGACAAGAAGGCAAACGTCATCGATGCCATCGAGGTCTTCATGGCATTCAACCAGTGGATTCAGGACCAGGCTTGCTACGATCCGGACATCACGCCGGAACTTATCAAGGCCATCAACAAGTACCAGAACAAGTTCCTCATGGAAAAGATGTCTCACCCCGCAGAACTCTAAACTATGTCCACTATAGCGGAATTTAAGAAAGTACAGGAGGAGTGGAGGGAGCATTGCCGGCAGATCCAGAACCTGACCGACACGAAAAGTCTCGTCCGGGAGAATGCCACCCAGAAGGAGCAGCGCATACGCCGCCTCCAGAAAGACTATGCCGCTTTCTGTGAGTATTACTTTCCGCATTTCCTCACACTCCGTGATAAGGTGACGGGCGAAGCCATACGCACCATCCACAATGCGCCGTTCCACAATGCGGCAGCCAAACTCGTAAAGAACACGCCGAACCTGAAGGCGGTCTTCAAGTGGCCACGCGGTCACGCCAAGTCCACACACTTCGACATCTTCATGCCGCTCTGGTTGATGTTCCAACCGAAGCGGCTCATCAATTTCATGGTGATTGTCGGAAAGTCCGAGGACTCAGCCGACCGACTGCTGGGTGACATTCAGGCGGAGCTCCAGTATAACAAACGCATCATTGCTGATTTCGGCAAACAAATGACGCTCGGCAACTGGACGGAGGGTGAGTTCACCACCAAGGACGGGGTGTATTTCCTGGCTTGTGGCCGTGGGCAGTCGCCACGTGGTCTCCGTAAGCGTGAGTCGCGTCCTGACTACATTGTCATCGACGACCTCGACGACGACGAACTATGCCGTAACGAGCGGCGTGTCCGCAAACTCACCGACTGGGTGAAAGAGGCACTTTTCGGTGCTCTGGATGTTGGACGTGGCCGCTTCCTCATGGTTGGTAACCTTATCTCCAAGACTTCCGTCCTGGCGAATATATGCGCCACAAAGGGCGTCCACGTCTCAACGGTATATGCCGTTGACAATGAGGGCAACCCCGTATGGAAAGAGAAATGGACCAAGGAGGAGGCTCTTGAGTACATGGAGTTCGTGGGCTATCGTGCCTGGAACAAGGAGATGATGCACAACCCTATAGTGGAGGGCACTGTCTTCCGGCAAGAATGGATCAAATGGGCGAAGCGTCCGGCATGGAAGGACTTTACCGAATTTGTCCTCTATATCGACCCGTCTTGGAAAAGCAAGAAGACCAACGACACCAAGGCGGCCAAACTATGGGCTAAGCGCAAGACGGAGCTCTGGCACCTCCGCGCTTTCGTGCGCAAGGCATCGGTAGCGGAACTGGTGCGTTGGTGTTACGACCTCTACGAGTGGAGCCAGGAAGTAGGCATTGCCATACGCTTTGCGATGGAGGCTTCATTTATGCAGGATATGATACTCGACGACTTCACGGAGGAGGGCAATCTGCGTGGCTACCAACTCCCCATCACGGGCGACACGCGCAAAAAACCGGACAAGTTCCAGCGTATCGAGGCCATCAGTCCGCTCTGGGAGCGTGGCTTCGTGTTCTACGACCAGGCACAGAAGGAAGACCCCGACATGCAAGCCGGACTTGAGCAGCTGCTGGCATTCGAGAAGGGTATGTCCGGGAACGACGACGCGCCTGATGCCGACGAGGGTGCCATCTGGATCCTGCAGAGAAATACAAGACAACAGATTTATTCACCGAGGTTCGGCAAACGTCCGACCTCCAAAAACCAATGGTAATATGTTCCAACTCATTAAAGACCTCATCTTCGGCTTCCGCTTCAAGCGTGCCGTCAAGAAAGCAGACCGCTTTCACCATATCACGCACCGCAAATATATGGTGTTGGTCATTAACAAACGCCTCGAAGTCCTCTCCAAGCAGGAACTTAAAAAGTTCATAGCCGGTGGGGTGTTCAGGAAAGGCACCACCATTGCCGACCTTGAAGCAAAGGCTCTTTACATAACACTCTAAACTTCTGGATATGTTTATCACTGATGAAGACTACAAGGTGGTCATCGGCGACCAGGCTCTTAAGGTTGTCTCACAGGTCAGCCAGGAGAACCGGGCCAATGCCGAGACGGAAGCCGTCGAGGAAATCAGCGGCTACCTCAGACCCAAATACGATACCAGCGCCATCTTCAGTGCCGTTGGCACGGAGCGGAACAGGCTCGTGGTCATGTACACCTGCGACATCGCACTCTATCACATGGCTGCATCGGCACCGCAGAAGATGGGCATGGAGATACGAAAGGAACGTTACGAACGCGCCATCAAGTGGCTGGAGGGAGTTCAGGCAGGGAAAATCGTGCCGGATCTGCCACTTGCCACCGACGAGGACGGAAACCCCGTCGGCTTCCCGATGGTGTACGGCTGTCAGAAGAAACTACGTCATAACTGGTAGTTCGCCGTTAGGCAAACTATTACAATAGGTAACAATCATGGGAAAGAGAAACAAAAATACAGACAATAAACTGCTGGTGCGCACTCCGTTCGGAACATTGCGCCTGGCTAAGAAGGATGCGCAGCGCTTCAAGAAGACGGTCATGGAACTGCAGCGCACCACCGACTCGCTCACCCGAAAGGATATCGGGGACTGGAGAAATGCCTGGCAGTTGGCAATAAACGTGGATAGCCCGAACCGTCAGAGACTATACGACATATACCGCGATGTGGAGGTGGACTTGCACCTCTCCGGCTGCATACAGCAGCGCGAGGGATTTGTCATGGCTCGCTCATTCAAATTGGTCAACGAGAAGGGCGACGAGGACGAGGAAGCAGCTAACTACTTCAATAAGTCCTGGTTCAAACTGCTCATGAAGTTCGCGCTCGACGCTAACTACTGGGGGCACTCACTCATAGAACTGGGCAACATCACCACCGACATAAACGGACGGCAGACCTATGACGGGGTGCGCCTCATTCCACGTAAGCATGTCATTCCGGAATATCACAGGGTCGTTCCTGACCTCGGACAGGACTGGAAGAATGGCATTGACTACCACGACACACCGTTTGTCGACTGGCTCATTGAAGTTGGGCAGCCGGACAGTCTGGGGCTTTACCTCAAAGCCGCAACACAGACCATCCCGAAGAAAAATGCCCTGGCGTTCTGGGACACCTTTGCCGAGATCTTCGGTATGCCGATGCGCATTGCCCGGACCACATCACGAGATGACAAGGAACTCGCAAAGATGGAGAAGATGATGGCGGACATGGGTACCGAGGGATGGGGAATATTCCAGCAAGGTACAGAAATAGAGGTGGTAGAATCTACCAAGGGCGATGCTTTCAATGTCTATGACCGCCGCATCGAGCGGGCAAACTCAGAACTCTCAAAACTGATTATCGGGCAGACCATGACCATCGAGGACGGCTCCAGCCTCTCACAGTCTGAAACGCACCTTGAAGTCTTCCAGAACCTCATCGAGGCGGACTGCGACACCATCCGTGACATGGTAAACAATCAGCTGCTGCCGCACATGATCCGTCACGGTTTCCCGCTCAAAGGAATCCACTTCGACTGGGACTACTCGGTGGACTATACTCCGGAGCAACAGGTGGCATACGAGACGATGGTGCTCAATGAGTATGAGGTTGATCCTGCCTACTTCGAGGAGAAATACAACATGCCTGTAGGGGAACGTAGGCAGATGCTGCCGCCTGTCACGCCACCAGAGCCGCCACAGGACGATGAAGACCCCAAAGGCAACAAAACGCCCAAGCCGGACAAAAAGGCGCGACAGGAACAAAATGCGCGCCATTTTTTCGACTGAGCCCCAGTGATTACCTGGGGCTGCACGAACGCTATGCCCGAATCCTTGCGGACGGCGGTTTCCCCGTAGCCACTTTCGCCCGTGAGGACGAGATACGTCAGGAACTCTCGCGCCTATTCGAGGGAATGATGAAGACACTCTACAAGGTGCAGGGGTCACAGTTCCGCATAGAGTTACTGGAGACACCGAAAATGCAGGAGTTCATAGAGACACATGCCGACGCGCTCAACTCCGGCTTCCAGCAAGTCAAAATGTCGGATGCCATGCGCCAGCGTCTTCAGCGGTCGAACTACATATTCTCCGGCATGAAGACGTTCCACGAACTCAATGAGGCATTCCCGTCTCTCATCGACGAGAATGGCAACAGAAAACCATTCGAACAGTTTTTGAATGATGTTCAAAGGATAGACCGTACCTACAACCAGAACTACCTTCGTGCGGAATATAACTTCTGCCAAGCCTCGGCTGACATGGCTGCCAAGTGGGAGGGCTTCATGCAGGACGGCAACCGATACAATCTGCAGTACCGCACTCAGCGAGACAAAAAGGTGCGTCCGGAACACGCCGCGCTCGATCGGGTGACACTCCCGATGTCTGACCCGTTCTGGCAGGAGTATTATCCGCCAAACGGCTGGAACTGCCGATGCACCGTCGTACAGGTGCGCAAGTCAAAGTACCCCGTTACACCACACGACGAGGCAATGGCACTCGGTGAGGAGGCGACGGGTAAGGACACCAAGGGCATCTTCCACTTCAATCCTGGAATAGAGAAGAAAACTATTCCGGACTACAATCCGTACACCATCAAACGATGCCGGGACTGTGACATTGCAAAAGGGAAACTAAAACTCGCTTTTGTTCCTGACAACGAAGTGTGCGCTGCATGCGAACTTCTGCATCGATGTGCAGGGGATAATGAAAAGTCAGCAACTGCAATCGAAGGACACACTATCTCCACGAAATGGAACCGTTGCTCCAAATCAGGCATGAAAAGCCCATCGACGAGGGTACAATCAAAGTCGGGTTCTCTACTTATGGAAATAAACACCTTTTCTCTGACACATTCGGCAGATCAAGAGTCTTGCTAAAAGAAGACTTAAAAGATTTGGGGGCGATCCTTGAAAACAGCACCTATATTGATGATTCTGCTTTAACGCATCCGAGAGCTGATAATATAGAACATTTCTACTATTATAAGGCAGAATTGCATGGAAGAACCGTACGGTTAAATGTTGCAAAGGAAGTCAAGCATAGGGATAGTGGACACATAGTAATAAAATACTATCTCTACTCAATAAATGATATAAACGAATAAAACACCGAAGGCGGCGGTTAGGTCTAAATTGCCAGAGTGCCATTCCCTCAGTGCTTTATTGCAAGTGCAAATGTACAAAAAAATCCGTTACTTCCAACAAAAGTAGCGGATTTTTTTAATTCTAAGGCTGTTTTTCTTGCATTATAGGCTTTTTATCGCCACGCACTGGTAGGTTTCTACGTTCTCAATAATCTCCTCGTGGTTGTGGTTGGTGCTGCTTCCCACAAGGTCAAACTCCAGAAACTTCTTGCCTCTCCTGCAAGCCAACTGCTGGTGTATGGCCTCCAGTAAGTCGAACACCTTCAGGCTCTGTTCACGGAACTCACTGTCTGCAGAACTGCTGCCCTGCCAGTCAGTAACCACATGAAGGTGCACTATGGGCTCGGCACGGTACTCCGCTCCTGGCAGTATGGCGTTCCATTGGATGGGCTGGAACTCCACGAACACCGCCGGACGCTCCCAGTTCTCTTCCTGCTCGATGAACTCCACGTTGTGGTTCCACAGGTCGATGTGCTTGATGGCACGTTCCCAGCCTTCATGAACGGCGTCTTCAGTTTCTGCTGCTCCGTAGTAACCTTCTGGTGTCACATATAGTTTGGAGAGTTGCTCTATGAGCATCTGATATACTTCTTTTCTCATTTCTCATGTATTTCAAAATTGATGGCTTCTTCGATATATCCGCTCAGGTTCTCCTCGATGATAGTCCGCACCGCTTGCTCCACCTCCGGACTGTTGCCGAGGAAACGGCGGCGCGGGATCTTGATGGTGGTACCGGCTTTCTTCAGTGCCATGAACTTCCAGAACTCGGCTTCGTCGCTCAGTTGCACCGTCCGTTTGTCATTTCGCCGGCTGCCGTCTTTCTTGCGCCCAAAGGAGCCGGTCGCCTCGTAGTATTTGTGCCAGAAGTATTTCTTCATCCTTGGGGTAACTACTATCTCACCACCCTCATTGTGAATGGCAGCGTAGGGCAGGTCGGTATAGAACGTGATGCTGTTCTCGGTAGTCCGGCTCTGGATGCTACGGCGCAACTGACCCGTATCGACGAGGATATGACCGTCTGGACGCATCGGGCTACGCCTGCGCTGCCATGCTTCACTAAAGAATGCCTCACGCTCAAAGTTCTGGTCGAACTCGTCGGACATCTCCACTTGTATGTCCTTAAGGATTCTTCTTAAAATAGCCTGGGGCTCTGACTTCATCTTCGGGGAATAATAGCTCAGGGAACAAAAAGCCGTCTGCCGAAAGCGTCGCCCGATCCTCAAATTGAGGATTGGACGATGCCTTCAGCAGATTATAAAAGGTGCGCTCACAAATGCCGTATTTCGGATATACGTAACGCTTCCATATCTCCCGGTTCGGGAGGCCTGTTCTCACGTAGGTGTCGTAAATCTGATTGATGTCGGCTACTCGTTTCGCATAACTTTTTCCTTTTCGCTTCTTGTGTCCCATGCAGCTTGATTAGACATATCGGGGTTACTTACTTTCTTTATAGGGGCGGATGTGGAGTTTCATTTCGCAACTCACAAGCACTCTGCCGCTGCCGTCACAGTTAGGGCATTTTCTCGAGAAACCCAACTTAGTGACCTTGCCTGTGCCGTGGCATTCACGGCACAAGGCAACTTTCTCCGGTTTGGTCACTTCCTTGATCATACGGTGGTCTCCTCTTTCTTGGGTTCTACATAGAAGGTCTCGTCCTGCGCCACCATGATACCGCATTCGGCCATAGCCGTACCCATCGGAACCTGCTTCTTGGTGATTTCGTTCTCAATGAACTCAACAGCCTCCAGTTCGCGGTCGGCCAGCAGCTTATCCTTGGCGATTTCCTCGCTGGTGCGTACATAGCCAGGCATGAACTTCTTCACCAGCGTCAGCGCACTCGCCCAGGTGAAGCCCTTCAGGGTCTTCAACTTCGGCGTGCCGGTGCGGAAACCGATGGTGCCGTGAGCCATGTCGAGGCTCTTCTTCTTGGTGAACAACTCTGCCTGGTTCTCGGTGGCGAAACTCTGGAGCACGTCAAAGGCTTTGTCCTTCTCAGCGCCCAGAGTGGCCAACTTGTCGGCGTACTTCTCACGGATCTTGGCGCACTGCAGTTCTATCTCTGCATTGATTTTCTGAATCTGTGCGTCACTCTTCGCATAGGTTGCGAATGCTTCATCAGCGGCCTCACGGGTCACGCCGGTGATAATGGTCTTTTTCTGTCTTGCCATTGTCTCTTGTTTTTTGATTGTTATTATTGGTGAACTTAATTTATGCTTGGCCCATACCCACCAAAGGCACGGCGATATAGGTTACTTCTTTTCTGGTATCCTGCGACTCTGTCGGTGCCTCCTGAGCCTTGGCTGGTCTCAAACCGCCCTTGTTCATAATGGCACGCAACTTCACCTGCAGCGCGTCGAGGTCTTTCACGCTCAACTGAGCGAACTCCTTGCCGGCAATGCGCGGGTCCTCGCAAAAGGCATTGACGCGCTGCCAGTCGGTGGTGTCGATACCTGCCTTCTGCATCAGCTTCAGGCACACGCTGCGCTTCTTCCTCAGTTGCTCCTTCCAGCCGGTGCGTTCCTCCAGCGCGGAGCACATGGCGTCGTACTCTTTCTGTGTCATTTCCTTCAGACTCGTGGTCCGACCGTCCGTGAAACTCGACACAAGGGTCTCTTTCATATCCTCGGTATTACCGCCAGGCAGACGGTTCAGTGAGGCATAGAAGCGGTGGTAGTTCTGTACGCTCATGGCAACTTGGCTATTATCTTGTGTAACTTGTTACCGGCTGTCTCCAGCCCTTTCTCATAGCCTATCAGCAAACCACAGAAGGCTCCGGCAACGGTACCGGCAATAATGCCGAACACAGGAGCGAGTACTACAACCAGCCAAAACAGCGGATTCCACCATTTCGGGGCAAACACATTCACTTGCTTGATGTCTGTCTTCATATTGCTATCTGGTTAAAATTAAACTTGATTCCCATTTTCTCTGCCCGTGCCTCCATCTTCATGGAGCGTCGGGTGGTTGGTGTAACTGTCGCCTCGTTGGAAGCCCTGGCTATTTCATAGCCTCGCTTACGGAGACCGTTCCTGATACTGATTTTCTCTTGTGGGCATCGCACAACACGGAGGTTCGTCTTCTGCTCAAAGCCCCAGTTGACGCGGACACGCTCTTTCCTGAATGTTTCCTTCCGGCTCTCACCAATGCGACGGTGCATTTCGGCAAAGGCTTCGGCACTCATGCGTTCCTTTTGGCTGGTGCCAGGCTTGAAACGGGTTGCTTTGCCATACTTCAACAGGTTCACCGCTCCGGCATTGCCTCCCATCAGGCGGTTGGCTCTGGCTCCGTGTTCACTGGCGTTGCGCTGCATGGCGGCCACAAACTCCTTGGTCTTCCACAAACCCAGTTCCCGCGCCATCCGTGTCACGCTCCGGGGAGAGGTTCCTAAGTGGTCGGCGAGTTCCTGGTTCTTCGTATGGTCAAAGTTGGCCACAAACCATTCGCGCTGCTCCTGTGTCAAGTCCCTTGCCGTCATACCTGCTCCCTTTCTTTGGATAGTTTGTAACGCTCAGGCAGTACTCTTTCCCACTGGCAAGTCTCGCAGCATTCGCCTTCCTCTTTCACTGGATAGGGGTCATTGCCGTAGCCATAGAAGGTCTTGCTGCAGATGCAGCACTTGTGTTCCTCGTTGTGTACGTCGTCTTCCTCAAACATAGGCTTCAGACCGCAACTCGTCGCCACGTCCAACTCCAGCTTCGCACCCTTGCTCACCCACCAGCCCTTCAACATGTAGATATACTGGCACTCCAGCAGCATATCAATGTCAACTCTCATGTGCTCTCTCCAGTCGCCTGGCTGAGGCAGTCCGTTTTCAAACGGGTTCACAGGTTCGTAGCCCTGTGCGCGGAGGTGGGTCGCTGCTGCACTGAATGCTGCCTTACGCTCCTCCAGATCATAGTGCGCTATCGCACCGCTGATGTAAACTTTCTTGCTCATTGTCTCGTTATTTTATTGTTTTACTATGTTCACTTTCTCGGCGGCTCGAAGGTAGTTGAGTATTCTCGCTGCATACAGGGGGTCGATGGTCTCTATCACACGGCAGCCCTTGGTCTTGGCCATCCGCAGGGTGAGGTCGCACTTGCCGCTATACATCCAGTCGTCGATCACCATCCCGACATTGTCGCCTTTCACTAATAACTGGTATTTGTCCATAGCCTCATACGTTATTGGTTGTTCTTAATACGCCTTCTTCCCATACTACGAAACTGTTGCCTGCATCGGGATTGAAGCGTCCTTGGCAGTAGGCTCGGAAACCGACAACCCTTACTTTCACACCAGCACGGTAGCGAAGCCTGACGGCTGGTTTCCCCAACGGTTGCCCTTTGGCTTCCTGACTGATGAAGATGAAACTCTTCTTCGGGAAGGCTTCGAGCAGGGCTTTCGTTTCCGGCCATTCCCAGCCTGCGTCCTGGAACGAGTCCACGATGATGAACTTCGCACTGTGTCGTTTCTTCAGGCGCTCTGTCAGGTCTTCCACGGTGTCACTGGTCACCACACGGAACCAGCCCTGTTTCTTGTCAAGGTCAAACCGTAGCATTCGCTCCTGGAAAGACTGGTTCAAACCTTCCTCGTAACTCAGGTAGAGCACCTGCCCGTAGTGGGTCAGTTCGTAGGCCAGTTGCATCACGAAAGAACTCTTGCCGCTGGCAGACGCACCGCTGATGAACCAGGTGGAGTTCTCCTCCGGCAAACCGAAGGATTCTTCCCACCGGCCACCCCACGGCAGCGTCTTGTAGGTCTTCTTGGCTATTTCTTTCGGACTGTAGGCTCGTTTCATTTCTTTGGCTCCTTTTTCAGTTCTGCAATCAAGAGGTCGGCAAGTTCAACAGCAGTCTTGGCTGGTGCATCCTTGGGTTCCGATGGGTTCATATCGTGGCATGCAATGGGATAAATGTCTTTGGCTATCTCATACCTGCGCTGCTCCCAGTCAACGCCACGTTCGTTTGCCTTGCGCATTTCTTTGTGTATGCCGATGACGGCATCCATATACTGCATTTCTATCTTGGTCAACATATCAGGCTCCTTTCTTTAGTTTCTCAATCTCCGTATAGACTCGTCTCAAACCGCCTTGGCTCTTGCGCACGATCTGACCGATATCGGTTCCCTTCGGGGCGTTCACGCTGGCAACGACTCGCGCCTGCTCCATCAGGAACTCCCTGCGGTCGTCTTCCTGGTCCGGAGTGACACGGCTGTACTTGCCGCCGTAACGGGAGAATATCTCGGCGTAGCCCACCTTCTTGCCTTCCACGTTGCGGTTGATCTTGGCTGCCAGTCCGTCGGCTCCCATCATATACCAGCCGCAGCACATCTCCGTAGCATTCCACAATGCCTTCAGCTCTAAAAAAGCCTCATACTGCAGATCGCCTGCCTCGTCCAAGACCACCAGAGGGCGCTCCATCGAGCGCAAATAGTAAACCAAATCCTCATAGGTGTCCTGGTACTTGCCCGTGGCACCCACGCCGAACTCGTTGGCTATTTTCTTAACCAGGGCGCGTTTTGTCTTCACCTGGCTGCAGTCGATATACACGGCGTTGCGGTGCTCATTCACATACCATCGAGCGGTGTACGTCTTGCCAATGTTCGGAAGGTCGCACAATATCACGCTCAGGCTACGCTCCTGGCAAGCCTCTAACTGTGTGGTGATATAGTCGAAGGTCGCGGTCCTTGCGCCCTTCCACTCGATAGAGTCGCGCAGGTTCACGTCCAGACGGCGGGCAATGTTCACCCAGTTGGCATCACTCAGAGCCTTATCCGTCTGACCCTTCTTCAGACTGTTGTACACGCTTGCAGAAATTCCCAGCGCGGCAGCGTGCTTGGCATCGCTGGGGTAGTTTGCGCGGTTGGTGGTTATCGCCTCCAGAATCCGCTGTTTGTTCGCTGTTGTAATCATATTCTAACGGCGTTTTAATGAGTTTCTAAATATCGGCTATCGGGTCGGGCTTCCATTGGCTTCTGACTGGCTGCTCCTCCTTAATATGGGGCTCCAGTTCCACGGCTTCTGCCTGTTGTGGCGTTGCCGATGGCTTCAATATGCCCACCTCGTCGATAGCGTGGTCTTTTACATACTTGCTGAACTTCGCAATCTTCTTGCGCTGCTCGATATAGTTCACGGTGTCCTCTTCGGTTTGCTCTGCCATCACACGGTTGTAGGTCTGTACTTTCTCCACGTGGTCGATGTACTTGTCACCTTGGAAGATGTAAACTTCCGTTGGTTTGCCTTCCTCGTCTGGCATATAGTAGGCGGTCACCTGATAGTCATTCGGGCGGAGTTTCTCCAGAACACTGGTGTCACTCAGCCACCAGTCTTCATGTGCCACACGCACCGTCGAGTTCCTCCTGATGCTCGTTTCCACACGCTCACCGATGTAGCGTGCCAGCGTCAGTTTGTCAAGAGGCTGCAGGGTCGGGTTGATGCGCTCACAGAGAACGTCCCACCTTGTCATGCCGGGGAACTTCTTCTGGTTGGGGTGCAGTTGGTGGTTCCACTCATAACTGTCACGTCGGTCTTCTGCCACCAACTGGTCCCAACTGAAGTATTCCTTGTCCTCATAGAGTTCGTTGGTCTCGTCGCTCACTTTCTTGTACTCCTGACGCCACTTGCCCTTGCCGTAGAAACGGCCAATGCCCTCGTGGTTCTTGTGGATCACGCTGCGCTTCTTCGCACCGTTCAGTGGCTCGGCATACTTTTCCTGTGAGTTCTGGGGGGCGCAGAAGTGAACGAATGGGAAAGCGACACCGGCTTGCAGGAAGCCGTCTTTGTATTGGGTCATCAAGTGGTTCTCCACCTCGATACCTGCAGGCATTCCCCAGCCCTGCTTCTCAATCATCCGGAACATGTCGCGGAAGCAATCTACCACCAGACCTTCGTCCTTCTTACGGGCGTAACTGGCACCAACCACGCACTGGCTCACTACGTCGTAGGCATAGTAGGCGTGGACGCGCTGCTTGGTATCTTTCAGTTTTCTCGTCAGGTCAACGTCGTCCATCGTAATCTGTGACAATGAGAAGTCTCCACCGTGTCGGTGAACGTGTGGCATCTGCTCGTGCATGAAAGTCGTCCAGCTCATAAGCGAGTGCTCAATCAGGGTCTTGTTGGCTGGTTTGTTCAGATAGTTGGTGATGGTGCTTTCGCTCAGTTCTTTGGGCTCACCAGTTTTCTTATCAACAAAGTCTTCGGGGTTCATCAGTTCGCCAGTCTTCGGGTCGAAAACGTCCAGTTCACCGCACACGAACATATTGTACATTTCCGCAATGTTAGTGTTGAATGGCTTGTTGGGCAGAACTGCCAGACCGAGTATTAGGCGCTCAGTCTTGTAGTCAACCTTCCTTGCACTTTGGTTGCCGAACTTGCCACTGATAAGGCAGCTGTAGCCCTCCTTCTTGTACTCGTTCACTTTCTTCCGGAAACGAAGCGTACTCGTAGGGAGCGTATGTCCGTACTCTTCACGCAGGGCTGTAATGGCATTCGCCATCTGCTCCCAATTGTATTTGCCGCCAAACAGCTTTTGGGCTGTTGCCGCACGCTCATACAAGCGGATGCAGCAGTTCAGTACACTGGCGTTCACCACATATTCCTTGATCTTCTCAGGAGGCAGGTCAAGACCTGCTTGCTCCCTGCTGTGGAAAAACGCCACCGCAGCCTGGTCAATCTCGTAGTTGCTGCACACCCAACCCTTCAGGTGAGTAAGGTCGCCATCGGGATAGAGGGCTTGAACCTTGGCTCTGTAATTGCGTGGAAGACTTTCAACGGCAACAAGGGCATACTGACCGGCTGCACCACCGCCACGACGCACCACGTCGATGCGTCCACGGCTCGCCATCGCCTTGTAGTTAGGGATGCTCATCACACCGCCATCTACAAGTTCACGGGCACTTATGCAAAGCCTGTTTCCGTAATACTCCATCTTCCCCTCCTTATTTCAAGTTCCTTGCGTAGTTCTGAATGGTAGGGATGTCACTCACAAGCACCTCTTCATAGCGGTACCTGGGCGAACCTTTGAAACGTACAACACCCTCGCCCGTGGTCATGCTGACCTCCAGAACGGCACCGTTGTTGAAATACTGGCGCATGAAATGCTCACCGCTGTCCATTGTGTCGTAGAAGATCTCGTCTTCAGGAACGGCAGCCTCAACCCAGCCGCCCATTTCCTTACGGGCGACGTACTGGATCTTCCTTGCCAGCAATGTCTGGCACTCAAAGCACAGGGCCTTGTACACCATACGATCGGTGCAGTTGAACATCTTGGCGAGTTTCGCCTTGTTTTCCTTCGAGACCTTGATGGTTCTCGCACTTCTTGTATTTGCCATAATCATTTATTATTTAAGATTTTTGTTAATATACTCACGGTCAAGCTCCCACAAAGGCAGTTCTAACGTCAGCTTTCTGCGTATTACATCTGCGTGACCTACCATGTCTATAGCCTTTTTCAGTAACTCTATGTCTCCGAACTTCTGAGCGCGCTCCAGTAGAAAGTCCACAAGTTCCCAACGCTCACTGTACAGCTTGTCGCACTCTTCTTTTTTCTGCATACCCAGATCGTGCTCACGCTTAGCTGTATTACACAACTCGGCAATCAGTTCGCTTTCGCCATGTTGCTTCCATTCACTACAGAAGGTGTCCTTGTCCATTTCGCCCGCTGCCATGTAGATGTCATGCACCTTGCTAAATTCCAATGCGGTGACCTCTAAGCCAGTGCGATCTTCAAACTCTTTTCGTGTCATATTTTTAAGTTTTAACTGTTAAAATTCGTCTATCTCGCCAAATTTCCGTACCTTTGGACGCCGTTCAATCATGAACACGGTGCAAAGATACAGAAAATTCTGAAACCATCAAAGAAATGAATAAAAAAAATGCAGAAATTTCTGCAAGAATAGATGAAACCATCTGTTTATTGCATACAAACCCCAACAAATTCGCCAATGCGTTAGGGTATGGGAGGTCGCAAACTATCTATGATATACTAAATGGAAAGTCAGCACCAAGTTATGACTTTTTTAATAGATTCTGTAATTCAGGATATTCTGTATTTATAGATCTACGTTGGTTGCTAACTGGGGAGGGTAGTCCAATTATAGAAGAAACGTATTATCAGTCTGACCTTCCTGTTGTCAAAGGAGAAATGACAGCAGAAGAGGCAAAAAAGAAACTGGAGGAAATCCGCTTAAATAAACAGGATAGTATTGCGGCAAAGGGGAATAGTGAACTTATAAGTATAGTGAGGGAACAGGCGGAGGAAATAGGTCGGCTAAAAGCACGGATCGAGGAACTTGAACGCCGTAGGGGGGACAATGCTGGTCATGCCCAGAGTTCCGACATTGCAAATGTAGGGTAGTGCGTGTCATCAAGAACGGCAAAGAGTACCTCCTATAGTACCCCCGATACCCTATGAGGGGTGTTCCCCCCACCCAAACAAGCCTTCAAAACCCCGAAAATCCCCTATTTATGGGGCTTTGCGCCAGATAACGCCCCCGAAACAGTTGCACGAAAAGGGTCGGTTTCCTACACTTTACTCCTTATTTTGGCTTTTTCCTCCCCCCCTCACATGGTATGCTCTGGCAAGAGTTTTGTAACCCCAGTTTTCCGAAAATGTAACCCCACTTTGTAACCCCACCTGTAACCCCACCCCCTATTTTTCGCCAATTTCACCCCCTGGGAACGGAACACGGACTTTTCCATACCCACCGCCTTCTAATGCCATCAGAACACCGTTCAAACGTGCACGCAATATAAAGCCCACAGACGCGCTAAACGCCCACATACAAAGGATTTACCCACACACAAACAAAAAAGGCCACACGCGTAAACGTGCAGCCCTCTGTGCGTAAATCTATCGTCCAACGGACGTAAACCAATTTGCCCCAAACGTAAAGCAAATGTAAGCCTATGTAAACATTTCGTTTTGTGCCGACCTCATAGCCTCAACCCTCGCAACTCTTTGTAAATAAACGGCTTTCGGTGTTTTTCGTCCCCTCTCTCCCTTATACGCTTCGTTCTGTGCCCCATACAAAATTACAAATTTTCTCTGAAAGAACACACAAAACGTTCGTATATTTAGTAAATAATCACATTTTAATGTTATTTTCCCCACTTTTCTGCAGAATATGTATGTTTTTCCGAGACGTTGGAAATCTCGTACAGACTTCCATGTTTTCACCAAGTGTTACCAGTTACCAAACGCAGTAACCGAGGTAACACTTAGGAACGGAACAGACTCAACATTCTTTCCAATCCGAAAGAATGTCAAAAGCGTAAATAACAGCAAACCAACGCAGTATCAACGGTTTACGCTATCATGTCCGAATTAGCCTCATCATTCCCAACAACCTTGATATTCGCAGAAATAGAACGGTCTCATATAAGGTACGAGATAACATGCTTATGCCTCTGTTCAGGATCCCCCCAAAAACATCGGTAAAGATAATAAAATTCTTTCACTTCATATAAAAATGTGGGATTTTTGGGGAAAGGGGATGTTTTTTTTTGTTCTTCTCTTTAATTCCACTAACTTTGCACTCCAATTACGCGTAAAAAGATGATTTTCAACTATGATGTTGTGGTGGTGGGAGCGGGTCACGCTGGATGTGAGGCTGCTGCCGCTGCTGCTAATTTGGGTGCTCGGACGTGTCTCATCACGATGGACATGAACAAGATTGCACAGATGTCGTGCAATCCTGCCATTGGTGGTATTGCCAAAGGGCAGATTGTGAGGGAGATTGATGCGTTGGGAGGATATACAGGTATCGTGACCGACCGTTGTAGCCTGCAATTCAGAATGTTAAACCTCTCAAAGGGTCCTGCAGTGTGGAGTCCACGTTCACAGTGTGACCGCGCCAAGTTCATCTGGACATGGCGGGAGATATTGGAGAACACACCCAACTTGCAGATTTGGCAAGACCAAGCGAAGGAGTTAGTAGTTGAAAATCAAGAAGTTCGAGGTGTAAAGACGTATTATGGAGCCGAGTTCAGAGCCCAATGTGTCATCATCACGGCAGGCACGTTTCTGAATGGGTTGATGCACATCGGCAGGGTGATGATTCCTGGTGGAAGATGTGCCGAACTGCCGGCACTGGAACTGACAGAAAGCATCACGAAACATGGCATCCGTGCAGGAAGAATGAAGACGGGAACCCCTGTGCGCATTGACAAGCGGAGCGTGGATTTTTCGCTGATGGAGAAACAGGATGGCGACCACGATTTTCACAAGTTCTCTTACCTGCCCACAGAGCGCACGTCGGTGTCGGAACGTAACAACCTCCCTTGCTGGATTTGCTACACCAACACCGAGGTACACGACGTGCTACGTTCGGGCCTCCCCGACTCTCCCCTTTATAATGGACAAATCCAGAGCATCGGACCTCGCTATTGCCCAAGCATCGAGACCAAACTCCACACCTTCCCCGACAAGGACGAGCACATGTTGTTCTTGGAGCCTGAAGGAGAAACCACGAACGAGATGTACTTGAACGGCTTCTCGTCCTCTCTCCCCTTAGACATCCAGTTGACCGCTCTCCGCAAGATTCCTGCCTTCAAGAATCTGGAAATTTATCGTCCCGGATATGCCATCGAGTACGACTTCTTCGACCCCACTCAACTGACCCATTCCCTCGAATCGAAAGTGGTGAAAAACCTCTTCTTTGCAGGACAAGTGAACGGCACAACGGGTTATGAGGAAGCCGCAGGACAAGGTGTGATTGCGGGCATCAATGCTGCCATCAACTGCAACAAAACACTGAATGGTGGGGAGCCTTTCACGCTGGGCAGAAACGAAGCCTACATCGGTGTGCTTATCGACGACCTTGTGACGAAAGGAGTGGATGAGCCTTACCGCATGTTCACCTCTCGCGCCGAATACCGCATCCTGCTCCGTCAGGATGATGCCGATATGCGACTGACCGAACGCAGTTACCAGTTGGGCCTGGCAAATGAAGAACGCCACCAACTGATGCTGACGAAGAAGGAGAAGATAGCAGCCATTACTCACTTCATTGAGAACTTCTCGTTGAAACCTTCACTCATCAATCCTGCTCTCGAAGCCTTGGGCACCACCCCACTCCGTCAGGGTTGCAAACTGGAAGAACTGCTGGGACGACCACAAATCAACATCAACAATATCGTCCCACATATTGAGCCATTCCGCAAGGAACTCAATCACATCCTTGGCGACGATCCACGAAGGGAAGAAATCATTGAGGCAGCCGAGATCCAAGTCAAATACAAGGGCTACATCTACCGCGAACAACAAATGGCAGAAAAGATGGTTCGCTTGGAGAACATCAAAATAGCAGGAAAGTTTGACTACCCCAACATGACCCAAATCTCCATCGAAGCGCGCCAGAAACTACAAGCCATCCAACCCGTCACGCTGGCACAAGCCTCACGTATTCCTGGCGTTTCGCCTTCCGACATCAACATCATGTTGGTGCTGATGGGACGATGAATGGGAAACAGAGAAACAACAGTTAAAGCATTTGTTTTGTTCCACGTGAAACAATTTAAGCGTAGGACATGCAAAATCAAGCATTTAGAAGAATTGACAAAAACAAATCATACAACAAAAGAACAATGGAACTCAACAATCAGTACCTACTGGATCACCTACGCAGCATTCCAGATTTTCCACAGAAAGGCATCAACTTTCGTGACGTGACCACCCTCTTCAAGGATGCTAAAGCACTTGAGATTATGGAGGAAGAACTCTACGAACTTTACAAGGACAAAGGCATCACCAAAGTGGTGGGACTGGAAACGCGCGGCTACGTGATGGGAGCCATCCTTGCCCGCCGCCTCAATGCCGGTTTCGTCATGGCACGCAAACCCGGCAAACTCCCCTACAAGACCATTAAGGAGTCCTACACCAAAGAGTATGGGACAGACAGCATCGAGATACACGTGGATGCCATCGACGAGAACGACGTGGTGCTGCTGCACGACGACCTCCTCGCCACGGGAGGCACCATCAAGGCGGCATGGAACCTCGTGAAGAAGTTCAACCCCAAGAAGTGCTACATGAACTTCGTGGTGGAGATTCACGATGAGGGCTTACACGGCAGGGACTTCATCGGTGACGGCATAGAAATCACCACTTTGCTGAGCGTGTGAGAAACAGGGAATGCACCATTCCGCACTTCCAGCAATAATGAAACCCTTTTGTCTTAAACGCTGATTTTGCATCAGTTAGAGCAAAATTGTTTCACGTGAAACAATTCGGTGAAATGAAGTAATACTTGAAGTAAAGAAGAATGAACAAAGACGAGGAAAGGTTACAGCGGCTCAAGGTGATTGTGAACAGCCTCACCGAAGAACCTGGGTGCTATCAATATTTAGATAAGGATGGCACAGTCATCTATGTGGGTAAGGCAAAGAACCTCAAACGTCGCGTCAGTTCTTACTTCAATAACTCATACAAGAACCGTAAGACACAGATTCTTGTCAGCAAGATTGAGGACATCAAATACGTGGTAGTGCCGACCGATGAGGATGCGCTGATTCAAGAAAACAATCTCATCAAAGAACACCAACCCTTCTACAATATTCTGTTGAAAGACGGCAAGACCTACCCTTCTGTCTGCATTACCAACGAGTATTTTCCCCGCGTGTTCAAGACGCGTAACATCGACAAGAAGACGGGCATCTACTATGGTCCGTTCAGCCATCCTGGGACATTGAATGCGATGATGGAACTCATCGGGAAACTCTATCAGGTGCGCCTTTGCCACACGTCCATCACGCCAGAGGGGATGGCACAAGGAAAGGTGAAGAAGTGCCTCTATTATGACATCGGCAAGTGTAAAGCACCCTGCATTGGTCTCCAATCAAGGGAGGAATACCTACGGCAAATTGAGGAAATCAAAGATATTCTGAGCGGCAACACACGGAATCTGTGCCAAAAACTGTTGACAGAAATGCAATCCTTGTCCGAAAAAGAGGAGTTCTTGGCAGCGGAGGAAGTGAAAAAGAAGTACCTTCTTGCTAAGGAGTTTGACAGCAAAAGCCGTGTCATCACCAGCACGAACCAAAACATTGATGTGTTCAGCATCGAGGACGACGAAAACAAGGCATACGTCAACTACATGCACGTGGTGAACGGCTGCATCACGCGCGTATTTACCAACGAATATAAGAAACGGCTGGACGAGACACCTGAAGAAATTCTTTCTTTGGCAATCATTGATATGAGAGAACAATATGGTGACGAATCTAAGGAAATTGTAGTGCCGTTTGAACTGGATTTCACACTGAAAGATGCCGAATTTATCGTACCTAAGGCTGGCGACAAGAAGAAACTGCTGTTCCTGTCGGAGGCAAATGTGCGTCAGTATCGCATTGATGCCCTCAAACAGGCCGAAAGGCTCAACCCTGACCAACGGAATGTGAACATCCTGAAGGAACTGCAACGCAAACTCAAACTGTCCAAGATTCCCATGCGCATCGAGTGCTTCGACAACTCCAACATCATGGGACAGGACGCTGTGGCAGGCTGTGTGGTGTTCATTGGTGGCAGAAAATCGAAGAACGACTACCGCAAGTACAACATCAAGACGGTGATTGGTCCTGACGATTACGCCTCGATGAGTGAGGTGGTGTATCGCAAATATAGCCGTGCCATCGAGGAAGAGACTCCCCTACCCGACCTCATCATCACCGATGGCGGCAAGGGGCAGATGGAGGTGGTCAGAAAGGTGATTGAAGACCAACTGCACTTGGACATCCCCATTGCAGGTCTCGCCAAAGACAACCACCACCGCACCAACGAACTCCTCTTCGGCTTTCCTGCCCAAGTGGTGGGCATTGAAATGGACAGCCCCTTGTTCAAGCTGCTCACACAGATTCAAGATGAGGTACACCGCTTCGCCATCACGTTCCATAAACAAAAACGTGCCAAGCATAACACGGAGTCGGAACTTGACCACATCAAAGGCATCGGCACGACAACTAAAATGCTGTTACTCAATAGGTTCAAAAGCCTCAAGCGTATCAAGGAAGCCGACATCGAGACCTTGGCAGAAGTGATTGGTGCTTCAAAAGCACAACTCATTAAAGACTATTTCAATGATTAAAAATACCATAAAAAGAAATGAGAGCAGTCATACAAAGAGTGACCCATGCATCCGTCACCATCAATGGTGCGGTCAAATCGGCAATAGGCAATGGCTATTTGGTTTTGCTGGGATGTGAAAATGCTGATACTGAGGAGGATATTCAGTGGTTAGCAAAGAAAATCTGTAACTTGCGCGTGTTTGACGACGAGAATGGCGTGATGAACAAGTCAGTGTTGGATGTGGGGGGCGATATTCTGGTGGTGAGCCAGTTCACGTTGTGGGCAAGTTACAAGAAGGGGAATAGGCCGTCATATCTGAGAGCGGGAAGCCATGAGGTGACGGTGCCGCTGTATGAGCGGTTTCTGGAGGTGGTGGAAGAGCAACTGGGAAAACCAGTTGCCGCAGGGGAGTTTGGTGCGGAGATGAAGGTGGAACTGCTGAACGATGGACCAGTGACCATCTGCATGGACACAAAAAACAAAGAATGAGAACAGATAATATTTATGAATAATTCATGATTCATTGATGGCAATTCGTGTTAAGAAAAAAACATAAATTATCATGAATTAACCACGATTTATCATGAAAAATATTTCAAGTAAGTATGGACGAAAACAAGTATTTTGAGACTCTAAAACAATATGATTTAGATCTCGATGACGAGAAGGTGAAACGACAAGTGGAAAACTTGTTGAAAGACCACCTTCAGGAGAATAACACGAAGGAAGTAAAGCAGTTCCTGCTGAACAGCATGGAACTCACCACGCTGAAGACAACGGACAGCGAGGACAGTGTGTTGAAGTTTGTGGAAAAAGTCAACAAATTCGACGATGTCTATCCCGAATTGGGGCATGTGGCAACGGTGTGCGTGTATCCCTGTTTTGCTAAGATCTGCCATGATACATTAGAGAACGAAGAGGTGGAAATTGCTTGCGTCGCTGGTAGTTTTCCATCAGCACAAACCTTTGTGGAGGTGAAAATTGCGGAGACAGCATTGGCTATCAAGGATGGTGCCACAGAGATTGACATCGTCATTCCTGTAGGCAAGTTTTTGGCGGGCGATTATGAGGGAATGTGCGATGAAATCGCCGAAATCAAGGCTGTGTGTGGGGACAAGAAGTTGAAGACCATTCTGGAAACGGGATGCCTCAAGACTGCCTCGAATATCAAGAAAGCAAGTATCCTCGCGATGTATGCCGGAGCCGACTACATCAAGACCTCCACAGGCAAGTTGGAGCCTGCTGCCACCCCCGAAGCAGCGTTTGTGATGTGCCAAGCCATCAAGGAATACTACGATAAAACCGGCATTCAAATCGGTTTCAAGCCCGCTGGCGGCATGAAGACGGTGGAGGATGCCCTTACCTATTATACCATTGTGAAGGAAGTGCTGGGCGAGAAATGGCTGACCAACCAATGGTTGCGCCTCGGCACCAGCTCGCTTGCCAACAAGTTGCTTTCCGACATTGAAGGAAAGGAAGTGAAGTTCTTCTGAAAACAGTGAAGCAGGAACGTCGCTTCCTCTTCAGTACTTCCACAGAAGTACCCGAGTACTTCTATAGCGGTACTACAGTACTTCCGAAGAAGTACTGGCAAGGAAACGGAATGAAAAAAGAAGGAGTTAAAGCGTACGGTCAATCACATAATCGACGTAGGCAATCAAGGCTTGCTTGACATCCGAATCAGGGAAGGATGCAAGCAGGCCTTTTGCTTTTTCAGCATAGTCGTTCATGACCTGTACGGCATAGTCGATTCCCCCATTTTCCTTGGTGAACTCGACCAAAATATTGATTTCATCTTGTGAAACTTGGCGCGCCTTCACCTTGCGGGCAAGGGCAAGCATTTCAGCATTTTGGGTGGAAAGAAGAGCGTGAATGACAGGAAGAGTGAGTTTGCCTTCCTGCATATCATTACCTGTCGGTTTGCCGATGGAAGGATCGTGATGATAGTCGAAAATATCGTCACGAATCTGGAAACAGATACCCACGTATTCTCCAAAATCATGCAGGGTTTTCATCGCCTTTTCGTCCGATGAAACTGCCATGACACCCGACTCTGCACAGGCTGCAAAGAGTGCTGCGGTCTTGTTGCGGATGATGTCAAAATAGACAGCCTCGTCAACTGCCTGGTTCTTCACGTTGTTCAGTTGCAGCAGTTCACCGCAGGCAAGATTCTGAGCAGCATTAGACAAGACCTCTATCATGCGTGAACTACCCGTCTTGGCAGCACAAAGCAAAGCATTTGCCAGGATGAAATCGCCCACCAATACAGCGATTTGATTGCCATAGGCACTGTTCACCGATTTCTGTCCACGACGTTCCTCACTTTCATCCACCACATCATCATGCACGAGGCTTGCCGTATGAAAAAACTCGAAGGTGGCGGCCGTGTAGATGGCATTCTCATTCACAGCACCTCCAACAAGTTTGGCGGCAAGGAGCGCAAGCATCGGACGCATCATCTTTCCCTTCCGCTGGGAGATGCTTGTAAACACCACTTGCAAAAGGGGGCTGGGATGCTGGAGATAGGAGTCAAACACTTGCTTGTATTGACTCATCTCCACCTCAATGGGCTTTCGTATTTGTTGTAATGCGTCCATGCTTTTGAGTTTCGGGTGCAAAGGTACGGAAATTAAGTGAAAAGTGACCAAAGAAAAGTTAGAAATGTTTTTTCAAGTGCTTGAAAAGCGAAAAATCCATGTTACCCACTGCCAAAGAAAAAGAAATTTTGATTTTTCACTTTTCACTTTCCACTTTTCAGTAAAAAACAGTACCTTTGTGACAAAATCAAGAAAACATGGCAAAATTATTTCTGCTCGATGCCTACGCATTGATTTATAGAGCGTATTACGGCTTCATCAAGAACCCGCGCATCAACAGCAAAGGCGAGAACACATCGGCTGTGCTCGGCTTCGTGAACACGCTGGAAGAGATACTCACGAAAGAGAATCCTGACTATATCGGTGTGGCATTCGACCCACATGGTCCGACGTTCCGTCATGAGGCTTTCGCTGAATATAAGGCACAACGCGAAGAGACGCCAGAAGGCATCCGCTTTGCGGTACCTATTATTAAAGATGTGTTGAAGGCATATCGCATCCCTGTGCTGGAAGTGCAAGGATTTGAGGCTGACGACGTGATTGGCACGTTGGCAAAACAAAGCGAATCCATCGAAGGACTTGACACCTACATGATGACACCCGATAAGGATTACGGGCAATTGGTGGCTAAGAACGTGAAGATGTATAAACCTCGATTCGATGGTGGTTTTGACATTCTTGGCGAAGCGGAAGTGAAGGCGAAATATGGCATCAACGAGGTGAAGCAAGTGATAGACTTGTTAGGACTGATGGGCGATTCGTCCGATAACTACCCTGGTTGTCCAGGTGTGGGTGAAAAAACTGCCGTCAAACTCATCAACGAGTTTGGCAGCATCGAGAATCTGCTTGCCAACACCGAACAACTGAAAGGTGCCATGAAAAAGAAAGTGGAGGAACATGTGGAAGACATTAAGATGTCGAAGTTCTTGGCAGCCATCCGAACGGATGTGCCCATCACGCTCAATCTTGAAAGCCTCCGACGCGAACCCATGGATGAAATGGCACTGAAAGACATTTTCGAACGATTGGAGTTCCGTACATTGCTAAAAAAGAAAATAGGAGGCGGTGAAGAGGGTGCCCCCTACTCTACTGTGGCTGCAACGACAAAATCGTCAAACACGCGAAAGGGGCAGATGGATGACTTGTTCAGCGGTGACCTCTTTGGTGGCACAAGCGTGACAAATACGGCTCAACCCCATCTTCCCGAAGCCTCCGAGAAGGAAAAAAATCCGACCGAGGGACAAGGTGACTTGTTTTTTTCAAATCTCAGCGACTTAAACAACACGCCTCACAACTACCAACTGGTTGATTCGGAGGATGAAATGAGGAAGTTGGCTGCAAAATTATTGACTTTTGGTTTTGTCAGTTTAGACACGGAAACAACTTCTGTGGATGCGATGTCGGCAAAATTGGTCGGATTGAGTTTTTCAGTGAAGGAAGGAGAGGCTTTTTATGTGCCCGTGCCTCAACATGAGAAATGGACAGGCGATGATTTTGAAGAATCCTTAAAAGTTGTTAACATCTTCAAAGAGGTGTATGAATCCCATCAAATTTTGAAAATTGGACAGAACATCAAATACGACATGATGGTGCTGGCAAACTATGGCATCCATCTTGAAGGAAAGATGTTCGACACAATGATTGCACATTATATACTTGCACCAGAATTGCGTCACAACATGGATTATCTGGCGGAGGTATATCTGAAGTATAAGACCATCCACATCGACTCGCTCATTGGTTCTGGTAAGAAACAGCGTTCGATGAGCGAACTTAATCCACAAGACGTGTATGAATATGCCGCTGAGGATGCTGACGTGACCCTCAAATTGAAGAATATTCTGGAGAAGGAACTTCACGAAAAGGGACTTTACCAACTCTTCGATGAAGTGGAAATGCCCCTTGTGCCAGTGTTGGCAAGGATGGAAATGAACGGAGCAAGAATTGACGAAGCCTCATTAGCAGAAACGTCAAAGGTATTCACCGAGCGCATGGATGCCATCGAGAGGGACATCCGTGAGGTGGCAGGACAGCAACTCAATATCAGTTCTCCGAGACAGATAGGCGAACTCCTTTTTGACCGGCTCAAGATTGACTCCAAACCCAAGAAGACGAAGACGGGGCAATACGTCACAGACGAGGCTACCCTACTCGCCCTGAAGAGCAAGCATCCTGTGGTGGAGAAGATACTCGATTATCGTGGTTACAAGAAACTGCTGAGCACCTATATTGATGCCCTGCCCCAATTGGTGAATCCACGTACGGGACACATCCACACTTCTTACAACCAAGCTGTTACAGCCACAGGAAGACTCTCTTCCAGCAATCCCAATTTACAGAACATCCCCATCCGTGACGAGAACGGAAAGGAGGTGCGCAAAGCGTTCATTCCCGATGAAGGCGAACTCTTCTTCTCTGCCGACTATAGCCAGATAGAACTACGCCTGATGGCTCATCTGAGCCAAGACCCCAATATGGTGGCAGATTTCAATTCAGGGCACGATATCCACCAAGCCACAGCTGCCAAAATCTTCAAAGTCGATATCAAAGATGTGACCAGCGACATGCGACGGAAAGCGAAAACCGCCAACTTCGGCATCATCTATGGCATCTCTGCTTTCGGATTGGCTGAACGCATGGAGGTGAGCCGCAGCGAAGCCAAGCAACTCATCGACGACTATTTCGCCACCTATCCCGGCGTGAAAGCCTACATGGACAAAAGCATCGAAAAAGCCCGTCAGCAAGGCTACACCGAGACCCTTCTGGGCCGTCGCTGCCAATTGCCAGACATCAACTCACGCAATGCTGTGGTGCGTGGCTATGCAGAGCGAAATGCCATCAATGCACCCATCCAAGGCACTGCAGCCGACATCATCAAAGTGGCGATGATTCGTATCGACAAACGGATGCGTGAAGAAGGCTTGCGTTCCAAGATGATTCTGCAAGTACATGATGAACTGAACTTCTCTGTAGTGCCCGAAGAGAAAGAGCAACTGCAACAACTGGTTATCAATGAGATGCAGAATGCCATCAAACTCTCCGTACCCCTCTTTGCCGATTGCGGATGGGGCACTAATTGGCTCGAAGCACACTAAACAGTTCGGTTATTTTACATTTATTTACATACTTTGCAATTGTAAAACAAGAAAAGTCCATGAATGAAGTAGCATTTATTCAAAATATGATTTACGAAGTTCGAGGTCAAAAAGTGATGCTGGATAGTGACCTTGCAGAACTGTATGGTGTTGAGACGAAACGACTGAAGGAGGCAGTTAAACGGAATATCAGACGTTTCGAGGGAGATGATTTCATGTTCATCCTTACGAGAGATGAAATGGAACATATTCGTTTGAGGTCGCAAATTGCGTCCTCAAATTCAATTGAAAATCAAATAAATGCAAACTTGAGGACGCAAATTGCGTCCTCAAGTACATCAGAAGAAAAACAATTGACAATTATAAATAAGCAAAAGCCCAATTCGAATTGGGGAGGATCACGTTATCTTCCTTTTGCTTTTACAGAATTGGGGGTAGCGATGCTTAGTAGTGTACTCCGTTCTGATGTTGCTATTGACATTAATCGTAATATTATGCGTGCATTCGTTGAGTTACGAAAAATAGTTTCATCTGTCAGCACCAATTATACAGAATTGAAACAAGAAATCAACGATGTTAAGCAATATATTGAGGAATTGTTATCTGACCAGAATGAAATCAACGAAGAGAATCGCGCACAACTGGATGCCATCAGCGAGGCTCTTGCCCAACTTCAGAGCAACAACCCACAGCCGCGTCGCCCCATCATAGGATTTAGCAAACTAAGTGACAAGAAATAGCATAAAAGAGCATGCGGCAATTTAGAAAATGTAAGTATAATGAAAGATAAAACTTTTCTAGGACGCTTTCTAAAACTATCTATAACAGGAAGGAAAAAGTTTTAGGACGGGACGTAAAAAATGCACAAAAAGATTGAATCATAGAAAAGCCCCTGCAATGTGACTTGCGGAGGCTTTTATGTTCATTACCATGTCTCAATAGAAGCATCATGATATGTTTAGGATTAGATAACCCCCATAATCAGAGCAATGCATGTGAGTAGAGTGGACAATGTACTGAAAATCTCTTTACACTACAATGAACATAATACATTTTGCAATGCCAATATGATTGAGAAATAATAACTCCCCAATTAGAGAAAAATATTTTTCCAGTTGCTCCGCAAATACTTCAAGGTCAAACTATCTCCCCTCTTCTGTGTGATATGTGGAAATAATAGTGTACCTTTGCAAAAATAAAATGAAAGATGGCAATGAAAAGGGAGGTATTGCTGATGTTTGTAGTTCTGATGTGCTGTCAAATGAGAGCACAACAATCCTTCACAGTGATGTCGTACAACATTGAGAATGCCTTCGACACCATCCACGATGCAGGGAAGATGGATGCCGAGTATTGCGACGGAGGCGAACGGCGATGGAACAAGAGCCGACTCTTCAAGAAACTGAAGGGGGTGAGCAAGGTGATTGCCGCTGCCGACGAGAAACGTCCCATCGACCTCATCGGCCTCTGCGAAGTGGAGAACGACACCGTGATGCACTACCTCACACAGCGCACCCCGCTCCGCACCATTGGCTACAAGTATCTGATGACCCACTCGCCCGACGAGCGCGGCATCGACGTTGCCCTACTCTACTCCCCTTTCACCTTCCATCCCTTTGAGAATCAAAGCATCAGAAACAGCCTTCCCAAGCAGCAGACACGCGACATCCTCCATGTGGCTGGCACCCTTGCCAGCGGCGACACGCTCGATGTCTATGTGGTGCATCTGCCATCGAAGAAAGGCGGCAGCGAGGGTCATCGGCTCAGCATGCACCTCTGCCAGCAACTGCAGGCACACACCGACTCTGTGCGCCAACACCGCCACCACCCCAACATCATCGTCATAGGCGATTTCAATGCCGAAACCAACTCCCAGCAACTCAAACTTCTCACTCGCAGCCACCACCTCATTGACCGCACTGCCAAACTCCAACCAGGGACCTACAAATACCAAGGAGAATGGTCCATCTTAGACCACATCCTCACCCACACCACCACCCTCTCCCATCAGCAAACCCGCATCCTCACTTTACCCTTCCTGCTCGAAAAGGACTCCCCCAATGGTGGTGAAAAACCCAAACGCACCTATCTCGGTCCTGCCTATAAAGGTGGCATCAGTGACCATCTACCCGTCGTTGCCACCTTCCAAATCAAATAATCATCTTGAAAAGACCAAAAGAAAAAGGGCTACATCCTCTGTTGGATGCAACCCTTTTTCTTTATCTGTTCAACGGATTATTTACCTTCGATGATGACACAGCGGTTCTTGTCATTTTCCGGGAATGGCTGAACCGTATCTCCATAAGACTTGACAGTCATCTGACTTGCAGGAACACCCTTTTCCTTCAACAAAGCAGCAATCTTATCAGCACGCTTCTGTGCATAGCCCATGTTAAGTTTAGAATTACCTGTGCCCTTGTCAGCATAACCATCAATTGTAATCTTCTTGTTTGGATACTTCTTGCACCATTCTGCCACCTTATTCACGATAGACTCCCTGTTCACATCACTCTCGCGGATAGCATAGAAAATGGTTTCCTTTATGGGTTCTTCCACCACAACAGGTTTGGGAGCAGGAGTCTCCACTGGTTTTGGAGCAGCAACAGGAGCGGGTTCCACAGGTTTTGCTACAACAGGAGGAGCAGCAACTGGCTTAGGAGCAGGTTTGGGAGCATCCTTGAAACCAAACTTATAAGTAATGGAGAGCTGACCTGTCATCATCCAGTCATCAGCATCCTTGTACTTGCTATTGAAACGGTCGTCAAGAGAGTTGAAATCGATTTCTGCACCAACACTCCAATGCTTGGCAATGTTGTAGTCGGCAAGCAAACCCAGACGAAGGTTGTGGCTCAACACGTTGTGACGAAGATTCTGCTTATTTCCCCATGCATTGACGATGTTGCTCCCCACCTGATATTGTGAAACAATATTCTCAAAACCGTTGTTGTGCCATGTGTAGTTAAGTCCCAGACCACCAATCAAGTAAAGATCAAAAGGACGATGTACTTTCTGCGAGAATACGTTGAAAATATTCACCATCAAGTCAACATTGGAGTTGATATAACTGTGCTTGTATTTCAACACAGAGGGATTATTCACTGGCTGGTCACCCGTATATCTAAACTCATCGAAGCCGCCCTTTGCCTTCCAGCCATTCACATGCACACGAGCACCTATAATAGGGGAGAACATACGACCAACGCCAACACTGAAAGTAGGGGAAAGGAGTTTCCAGCAACTTACATCAGTGAACGTCGTTCCAAATCCACCCTGCACCTGAATGAAATTGTAAGGATAAGGCTTATAACCCAATTCTTGTGATTCAGCAAGGTAACCACCTTCTATGCTGCTGTCTTCTTGAGCAACAGCACCAACACTGCACAATGCAGCAGCACTTGCAATGATAATAGCTTTTAGATTACACATAAATTTTTTGTTTTTTTAATGGTTTTGACCAGTATTTGGCGGTAAAATTAGTTAATATTAAGGGAACGAACAAAATAAAAGGGAAAAAAGTTGTATCTTTGCCAAAAATTTACGTAACTTATGGTAACAATTAAGCAAGTTGAGACGAAAAAGGAACTGAAACAATTTATTCGTTTTAACTATGAACTGTACAAGAATAACCCATACTCCGTGCCAGACCTCTACGAGGACATGCTGAACACATTTTCGGAAAAGAATGCGGCGATGGAGTTTTGTGAGGCAGCCTATTTTTTAGCATACAAGGAAGACAGGTTGGTGGGGCGTGTCGCTGCCATCATCAACAAAAAGGCCAATAAGACGTGGGATTTGAAGACCGTCCGATTCGGATGGATTGACTTCATCGATGACGAAGAGGTGAGCGAAGCACTGCTGAAGAAAGTGGAAGAATGGGGAAGGGAGCGTGGCATGACCACGGTTCAAGGTCCTCTTGGATTCACCGACATGGATGCCGAAGGTCTGCTGATTGAAGGTTTTGAGGAACTTTCAACAATGGCGACCATCTACAACTATCCCTACTACCAACACCACATCGAAAGGATGGGCTTCGAGAAAGATGCCGACTGGATTGAGATGTTGATGACAGTGCCCAAGGAGACTGGTATGCCAGAGAGATTGAGCAGGATTGCAGAGATTGTAATGAAAAAGTACGACCTGCACATCAAGAAATACACTTCAGCAAAGAAAATTGCCAAAGAATACGGACAAGAAATTTTCCAGGTCATCAACGAAGCCTTCAAGCCGCTGTTTGGTTATAGCGAATTGAGCCAGAAGCAGATTGACCAATATGTGAAGATGTACTTACCTGTGCTTGACCTGAAACTGGTGAGCCTCATCACGGAAGCCAATGGCAGATTGGTGGCAGTGGGCATTTCAATGCCCTCCATGTCTAAAGCATTGCAGAAAGCGAAAGGAAAACTGACCCCCTTTGGCTGGTGGCATCTGCTGAAGACACTGAAATTCAAGAAGCCAAAGACATTGGACCTGATGCTGGTGGGAGTATTGCCCGAGTATCAAGGAAAGGGGGTCAATTCCATTTTGTTTTACGACCTTTTGCCCATCTATATCTCCGAGGGTTACGACTACGTGGAGACCAACCCGGAGTTGGAACTGAACGAAAAGGTGCAGCAACAATGGATTTATTTTGAACGGAGACAGCACAAGAGAAGAAGGTGCTACAAGAAGGAGATACAATGATGGAAGAACAAAACCTGAACAATACCCCAGAAACCAATTATGGTGATGCCAACATCATCACCCTGACAGGTGTGGAGCACATCCGTCTGCGTCCTGGTATGTACATCGGACGTTTAGGTGATGGCAGCCATGCAGAAGACGGTATCTATGTGTTGCTGAAAGAAATCATTGACAACAGTATCGACGAGTTCAAGATGAATGCCGGCAAGCGCATTGAAGTGGAGGTGAAAGAGAACAGGGCGGTGACGGTGCGCGACTATGGCCGTGGCATTCCGCAAGGAAAGATGATTGAGGCGGTGAGTATCCTGAACACGGGTGGTAAGTACGACTCAAAGGCATTCCAGAAGTCCATCGGTCTGAACGGTGTGGGTACAAAGGCTGTGAATGCCTTGTCCAATCGCTTTGAAGTCAGGAGTTACCGCGATGGGGTAGTGCGCACAGCGGTGTTTGAGAAGGGGAAACTGGTGGATGACCAGACAGAAAAGACCTCAGAAGAAAATGGCACATTCATCTCTTTCACACCAGATGATACACTCTTTCTCAATTATAAGTTCCAAGACGAGTTTGTCAGCAACATGCTGCGCAACTACACCTACCTGAACACAGGTCTGGAGATTTACTATAACGGTAGTCGCATCGTGAGTCGCAATGGTTTGAAAGACCTTCTGAAAGACACGATGGATGCCACACCCCTCTATGAAATCATCCACTTGAAGGGAGATGACATCGAAATAGCCTTCACTCATACCAACCAACAGTATGGCGAGGAATATCACTCGTTTGTGAATGGCCAGCACACCATTCAAGGTGGTACTCACCAAAGTGCCTTCAAAGAGCATATTGCACGTACCATCAAGGAGTTCTATGGCAAGAACTACGAGTATAGCGACATACGTTCAGGCATCATCGCAGCCATTGCCATCAATGTGCAGGAACCGCAATTTGAGTCACAAACCAAGATCAAGTTGGGCTCGCTCACGATGGAACCAAATGGTGGCATCAGTGTGAACAAGTTCGTAGGCGACTTTGTGAAGACAGAGGTGGATAACTACCTGCACAAGAACTTGGATGTGGCAGAGATTATCGAGGAAAAAATCAAGGACAACGAACGTGACCGAAAAGCCATTGCAGGCGTGACCAAACTGGCGCGTGAACGTGCCAAGAAAGCGAACCTGCACAACCGCAAATTGCGCGACTGCAAGATACACCTCAACGACCCCAAAGGCGAACTGAAGGAAGAGAGTTCCATCTTCATCACCGAGGGCGATTCAGCCAGTGGAAGCATCACAAAGAGCCGCGATGTAATGACACAAGCAGTGTTCTCACTGCGTGGAAAACCACTGAACTCCTATGGCTTGACCAAGAAGGTGGTATATGAGAACGAAGAGTTCAACCTTTTGCAGGCAGCGCTCAACATCGAGGACGGCATTGACGGACTGCGCTATAATAAAGTCATTGTAGCAACCGATGCCGATGTCGATGGCATGCACATCCGCCTGCTGATGATTACCTTCTTCCTACAATTCTTCCCAGAATTGGTCAGGACAGGGCATGTTTACATTTTGCAGACACCGCTCTTCCGTGTGAGAAACAGAAAGAAGCGCATAAAAAAGGCGGCACTCGACCAGTATATGGCAGAACATCCCGACAACAAAAGTGACTTCATCACCATCTATTGTTATAGCGATGAAGAGCGTCAAAAAGCCATCGAGATGTTAGGACCAGAACCAGAAATCACCCGATTCAAAGGGCTCGGCGAAATCTCTCCCGATGAGTTCAAGAATTTCATCGGTTCCGACATGCGCTTGGAGAGTGTCACCCTCAGAAAAACCGACCAAGTGAAGGAATTGCTCGAATACTACATGGGCAAGAACACCATGCAGCGCCAAAACTTCATCATCAACAATCTGGTCATCGAGGAAGACAAACCCGAAGAGGAGGAGATCCTCCCCTCACCCTCCCTCGAGGAAGGGAGCAGTATCTCAGACAATGAATAAGACTATGGACAAAATAAATGCTCCCTCCTCTCAGGGATGGCAGAGGGAGGGTCTAAAGATAGCCCTATTTGCAGGCAGTTTCGACCCTTTTACCATTGGACACAAAAACATCGTCGATCGCGCTCTGAAGAGTGTGGCTGACGAGGTGATTATTGCCATTGGCATCAACTACGAAAAGAAATACATGTTCTCGCTCGAGGAACGCTTGCAAGCCATCCAAAAAGCCTATGAAAACGAGTCCAGAGTGCGCGTGGAGACTTACGAAGGCATGACCACCGACTTTGCCAAAAGGGTAGGGGCGAGTTTTCTGCTGAGAGGAGTGAGGAGCGTGAAAGACTATGAGTTTGAAAGAGATATGGCAGAGGTTAACCATCGCCTCACTGGCATCGAAACCGTGCTCCTCTTTACCGATGCCCAATATTCGTGTGTCAGTTCAAGCATTGTACGTGAATTGATTTCCTACCACAAAGACGTAAAAGATTTTTTACCATCGACATGAAATCCATCTTCATTACAGCAAAATCCATTGTAGCGGCATTCTTACTGATTATCACCATGCCGCTCATGGCACAACAAACAAATGGTTCCATACTCGACAGCCAACTCCGCAAACTGGTTTATGCCGAAGGGGCTATCGTACAACTTTATGTGGACACCGTCAATATCAGCAAATTGACAGAAGATGCCATTCGGGGCATGTTGACAGAACTTGACCCCCATTCCACCTATACACCTGCCAAAGACGTTCAAGCAATGAATGAGCCCTTGGCTGGTTCGTTCGATGGAATTGGTGTGCAGTTCAACATGAACGAAGACACACTCGTGGTCATCCAAACCATCAGTGGTGGTCCCTCCGAGAAGGTGGGCATCATGGCAGGAGATATGATTGTGTCTGTCAATGACACTGCCATTGCCGGTGTGAAGATGTCTCGTGAAGAAATCATGAAACGGTTGCGTGGTCCCAAAGGCACCACCGTCAACCTTGGGGTGATACGTCCTGGTGTGAAGGGTGTTCAGACATTTAAGGTCACTCGTGACAAGATTCCTGTTTACACCGTTGATTCCTTCTATATGATTGACGACCATACTGGTTATGTGCGCATCAGCAACTTCGGTTCCACCACAAAAGGTGAGTTCGTTACAGCCACCAACTACTTGACAGCCTGTGGCATGACCGACCTAGTTCTCGACCTTCAAGGCAACCCCGGAGGCTATCTGCAAGCAGCCGTTGACCTTTCTGACCAGTTCCTCAACCACAACGAAATGATTGTCTATACAGAGGGACGCACTACAGGCAGACAAGAATATCGGGCAGGAAAAGACAAGATTGACCTCAACAAGATCATTGTGCTCGTCGATGGTTATACCGCCTCGGCAGCTGAAATCGTTTCAGGTGCTTTGCAAGACCACGACAGAGGCATCATCGTAGGACGCCGCACATTTGCCAAAGGGCTTGTTCAGCGTTCCATCCCATTGCCAGACGGTGCCGAGATGCGTCTCACCATCGCCCACTACTACAGTCCTGTAGGTCGTTGCTTCCAAAAGCCTTACGAGAAAGGTGATCGCAGCAAGTATGACCGTGATATGCTTGACCGCCTCAATAGCGGAGAGTTGATGAGTGCCGACAGCATCCATTTTCCTGATTCCCTCAAATACACCACCAAGGGAGGACGCGTCGTTTATGGTGGAGGAGGCATCATGCCAGATGTCTATGTACCTCTCGACACCACCTACTACACCCGACTTCATCGCGAACTCGCTGCCAAAGGGTGTATCAACACCACCATTCTCAAGTGGATGAACACCCATCAAAAACAACTTTTGAAGGATTATAATGTCAATTCTTTTAGAAAGGAACGCGAACGACTTTTGAAAGACAAGACCATCAACAACGAGCGGTTCCGCGAAGGGTTCGGACGATTCCAAAAGGAGTTTGAAGTACCCCAAGAAATGCTTGACATCCTCTTTTCCAAAGCAAAAGACGAGCACATCGAATACACCGACTCCGCACTCCAAGCCACACTCCCTTTCCTCCGCACTCAAATGAAGGCACTCGTTGCACGCGACCTCTTTAGCAGTTCGGAATATTACGAAATTATCAACCCTATCAATGAAATCTACAAGCAGGGACTCAAAGCCATCAAAGACGAGGAACTGTTCAAGGATATTAAGACCAATTAGCATGATTACCTATCAAACTGATGGCGTGAAGATGCCACCCATTCGTCGCCGCAACATCAGTGCATGGATTAAGGCTGTGGCTGCCACCTACGGAAAGAGGGTGGGGGACATTGGCTACATCTTCTGCAATGATGACAAGATACTTGAGGTGAACCGTCAGTATCTGCAACATGACTACTATACCGACATCATCACTTTCGACTATTGCGATGACACCCTGCTCACAGGTAAAAAGAACACTATTGCCGGCGACCTCTTCATCAGTCTTGACACCATACGCACCAATGCCGAGCAGCAAGGCACCACCTACGATGAAGAACTCCACCGTGTCATCATCCACGGAATCCTTCACCTCTGCGGCATCAATGACAAAGGTCCTGGCGAACGTGAAATCATGGAAAGAGAAGAGAACAAAGCATTAGAACTCTTAACTCACAACTTTAAAATATGAAAGTATTTCAACACGTATCAGACATTGGCGACCTGAAGAAGGCACTCGATGAGGCTTTCGAAATTAAGGCAGACCGCTATAAGTACCAATCGCTTGGCAAAAACAAGACTGCCATGCTCATCTTCTTCAACAACTCCCTGCGCACTCGCCTCTCCACCCAAAAGGCGGCACTTAACCTCGGCATGAACGTCATCGTGCTTGATGTCAATCAAGGTGCTTGGAAACTGGAGACCGAACGTGGAGTCATCATGGAGAGCGACAAGAGCGAACACCTCTTGGAGGCAATTCCCGTCATGGGTTGCTACTGCGATCTCATTGGCGTGCGTTCCTTTGCCCGTTTTGAATCACGTAAGGACGACTATGAGGAAAAGATACTCAATCAGTTCATCCAATACAGCGGACGTCCCGTCTTCTTCATGGAAAGTGCCACCGTACATCCTCTTCAGGCATTTGCCGACCTCATTACCATCGAGGAATACAAGGACAAGACACTCATCGAGCCTAATCCTCTTTTCGGTGGCAAAGCCATCCAGCGCACACCCAACAAGCGTCCCAAAGTAGTGCTTTCATGGGCACCCCATCCCAAAGCACTTCCACAGGCAGTGCCCAACTCCTTTGCAGAGTGGATGAACGCTGCCGATGTTGATTTTGTGGTAACCCATCCTGAGGGCTACGAACTCGACCCACAATTTGTGGGCAATGCTAAAGTGGAATACGACCAGATGCGTGCCTTCGAAGACGCAGACTTCATCTATGCTAAAAACTGGAGTTGCCCAGGTGTCACCCGTCCTGAAGACTACGGAAAGGTACTCGGCGACTACCATGACTATGCCGATTGGACTGTGTCTGACCGCCAAATGGCAGTAACCAACAATGCCTTCTTCATGCACTGCCTCCCCGTGCGCCGCAACATGATTGTTACCGATGATGTCATCGAGGCACCCACCTCCATCGTCATCCCAGAGGCAGCCAACCGCGAAATCTCAGCCACCGTGGTGCTGAAAAGGATGCTGGAGACACTATAGATAAACCAGAAGGGCTAGAGAGGCTAGAAAGACTAGGAAGACTAGGAAGACCCGAAAAAAACAAAGAAAAAGGCTGCAATCAACTTGCAGCCTTTTTCTTTGACTTAAGCATACACCACACACCCAATATCACAAACGGGATACTCAACAACTGCCCCATATCCAACAGCATGCCCTGTTCGAAACTCACCTGTTCTTTCTTCAAAAACTCGATGAAGAAGCGGAACGTGAAGATGGTAGCAAGACAGAAACCGAAATAAAAGCCCGTTCCGACCGCTATGGGCGACTTTTCCTCCATCCCCTGTGACTTATACCACCGCCAATAAATCATCGCGCCTACGACGAAAATAACAAGGTAAGCAAGGGCTTCATACAATTGTGCAGGATGCCGAGGAGCCACCTCCCCATTCACCAATGCCTCACGCGTATGAAAAATGAATCCCCAAGCCACATCGGTAGGGTTGCCGATAATCTCCGAATTCATCAAATTGCCCAGCCGGATGCAGCATGCCGTTGCAGGCACCGCGATGGCAATGTTGTCCATCACCACCCAAGGCTTCAGCTTCATCTTGCGCCAATAGAGCACCATAGCAATGATGAGACCGATGGTGCCTCCATGCGACGCCAAACCCTCATAACCCGTGAATTTCCACGAACCATCCGCCATCTGATGGAACGGAATCAGCATTTCGATGAAACCCTTTCCACTCGTCAGATAGTAGCCTGGTTCATAAAAGATGCAATGCCCTAATCGAGCACCCACCAACACACCGACAAAGCAATAGAAGAACAACGGCTCAAACTTCTCCTCCTCTATCTTCTGATGCTTATACAAACGCTGCACAATCAGATATGCCAGCAACAAGCCCAGACACCACAGCAGCGAGTACCACCGCACGCTGAAAGTGCCTATCGAAAAAGCCTCAACCGAAGGCTGCCAATCTATGAAAAGCGTTTCCATTTTATTTTGAGTTATAGTGATTCTAAAAGGTCCTAGGTTCTCCTAGGACTTCCTAGGACTTCCTAGGACTTCCTAGGCTATCCTAGGAATTCCTAAGCTTATACATTAAACCGGAAGTGCATGATATCACCATCCTGCACCACATAGTCCTTACCCTCTACACCGAGTTTGCCAGCCTCTCTCACGGCTGCCTCACTACCATACTGAATATAGTCCTCATACTTAATGACTTCGGCACGGATAAAACCCTTCTCGAAGTCGGTATGAATGACACCTGCACACTGCGGAGCTTTCCATCCCTTGCGGAATGTCCATGCCTTCACCTCCATCTCGCCAGCCGTGATGAATGTCTGCAAGTTCAGCAATGCATAGATGGCTTTGATGAGACGGTTGCAACCGCTCTCCTCCAGTCCCATATCTTCCAGGAACATCTGCTTCTCCTCATAACTCTCCAATTCTGCAATGTCCGCTTCCGTTTGAGCGCTGATCACCATCAGTTGAGCATCCTCTCCCTTGATGGCTTCACGCACCCTGTCCACATAAGCATTGCCATTCTTGGCACTGGCATCATCCACGTTGCACACATACAGCACGGGCTTCGTTGTAAGCAAGAACATATTCTTGGCAGCCAGCACCTCCTCGTCATTCTCTGGCACGACGCTGCGGGCAGAAAGTCCCTGCTCCAGAGCCTCCTTATAGCGGAGCAGCAAGCCGTATTCCACCTTCGCATTCTTATCGTGACCCACATTCGCCAGTTTCTCTGTTTTCTTGATACGAGCCTCAACAGTCTCCAAGTCCTTCAACTGCAATTCCGTGTCAATGATTTCCTTGTCACGCACAGGATCCACCGAACCGTCCACGTGCACAATGTTGCCGTTGTCGAAGCAGCGCAACACATGGATGATGGCATCACACTCGCGGATGTTGCCTAAAAACTGGTTGCCTAATCCTTCACCTTGGCTGGCACCCTTCACCAGTCCTGCAATATCCACAATGTCACACACAGCAGGCACAATCCGTCCCGGATGCACCAGTTCTGCCAATTTAGTCAGTCGCTCGTCAGGCACACTCACCTGCCCCAACTGTGCGTCAATCGTACAAAAAGGAAAGTTTGCCGCCTGCGCCTTTGCACTCGACAAACAATTAAACAGCGTTGATTTACCCACATTCGGCAAACCCACAATTCCTGCTTTCAAAGCCATATTCTATACTTTTTCTAATAATCCTTACTTAATTTTGTGCAAAGTTAGGCAATTTTCGGCAAAAAAGCCTAACTTTGTACCCGATTTCGACAAGACATCCGAATTTTAATCATATTAAAACATAAAACTTTACTTACGATTATGGATAAATTCAGTTACGCATTGGGGCTTGGAATCGGTCAGCAACTCAAGCAAATGGGACTCAAGGGAACACTCGTCATCAACGACTTCGCAGCATCCATCACCGATGTGCTTGAGGGCAACGACCTCAAGGTGAGCCACCAGGAGGGGCAGAAGATTGTCAATGCCTTCTTCCAGGAACTCGAACAGAAGCAGAATGCTGCCAAGGCTGCCGCTGGCAAGGTGGCAAAAGAAGAAGGTTCAAAGTTCCTTGCCGAAAACGCAAAGAAAGACGGCATTATCGTGACCAAGAGCGGTCTCCAATACGAAGTGCTCACCGAAGGCACTGGCAAGAAGCCTAAAGCCACAGACACCGTGCGCTGCCACTACGAAGGTCGTCTGCTCGACGGTACCGTGTTCGACAGCAGTTACAAGCGCAATGCTCCTGCCGACTTCGGTTTGCAGCAAGTCATCGCAGGTTGGACTGAAGGTGTGCAACTCATGGCTGAAGGTGCCAAGTATCGCTTCTACATCCCCTATATGCTTGCTTATGGAGAGGGTGGGGCAGGAGCCTCCATTCCACCATTCGCCACGCTCATCTTTGATGTGGAATTGATTAAGGTGTTATAAATTAGCGTCCAATGAAAAAGTTCATACAAAGCGTTTTCATGATGTCAGCATTAGCATCATGTTTTTTGTCATGCGAGAAAATGACATTCCCTGAAAATGGGGAGATGAACGAAGGAAAGACAAATTCTCTGCTTCAAGTGCGTACAAGAATCACCGACGAAGGCACTGAAGTCAGTTTTCCCGTGAACGTCTATGTGTTCAAGGGTGAGAAATGCGTGGCTTTGCAGACTCTCACTGACGAAAATCATCTTCTCAGCATTGCACTGACCGAAGGAGACTATTCCGTCTATGCTATCGGCGGTGCATCGGCTGAAAACTACATCTTGCCTTCGCAGGAGGATGCCACTCCATCAATGGCAATCGCTCTGCAAGCAGGAAAGAGTCATGGCGACCTCATGGCTGCCAAAAGCAATGTGACCTTGGTGGATGGCGGCACAAACACCTTGACACTTGCCTTGGAGAGAAAAGTGATGCTGTTGCAAAACGTGACCTTGAACAACATCCCGTCAGCCGCCACAGCCGTTTCTGTAACAATCTCTCCTCTTTGGCAACAACTGGAAGGCACTACCTATACGGGCGAGGAAGGCACCACCACCATCGCACTGACCAAGCAGAGCGACGGACATACCTGGAATTTCACTGGAGAGGAATATCTTTTGCCGCCTTCAGGCAACTCTCTTACCATTGCTGTGAATATCACGACAGCTAACGGCACATCCACATACTCTTACAACACCTCTGAGCAGTTGGAAGCGTCAGGCAAATTCAACATCCAAGGCACCTATACCGAAGCCATCGGTGTGACGCTGACAGGCACCATTACGGGTGCTAAATGGAAGAGTGAAAAAACCATCTCTTTCGAGTTTGACGAGAGCGGTAGCCAGACAGCAGACCCTAATCGTGGAGAGAACAATGACAACAATGACGACACTGATGATATCATCACAGGAACCATACCGGAAGTAGGAAGCACTTACCAAACTTGCTATGTACTGGCAGTGACAGACAAGGGTAGTTATTCAGAAGTGTTGTTGCTGTCACCAAATCAAAAAGTGATGAGTAATTTCGAGACCAACGAATCGGCAATTTCTGCTTTAGAAAAAGTTAAAGCAGCTTTGCCAAACTGCGTAGTTGAAGGCATAAACGGTTGGAGAATAATGACAAAGGAAGATTCAGAATATATTGCTAATGAGAGATCTAAAATACCCACATTTGATTCGGAAGCTCGATATGTATGGATTAATGAAGCAGGGGTTCTAAGAGTTGGTTATTTTGGATTGGATAACATTGGTGATGGCTACTCTTTCAAGAGTACCGACCTTCTCCGTCCTGTCGCCACTATCAAAATCAAGAACTCATAATTCCCCTACGCTGGCACGGTGCGCATATCATTGCACACACTCAGCGCATAATATTTCGTCCTTCCAGCGCATAATATTTCGTGCTGGAAGGACGTTTTTGATGCCCAACGAATTACGATTTTTGATGTTCACCCGAAAAAAATGCACACCTTGTTCTTTTCGGATTGATGGGGCTTACTTCTCCTCCATCCTCACCCCTCAATGTGTCCAATGGTCTTTCCAACGGATGACGGGTGTTCCTTGGGCATCAAATTCGATGGGGAGCCACAAATGCAGGCTCTGTGAGAGGTGACGAGGATTCCAGATGTCTGCCATGAAGACAGGTTTGCCGTTCATCTTGTAGATGTAGGTGCCTTGTGCTCCAAAGGTCTTGTTGGCAGGCATATCGTGGTTTCCCTGTGCCACACCAACAAAGGGGGAAGGGTGTTGCTGCCACGGTCCCCAAATGCTTTTGGCACTGAACATACGGGCTTCGTTGGGCGACCACCCTGTGCAACCTGAGCAGATAAGCCAGTAGGTACCCTTGTGCTTGAGGATACAGGGGGCTTCGTTCTGCCCACCAGGTGCCACCATGTTGTACTTGCCTGTGAAGTCAAGGTAGTCGTCGGTAAGTTCGCTGACCAGCAGTGTCAGGTTTTCCTGAGAGGAGGTGATGTGGTAGGCTTTGCCGTCATCATCTACATAGACGGTCATGTCGCGGCTCATCTGACCTCCTTTCATGTCACGCCACAGATACATGCCTTTCTCCACCTCTCTGCGCCATGCATCGGTCCACCATTCTTTCCACTGGGAGGCATCGGTCTGCTGGGCTGCACGGATGGCAGCCTCATCCATGTCGAAAGGCCATTGGTTGGCATGGATGCGCTGACTGCGGATGAAGCGGAAGGGGCCTGTGGGCAAGTCGCTGACGGCAAATGCCACACGGGCGGCTTCGTAACCCCGCCCTCTGAGTTCCAAATGGAAAAGCATCACGAACTTGCGGGTCTTCTTGTTGTAGATCACCTTGGGACGTTCCATGATGCAACCACGCTGGATGTCGTGCCCCGCTTCGGTGCTGGTGGCCAATGCCACTCCTTCGTTCTTCCAAGTCATCAAGTCTTGGGAAGAATAGACCGAAATGCCCGCTTCGGTGCTGCCACCGCTGTAGGGACGGTTTTCGCCATACCAGTAGTAGGTCTTGCCATAGCGGATGATGTTGCCGCCATGAGCATTGATGTGATTCCCGTCGGTGTCGAGCCACAACTGACCGTTGACTTGACGGCGCCACAACATACTTTTGTCTTGTGCTTGTGTTGATGTGGATACCAGCAGAGCCATGCAGCACATGACAAGGCTCTTGATCCATAGGATGCTCTTCATGTTTTATCGTTTTGGTTGTGCTATCTTTTCATGATGCCCCTCAAAGAAGATGATATGACTCTCCTGTTCATCCACCCAATATCTGTGCAGCATGTTCTTTGGTCTTCACCCGTTTGCCAGCCAGGATGTTCTCAATGATACCCTCCTCGTTGATGATGAAGGTGGTGCGGATGGTGCCCATCGTCTTCCTTCCATACATGTTTTTCTCGCCCCATGCACCCATCGCTTCCATCAGCGTCTTATCTACATCGGCAATCAGCGGGAAGGGCAGCGAATGCTTCTCCTTGAATTTCTGGTGCGATGCAGCCGAATCCTTGCTTACACCCACCACTTCATAGCCAGCCCCCTGCAACTCCTCATAACGGTCGCGCAGGCTGCAAGCCTCGCTGGTGCATCCACTCGTGTTGTCCTTCGGATAGAAGTACAGCACCAACTTCCTTCCCTTGTAGTCACTCAGACGGATTTCCCGTCCCTGTTCGTCCTTGCCCAATACCTCGGGCGCACGGTCTCCAATGTTCATCATGTTCACATCTATTGTTTTAGTGCTACAAAGGTAGCTAAAGTTCATCGTTTCAACAAAAAAGTACCGAATATTTTATATCAAAAGCAGATTTTGTGTGATTTCTCACCCTTTTCTTTGTTCATTCTTCACCCTTTTCTTATATTTGCGAAAAATTTCGCAACGAAAAATTTCGCAATATGGGAAACCCTTTCAAATTCGGCACTATAGTGGATGGTCAGTACTTCACAGACAGGACGAAAGAACTACAATATGTGGAGCAGATTCTGCAAAGTGAGAACCATCTTGTACTGATAAGTCCTCGTCGTTTCGGCAAATCAAGTCTTGTCAACAAGGCTCTGGAGCAGACGACACGAAAGCATATCGTCATCAATATGCAGAGTGTGACCAGTGTACAGAACTTTGCAAGCCGCCTGATGAGTGCATTGTTCAGGCTTAATCCAGGAGAGAAGATGAAGCATCTGATGACGCATTTCCGAGTGGTGCCAACCGTATCAACCAACCCAATGACAGGCTCTGTAGATGTGTCGTTCAATCCATCCATGAACTCGGACGTGATACTGGAAGATGCAATGGAACTGCTCCAGAAAGTCAGCACGGAGAAGAATAGACTGATTGTCGTGCTGGACGAGTTTCAGGAGATAGACGGCATCAAGGGTTTCGACAAACAGTTGCGTTCTATCATGCAAACACAACAGCACATCAACTATGTCTTCTTGGGTAGTCAAGAGTCGATGATGGAAAGTATTTTCGAGAAAAAAAAGTCGCCTTTCTATCATTTCGGCCAATTGATGCGGCTGGCAAAGATTCCATACGAGGACTTCAAACAGTATGTTGCGGAGCGACTCAACGAAGAACTTGCCGAGGAGATTCTGGCTTTCACCGATTGCCACCCCTACTACACCCAGCAAATTGCCGCCCAAGTGTGGGACTTGGTCAACTATGAGCATGAGGAAACTGACCTCATTCCCAAGGCCATAGAAAGGCTTGTCACTCTCCACGACCTCGATTTCGAACGTCTTTGGCTCAACTTCAACAAGTCCGACCGTCGTGTACTGCAAGAACTGAGCAAATCTGTTGGCAACAACCCCCTTTCCGACCGTTCATTCCCCACCAGCACCACCTTCAGCATCCTCAAAAAACTCATGCGCCAAGGCTATGTCATCAAGACCGACCGCTACGAGATAGAAGACCCCTTCTTCAGACGGTGGGTGATGGAGAGGGGATAATCATCATACAAAAAAAGTGGCGATTCCAACAACGGGACCGCCACTTGTTGTCTATTTCCATAGGAAAGTCCTAACCATTTGCTTATCTGCATAAAATATAGAGAAAATCGGTATCAATAATAGATTTACGGAGTGGGTCAGCATATTTCTTTAGAAATTTACTTTTGGGGAAAATACGATCTTCTATCTCTTTTGATTTAATTTGATTTTTCGATGAGAAAGGATTTCTCATATAATCATCAACTTCAGATTGGTAGGAATGAGGTAAAGTCTCTGTTATTCTATTAAGAGTTTGTCCTAAAATCCGCAACTATCATCCAATACACGATTAAGGGTAGATTTATGAGTCG
>SAMEA3663010__coassemble_28_pt1 | contig 124993 bp, 109 predicted proteins | sample SAMEA3663010__metabat2_low_PE_015 | metagenome-assembled genome bin SAMEA3663010 (sample SAMEA3663010) | pig gut metagenome | biome: pig gut; feature: pig-associated habitat; material: faeces | place: France | collected 2012 | reverse complement strand
ATTATGGCGTCTCGGACGCTGCGTGATTATTCAAATTTTTAACGAACTATTGTTAGTTCACTCTCTTTAATTATAGCTTCTGGTGCGTACTTTGCACAAAGGGCTTCAACTATCACTCGGTCACTTTCATTTGCATTGGGATGAAGAGTGATTTCCATTTGATCAAGGCTTTTTGACCTTAATTTGAGGAAGTATTCAGAGATTGGCACAGGAATGTTATTGTTAAATGCATTTATAGATATTGTATTGACTCTGTCAGGATCGCTTAAGAATGGATTAAATGGTAATACAAGTAATCTGAAACGAGATTCTTCTTGAAAAGACCAACGTTTATTCTTATATTTACCAATTTCACCAAAAGCAATGCTCGATGATGCATAGGTTGAATCTTCCATTGTTAACTTATAAGAATCACGAGTCTCTTCTTTTACATCATTCACATATTTCACATGAGAATAGAATAATGTATCAGATTGGGAATCTTCTATTCTCATTCCAATAGGAGAAACAAAATAGTCTTCACGAAAAACGTCTTCCGCTGGAACTTTTGTCATAATGAATCCCTTCACTGGAATACCTGCCGGCACGTTTTCACCACCTATTACATTATCTTCAAACATGTCTATATCCATTCCTATCCGCACCCCGTGGGAATTTCCTGAATACATACGCCATAATGGAATACTTTCTTCTGGGTTCTCTGTCCAACATGAAACAAATATATATTGCCACAATCGAATATTAGATGGCTCCACACATTCCTCCATATCATCAACTTTATCAAGTCTATTAAACTTAATAGATCGGGTGCTCATTATCATAGCCAAAGATTCAATAGTCGTATAATGATACACAATCATTGATTTCTGTTCGAAAGTTTGTGGTGAATTGAATTTCTTAGTGGAGAGTCATTACTTTCTGAAAGAAGTCAACTGACGTAGATATTTGACCATTGATTCGATTTGTGATTTCTTGGCAGCATTGATCCCCTCGGGACGAAAATGCATGATTTCATTACGGATTTCCCTTATGGCATCAAGATTCTGGACAAAGGTCTTACGCTCTGCCGCTATGGACAACTTTTCCCATTGCTCCTCACAACCAAATACTATAATGTAATCTCCAAAAGTCAAATCATCTATGGATGTTATTTCCTTGTCTTCCCTTTGGCAAAGTTTTCTTAGGTCCTCCAAAAGGATTTTGTCACGCATCAGATTGCGAAGATGGCATTCTAACTCGTTCATCAGGACAAATGGTTCTGTTTCGGCAATGAATTGAGATGTGATGTCATTCACTGTAACAATTCCAAACAATGATTTGTCTTTTGCTATCACTACTGCAAAATCATGTTTCTGAACCACCTCCACAGCATGTATCAACGGAGTGTCGGGCGAAAGGACTGCCACATTTGTATTAACGTAATCCTTCACCATATCCGATTTCACACCGTTTATTTTCGCACAAGCAATGGTTTCCCATGAGATGTAGCCGATAAGGCCTCGGACGCCGTTGTTGGTGACGGGCAACTGAGAAAAGCCATTGACCTGCATCAGGGTTGTTGCTTCTAAAAGCGATGCACTGTTATCAACATATGTTGGAATGTTGGTGGCAGATTCCAACACATTGATTCTTCTGATAGGGTCAGCCGGGATGTTGGTGGTTGCAATGGGCTTGTGCATAAGCGTTATCGTATCGTCAATCCACACTTCATTGTAATGCGGTTCGACCATCAAGGAATTGTCTGCCAAGAATTTGTCAACATACCAACAGTTACCAGAAGTTCTTCTTTCAAAATCAAAGGCTTTGAACAACTGACGTCCTGTTATTTCGCGAGGTTGTTTATCTCGCTTTATCTGTTCTACTATCTTAAAAAGATTCACTGCCATAGTTTTTTGATAAATCATTACGTCTAAAAGACGAACTGAACAGAGGAATAGGCTAATGTCCTAAACTTGATGCCAATAGCATCTGAGGCCAGTGGGACTGGTCTCTTCTGAGGTTTTGCAATAAGTTGTTGGATTGTTTGTTTACTTGTTTTGTTTCTCCAAAGACTTGCTGATCATCTATTGACTTACATGTCAATGGTTTGAGTTTCACGGTTTTCCTTGCTATAATCATCTTCCCATGTATAATTGAGAGTCAGTTCATCATCTCCTTCTGCAAGAAGAAGGGTGAATTCCCGATGGGCATTGGGAAGTATTTCATCAAATGTCTGTGGAAAACTTGGGTTACTCGCATACACATCGTCTGGATTGGGCATACCAACAGTCAGGTTTTTTGCTTTTGCCTTGCCTAAGTTACATATGTATAGCGTTCTTCGACCTCCTGCTGGCTTATCAACTTTTGCTCGTATAATCGCCTTTTTATTCTCATCCTCATTTTGTGCCATCAAACGCAGTTGATAGTCATTGAGCTGGCTCTCTTGCTTTTTCAACTTTCTATCATGCACAATATATGTGATAAAGGAGAGCAACAATGCTAAAAATGCAATAATTGTCGAAATCATAGTCATTTGCGCAGGTAAGCCAAGGTTCGGATTTATTTCCAGACAGCTTCGTATTCATGCTTTATACTTGCTGAGCGAGCAGCAATCTTCTGGTCCGCATCATTATACTGACCCATACGAACACGACGTAATGCCTTACGGATGTCTTCTGCATAAGTGCCTGTTACAATTGGTGTTTTTTTGCTGTCAATACCTAACATAAAACTTCAATCTTTATATTCATGGGGCAAAAATAGAAATTATTTCTGACTCCAGCAAGAAAAATGTGATTAATCTGTAGAAATACTCACAGAACTCGGTATATTCACCACTCAATCTGCGAACCAGATAGTATTTTTAAGCCCACCGCTTTCACAGTTCTTAAACATGAGAAGCCGGAGGCGGACAATGGACAACAGAAGGAGGGGAAGACCTTAACGTTAACCCTAACTATGAAGCCGAAGGCTGACAGTTGAGAGTTGAGGGGGTTAGGTTTAGAGGTTAGAGTGAAGGGGGATTATATGGATGATTCTCAACTAGTGCGCACGGTGCGCATGTTATTACGCTCTTACAGAACGAAATATTATGCGCTGGAAGAACGAAATATTATGCGCAGCGTGAGAGGGTTGAGGGGGGGGGAAGAGTTTAGGGTGGAGAGTTTAGGGTTGGAGGAGGGAGGGCAGCAGGGTAAACCTGCTGACGCAGGGGGGGGAAAGGAGGGAGATGAGGAGGGTTGAGGGTTTAGGGTTGGAGGATGAGGATTTCTTGCTCTTCTTGGAGGTATTGACGGATGTAGCGGTCTTCTGGGGTGAGGGTTTGGGTGTCCCATGCGGAGGAGGCATCGAGGGCTGCGGCGAGGAGGTCGGCGCGGTCACTGACGATGTAGAGGTGGGTCTGCAGGTGAGTCTTGTGACGGGAATCGGGCAGTTGGGGGATGCGGGTGAGGATGTGCTTGACAATGCGGGGACGGAGGCTGTACAGGTCTGCCAATTCGACGGCTAAAAGGAGGGTCAGGAGATAGTCGGTCTCTTGGGCAGGAGTAAGGCGGAGGGTGTGGTCTTGCAGTTTTTTCAATGAGGGGAGCAACTGCTCCACACATCCTTTTGCATACGCCTTGATGGCTTGCTCTTCTTGGAGGTTGATGTAGTCGGAGTCTTGAAACTCCCAGCGGTAGAAGGTCATGCGAAAATCACGCAAGGTAGATGGGTTGAGGGGGGACATGGGAGGGAGGGGAAATGAGGAATTAGGAATTGCCATGCGGAATGGGATGAGGAGGGAAAGGTGGAAGAGGTGAGGAGGGAGGGCAGCAGGGTAAGCCTGCTGGCGCAAGGAGGGAGGGAGGGGTGAGGGTTATCTTGTTTTGATTTCTTTGATGAGGGGCATCAGTTGGAGAAGGGACTGGAGGGTCACTTCGTGGGTTTGACAATATTCTTTGGCGGCTTTGCGGAGGGTGCCATCTTTGGTTGCCACGAAGAGGATGGCGGTGACGAAGGCTTCTTCGTCGGTAGAGAGTACCTGAGGATGGGAGATGGCGGCTTTCAACTCTCTGATGAGGGTGTCCTTGGCGGGTTTGTCCCTGCGGAGCGTGGCGCAAAGCAGCATGAGGGCTTGGAAATGGGTTTGGCGGTCGGCAGTGTCGAACTTCAGGTAATTGAAAACGCTGCATTCGTCAAGGCGCTGCTGGTCTTGACGCTGGGTCTGCGGTGTTTCTCGGCGAAACACCTTCCTGCGGAGGATGGCGAAAAACTCTTGTTCCATGTTCTGCACGAAGTAAGGGGTGAAGACCTGATCTAAATCGCCGCCTGGCACATCGACATCGGCACTGGAACAGTCGTACAAGTTCAAGGAGAACACATTGCTGAACACAGGTATGCTCAGGGTGAGCCGGATGCCTTCTGCCGTCTGAGTCACTTTCATGACGGTGGCGGTGTAGTCTTTGAAGAGTCCCCGTTTGATGTGTACCGTCTGCTGATGGAGAGTATCTTGTCCGTAAGGACGGAAGGAGAACTTTTGCCGCTGTTCGACGAAGAGGGCAATGAATGGTGTCATTTCCTTTTCTGTCAGTCGGATGGGCTTGCCTTCGCGTGTACGGCAATAGTGCAGGTGGAGGCGTCCGTTGCGGTTCCAGTCACAATTGAGGAGTTGGTCAATCTCGTTTCTGGATGACTTGATGAACACGAAATCGTGCAGGTAGTTGCGGAGCGTGTTGTGACCATCGGCTTCGTCACGGCTGTCTGCCCTACCCTTCTCTGCCTTTGTCTCTTGCGAGAGTCGTTTCTCTGAGGCTGCGTGTTCCAGGAAGAGGAAGGGGATGAGTGAAAGAATGGTGGGCGCATTTTGGGATTTGCGCTGCTCATTCTCGTACTTGAGCATCTTGTCGATGCCCGATGGGTCGAGGTGGAGCATGAGATACCAATAGACTTGATTGTATTCTTGTTTGACACTTAAGGACATAGTCTCTCCTTGCCCTGCAAGAGGGCTTTTTGCATTTTCATGATTACCCGATAGCCCGAGATACCGGCTTCACTACCGTTTAGGAGGTGCTTCAAGCAGTATAATCCACTCAATACCAGTCCCATATCCGAGCCTGTCTGCAATATTCCAGCACTAAAAAATCGTGATTTTCAAGCGCAACTCTCCGTAAGAGGTGGAACGATTGCGTAATTGTATGATACACGGGATGTTAGACAACATCGGTTTCGCAAAAAGACTCGAGAAACCCATCAACCACTCCGTTTCCCTGAAAATGCCCCCTCATACATTAGAAAAGAAATACGGAATTGCAAAGTACACGGAATTATCCTAAAAATGCATATTTTTGATAAGTTTTGCCAATAAAAATAGTTGGATTTGCGAAATAATTCGTACCTTTGTACTCGCAATCGTTCCACCTCTTACGGAGAGATGGAACGGTTTTTTGATATATGCAATACGCCATCGTGGAGACGCTTACGTATAAGTAGGGAAGCAGAGGGGTATAATTATAATAATGTGTGGGTGTAAAGGACGTGCAGCTCATCTCTGACAAACAATGGCTTGCAGGTATCAGAGACATAATCGAACTGCATAAGTATGGGAGGGCTGATGAGGTGAGGACTGTTCACCGATTGGCTTCAAAGTATGAGGAACGGTATCAGAAAGCACTTGAGTATTTGGAGGAGAAAAGAGGACAGCAGGGGGAACCTGCTGGAGCAAGGGGGAAGAAGGAGAGAGGACGGCAGGGGGAACCTGCTGGAGCAAGGGGGGAGGAAGGAGAGAGGACGGCAGGGGGACTTGGTTTTCACGACCTTTGGCTCCGCCGAAGGTGGTCACGCTCGGAAATACTCAAATAAATTTGGTATTTCTCTCACTTATCCGTAACTTTGCACCATGATTGAGAAAATGATAGTTTTGGAAGACATTGATCTCGTGACGTTCTACGGGGTGCAGAATGTCCACTTGCAGATGATCAAGGCACTGTATCCGAAGTTGAGGATTGTGGCGAGGGGGAATGTCATCAAGGTGATGGGCGATGAGGAGGAGATGTGTGCGTTTGAGGAGAACATCACGAAGATGCAGGAGCATTGTGCGAAGTATAATTCCCTGAACGAGGAGGCGATTTTGCAGATTGTGAAGGGGGAACAACCGAGCGGACATGCTGCGGATGGGAATGCCATCTGCTACAGTGTGACGGGCAAGGCGATTGCGGCACGTTCGGAGAACCAGAAGACGCTGGTGGATGCCTACTACAAGAATGACATGCTGTTCGCGGTGGGTCCTGCCGGGTCGGGCAAGACGTATGTGTCGATTGCCTTGGCGGTACGTGCCCTGAAGAATAAGGAAATCAGGAAGATTATCTTGTGTCGCCCTGCTGTGGAGGCTGGCGAGAAGTTGGGTTTTCTGCCAGGCGACATGAGGGACAAGATTGACCCCTATCTGCAACCGCTCTACGATGCCTTGCAGGACATGATTCCGGCACAGAAACTGACGGAATACATGGAGCAGAACGTGATTCAGATTGCACCGCTGGCGTTCATGCGCGGACGAACGCTGAACGACGCGGTGGTGATTCTGGACGAGGCGCAGAACACGACGACGCAGCAAATCAAGATGTTCCTCACGCGCATGGGTCAGAACACGAAGATGATTATCACGGGTGACCTGACGCAGATAGACTTGCCACGCAACGTGAAGAGCGGACTGAAGGAGGCAAAGGAGGTGCTGAAGGATGTGAAGGGGATTGCCTTTGTGGAGATGGACGAGAGGGACATTGTGCGGCATAAGTTGGTGACGAGGATTGTGAATGCGTATCACAAGTATGAGAGCGAGAAGAAGTACCCGCTGTTTAACGAAAACAAAGCAGAATAAGAAGCAACGATTCAATTAAATCATAGTATTATGGCTAAAGCATTAACAAGAACAGACTTTAACTTCCCCGGACAGAAGGAAGTGTATCACGGCAAAGTACGTGACGTGTATAACATCAACGATGACCTGATGGTGATGGTTGCTACTGACAGAATCTCGGCATTCGATGTGGTGCTGCCCAAGGGCATTCCTTTCAAGGGACAGGTGCTGAATCAGATTGCGGCGAAGTTCCTCGATGCAAGTGCCGACATCGTGCCAAACTGGAAGTTGGCCACACCCGACCCCATGGTGACGGTGGGACTGAAGTGCGAGGGGTTCCGCGTGGAGATGATTATCCGTGGCTACCTGACTGGCTCTGCATGGAGAGAGTATAAGGCTGGTAACCGCACGTTGTGTGGCATCACCCTGCCTGAGGGCATGAAGGAGAACCAGAAGTTCCCGAAGCCTATCATCACACCTACTACGAAGGCTGACGAGGGTCACGACGAGAACATCTCGAAGGAGGAAATCATCGCTCAGGGACTGGTGAGCAAAGAGGACTATGAGGTGATGGAGAAATACACCTATGCCCTTTTTGAATTGGGCACCAAGATTGCTGCTGAGAAGGGACTCATTCTGGTGGACACGAAGTATGAGTTTGGCAAGCGCGACGGCAAGGTGTATCTGATTGACGAAGTACACACACCCGACTCCAGCCGCTACTTCTATGCTGATGGCTATGAGGAGAAATTTGCGAAGGGCGAACCTCAGAAGCAGCTCTCGAAGGAGTTTGTGCGCCAGTGGCTCATCGACCACAACTTCATGAACCAGCCTGGACAGGTGATGCCCGAAATCACAGACGAGTATGCTGAATCGGTGAGCGACAGATACATCGAACTGTATGAGCATATCATCGGCGAGAAGTTTGTGAAGGCAGAAGGCGATGAGGACATCGCAAAGCGCATCGAGAAGAACGTATTAGCGTATCTTGCTAATAAATAATCATGTACGAGCAGGAGCAGATTAAGCCATACGGCGAGGAAGGGACGAAGCGTGAGCAGGTGGAGCAGATGTTTGACAACATCGCCCACTCGTATGACACGCTCAACCACACGCTTAGTTTTGGTGTTGACAAAATCTGGAGGAACAACGCCATTGACTTTCTGCTCAAAAACAGAAAAAGTACGGATAGCGTACTCGACATTGCCACAGGCACTGGCGACTTCGCTATCCTTGCTTTTCAGAAACTACACCCACAACACATTGTCGGCATCGACATCAGCGAGGGGATGATGCAGATTGGCAGGGAGAAAGTGGCGAAACTCGGACTTTCTGACCGCATCACTTTCCAGAATGAAGACTGCGCTGCCCTCTCCTACCCCGACAGTTCTTTCGATGCCGTCATCTCCGCTTTTGCATTAAGGAACTTTCAGAATCTTGATGAATGTCTGAAGGAGATGCATCGAGTGATGAAAGAGGACGGGCATTTGTCGGTTGTGGACCTTTGTACCCCTGTCTCTTTCCCCATGAAGCAATTCTTCTTTATATATAAAAAGGTAGTGATGCCTATATTGGGGAAACTCTTGTCGAAGGACAAAACCGCTTATTCCTACTTGCCCGAAACGATGGATGCCGTACCCCAAGCGGAACTCATGCAAAGCATCATTGAGCAAGCTGGTTTCCACAATGTGAACTTCCGACGCCTTGCCTTCGGCATGTGCATCTTATACACAGCAGAAAAATGAAGGAGCCATGAGCGAACAGCATGAGACACACCGCATGGGACGCCGATGTCAGAAGAAGAACTACCGCTTGCCTGGGACTTACCACATCACCATCAATGTGGCAGAACGGGAATGGCAACCATTGGGGCAGATGGTAGGGAATCTTGACAAGCCTGATGGCGATGCTGATGCGCCAAGAGTGGAATTGACGAACATCGGGAAGATGGTGGAGGAAGAATTGACAAAGAGCATCACGGCACACTATCCCATGATAGAGATACAGGACCATGTGGTGATGCCCGAACACCTGCACTTCATAGCCGTGGTGCATCATGACATTATCAGCCGAAACGGAAGAGAGACCCACCTTGGGCAGGTCATCGCAGGCTTTAAGAAAGGCTGCAACCGCCGCTATTGGGAGATGGCGGGCATGACTGCCAATGGACAGCAGGGGAAACCTGCTGACGCAAGGGGGGAAGACGCACAACGGATAGCGACACAGGAGCGGCAGGGCAAACCTGCCGACGCAAGCATCCCACAAGAAGGCACCCCCAGCCTGCGCCATGCGGTTCACCCGCCTGGACAACACCCCCCTTCCACCGGCACCACTAACCGCCCGCCCCTCTTCGCCTATGGCTATGTGGATGTCATGCCACTCCAACCCGGCCAACTCGACACACAGCGCCGCTACATCCACAACAACCCACGCAGCCGCCTCATGCGCAACCGTCATCCCCACGTCCTGCATCCACAACGAGGCGGCATCGACACCGCCCTCAAACTCCCAGCCCTGAAAGGCTATCTGCAGCGCGAATGCGGCTCATCCCTCTTCAATGAAGAAACATGGACACAACTAACGCCGCGCTTGCTCATATCAGATGGTCTGGTCACCTGCGACAGTTACGGCAACCGCCAACTGCTGCAACACCGCTTGCTCCCAGTTGTTTGCCACCGCAAAGACAAAGCGTCCTTCCTTCTTCAAAAACAGCAATGCCTCTCTGCCGCTGCCGAAGGAGCCATCCTTGTCTCTGCCCGCATCGCCAAAGGCGAACAAGAAATTATTGACACAGCCATCCAACAAGGGTTCCCTGTCATCACCATCGAAGACAATGGCTTGACCGACCTCTACCACCCCTCGGAGCGACGCATAGACCTATGTGCCACCAACAAACTGCTCATCGTCACCCCATGGCATTACATCTATCGACATACCCACGAACCCATCTCTGTGGCTGAATGCAAAACCATGAACTGTATTGTTCAGGCATTGTGCCGCACGAAGGACTCATGGTGGAAAACGCAATAAGACACAATAAACAAAAACAACTGAAACATGACTACTTACGGATTGATTGGTTACCCATTAGGACACTCGTTCTCGCGCAAGTTCTTCACGGAGAAATTCGAGAAGGAGGGGATTGATGCACAATATTTGAACTTTGAAATTCCAAGCATCGAGGAGTTTCCTGAGATTATCAAGAACAACCCAGAGTTGAGAGGGTTGAACGTGACGATTCCTTACAAGCAGCAGGTGATGCAGTATCTGGATGAAATCAGTGAGGAGGCAAAGGCGATTGGTGCGGTGAATGTGGTGAGAATAGAGAGACCCTCTCCCCAACCCTCCCCCATAATGGGGAGGGAGACCATGCGGAATGCAGGAAACAAGCCAGACGGTCTCCCCATAAAGGGGGATATGTCCGAAGGACTGAGAGGGTCTTTGATTGGTTACAACAGTGATGTGATTGGGTTTGTGGAAAGCATACGCCCCTTGCTGAAGGCGCATCACAAGAAGGCACTCATTCTCGGCACTGGCGGTGCTTCGAAGGCCATTCGCTATGGATTGGAAAAGAAGTTGGGAATGAAAACGCTGTTTGTGAGCAGAAATGCACGAGAGGGAATGATCACTTATGAGGAGGTGACAGCAGAGGTGCTGAAAGAGTATGAGGTGATTGTCAATTGCTCTCCTGTGGGGATGTATCCTCATGTGGATGAGTGTCCTGCCCTTCCCTACGAAGCCATGAACGAGAACAACCTCCTGTATGATTTGGTGTACAACCCGCTTGAGACGCTTTTCATGAAGAAGGGGGCGGAACAGGGTGCAACGGTGAAAAACGGGTTGGAAATGTTGCATTTACAAGCCATTGCATCGTGGAAATTCTGGGAAAAGTGATTTTTTCACTTGGTTTGTTTTACATTTTACTCTATTTTTGTACCTTTGTCCCTTCGAATTACTAATCATAAATAACCTTAGAAAAGATGCGGGCAATACTTTTGACAATCATTCTTTGGGCGTGTGCGCTCTGTGGCATGCAGGCTCAGACCATCAAGAAGGGCGACAAGTTCTTCGATGGTATGTCACTCTATACCGTGCAGGAAGTGCGGATGGGGAAAATCGTCTATATGACCAGTAATAACGGCGACGAACTGACACTGGAGAAGGTGGGTGGTAAGGTGGGTGAATACACCTTGCAACCCAGTCGTCAGGCAGACGAGCCTCCCTTTGGAAGTAAATGGGGAGGACGGGTGCAGTACATCCATCATGGAGAAAGGAAACTCCTTGCATTCCGCAAACCCAGCAATGGCGAGGTAATGTGGACGATGGATTTGACGCGCAACTCATACGACAACTGCGTCTTGATGCAGCAGATGATGCAACAAGAGGAGCCTGAAAATGCTGGCACTCTTGTGCTGAACCGTCCCTATCTTGATGGCATTTCCAAGGCGGATTTGCGCCTGATGCGCAACCGTATTCTTGCCAATCACGGCTATCGCTTCACGTCAAAAGACCTGCAAGAGCACTTCGGTCAATATCTATGGTACAAACCAGTCAATGACAACAGCACCATCAAACTCGACATTATTGAACAAGTCAACATCGAGCTCATCAAGAGTGAGGAGGCGGAAAGATAACCCATCAATCATCTACACAATATGAAAAAGATTGTATTTTCACTCATCTTGTGTGCGTGTGCCCTCGGCATGAACGCACAAGCATTGAAGCAGCAAGGCAAATCGGCAGAGCAGATTGTTCCTAAAGGTTGGGAACACAAAGAAGCAGTGGGCGACTTGAACAAGGATGGTATCAAAGACCTTGTGGTGCTTGCAAAACCGAACTTCAAGGAGAACATGCAGACGCGTGATGACGGCTACGAATACAACTTCAACCCGTACATTCTCGCCATCTATTTCGGCCAGTCAGAAGGTGGCTTCAAGCAGTGGAAGCTATACGAGGATATGTTTGAGCCAGACAGCGAGTGGACAAGCGTGAATGTGGACATCGAAATTACCGAACGTGGCACGCTCAATATCAGCCCCGACCACTTCGCCAGCGCAGGTTCTTACGGCACCAGCCAAACCACTTACACCTTCCGTTTTCAGAACGGTGACTTCTATCTGATTGGCAAGGAGTGCACAGAGATGTCACGCAGCACGGGCGAGATGACCACCGTGAGCGAGAACTACCTGACATGGAAACGCCAGACGATTGAGGACAACGCTTTCGAGGAGGTGAAGAAGAAGGAGAAATGGGAGAAGATGGAGAAAGAACCCTTGAAGAAATTGGGAGATGAGGGACTTGAATAGTTGAGAGTTGAGAGTTGAGAGTTGACAGTTGAGGGTTGAGAAGATTAGATTATTCACATTATCAAGACAAGATGATGAAAAGATTATTTCAATTTGCGATTTTAGTGGGAACCATCTCCATGACATCATGTGTGGCTAAGTTTTCCAACAAGACTGAGACAAACACTGTTGTGGCAGATTCTCTGCCTTGGTATGAGGACATAGATGCCTTGCAGGCTGACCTTAATGCTGCCATTGAGGATGCGCGCGTGCTCGATTCCACCAAGGTGGGTGTCAATCTCATGCCCATCAAGAAAGGCACACCCAACGAGGAGTGGGCTACCATCGATGGTAAGGATATGGTGCTGCTTGTCACGCTCGTTGACAGTAGCCGCTTGCAGAAGTTCTTCGGTCAGGAAGGTGTCTATCAGATTGACCGCGAGATGGGTACATGGGTGACCATCCCTGGTGAGTGGCTCAGCAAGAAGGAGGCGTTTGAAGGTCTCGACAGTGTGGCAGCCCACATGCGTATGTTGCAGATGTACGGACTCAGCCCCGACTGCACCTACAACATCATGGTACAGTTCTATGCCGACGTGAAGGGAATCTTCCGTCCTGCATCAGACCCAAGCATCGAAACGACTTCGGCTGGTATCGAGTTCCCTGCATGGGCAGACGAGAACTACAAGGTGGGCGACACGAACTTCCGCGAGTGGTTCCGCTACAACGTGCAGGCAGCCTTCGAGGATGACAGCCCTCTGCCTTGGACACGTCTCGGCTATACCTACGACTGGCACAAGGGTGCGCCTCGTCAGGGTCTTTCAGAGTATATCGTGGTGGACCAGACTTACCTGAAGGTGAAGAGCCACGAAAGCGAGTGGCAGTTCATTCAGAACCTCAGCAAGTAAATCGTACCCCTCGACTACAAACAAGCGTACCCCTCGACTACGGCACATCGTAGTCGAGGGGTACGTTGTTTTATAGAACTGCTAAACGTCAGTTTTCTGCAGCAGGAGCAGGTGTAGGAGCAGGTGCCTCTCCACCGCCCTCTCCTGCACTTTCTCCATCCGTCTTTTCCTTTTTCGGTGCAGGAGCCACATAGACAGAGGCACCGATATAGGTGTTGCGGGGGATGTTCTCTTTGGCTGTGGGGTATTTGCCATGATACTGCGGGAAGTTCTTGTCAGCCAATACCTTGTCCATAAAATAGCCAAAAACGGGAAGTGCAGTGCGGCTCCCCTGCCCCAAAGCACCTGTGCGGAAATGGATGCAGCGGTATTCGCCACCAATCCATGCACCACCCACCAAGTTGGGTGCGCATCCGACAAACCAAGCATCGGAGTGGTTGGAGGAGGTACCCGTCTTGCCGCCTAACTCGGTATCGTAGCAATGGATGTATTCCCAAAGCGCCTGTGTGGTACCGCCTGGTTCGTGCATACCTCCATAGAGAAGTCGCTGAAGGTAGAAAGCCGTCTTGTAACGAATGACAGCCTTAGCCTCTGGTTCATCCCGTTCACAGTCATAGATGACTTCGCCATTGCGGTCAAGTATCTTGGTGACCAGAATGGGCTTTCGCTGCTTTCCATCGTTCATTGCTGTGCAATAAGCATCAACGAGTTCCAGCAGATTGACATCGGAAGAACCCAATGCCAAAGACGGTGTGGCTTCCAACTTACTTTCGACACCCATCTTATGGGCAATATCCACCACATTGTCGATACCAGTATCTTGCCCCAATTTGACAGCAATGGTATTGACCGATTGGGCAAAGGCAGACTTCAGCGGCATATTGGCACCTGTGCAGTAGCCGCCCGAGTTGTGGGGTGTCCAAGTGACAAGGCGTTGTGGATCTTGCGCATCAGGCACTTGTAGGGAGATGAGTTGGTCACGATAACGTGTGGTGGGAGTGATGTCATCGTCATGTTCGAATGCTGAAGCATAAACGAAAAGTTTGAAAGTGGAGCCTGGTTGACGCATGGCGGTCACCTTGTCGTACTTCCAACTGTTGAAATCGACGTCACCGACCCATGCACGCACATAACTCGTCTGAGGTTCCATTGCCACAAAGCCGCAGTGCATGAACTTGACCATATAGCGGATGGAATCCATTGTGCTCATTTCCTTCTCCACCAGATGATCCTGGCTATTATAATCAAAGACCTTCACAGAGTGAGGTTGATTCATGTAATAATCAATGGAATCGGCATTGCCATCGAACTTCTCATCCAATATCTTATAGTATTCACTACGCTTGGCGATGTCCTCGATAAAGTCGGGAATCTCTTGCCCTCGTTCGTCGCGCCAAGGGGATTGACTGCCCCAATGATTGTTGAACCGCTGTTGTATGGTGCGCATCTGCTTCTGCACAGCCTGTTCAGCATAGCGCTGCATACGAGTGTCGAGGGTTGTATAGATCTTCAATCCATCGGAATAGAGGTCTATGTTGTTTGCCTTCGCCCAATCTTCGAGATAGTCCTTGACGGCTTCGCGGAAATAGAGGGCACCCCCATCGTAGGACTTCTCAATGGTATAGTTCAGGTTGATGGGTATTTGCGTCAAAGAATCCAGTTCCCGCCGCGTGAGTTTATCATGCTCGAACATATTGTTCAGCACGACATTGCGACGAGCAAGGCTATTCTTGGGGTTAACCTTGGGATTGTAAGTGGTAGTGGCTTTCAGCAAACCCACCAGCACTGCCGCCTGCTCAGCTGTCAGATTTTGCGGAGTCGTCTTGAAGTAAGTCTTGGCTGCCGTTTTGATGCCGAAGGCATTGCTTCCAAAATCCACCGTATTGAGATAGAGCGTCAGGATGTCCTCCTTGCTGTACATGTTCTCGATCTTGATGGCGGTAATCCATTCTTTCGATTTCATCACCAAGATGCCTAAGCCGGGCACTTTACCCAAGAGTCCGGTGGAGTATTGCGAACGAATCTTGAAGAGGTTCTTGACCAGTTGCTGCGTGATGGTGCTGGCACCACGAGGATTGCCCTGCGCGATGTCCTTCATCGCCGCAAAAAGTCCTTGATAGTCAATGCCGTGATGCTGATAAAAGCGTTCATCCTCGGTCGAGATGAGCGCATCAATCACATAGGGAGAAATCTCGTCGAACTTGACAGGTGAGCGGTTCTCGTTGAAGAACTTACCTATCAACACACTGTCTGCACTATACACGAAAGAGGCATCATTGGTGACAGGGTTCTGTATCACCTCCATCGTAGGCGAAACTCCGAAGAGGCCGAGGAAATTGACATCGACAGCACCCAGATAAAGATAAAAGAAAACGAAGAAAGAGGCAATCGGTGTAATGACTCGCTGATACCACTTACCTCGATATTGGCTGGCATACCATCGCCAACCTAATTTCAAGTAAATCCACAATTTATGCAACAAAGACTTCATTTTCAATTGTTTTTAGCATTTCCTGTATATTCATCTTGTCGGCATCCAGCCAATGGATGTCGGCATCATGCTGATACCAAGTCATCTGCTTTTTGGCATACACACGAGTGTTTTTCTTCATCCTCTCCACCGCCATCGGGAGTTCCCATTCGCCTGCAATCACCTTGAACATCTCCTTATACCCCACCGTGTTGAGGGAATTCAGTTCCCGCAACGGATACACCCTTCTCGCCTCGTCCAGCAATCCCTCTTCCATCATCTTGTCCACCCTTGCATTGATGCGTGCAAACAGGTTTGCGCGTTCACGTCTCAATCCGAACTTCACGATGCGGAACGGACGCTCCTTGGTGCTATTCGTGCGAAAAAAGGTGAAGGGCTTGCCTGTCATATAGCAGATTTCCAACGCATGCACCACCCGTTTATGGTTTCGTTTGTCAACGATTTCATAATAGTGAGGGTCAAGCAGTTTCAGTTCTGCCAGCAGCGGTTCCAATCCCTCTTTTTCAAACCTATGCCGAAGCATTTCACGGGTTTCCTCATCCACAGTGGGGATGTCGTCAATGCCCTTCGTCACCGCATCGATATACATCATACTCCCCCCCGAAAGCAGCACCGTGTCGTGCGACTGAAACAACTGAGGGAGCAGTTGCATCACATCCTTCTCATACTCTGCCGCGCTGTAGTATTCATCTAATGCCAGCGTATGGACAAAAAAGTGCTCCACCCGCGCCAATTCCTCAGCGGTGGGTGAAGCAGTGCCTATTTCTATGTCTTTGTAAATCTGTCGAGAGTCGGCATTGATGATGGGAGAGCCGAGACGTTCAGCCAACAGAAGGCTCAACTCCGTTTTTCCTACACCTGTAGGGCCTAACAACACGAGAAGATTTTTCATGTCTCAAAATTTTCCCTCTACCTCTGACACCTCCAAGAGATACACAGGCACCCAATTTCTATCCCACAGCACCGATGAAACGGAGATCGCCAGATTCTATGACGCGCATTTCAAGCCTCACCATGTATTTCACTCCATAATCCATCACCATCTGGACATCGGCATAATACTCATCCTTTTCAGGGTTGCAACACGTCTTTTTCACCTTCATCGACTTGATTCGGGAAAGTTCTGGCGTCATGTCATAGTAACCTTTCTTGATATTGCCACACAAGAACTCAGCCACAAACTGCTCCGTGCGACCTTCGAGGAAGTCGTCGTGCTGTTCTGCCACATAACTGGGGTCGAAGAAGCCTAATGTGCCTTTCAGATTTCCCTCCATCAGTGTAGAAATGAAACCATTGGCAATTCCCTTGACTGTGCTTTTTGTGTACTTCTGTGCGTTGACACAAACACATGCCATCATCATGGCAATAAAAAACATACCAAGTTTTTTCATATTCAGAATGATTAAAATTCGTCACTGATGTCAAATCCCTCCAAGTCTATCTCACTGCTGTCTATCTCATCGCCAAACATGCTCTCATCATCCATCACGGAAGAAGAAGTGTCCACGATGGGGTTGCGGGCAAACATCTCATCGAAGTCAAGCGTTTGTGCAGGAGGTTCGCCTATAGAACGGGTAATCTTCCCTTCTTTCAGATTCTTACCTGTCTTTATTTCTGACAATTCAATAAAGAACACGCGGTCAGCAAGAGGGTCGAAAGTATAGAGCAGATGCTGTTTCTCGTCCTCCAAGAACTGGCTCAGTTCTGTCTCTGCCATGATATAGCAGTCTTCATCAGCATCGGTGTCCATCTCATCAAGAGTTATCTCCTGCCCTTTCTCCCATCCATTCTCACAGATGGTGAATGAGGTCAGTTGATTATCTTCATAACCACATGACTCAAGTATCAACTTGTGCAGTTCCAGAAACTTTGCATCTGCATCTATCTGGATTTCTCGCATGAAGCCATCCACTTCATCTGAGATGATAATAAATCTGTATATCATTTTGAATGAGGAATTAGGAATGAGGAATTAGGAATTACCATGCGGCGAGTGCGCACACCGCGTTAGCTTAACTGTCAACTGTCAACTATCAACTATCAACTGTCAACTATCTAATGATGCCTCGCTGGGAGTTGGAAACGAACTCAATGATGTATTCTATTTCCTTGCTCATGGGCACCTCTTTGCGAATCATGTCGATAGCCTCATTGACAGTCATATTACACTGGTAAATCAAGCGATAAGCATGTGTGATGTTGTCAATGACCTCACGACTGAATCCACGGCGACGAAGTCCTATGATGTTCAATCCTGCGTATGCCACAGGTTCACGACCCGCCATCACAAATGGAGGGATGTCCTTGCTGGTACGTGTACCACCTTGCACCATCACATAACCACCGATGCGGCAGAACTGATGCACGAGCACAACGGCTGAGATGATGGCATTGTCATCCACAATGACCTCACCTGCCAACTTGGTGGAGTTGCCCATGATGATGCCGCTGCCGAACACGCAGTCGTGAGCGATGTGGGCATTCTCCATGATGAGGTTGTTGCTGCCCACCACCGTCTTGCCCTTGCTGGCTGTGCCGCGATGGATGGTCACGTTCTCGCGAATCTTGTTATTATCGCCAATCTCCACTGTCGATTCCTCGCCCTTGAACTTGAGGTCTTGTGGCACGGCACCAATCACGGCACCGGGGAAAAGGGTGTTCTCATTGCCCATGTGCGTGCCAGAGAGCAAGGTCACGCTATTCATCAGCACGTTGTTGTCGCCGATGGTCACACCCTTGTCGATGAAACAGAATGGACCAATCTCGCAATTCTCGCCTATCTGTGCCGAGGGGTCAATAAACGCTAAAGGACTTATCTTTGCCATATTTGTTTACTATTTACACTACTTCAATTAGTTTTTAACAACGAATTGCACGAATATCTCGAATTTTGTTGATTCTAATGCCGTGGAACGGCGACGAATAAAAACGAATGGCTGACATAACGGCAAAGATTCTCATCATCACTTCCATGACATTCGATTCCATTCGTTGCCGCTTGCGGCATTACTACCCGATTCGATTCATTCGCCTCATTCGTTGTTTTATCACTATCGAGTTTGAGTTTCTTATTTATTCTTCACGATTTGTGCCGTAAATTCGGCTTCGGCAGCAATGGTGTCGCCAACAAAGACAAGACCTGCCATTGTTGCGATTCCACGACGCAGGGGACCCACCATTTTCACCTTGAAAATCAGCGTGTCGCCTGGCACCACCTTGCGACGGAACTTCACATTATCTATCTTCAGGAAGTAAGTTGACCAACGTTCAGGTTCTTCCACATTGCTCAACACCAGCAAACCGCCCGCCTGTGCCATAGCCTCAACAATCAAAACGCCCGGCATCACAGGTTCCTGCGGGAAGTGTCCCGTGAAGAAAGGCTCGTTGCTGGTCACGTTCTTCACGGCCACAATCTCCGTGTCATCCACAGCAATGACCTTATCCACCAACTGCATGGGATAGCGGTGAGGCAAGAGCGAACGAATCTTGTTCACATCCATCAGCGGTTCCTCGTTGGGGTCGTAGGCAGGACACTGCACTTCATGCTTCTTGATGTCTTTCCTTATCGCGCGCGCGAACTTATTATTTATTGTATGACCAGGCTTCGTGGCAATCACACGTCCGAGAATGGGCTTGCCCACCAAAGCAAGGTCGCCGATGATGTCGAGCAATTTGTGACGTGCCGTCTCGTTGTCCCATGTGAGGGGCTTGTGGTTGATGTACCCCAGACGGGTGGCATCCATGTGGGGAATGCCCAGCGTGTCGGCGAGTTTGTCGTAACGCTCCTGTGGCAGTTCCTTCTCATAGATTACGATGGCGTTGTCGAGGTCACCTCCCTTGATAAGACCAAGGTTCAGCAGAGGTTCAATCTCACGCACGAACACAAAGGTACGTGCCGATGCAATCTCTGTGGGGAAATCTTCGATATTGTAAAGATTGGCAAACTGGTTGTCGAGAATCTTTGAGTCGAAAGCAATCTGGGCGTTCACGCAGAAGTGGTCGTCGGGGAGAAGAATGAGGTGTTCGCCGTTCTCTCCCTTGATTTCCATCTTGTGCTTCACCACATAATAATCCTTCTTGGCATTCTGCTCCAGAGTGCCCACTTTTTGAATTGCTTCGACAAAGGGCAATGCACTACCATCCAGAATAGGCATCTCAGGACCATCCAATTGGATGAGGCAGTTGTCGATGCCACTGGCATAAAGCGCTGCCATGGCATGTTCGATTGTGCTAATCTTGATGTCGCCTTTCACAAGAACGGTGCCACGCTGCGTGTCACCTACCAAGTCAGCATTGCAATCGATGATTGGCAGACCCTCAATGTCCGTTCTTTGAATCTTGTATCCGTAATTCTCTTCTGCGGGATTGAACACCGCCGTGATGAACTGACCAGTGTGCAATCCTTTACCTTTCAGAGTAAACGACTCCTTCAGGGTTTGTTGATTTTGCATTTTTATTCAATTGACAGTTGACAGTTGACAGTTGACAGTTATTGGCCATCAGTGTCTTCCTTCAACCTTTTTGTTATAGTTATTAAAATTTTTATCAATTCTCTATTATCTTCGTTAATTGACCGGTATTCCTCATCCGTCAAATAGCCGATTTTAGATTGCAAAGTCAAAACTCTCTGTTCCAATCATGCTTTCCCTCATCATCTTCACATCACAAATTGATTGCCAACTCTCACCCGTCCAACACCCCGCATGGCAACTGTCAACTCTCAACTCTCAACTGTCAACTGTTCAACCTTCTTTTTCAGCGCTGCCACTTCCTTGAGCAAATCTGGAAGTGAGTTGAGCGCTGCCATGTTCCGAGCAAACTTCTTATGCTCCACAGCCGGATAGCCCATCAGTGTGGCACCTCCCTTCCTGGCAAGATTGCCGCCAGCCAAACCTGCCTGGGCACCGATAGTCGTGTGGTCACCCACTTTCAAGTGTCCTGCTATGCCCACTTGACCTGCAAACATGCACCATTCGCCCACTTTCGAACTGCCAGCCACACCCACTTGCGCCGACATGACCGTGTTCTGTCCCACTTCCACATTGTGCGCAATCTGTACGAGGTTGTCAAGTTTCACACCCTTGCGGATGATGGTGCTGCCCATCGTCGAGCGGTCAACACATGTGTTGGCACCAATCTCCACATTGTCCTCGATGGTCACGATGCCAATCTGCGGAATCTTGTCGTAGCCTTCGGACGTAGGTGCAAAGCCGAAACCGTCGGCACCAATCACACAACCAGCGTGCAGGATGCAGTTGTTGCCCACTTTGCAGTCGTGATAAATCACCGCATTGCTGTAAATCTCCGTGTTGTTGCCCACCTTCGCATTAGAACCAATCGTGGCATGCGGATGAATCACCACGCCGTCGCCTATCTCCACATTCTCACCAATCGCCACAAACGGACCAATGTAGCAGTCCTTGCCAATCTTTGCCGTCTTGTCAATGAATGCCAACGAATCAATGCCCACACGTTTCTGCTGCATGCTCTGATAAAGCTGCAACAATTTTGCCACTGATTCGTAAGCATTCTCCACGCGAATCAACGTAGCCTTCACTTTGCGAGAAGGTTGAAAATCTTTATTTACGAGCACGACAGTGGACTTCGTCTCATAAATATAGTCTTCGTACTGAGGGTTTGCCAAAAAAGAGAGAGCCCCCTCAACACCTTCTTCAATCTTTGCGAAGGTGCCAATTGTCGCATTACAATCACCCTCTACAGTTCCACCTGTATAATCTGCTATTTGCTGTGCAGTAAAAACCATTTATTGTTCTTTTAATATGTAATATGTTTGCAAATTTATGACAAATTTCCGACATAACGGCAATTTCTCTCAATTTTTCACTACCTTTGCAGCATAAAACCAACAAATAGATAAAAAAAGCATACTAAAATGACGATTGACAACAACCAACGATACATGATGCGCGGTGTGAGCGCAGCGAAGGAAGACGTGCACAACGCCATCAAGAACATCGACAAGGGAATCTTCCCACAGGCTTTCTGCAAAATCATCCCCGACATCCTCGGAGGCGACCCCGAATACTGCAACATCATGCATGCCGACGGTGCAGGCACCAAGTCCTCGCTGGCTTACATGTATTGGAAAGAGACGGGCGACCTCTCCGTGTGGAAGGGCATCGCACAGGATGCACTCATCATGAACACCGACGACCTGCTCTGCGTGGGTGCAGTCGATAACATCCTCGTTTCCAGCACCATCGGAAGAAACAAGATGCTCATCCCCGGCGAAGTGATTTCTGCCATCATCAACGGCACCGACGAACTCCTTGCCGAGATGCGCAAGATGGGCATCGGCATCTATGCCACGGGCGGCGAGACAGCCGACGTGGGCGACCTCGTGCGCACCATCATTGTCGACAGCACCGTCACCTGCCGCATGAAGCGCAGCGATGTCATCAACAATGCCAACATCCGTCCGGGCGACGTGATTGTAGGTCTTTCTTCCTGCGGACAAGCCACTTACGAAAAGGAATACAACGGCGGCATGGGCAGCAACGGACTCACCTCCGCCCGCCACGACGTGTTCGCCAAATATCTGGCAGAAAAGTACCCCGAATCCTACGACAAGGCAGTGCCCGAAGAACTCGTCTATTCTGGTTCCTACAAGTTGACCGACCCCGTGGAAGGCGCACCCGTCAATGCCGGCAAACTCGTCCTCTCCCCCACCCGCACGTATGCGCCAGTAGTGAAGAAACTCCTCGACGAGATGCGCGCCGACATTCACGGCATGGTCCACTGCACGGGCGGCGCACAGACAAAGGTGCTGCATTTCGTGGGCGACAACTGCCGCGTCGTCAAAGACAACATGTTCCCCGTTCCTCCCCTCTTCAAGGCCATCGCCAAGGAGTCAGGCACCGACTGGGCAGAGATGTACAAAGTCTTCAACATGGGCCACCGCCTCGAAGTCTATCTCTCCCCCGAAAACGCCGACAAGGTCATCGCCATCAGCAAGTCCTTCAACATTGACGCACAGGTGGTTGGCCACATCGAGGAAGGCAAGAAGTCGCTCACCATCAAGAGCGAGTTCGGAGAATTCAACTATTGAAGTTGACAGACAGATGAAAGTTGACAGTTGACAGATGAAAGTTGACAGTTGACAGTTGACAGTTGACAGTTGACAGTTACCATGCGGGATGTAAGCATCGCGTTAGCCCAACTGTCAACTGTCAATTCTCACTTCCGCCTCCGTCGCTCTATCCGCGCAAGCATCGTGAACTGCTAAGGGCCATCGTCAGTGTGAAACTGGGCATCAGCTACTATAAAGTCAACCTGAAAGCCCTCGACAGTGCCTACAGCATCGCATTTCCGAAGAGCACGCCGCTGAATGTGAATAAGAAGAAAAAGTAATACGCTGTTGCAGTTGTTGCAGTGTTGCAGTTTACAGTAATTCACAATGCATAATACATAAGAGAATTAAGGGATGGTTCTCACACAGAAAGTTAGATAGTAGGAAAGTGGACATGACCCAAGTTGACTTTTCTATATAATCAAAAAGGGAGAGCATCAAAAACGCTCTCCTTTTCATTTTGTCTTTTCCGGCACATTTCCCTTCACCCTTCCGCCACCCTGCTCCTTTCCTCATCCTCGCCAGCATTCCTCACGTACTCCGTCTCATAATAAACGGCATCTTCGGTGGGGGTGCGCTCACAAAGTCCTGCGTCGGCAAACATGCCCTCGAAACTGAGGTCTTCGTCGATGTCTGGCCAATGGATGCCCGCATAGGAAAGGTAGAAATTCTGGCGCAGTTCGGGCGTGGCACAAGCCAGACGTTTCCACATGGCGAAAGGATAACTTGCATGCAAGCCATCCTGAGTCTGTGCGTGCACTTCGGTGTCGTCCACCCACACTCGTTCTATCTTGTGCTTCTCTGTCATTTGCCGTTATCTGTATTGCTTTTTCTTCTTCCCCTTCTGAACCGGGGGGATTGGCTCACTTGATTCTGACGATGTTCAGCGAGTAGGGGGGGACATCGAGCAGGATGCCGCCATTCGCGGGGGAGAGCAGTTGCTCCACGGGATGAATGTGGGTGGGGGCATCGAGCGTGTTCTCTTCCATGCCGTCGCTGGCCGCCAGACGCACCACACGGGCTGACTTCGGCGCGAAGTGCTGCAGATTGATTTGGGCGGTGGTGGCGGCATCGCTGGTGTTGGCCACTTTCACTATCAGTTCGCCATTGGCTTCGTCGATGGTGGCTGAGGAGAAGATGCCCTTGGTGTTGTCACGCTTCAGCACTGTGTCGAAGACCAGTTCTTTGTCGAGCCATGCCTTCACGCTGTCGCCTGCCACCTGAAGGGTGATGTCGTACCATCGGCCTGGTTCCACGTGTCCGCGCTTGCTGTCGGTCAGCAACTTTCCGCCATTGCTGATTTGCTCGATGGCGTGTTGTGTGTTGGTCCATCCGCCGAAGTTCACCCAGCAGTAGTTTTTCTCATCGACATAGTTGAAGACGATGATGAAGCCCTCGGCACCGCTGTCTTTGCGGGCACGGCACTTCACGGTGTAGTGGTCGCTGTCGATGACGCTCTTGCACAGGGCCATGCACTGTTCGCGGTTGCCGGTCTGCGAGAGGATGCCGTCGGCATTCACTGTCCATTGTCCGGTCATGTATTCTGGCTGTCCACTCTTGGGCAGGGGGTCCATGTGGGTAAAGGAGGATTTCGTGCCCCATGTGGCATAGCCCACACAACTCTGCTTGGGTGTCAGCGGCTTGCTGACTTTGTCTTTGTAGGGGTCGGTCTGAGTGACTTTCAGCACCTGGGTGCCTAAGTGCTGTGGCATGAGTTGCTGCACGTAGTAACTGGGTGTGCCCATGACGCGGCTGCTGCTGAAGCGTATCATGTCGGGACGCCAGCGGGCGTCGTTTTCATTCACGAAGATGGGTGCGTAGGATGCCAGTTCCACCACGTCGGAGTTGTTCTCCATGCCCATCATATAGACTGCCTCTCCCAGGGCGGCGTTCATGTTGCCCAGATTTCCGTAGCCATTTGTCACGGCATACTCGCCCACATATACCTTCGGGCCTTGACGGTCGTAGGTGTCATATTTGTGGAATGCTGCGGCAAACCAGTCTGGGGAGCGGTAGTAGTGTTCGTCAAGCAAATCTACGGGCAACTTGCTGTTCCATTTCGGATTGTCGTCGCCCCATGCCACCACGTTGCCGATGATTTTCATGTTGGGGTATTTGGCACGGATGGCTTTGTAGAACTGCTCATAGCGCTCGTAGTAGTGGTCGCTCTGCTGACGGGGGTCGGGCTGGTTGTTTTCGTTGCCCACCTCCAGATATTCCAGTCCGAAAGGTTCGGGATGCCCATTCTTGGCGCGCATGGCACCATATTTGGATGTGACGGGACCGTTGGCATATTCGATGGCATTCATGCACTCGTCAATCCAGGGCTGGATGCTGTCGTAGGGTGTCATGCCGCCATGCCACAGACCCACGTTGACCACATAGAGCGGCTTGGCGCCCAAGTCCTCTGCCAACTGCAGGTATTCGTGATAGCCCAGCCCGTCAGAGGTGCGGTAGCCCCAGTTCACGTTCCAGTGTCCCTCACGCTCTTCTATCGGCCCGATGGTGCGTTCCCAGCGGAAAGCGTTGTCGGGACTCTCCTGACCCTCCACAAAGCAGCCTCCGGGGAAGCGCATGAACTTCGGGTGCATCTGCCACAACATGTTGGCCAAATCGGGACGCATGCCGTTCTCACGGTTCTTGAACGTCGGCGGGAAAAGGCTCACCATGTCAAGTTGCACCTGTCCCACGCCGTCGAAAATCAGGGCGAACTGTGCTTTCGGGTCGTTGTCGTTGGCTGTGAACGTGGCCTCATACTTCGTCCAGCCTTTTGCCTTGGCAGCGGGGAATCCGCCCACCACCGTCTCGGCATAGGTCTGTGAGCCGTCCTGTGAGCAGAGGGCGGCCTTCACGCTTCCCTTATATTTCAGCGTCTTGGCCCAGAAGGTCAGCCGGTAACTGCGTCCCTGCACGGCATTGATGCCCCAATAGCCCTCGTTCACCAGGCTGACGGGTGCTGCGGAAGAGGCATTGACCGTCAGTTCGAGGGCGTTGTGCTGCACGTTGTTGAGCAAAGGCGTCTGTTTCGAGGGCTGTATGAGCCTTGCCGCCAGCCGTGAGGGGGATGCTGCAAGTGTCGTCCAACCTTGCATGTCGGCTGGTGCGCCATAGCGTGGGCCGTCCTCGAAGGAGCGGTTGCGTATCAATTCTGCATAGATGCCGCCGTCGGCAGCGTGGTTGATGTCCTCGTAGAAGATGCCGTAGAGCATGGGACTCACCTTCGGTCCGCGCTGCTGGGTGTCGATGTCAATAGTCACTTGTGCATGGACTGCTGCCGCAAAGAGGGCACAACAGGCCATGAGAAGAGTTTTTTTGCAATTCATATATTCTTGGGTTTTGGTTATTTTTTCTTGAAATCCGTCACACTTCATCGCTAACTCTTTGCAAAAGTACAAAAAAATCCGTAAGGAAGAAGCCTTCTCGCCTATATTTTCGTAACTTTGCACCCAAAACAACGACACTATGGCAACAGAAAATACGATACTGGAAAAATTGGAGGGGCTGGTGCCTCGATTTGAGGAGGTGTCGACCCTCATCACCGACCCGAACGTGATTGCCGACCAGAAGCGGTATGTGCAGTTGACGAAGGAATACAAGAACCTGGAGGACATCATGAAGGCCCGACAGGAATACATCAATGCCACCAAGGGACTGGAGGAGGCGAAGGAACTGCTCGCTTTGGAAGATGACCCCGAGATGAAGGAGATGGCGCGCGAGGAAATCGCCACCAACGAGAAGCGCATCCCGGAACTGGAGGAGGAAATCAAACTCCTGCTCATCCCTGCCGACCCAGAGGACAGCAAGAACGTGACGCTGGAAATACGTGGCGGTACGGGTGGCGACGAGGCGGCTCTCTTTGCTGGCGACTTGTTCAGGATGTACTCGAAATACTGCGAAATGAAAGGCTGGCACCTCACCGTGTCTTCCTTCTCCGAGGGTGCCGTGGGCGGCTACAAGGAAATCATCTGTAGTGTGACGGGCGAGAACGTGTATGGCACCATGAAGTATGAGTCGGGGGTGCATCGTGTGCAGCGTGTGCCTGTGACGGAAACGCAGGGTCGTGTGCATACTTCAGCAGCCACCGTGGCCGTATTGCCCGAAGCCGAACCCTTCGACGTGCAGATTAACGAGGGTGAAATCAAGTGGGACACCTTCCGCTCCTCGGGTGCTGGCGGTCAGAACGTGAACAAGGTGGAGTCGGGGGTGCGTGCCCGCTACATGTGGACGAATCCGAACACGGGCGAGAAGGAGGAAATCCTTGTGGAATGTACGGAAACCCGCGACCAGCCGAAGAACAAGGAACGTGCCCTTGCCCGATTGCGCACCTACATCTACGACCGTGAGCATCAAAAGTACATCGACGACATTGCCTCGCGCCGCAAGACCCTCGTCTCCACCGGCGACCGCTCTGCCAAAATCCGCACCTACAACTATCCGCAAGGCCGCATCACCGACCACCGCATCAACTACACCATCTACAACCTCGCCGCCTTCATGGACGGCAACATCCAGGACTGCATCGACCACCTCATCGTGGCGGAGAATGCGGAGAGGTTGAAAGAGGCGGAACTTTAGGGAGTTGATAGTTGATAGTTGACAGTTGACAGTTACCATGCGGACAGAAGGTGACCAGCTGTCAACTCTCAACTCTCAACTCTCAACTAATTTAACTCTCAACTAAATTAACTGTCAACTGTCAACAATCATGAAGTTATCAGCAGCACCACAAGCCATTGTCAAGGCGTTTCGGATGTGCGTGAAACGCTTTCCAGTATCGGCAGCGTACATCACGGCATTGTCGATATTTCTCATTTTCAACATCATTGATGAGGGAGAACTTTTGGATGACAGCCTCATCGGTGCCGTCAGTTACTACCTGTCGGTGGGCTTTGTGCTTTCGCTGACACTTCATTTATGGCAAGAAGAGGGGAAAAAGCAACGCACAATCTTGATTGTCAACATGGTGGCACACCTGGTTCTTCTTGCCGATGCCATCTACATCTATCATGTGCTTGAAGACAGCAACAGTTATCACTATGAGGTGTGGGTGGCTCATGCAGCCATTATCTTCTCGCTGCTGCTCTCGCTGTTTTTCCTGTCGTTCTTCAAGGAGAAGGACAACATCGCCTCATGGAATTTCACCATGAACATCTTGGTCAACCTCTTCATCTGCCATTTCATTGGAGAAGTGATGTGGGGCGGTTTCTCGTTGCTGCTGTCTTCGTTCAACTTCCTGTTCCACATCGACTTCGATTCCAAATGGTATATGGTTATTGGTGTGCTGACAGGATTGCTGCTGTCTTCATGGCTATTTCTCGGAAGGATTCCTAACGGAGAAAACAAACATGACCGCACACCCGTCGATTCGGGATTTCTCAACGCAGTCATGCGCTTCCTCTTTCTGCCGCTGGTGGGGCTTTACACCATCGTGCTCTACATTTATGCCATACAGATTCTCGTCAAATGGGAACTGCCCAATGGTTGGGTGTCGTGGCTTGTGGCGGCATCGATGGTGGGACTCATCATCATCGAGTTCGGACTTTATCCCGTCAGGAAAGCGCAGAACCGAAAGGCTGACAACCTCATTGCACGGTATCTGCCCGTAGCCATCCTGCCCCTGCTATTGCTCATGACCGTGGGCATCATCCGCCGCTTCAACGACTACGGCATCACCATCAACCGCCTCTACCTCATCACCCTCAACCTTTGGTTCTACTTCGTCTGCATCACGCTGTTCATCACCAGAGCACGGCGCATCAACTGGATCACCATCTCGTTCGCCCTCATCTTCCTGCTCACATCGGCATTCCCTGTCAACTATTTCAGCATCACACGCAATTACATGGAGAGCAGCATTGCCCAAACCCTTGTGGAGAAAAAACTGCCCCTCAACGCACAGCAATACGAACAACTGCTCAACACCCTCCCCAAAGAAGAAGCCATCCTGCTCAACGACCGTCTGAAATACCTTGACAACACTTATGGCGACACCTACACCAAGCAATACGTGAAGGACTCTACATACATCTCCTTCTACTATTATGATACTAATCTCCGTGCCGATTCCGTGTCCGTCAGCACAAACGAATACATCAGCAACTCGTGCACGAACTACGCCATCAACATACCTGAAGGCTATAGCCGCATCATCAAGGTTTACACTTCTCCCACATTCTGCGAGAAAAGCCTGAAAGTGGTAAAAGTCGTACCCACTTTCAAAGAAAAAGCCATTGACACCGTTTTCGTCAATCTCGACACGCTCAGAGCCTACCGAAAAAAGATGGATGCTCCCATCCAACTGCCCTGCTCCACCGACAAGTCCCTCTATTATGCCACATCCTTCTCCATCGAAAGCGATGTGACTGACGACAATGAAAAAGGCTACAGGGTGGATGTCACAGGCTTCATGCTTCAGAAGAAATAACAAAATCACACATATTTACTTATGACACGTCAAGAACTTATCAATCAGATTTTCACCAAGAAGACCTTCCTCTGTGTGGGTCTCGACACCGACATCAAGAAGATTCCAGAGCATTTGCTGAAGGAGGAAGACCCCATCTTTGCCTTCAACAAGGCAATTATTGATGCCACCGCACCCTATTGTGTGGCTTACAAACCCAACCTCGCTTTCTATGAGAGCATGGGCGTGAAGGGATGGATTTCGTTTGAGAAGACCATCCAGTACCTCAACGAGAACTACCCACAGCACTTCATCATCGCAGATGCCAAGCGCGGCGACATCGGCAACACCAGCGCGATGTATGCCCGCACCTTCTTCGAAGAAATCAACCTCGATGCCCTCACGGTGGCTCCCTACATGGGCGAGGACAGCGTGACTCCTTTCCTCCAGTACGAAGGCAAGTGGGTCATCCTCCTGGCACTCACCTCGAACAAAGGTAGCCACGACTTCCAACTCTTACCAGTTGACAGTGGAGAGTTGACAGTTGACAGGTGCCATGCGGACAGTTCACAAAGCGGCAGCCAACTCTCAACTGTCAACTGTCAACTGTCAACTCCCAAAGAACGCCTGTTCGAGAAAGTACTGAAGAAGAGCCAGGAATGGGGCAACAAGGACAACATGATGTATGTGGTAGGTGCCACACAGGGCAAGATGTTCGCAGACATCCGTGAGATTGTTCCCGACCACTTCCTGCTCGTGCCCGGCATCGGCGCACAAGGTGGCAGCCTCGAAGAAGTGTGCAAGTACGGCATGACCAAGGATTGCGGCCTGCTCGTCAACTCCTCACGTGCCATCATCTATGCCGACAAGACCGAACGGTTTGCCGAAGTGGCAGGCGAGGAAGCACGGAAAGTGGCAGAACAGATGAAGGCACTACTTCATTAATTTTCTCAACAACGGATTGTACGGATTAAACGGATTTAACATGCCATCCGATATTCCCCAAACATCTCACATGAAATCCGTATAATCCGTGTAATCCGTTGTAAAAAATCCTCGTTGTTAAAAAAATCCCCGTTCCATGCAATCCGCTAAAATCATCAACGACCCCGTGTTCGGGTTCATCCGCGTACCTCGCGGTTTGTTGCTCGACATCGTGCGCCATCCCGCCTTCTACCGTCTCAGCCGCATCAAGCAGTTGGGCGGTGCCAACATCGTCTATCCCGGGGCACAGCACACCCGTCTGCAACACTCGCTCGGAGCCTTCCACCTGATGGGCAAGGCCATCCTCTCTCTGCAGCAGAAGGGACACTTTATCTTCGACAGTGAGGCAGAAGCGGTGCAGGCTGCCATCCTCCTGCACGACATCGGGCATGGGCCCTTCAGCCACGTGCTCGAACACACCCTCATTCAAGGGGTGAGCCATGAAGACATCTCCCTTATGGTGATGGAGCAGATGAATGAGGAAATGCGCGGACAGTTAGGACTCGCCATCAAGATTTTCAAGGACGAATACCCCAAGCGTTTCCTCCACCAACTCATCTCCTCACAACTCGACATGGACAGGCTCGACTACCTGAAGCGCGATGCCTTCTTCACAGGTGTGAACGAAGCCAACATCGGCTCCTCACGCATCATCGACATGCTCGACATGGTGGACGACCAACTCGTGGTGGACAAGAAGGGCATCTACTCCATTGAGAACTACCTCGTCAGCCGCCGCCTCATGTATTGGCAGGTGTATCTGCACAAGACCTCTGTAGCGGCAGAGCACGTGATGATCAACGCACTGAAACGAGCCAAGCAACTGGCGAAACAAGAACTCTCAACTGTCAACCCTCAACTGTCAACTCTATTCGCCTCCCCTGCCCTACGGTTCTTTCTCTACAACGACATCGACCGTCAGACCTTCTTCAGCCAGCCCGAATGCCTGCAGAACTACCTCACCCTCGACGACAACGACATCTGGTCGGCCATGAAAGTGTGGTGCAACCATCCTGACCCCATCCTCTCCCTGCTCAGCCGCGACTTCATCAACCGCAACATCTTCAAGGTGGAGATGAGCGACGAACCTGTCAGCGAAGAACGCAAACAGCAGAAACTGCAAGAGTTGGCGGGACACTATCATGTGTCAACAGACGATGCCAACTACCTCATTTCCAACATAGAAGTAGGCAAAGACATGTATAGCCTTGATGACGACCAGATAGAAATCCGCTTTAACGATGGCACCACACGCGACCTGACAGAAGCAAGCGACATGCTGAGCACATCGCTTGCCACCAAGAAAATCCGCAAGCACTATTTCTGCTACCAGCGGTAGAGCCGCTGTCCCTTCTCAGCCTCCCCCGGAACAGCATGGACGACTTTCCATTGAGCCGTAAGCGTGTCATAATGGAGGATACCGATGTGAGAATAGATGGAACTGCTCGCCTCTGTCACCACACGGCTTTCGGCTCCAGAGCCACACCGCAGGACAAGGTCACCTTCTCGAAATGCCTCCTGTCCGGTCAGCACCACCACTTCATGGTGTTCAGCGCACCCGCATAAGACGAGTGCTATCAGAAGAATGAATTTTAGTGACTTTACCATAATCGCGTCAAAGGTACGGATTCTCAGTGAAAAACTAAAAACAAAAAAGTAAAAGTATAGGTTCGCCCTTCGTTTTTGTCATCAAAAATGCATTTTTACTTTTAGTATTTAGTTTTTCAGTCACTTTGCCATCACCAAAATTACTGGCACTCGGAAAAGTCGAAATAAATTTTGCATTTCTCTCGTTTTTTCGTAACTTTGCCTTTTGAATATGGGAAAGATAGAACTAAAGCGTGCCGAACTGAAGGATTTCATCAGTGTGAGAGGGGCACGGGTGAACAACCTGAAGAACATAGACGTGAAGATACCACATAACCAGTTTGTGGTCATCACGGGAGTGAGTGGCAGTGGCAAGTCGTCACTGGCATTTGATACGCTCTATGCTGAAGGGCAGCGGCGGTATGTCGAGAGCCTTTCGACGTATGCGAGACAATTCTTGGGACGCTTGAAGAAGCCAGAATGTGACTTCATCGAAGGCATCTCACCTGCCATTGCCATCGAGCAGAAGGTAAGCAGCAGGAATCCGCGCTCCACTGTAGGCACCAGCACGGAAATTTACGACTATCTGCGTATGCTCTATGCGAGGATAGGACGAACCTTTTCACCTGTGAGCGGCCAAGAGGTGAAGAAGAACACAACGGATGACATCATTGAGTGCATGCTGGCGCATGAGGAGGGGATGAGGATGATGGTGATGACACCATTGGTGGTGAGAAACGGAAGGACTTTGGCTGAGCAGTTGGATGTGGATTACAAGAGCGGTTTCCAGCGTGTGGAGGTGGATGGAGAGGTGATGAGGATTACGGATGTGATGGTTGCTGCGACAGAATCGCAGCACACAGAACAGAAAATGATGCTGGTGATTGACCGCCTCAAAGTGGCGAATGAGAAGGCCACCATCAACCGTCTGGTCGATTCTGCCAACACCGCACTCTATGAAGGTGACGGACAGTGTGTGCTGAAGTTTGAGAACGGGGATGTAAAGGCGTTCTCGCTGAAGTTTGAGGCCGACGGCATCGAGTTTGAAGAACCGACCGACCAACTGTTTTCGTTCAACTCTCCTGTGGGTGCCTGCCCTGAGTGTGAGGGTTACGGCAGAATTATCGGCATAGACGAAAGTCTGGTCATTCCCGACCCCGAACTGTCGGTGTATGATGGCTGTGTGGCTTGCTGGAAGGGAGAGAAAATGTCGGAATGGAAGAAGGAGTTCGTGAGGAGGGCTGAAAAGTACGAAAACTTTCCTGTCTTCACCCCTTACAGCCAACTGACTGAGCGGCAGAAAGAGGTGCTGTGGCATGGGGTGTATGAGGAGAACGAATGGGGCAACCGTTCCATCTGCATCGACGAATTTTTCCGCATGTTGCGGGAGAATCAGTATAAAATCCAATACCGTGTGATGCTGGCTCGTTATAGAGGGAAAACCGTCTGCCCCACTTGCCACGGACGGCGACTGAAGAAGGAGGCGGAGTATGTGAAGGTGGGCGGTAAGAGCATCACCGACCTGTGCGAATTGTCAATTGATGAATTGCACGAGTTCTTCCGCACCTTGAAGGTGACATCGCAAGAAGTCAAGATTGCAAAGCGGTTATTGGTGGAAATCAAGAGCCGACTCCAGTTTTTGGTGGATGTAGGTCTCAGTTACCTGACTTTATCCCGATTGAGCAATTCACTCTCTGGAGGCGAAAGTCAACGCATCAATCTCGCCACCAGCCTTGGTTCCTCGCTGGTGGGCAGTATGTATATACTGGACGAACCCAGCATCGGTCTGCATTCGCGCGACACCCAACGGCTCATCCATGTGCTCAGGCAATTGCAGCAGTTAGGCAATACGGTCATCGTGGTGGAGCATGACGAGGAAATCATGCGGGCTGCCGACTACATTATCGACATCGGACCTGACGCGGGACGACTGGGTGGACAAATCATGTATGCAGGTCCTCCCAACCCTGACCCGAAACAGATGAAAGATGTGCAATCGCACACGCTTGACTACCTAACGGGATGCGAGACCATCGCCATCCCCGAAAGTCGTCGGCCATGGAACAACTACATCATGGTGAAGAATGCCCGTGCCAACAACCTGAAAGGCATCGACGTAAAGTTTCCATTGAACGTGATGACGTGCGTGACAGGTGTGTCGGGCAGCGGAAAATCATCGTTGGTAAGGGACATCCTCTACCTCGCCATGAAGCGGCACCTAAACGAAAGTGCTGACAAACCAGGGCTTTTCTCGAAACTGGAAGGTGATATGAGCCTCATCAAGCATGTCGATTTTGTCAACCAGAACCCTATTGGCACCTCTTCACGCTCCAACCCTGTGACCTACATCGGCGCATGGGATGAGATACGTAAACTCCTTGCCAATCAACAGTTGGCGAAGCAGATGGGTTACACACCTGCCTACTTCTCTTTCAACGCAGAAGGAGGTCGGTGCGAAGAGTGCAAAGGCGAGGGAACGGTGACGGTGGAGATGCAGTTCATGAACGACCTGACGCTGGAATGTGAAGCCTGTCACGGCAAGCGTTTCAAGAGCGACATTCTGGAGGTGAAGTATCAGGGAGTAAACGCCTGCGACATGATGGAGATGACCATCAACCAGGCGATTGAGTTCTTCATCAAGCATAAGCAGGAAAAGATTGTGGAAAAGATGAAACCCCTGCAAGACGTGGGATTAGGCTACATCAAACTGGGGCAGCCCTCTTCCACCCTGTCTGGCGGTGAAAACCAACGCATTAAACTGGCTTCGTATCTGGCTCAAGAACGGAGCACTCCCACGATGTTCATCTTTGACGAACCGACCACGGGACTCCATTTCCACGACATCCAGAAACTCCTCGATGCCTTCAATGCCCTAATTGCCCGTGGTCACACCCTCATCATCATCGAACACAACATGGACATCATCAAGTGTGCCGACCACATCATCGACCTCGGCCCCGAAGGCGGACAGGCAGGCGGTAATGTGGTGGTGACAGGCACACCTGAAGAGGTGGCAAAGTGTGCTTGCAGTTATACTGGACAATTTCTGCAAGACAAAATGCAATGACTTTATCAAAGGAAATGTTATAAATTATAAATGATGTGGAAGAATTTTTCCAAGATTTTCTTTCACATCATTTTTTTTACTTACCTTTGTACCCGAACTACACCCTGAAAGGGCTAACCTATGAAGCAATACTTGATAATTTTACTAACTTTTTGTTGTGTGCATCTGTTGCATGCACAATCCTTTGACCAATATTTTGAAGATGCCACATTGCGCCTTGATTACATCTTTGCAGGCAATGCGAAAGAACAGCACATCTATCTACAAGAGTTGAAAAGACAGGAAAAGTGGGCTGGTCGCAAAAGCCGTTTGGCAGAGAAGTTCCTGAACGGAAACGGTCAAGTGACGGTCAGAGACCATGCTACGCAACAAGTGATATATGTAAGCACCTTCTCCACCCTGTTCCAAGAGTGGCTGCAATACGATGAAGCCAAGCGAGTTGACAAGGCTTTTGAGACCTCCTACAACGTACCTTTCCCGAAGAAATCCATTGACGTGACCGTTACCTTGACAAACAACCATCAAGCCGTGACAGCCGAGATGACCCACACGGTGGATCCCAAGGACATCCTCATTCGCAAGATTGGCAATAATGGCATCCCTTTTTACTATGTGTGGAAACCCTCCAATGCACAGAAAGACACCCCGTCCCGTCCCTCTGCCGCCAATGAACCACGCAGTGGAAAAGGACGCAACAATACCGCTTCTGAATATGACCCCTTCAGTGGAGTTGACATCACAGGATGCATTGACCTTGCCATTGTGGCAGAAGGATACACAGAAGCCCAAATGGGCAAGTTCTACCACGACAGCCAACGTGCTGTGGATGCCTTGTTTGAGCGTGAGCCTTTCAAATCTTTGAAAAACCGATTCAACGTGGTGGCTGTAGCCGCTCCTTCACGTGAAGCAGGTCCGACCGTGCCTCACCTTGGCATCTGGCACACCACCCCTGCAGGCAGTCACTACGACACATTCTACACTGACCGCTACCTCATGTCACAAGACATGCACCGCATCTACGATTTGCTTTCAGGCGTTCCCTTTGAGCACATCATGGTGCTGGTCAACTCTGACACATACGGAGGAGGAGGCATCTACAACCAGGTGACCTTCTCCACCAGCGACCACCCCACCTTCAAGGAGGTGTTTGTGCACGAGTTTGGACACAGCTATGCCGGTCTGGCCGACGAGTATGCCTACGACGACATGGACTCAGAGTGGTATCCGGCCGACACCGAGCCGTGGGAACCTAACATCACCACGCTGAAGGACTTTGGCTCAAAGTGGGAGGACATGATACCCAAGAAGCAACCCATCCCCACCCCACTCGACCCCAAAGTGCCAGACTTCAAGAAGATAGAAAAGAACGACGCCAAGGCCATGGCCGCCCTCAACAAAGCCACCCAAGTGGTGGGTGTATTTGAAGGAGCCGGCTATCAGAGCAAAGGCTGCTATCGCCCTGCTCAAGAGTGCCGCATGAAGATTAATGAAGTGAAAGATTTCTGTCCTGTTTGTACACGAGCCATTCAGCGAATCACAGACTTCTATACGGCGAGGTGAGTTGACAGTTGGAATCATGAATTATGAACAATGAATTAAAACAATAAAAAACAATGACAATCAGACAACTAACTATTTCCTTACTATTGAGTCTCGGACTCATGGCCAACGCCACCAACACCAAGACGACGGTGGAGCAAGTGACTGACGGAGTGGAACTGACCACCGACGTAGATTACATCGTGACCGGCACCACCCCGTTCACCAGAACTGGAAGCGTGGACATTCAGGATACTGACCACGCTGTGCTCATCATCGCCAACATCAAGCCCAGCAAGGTATTGGGCAGTTGGATGAAAAACATTTACATCAATGGTGAAAATGCTGTTGACGGCACTAACTGCCAAGTGAAGATGTACGGTCGCGGCACTATCGTGTTCCCTTACGGAAAAGACATCCAGCCATTGACATGCTACACTGGGAAGAATTTCACTGGAGAGTCATGCAGCAACTACAGCGAAGGACACTCTGGAGGCTACATGAAAACACTCTCTGACGACCTACTCAACAACCAAATACGTTCGTTCAAACTCAAGCGTGGCTATATGGTCACCTTTGCCATCGGTACAAGTGGTTGGGGATATAGCCGTTGCTTCATTGCAGACCAGGAAGACCTTGAAATAAACACATTGCCAAGCATTCTGGACCAGAAAATCTCCTCCTACAGAATCTTCAAGTGGTTCAATGCTCACAAAGCAGGTATTGGAGACAGCAACGACAAAGGCGCTATAGAGGGAATGAACCTTTCGTGGTGCTATCGCATGTGGCCAGATCCTCAGGGACTTGACTATCGGCCTGACTGCGAATACATTCCACACCACTACAAGGAAAGTTGGCCTGGATATGCATGGTTGGGCACCATGGATTTCGCATGTCACATCAAGGGAAACAACGAACCTGGAAATTCAGCCGATGAAGAGCCTTGTGATGTGAATGCCGTATTGGCGAACTGGCAAGAAGCCATGCGCACTGGCATGCGACTGTTATCAGAATCTTCCCACGATGGATCAATGGGACACCTCAAGGCATTTATTGACTCTATTGATGCGCGTGGTTGGCGATGTGACGTCCTTGACTTGCATTGTTATTGGGACACAGGCTTCGGTGAAGACAACCTGAAGAACTACAGCAACAATTACGGCAATGGCCGACCGATTTGGATTTCAGAATGGATCTGGGGTGCTTCATGGAATCGCAATGGAGCATTTGCCAATGGTGTGACGGACGAACGTATCTTGGAGCGCACGAAGGAAATCCTCAACGCCCTCAATGCTAACGACCGCGTGGAGCGTTATGCCTATTGGAATAGCGAAAGTAAAGCACGCATCTATAATAACGGGGCACTGACAGAACTCGGCAAGTACTATGCGACGATGGATGTCGGCCAAGGCTACAATGCCTCTGCACAATATATTCCCACCAACACACGTCTGGAGGCATTGGGCAAACTCGCTTCTGCATACGATAAGAAAAAGGGAACAGTTACGCTCTCATGGTCTGATCCAAACTGGGATGTAATGAGCAGCATTTCCGTGCAATGCAAGAAGCCTGGTGCAAGTCGATTCTCCACGATTGGCAACATCACGCCTCAAGACCAAAGTTCAAAAAACAGTGCATCGTATTCTTTCATGGCTGCCATTGAGGAACCTGGTGCTTATATTTACCGTGTCCGAGCCACTTCGCATGATAACGTCACACTTGAAACGAACGAGGTGACGATTGATGTGGCTCCGGCACAAGGCACAGAAAAATATCAATACGGCACAGTCACCCTGTCATCCACTGAAGGAAACGACATTAACTTCACCACGTCCCTTGATGTGGAGAATGCCACAGACATCTGCATGTTCATGGGGTCAATGACAAATAAGAACACCTCCTTCCGTGCCGGAAACTATATTGCAAACAAATACTCTAAAGACTATTTCTCCTACCAGATTCTCCCCTGGAGGGACAATACCGGCAGGATTGACTCCAATGAAGAAATGCCTTTTTTGGTGCATCCTGCGGGAAACTTCAAATATGGCGACCTTGATTGTGAAGTCGGGGCTTTCACTTCCCAAACAGCAAAGAGCAACAATTGGACAGAGGTCACAGAGGTGACATTCCAGCAACCATTCCCAGAGGGAGTGACCCCTATCGTTTTGACAGAAATTCGTAAGCCAACGGTTTCGAGCATGGTTTATTGTACAAGAGTGTTCGACATCACCAACACTGGATTCAAATGTATCATTTATCCAGAAGAAGCTACAGGTGCAAAAATCTCACGCGCCCAAACCGTTTGTTATTTCGCCATCACTCCCGGCATCGGATTCATGGACGAAGAGAACCAACTCATCATTGCTGCAGGCAAGGGGGAAGACGAAGACATCTATGGCATAGTTGCGCAGTCCAATACTATGTACGCACCCTTGTTTGACGAAGTCAGCAACTCCACAAAGATGGAGCAATTAAACCTCTACCGGCCCACACTTCTGACAGCCCTGCAAACAAACAATTATCCTGCAGTGTGCATGTTGCGGCGCACCAATGTGACGAAAAAGGAGGACGACATTACATGGACTACAGGATTCAAGATCAAACGCATCGTTGACCGCGATTTGACTATTGGCAACAATACCATATCGAAGGACACCTCAGAAGAGGCGTACCGCGACCAAGTCGGATGGGTGGCACTTGCCCCATACAAGGAAGGCGGTTCTGTGCCTACAGCCATTGAAGCAATATCCGCGGCCCCAATGACAGGTTCATTCACCCCACGCGTTGTTAACGGGCACATCTATGTGGATGGGGCGAAACATTTTGAGGTTTACACTACGACAGGAACCCCTTTGGCACCAGACGCAACGCTTTCTCCTGGCATCTACGTGATCAAGGCAAACGGAAAGTCTATCAAAATACTCATAAAAAAATAATAAAGAATTATGGCAACACCACACATATCAGCACAAGAAGGTGCATTCGCCAAGACAGTTCTCATGCCTGGTGACCCATTGCGAGCAAAGTTCATCGCAGAAACATTTCTGAAGGATTCCCAGTTGGTCACATCGGTACGTAATATGCTTGGCTACACAGGAATATACAAAGGAGTTCCCGTATCTGTCATGGCAAGCGGCATGGGCATGCCCAGCATTGGCATCTACTCTTACGAGTTGTTCAAGTTCTATGGTGTGGAGAACATCATTCGAGTTGGTTCCGCCGGTAGTTACCGCAACTGGTTGAATGTAATGGATGTGACATTGGCAGAACGTGCTGTGAGTGATTCTTCCTTTGCGAAAGTGCAAGGTGGCATGACTGAAAAAAGCATCAAGCCCAGTGTGGAACTGAATGAAGTCATCCAAAAGAAAGCAAAAGAATTGGGTATTAATTTAAGGATGAGTATCGTACATTCCAGTGACGTCTTCTATTCAGACCCTTCACAAGGTACGTGGCAGGACATTGCTGAGCGGACAGGGAGTGACTGCGTCGAGATGGAAAGTTTTGCGCTCTTCCACAATGCCAACATATTAGGAAAACGGGCAGCATGCTTGTTAACCATCAGCGATTCATTTGTCAGCCATGTGGAACTGACTGCTAAAGAGCGGCAAAACTCCTTTACTGATATGATGACATTGGCATTGGAGAGTGCAATAGAATTATAAATTCACGGCAAGAAGACTATCACTATATGAAACAGTTTTTATCAACAATCGCTTTTATCGCAGGTATTGTGCCAACCATAAAGGGCCAAACCGATGTCACTGAACAATACATCAAGAACCCTGATTTTGAAATTAACTATCTCACATACTGGAATGTTTCAGGGATACAGATGCAAAATAATGCTTCGTTTGCAAAACATGGCGGTGTGTATGTAGAAAAGTGGACAAACAAAGGGAACGGCGTCGGCTCTGCCTCCATCACCCAAGAATTGAAAAATCTGCCACAAGGCCAATATACACTGAAGGTATTAGCGCAAAACATTCAGCAAGACAGTCCTACTGCTGCACAAAGTGGAGCTGTTGTTTTTGCAGGAGATAACACCACAGCCATCACAACGCCTGGTGAATATTCGGTTGACTTCACTCATCTGCATGGAAATATCACGATTGGTTTCAGACTCACCAATGCTACCGGCAATTATTGCTGTTGCGACAATTTCCGCCTTTATCGCAACGGGAATGCCAGCGAGAGTGCTGCACTTGAAGATGCACGACTATATGAAGAAGAGCGTGCCGCACTTGCCGAACTGTATGCCAATGCCAGCGGAGCCACTCCATCAGTGAAAGGGAATGACTACATAGCCATCGGTGGAGTGTTCGCATTGGGACGATTTACGGTTACGACCAATGGAGCCACCATCAAGGAACGGGGATACTGCTTCTCAAAAAGCAACCCCGAACCCACGGTAATGGATAGTGTGTCAACTTACGCCTATAGCCACGAAGGTTCGATTTACGTGATTGAGCCTCTCACTCCTGAAACATTCTACTGGATTCGTCCCTACGTCATCACCAAAGACAATGTTGTCGCTTACGGCGAGTCCAAATATATTGCGACACTACCCAAAGCATCCTGCACTTGGACTTACGGATATGAGGGTGACGATGCTCAAAATGCACGTATTGTCCAAGCCATCAATAATGGCATTGTGAACTACAACGAATGCACTGCCATCAAAAAGTTCAATCTGTCAGGTCATTATGTATGGGGAGCAGGAGCTGGAAGTGGAACAGCAGAATGCAAATACGGTGGAGAGATGAACATTAGTCAAGCCGAAGCCTATCAACGTACAGGGACTGTTCAGCATGAATTTGCACATGGTGTAGGTGTTGGCACACGAAAAATAGCTTGGGGGTTTGATGCCATAGGCAGTTGGGACAATACGGATGTACATGATTGGGTGTGGAAAGGTCGCCGTGCAAACGACTTTGTACAATTCATGGAAAACTCCAAAGAAGTACAAGTCGTAGGTGACGGCACACATGGTTGGGCACAAAACACCAATGGACGCACCAACAAACTCATCGACTATGGCATCAATGGTGCTAACGAGGATAACAACACACAATTGCTCTATCGCGCCAATGCCATGTTTGTGGAGGCGATGCACGAGGATGGACTGAATGCTACATGGAATAATAAAACCGGAACACCTTGCTACAGTTACATTTATCACCCCTTGAAAAAATATTACCTGATGAACAAGGATTCAGAAGGAGGTTTGGGGGAAGGTCTGCTCTACCAGCGTGCCAGCACTGATATTGCATGGAGACCTTTATTGACAGGTGAAGTCATCAGCAATTCTGCCGCATGGTACATGGAATATGATCCGCAAAACAGTTTATATTCGTTCAAGAACGCTTCTACAGGCAAATACCTCACCCACCCCACCACGGGCAATCTATGCGTAAGAGTTGTTACGACAAATCCAAGCAGCACTGAGAAATTTCAATTGATGCCAGACCGCACGGATGTAACCATCGAAATAGATGGAAAAAAGAACAAGACACATGGATACTGGTTCACTTGGGAGAGCTCCGGTTCCCAGTCAATGAGTGCCGCCTCTTTTTCCAAACGTAGAGGATATGGAAGCATCTCGCAAGAACCGTTCAATTACAGCGACGATGCGACAACCCAACAATGGATTATCCTCAGCGAGGACGAACTGGCTGCCTATCAGCAGAAAGCAATCGAGACAGGAATCAGCACGATCACGGTCAATGACAACGCATTTGACGGGGAGGGCACCATTGCTGGCATCTATACAACAGAAGGCATCTCGTTGGACACTCTTCAGAAAGGCATTAACATTGTTAAATACAGTAACGGTCAAGTGAAGAAAATCATTTTCAAATAACATGAAAATTACACTTCTATCATGGATGGCATGCGCACTCATGTGCATGCCATCTTTCGCAAAAAAGACGATTGACAAATGGCCTGATGGCATGGAAATCAATGATTGGTTCAGGCAAAACCGTCCCGTTGACATCCAAACATTAGGGAAAGCATATCGCGTGACAGATTATGGCGTGGTGAATGACGGAAAACTTCACACATCTGAAATGCAAGCCCTTATTGACCGTGTGTCAAGAGAAGGGGGTGGTGTTATTATCATTCCAGAAGGCACCTATATGACCGGAGCACTGTTTTTCAGGCAAGGAGTACATCTGCACCTTTATGACGGAGCGACCTTAATGGGCAGCAATGACCCAAGCGACTACCCTATCGTACAAACACGTATCGAAGGCGAAACCTGCCTATATTATTCAGCATTAATCAATGTTGACGGGTTAGATGGCTTCACCATTTCGGGAAAGGGAACCATTGACGGAAACGGACTCACTTTCTGGAAACATTTTTGGGAACGAAGGAGTTGGAACCCGCAATGCACAAACAAGGACGAGCAACGCCCCAGATTAGTGTATGTCAGCAACTGCAAAAATGTACAGATAGACGGGGTGAAATTGCAAAATTCCGCTTTTTGGACAACACACATCTATAATTGTGAGAACGTCAAGTTACTGCGTTTACACATCTATTCTCCTGCAAAGCCAGTAAAAGCGCCCAGCACCGATGCCATAGACCTTGATGTGGTGAAAAACGTATTGGTCAAAGATTGCTACATGAGTGTCAACGACGATGCCATTGCCATCAAGGGAGGCAAAGGCCCTTATGCAGACTACTGGCGGACATCCTACAGCGGTATTGACATCAATCAGTTTCCGGAGATGATAGGAAATGGTGGCAATGAAAACATCCTTATTGAAGATTGCGAATATGGTTTTTGTCATGGGTGCCTGACATTAGGAAGCGAATCTGTCTATAACCACAATATCATATTACGTCGTATCAAAGTGACGGAAGCGAACAATTTGCTATGGCTAAAGATGCGCCCCGACACACCACAGTTGTATGAACATATAAGGGTGGAGGACATAGAAGGAACGGGAAAGAATTTTCTGTTGGTTGCCCCATGGACACAATTCTATGATTTGAAGGGACGAGAAACCATTCCGATGTCATACAGCAACTACATTACCATGCGAAATATCACATTCGATTGCGATGTTTTTTTCAATGTGAAACAGAAACAAGACCAATACCGCCTTAGCAACTTCACATTCGAAAATCTAATCATTAAAGCCCAAAACACCGATTTCCATCAAAAATATGTGGAAAATTTCAACGTGAAGAACGTGAAAGCCGAAAAAAAGCCGTAAATTTGCATCCCGAATAAGCCTGCATATTGGGCGAAACACTTAACAAACTCAACCAGAAAGAACAATTGTACAACGATTGATATGGATTGGCTAATCGAACTCTTCACGACTGGTGGTGGTGTAGCGCATACGGTCATATTGTATGCCTTGGTCATCTCTATGGGCGTATTCCTTGGCAATAAGATAAAAGTAAAAGGAGTAACATTGGGCGTAACATGGATACTCTTTGTGGGTATTCTGGCTGGTGACTTGCTGATGCGTGGCGGAATTGAGGAAAACACCTCTGTCATCAATTTTATTCAAGACTTTGGGCTCATCCTGTTCGTTTTCAGCATCGGACTTCAGGTCGGTCCGTCCTTCTTTACATCGCTGAAGCAAGGAGGATTGAAAGCAAATGGCGTTGCTGCCGGAATTGTGTTGTTGAACATTGCCGTGATGTTAGCCATCTATTATGGTTTCCGCAATGTTATCCCAGCAGTCGATAATCTGCCCATGATGGTCGGCACCTTGTGTGGTGCAGTCACCAACACTCCGGGTCTTGGTGCTGCCAATGCTGCCCTCGAGCAAATCAACCAGATTCACCCATTCCAAGGAGGTGTGCCCGTAATTGCGAATGGTTATGCCTGTGCCTATCCCCTTGCCGTAGTGGGCATCATTAGCAGCATTATCCTCATCCGCATCATCTTCAAAGTCAATTTTCAGAAAGAAGAGGAGCATTTCAACAAAAGGAATAATCGGGAGGCTGTCAAGCCTCATCTGATGACTGTCAAGGTGTTCAATCCCGCCATTGCCGACAAGACTATTCTGCAAGTGAGGGGATTCATTGGACGCGACTTTGTTTGTTCACGAATGCTCCACAACGGCCATGTTGTCGTTCCAAACAAAGAGACGCTGTTGAATGTCGATGACAAACTCTACATTGTATGTGCTGAAGAAGATGCCGCAGCCATTGTGGCCTTCATTGGTCCAGAAGTGGCGGTCGAATGGGATGAGCAAGATGTACCAATGGCATCCAGAAAGCACACCGTCACAAAAGATAACATCAATGGAAAAACGTTGGGAAGTCTGCATGCAAGTTCCATGTATGGCGTGAACGTCACCCGTCTCTACCGTTCAGGCATCGAGCTCTTTGCCAGCCCCAGTCTGATTCTGCAAGTAGGTGACATTCTCACCGTTGTAGGTCCCGAAGATGCTGTTGACCGCTTTGCCAACCGAATCGGTGACAAGAAGCAGCAATTGGACAAGCCCAATCTGCTCACCCTATTCCTCGGAATTCTTGTCGGCATCATTTTTGGTATGCTACCCATCAACATCCCAGGCATGTCAATGCCCGTCAAGTTGGGTTTGGCAGGAGGCCCGCTCATTATCGCCATCATGTTAGGTCGTTTCGGCTATAAACTCAAGCTGGTTGCATACACGACCAACTCGGCCTCGTTGATGATTCGAGACATTGGGCTGGTGCTCTTCCTTGCCAGTGTCGGTATCAAGGCTGGTGGCAACTTTGTCGATACCGTCATCAACGGAGGTGTCCATTATGTGTGGATTGGTTTCCTCATCACCGTCATACCGCTACTTGCCATGGGTATCTTTGCCCGCATTAAGTGGCAGATGAACTATTTCCTACTCATGGGTATCATGAGTGGAGCCACCACTGACCCACCAGCATTGGCGTTTAGTACATCCAACGCAAACAACGGAATACCAACCGTTGGATATTCAACAGTCTATCCTCTGTCCATGTTCCTGCGCATCATTACAGCGCAAGTGATTATTTTACTCCTATGCAGTTAAACATCAACGACATACTTCACACCTTCTTGCAGTCAGCAGATTTTCCTCTGTTGGCTGCATTTGTGCTTGGTGTGCTCGTTGCACTCAACCCTTGTCAACTTGCCATCAGCATCTCCGCCTTGGCGTATGAATACCGCAACGGAAAGAAGTTGGCTGACGGCATCAGTTATGCATTAGGCAGAACCATCACCTACACGTTATTGGGATGGATAACCATGTGCTTGATAGGTGGCGGCAGCAATGTGGCAGGTTTGCAGAACGTGCTCTCGCAGTCAGAGGTGGCAGTTCCTTACGTATTGATTGCCTTCGGGCTCTATCTACTATACAGAGCCTTTCGCCGCCATCATCATGGAGACAATTGCCACAACAGCGGAAAAATCATTAAGCGGAATGGTCCCTTCGGTTCATTGGTCTTGGGCATGACACTTGCTCTTGCCTTCTGTCCCGAAAGTGCCATTTTCTATTTTGGCATGATGATTCCCCTAAGCATTTCCAGTCAAGTCGGAGCCATGATTCCGCTCACATTCGGGCTGTCAGCCAGCATCCCAGTCGTTGTCATTGCCTGGCTTATGCACAAAGCCGTCGATAAAGCGGCAAAACTAAGTCACGGATTTGAGCACTTCCAACAATGGCTTAATGGCATAACAGGTGTACTTTTCATTTTGATTGCCATCATACTTTTCATGGGAGATTGAACATTATTTGAGCGATTTAAAAACTTTAATAAAACAAGATGCCGATAAATGATTTTTTTGTGCTACCTTCGCACTAAAATCATTCCGCTATAGATTTAAGCACCACAATATGATTGAAGAAGATAGACAAAATGAACACGAAGAATCCACGGGGAAAAGTGCATCGCAATTGACGCGTGAACTCCTCCGACTGATTATCGTGCTGATATGGAGATTCCTTGTCTGGCTCTTTAAGCGATTCTTAAAGGGTGTCTTGTGGTGCATGCAGGCTACAGAGAAAGGGTGTAAACGTCTGAACGAATGGTGGCACGACAACAACACTCAAGAGAAGGTTGCCAAGACCAAGGCATGGCTCAAAATGGCAGCCCAAACTTTGGGGAGATGGTGCGTCATTGCAGGGAAAGCCACCATTCATGGCATATCCATCGGAGCACAAGCCACATGGCGCGGCATTAAAGTGGCGACGAAAGCCACAGCCAAGGGTATCGTCATTGCTGTCAAAGCGACAATTCAAGGCATTATTCACCTACGTCCTACCATCAAAAAACTCGGCAGACTCATCGTGCAAGGAGGCAAAGCCATTGTTGCGTGGACGAAACGATGCAAACGTGGCATGAAACTCTCGCGCATCAAGAGGAGACGTCGCCATGAAGCCTTCCGACGAAATGGAGGTGTCAAAGGATGGATGGTCGGCACCACGCGCAATGTACGAAGGAACATAGAGATGTTCATGGAGGAAGACCAAGAAGAAGCGGCTCCCGATGCAGTGACAGAGGACGACATCATGGAAGAAGCACTGGAAGAGGGTGCCAACGATGGCAAGAGAAGCATGAAAATCGGGAAATCTTTCATCTCACGCGCCAAAAACTTCATGGATGTAGAATAGTTCCCTATAAAACTTGCAACCAGACACAACACTTCGGTCTTACACAAACCCAATAACCCCCACACAAGATTCACCCCATAAAACAAGCACCATCGTGAAAAAGATTCTTATTACACTGATTCTTCTTCTGTCCATAGCACTACAAAGCCAAGCAGTGCTCAAAGAAAAGGACCTCGGACACACGCTGCACGTTTTACGTCTTGAACTCTACAACAAATGGACAAGACAGAAAGAACGGATGAAGCAAATGGAGGAACGGCGCAACATGCAACACGCAAGGCTTGTCGACATTACAAAACGATGTGAAACGACAAGCCTCATCCTCTATTCACAAGGACAAGATTTTACTTTTGACATGGCGTATGCATGCCAAGAGGCAACGACTTTATACTATGAGTTCCGAAAAAGCACGATTCCTTTTGACCAAATCAAACAGAACATCGAATATGAAATCACCAATTACGACAGTCTGATCTACTCGCTGAAACAGATTCCGCCAGCCATTATTGACACCGACGAGGGAACGGATTCCGTCCCCGGTAACCAAGTTGAGAGAACAATCAAGACTGACGAGAAAAGCCCCATCTCTTTGGATGCTCAAGGTATCAAGGACCGTGCCATGTGTATCGAATACGCTGAGACATTACGGGAGAACATGAAAGTCATCTTGAAGAGGTTGGAAAAAGACAATAAGTACTACACGGAATTGTATCTCCGTGTGGAAAAGTTGAACAACTTTGCCCAAAAGAAGTACACAGATTTACAGCAAAGCATTTTCATCAATCCGGGCACCAATTACCTCCAGATATTATCTGCCATTCCCCGTCAATGGCAACGGATGATAGATGACTTCAACACCAAGTACAAACCGTTGGAAGAGCGTGGACACAATGGCAAATTTAAGGAATACAAGTCTGAATGGAGAGGAGGGATTGTGTTGTTTGCAAGCATTTTCATGCTGATTTATATCCTTGGTGGTGCCATTCTCAGTAACGTAATTCTAAGATGGCTGGTTCCTAAACGTTTCCGCACAGAGAAATTCGTACAAAAACGAGGAACCCTTATCATTGCACTTGCTGTGCTTCTTTTCGCCATCGCCGTAATGATTGTGCGTACACTCTTTCATCACAATCTTATGTTGATGGCGACAAGCCTCATGATTGAGATGGCATGGTTGATTGCAGCCATTTATATATCATTGATTATTCGTTTGAAAGGTGATGAAATCAAAGAAGGAGCCAAAGCGTATGCACCTTTCATCCTCATATCAATGATTGTTATCTGTTTCCGAATCATTCTGATCCCAAATACATTAGTCAACATCATCTTCCCCCCCATTTTGCTGGCATTCACCATCTGGCAAATCTTCGTATTGAAGAAAAGCTGGAAAAGCATGCCGACCAGCGATGCCATCTATTGCTCCATCTCGCTTTTCACAATGTTGGCTTCATGTATCCTATCATGGATTGGATTCACCCTCATGGCTGTCCAAATCATCGTTTGGTGGACATTCCAACTTGCTGCCATCGCCACTATCACCTGCTGCTATGACCTCATGGAGATGTATGAAAACGGCCCTCTTTGCCGACGCATCAAGAAGGCGTACGGGGATGCTGTGAAAGAAGATGACATTCGCTTCAAGATGAAGAGAGGAGACTTTATTGATCAGACCTGGGTGTACGACTTTGTCAACCGAGCCTTCATCCCTGTCTGTGCCGTCTTTTCCATTATTATCAGCATTTACATGGCTGCGGCGATATTCAACCTCCGCCAGTTGTGCATCACTTGGTTCATCCAGGAGATTCATGTTGACAGGCTCTTCACTGCATCTATTTCCAAGTTCTGTCTCGTGACAGCCTTGTTCTTCATTTTCAGATACATCAACTACTTAGTCCGTTCCTCCTGGTCCCGCTATCGCAGAAAACATAAAAACAAGGACTTCAATGCCACGCTTGCACGTAACATCATCGCTTTGTTGATTTGGGGCATCTACATCATCGCAGTCTTCTTAATGCTCCACGTGCCAGGGACAGGGATTGCCATCGTGACGGGCGGTTTGTCAACGGGTATGGGCTTCGCCTCTAAGAGCCTCTTGGAAAACTTCTTCTACGGCATTTCCCTCATGTCGGGACGTGTGCGTGTAGGCGATTACATCGAATGTGACGGCATGATTGGAAAAGTAGAGAGCATCACCTACCAGAGTACACAAATCACAACCCTGGACGGTAGCGTGGTAGCCATTCTCAACTCCGACCTCTTCAGCAAGAACTTCAAAAACCTGACCCGCAACCATCAGTATGAACGCATTGCCATCCCATTCGGAGTGTCTTACGGCACCAACGTGGAAGAAGTGAGACGCTTGATTGTGGAAGGCATCAAAAGCATCTGCAAGAAAACACCCGATGGCAGAGATATCGTCACACAGAAGCACCCCATATTGGTCGCATTCTCCGACTTTGGTGCCAGCAGCGTCGACTTGCTACTTGTAGTTTGGGTACTCGTTGATCAACGCATTTCTTTCACAGCACAAGCCAAAGAAAAAATCTATCAAGTGCTCAACGACAACCACATTGAGATTCCGTTCCCACAGCAAGACATTTATATCAGAAGTATTACAAATTCGGAGCAGAACTGACATTAAAAACAAAAAAAAACATTCTTTTATCAAAAAAAATGTCAATTGTAGCTGATGAACGAAAAAAAAGTATTACTTTTGCCTCGGAACTGAACGAGAGGGCTGCCCAAAGGCGGCTTATCAGTGTGTCAAAACGTAGAAATAACTAAAAAATAAATATAATCTATGGAAGTAAAGAAATCTAAAAAAGCAGACCTCGAGGGCACAAAAAGCACCGGACTGCTCATTGGCTACATTGTAGCCCTTGCTGCCATGTTTGCATGCTTCGAGTACACCACTCGAACGTATGAAGAAACAGACGTTGTTTACTCAACAGTAGCGTATGTATCTGAGGAGGAAGTGGTTCCTATCACTCAGCCTATCTTCACCGCAGCGCCACCTCCACCAGCAGAGACTCCGGCTGTAGCTGAAATCCTCGACATCGTCGATAACAACACTGACATCGAGGAAGAGAAGATCGAAACCTCAGAGGACACCCACGAGGCAGTATCCGGTCCAGTTGCTCACGTGTCAGGTCCTGTAATGGCTGCTCCTGGTCCCATGCAGGAAGAAGGTGACGAAACCGAAATTTTCGAAGTGGTGGAACAGAACCCATCCTTCCCTGGTGGTGACAATGAGTTGATGAAGTGGCTTCAGAAAAACCTGAAGTACCCACCAATGGCTCAGGAGAACGGAATCCAAGGTCGTGTGATGGTTCAATTTGTCGTGAACAAGGACGGTTCCATCGTTGACCCCAAAGTCATTCGTGGTGCAGACCCATCCCTCGACAAGGAGGCCATGCGCGTAGTACAGGCAATGCCCAAGTGGGTTCCTGGCAAACAACGTGGTAAGGCTGTACGTGTACGCTTCACTCTCCCTGTCACATTCCGTTTGCAATAAATTAGCATTTTATCTCCATCGCATACGACGATGATGGAACAACAAACATGCCGCACACACATCTGCTGTGCGGCATTTTTTTACAAACCTTTCACGATGCACACAGTCGGGAAGTCGTTCCATAGGTAATGAATCACTATTTATAACCTATGAACAATAAGTTTCACACATTATATATCTATATGCACACGATAACAGAACTCATACAAAAGATCAACACCGCAGTAGAGGACATTCAGTACAACACTGAACCGAAAAAGCTCTACGACCCCATACGCTACATCCTGTCCATTGGCGGCAAACGCATCCGTCCCTTGCTTATGCTCATGGGGTATAACCTCTACCGCGACGATGTCGATCCCATCATCAATAACGCGCTGGCTTTGGAGACCTACCACAATTTCACCCTGCTGCACGATGACCTAATGGACAAGAGCGACATGCGACGCGGCAACCCGACCGTACATAAAAAGTGGAACGACAACACAGCTATCCTCTCTGGTGACACCATGCTCATCATGGCATACGAACTTTTCAACAAGGGCATGAAGAACGATGCCGCATGGACAGCCTTCATCGAGGCAACCCTGGGTGTGTGTGAGGGACAGCAATACGACATCGATTTCGAAACCCGCAACGATGTGACCGAAGCAGAATACATGGAGATGATTCGCATGAAGACCTCCCTGCTCTTGGGTTACGCACTGAAAATCGGAGCCATGTTGGGCGGTGGTGACCAGGAAGACGTGGAGAATCTCTACAAATTTGGAGAAAAGATGGGGTTAGCCTACCAACTGCAAGACGACCTGCTCGACGTGTATGGCGACCCAACTAAGTTCCAAAAGAAACTCGGAGGCGACATCGTGGATAACAAAAAGACCTTCATGCTCATCAATGCCTACCAGCGTGCCAACCAAGAACAAAAGGCAGAATTAGACAGATGGATGAATACCCAAGAGTTTGACTCAGCAGAAAAAATCGAAGCAGTTACACATATATATAATATATTGGGCATCGACAAACTTGCCCAACAGAAAATCGAGGAATTGTTCGCCCTGTCGCTCCAAAGCCTCGACAAGGTGAAAGTGGATGAAGCCAAGAAAGCAGAACTTCGTGCATTCGCCAACCGCCTGCTTGGCAGAAAATATTAAGAAAGGATGATAGACACCCATGCACATATTGATGGACCAGAATTTGCCGAAGACATTGAAGACGTCATACAACGGGCAAAGGAGGCAGGAGTGGGAAAAATCTTTATCCCCGGCATTTGTCTGAAGGACACCCCCCACCTGTTTGAAGTATGCCAAGCCCACCCCCACTATCTCTTCCCCATGATAGGACTCCACCCTGAGAACATCATGGACGAAGACTACCACCAAGCCCTTGACCAACTGGAGCAACTCCTCACTGCATATTCCAACTCCAATGACATTACCTCCTCCCCCATCATTGCCATCGGAGAAGTAGGGCTTGACCTTTACTGGGATGCCACCCACAAAAAAGAACAGTTGGAAGTCTTCGAGCGCCAAGTGCAATGGGCAGAGCAATACGACCTTCCCCTTATGATTCATTCACGCAATGCCCACAAAGAACTCATGGAAGTGATGGAACGACATCGCAACAGCAACCTCTATGGTGTGTTCCATTGTTTCACAGGCACCGAAGCAGAAGCCCTCGACCTGCTCACATTTCCCAATTTCATGCTGGGCATCGGAGGAGTTCTCACATTCAAGAAATCCACCTTGAAGGATGTCATCAAAAACGCCATCCCTGTATCAAGGATTGTGCTCGAAACGGATTCTCCCTACATGGCCCCCGCCCCCAATCGAGGCAAAAGAAACGAAAGTGCATACGTCAAATATGTAGCCGAGAAACTCGCAGAGATTTATGACACCAATTTTGACGAGATTGTGCTTCAAACCACTAAAAATACGCTCAAAGTTTTCAAAAAACTGACTTTTTTCGATAAAATTTAAAAGTTTCCACCTTTTTACAATTATTGATAAGAAAAAAATCATTATTTTTGTCCCGAATTATGGGTTAGCAATCCGTTCCAACGGAAAAAAATGCCCAAATGTGAGGTGTTATAACCTTGCAAACGTCACAAAAAGGAGAACATAAAAGGAGAGATGCTCGAGTGGCTGAAGAGGCACGCCTGGAAAGCGTGTATACGTCAAAAGCGTATCCGGGGTTCGAATCCCCGTCTCTCCGCAAGGAAGAAAGAGGATGAGAACCAAGGGGGTTCGTTATCGCGAAGCGCTTGCGCAGCAAGAATCCCCGTCTCTCCGCAAGGAAGAAAGGGGATGAGAACCAAGGGGGTTCGTTAACGCGAAGCGCTTGCGCAGCAAGAATCCCCGTCTCTCCGCAAGGAAGAAGAGAGGAATAAGGAATAACAACAATCGATTCCAATCCTCCAACGCATGATAGAATAACAAAACAAAATTAAATAAGTTATTAATCTTAAAATTTTCAAGACAATGAAAAAAATTTTTGCAATCATTGCATTGATGGGTGTGTTTACATTTGGTATGACACAAACCGTTTCAGCTCAGGACGAAAGCGCAGACTCTGCAGCAGCCACTGAGCAGGTTGATTCTGCTGCTGTTGACACTGCAGCCGCTCCAGTCGTTGACGAAGAGCCAGTTGAATCAGAGCCAGTTGAGACCGGTATGTACAAGGACATCAAGACTAAGTTCATTGAAGGTTCTGCAGGCTTCATGGCACTCGTAGCCATCGCCCTGATCATCGGTCTCGCATTCTGTATCGAGCGTATCATCTACCTCGCACTCTCCAAGGTGAACACAGTGAAACTCATTGAGGACGTTGAGAACGCACTTATCAACAAGAACGATCTCGAAGGTGCAAAGGCTATCGCACGCGACACTCGTGGCCCTATCGCTTCTATCTTTTATCAGGGTCTCATGCGTATGGATGATGGCGCTGACGCAGTGGAGAAGTCAGTAGTTGCTTACGGTGCAGTGCAGGCTTCTAAACTTGAAAGCGGTTGCTCTTGGATCACCCTTTTCATCGGTATGGCTCCATCTCTCGGATTCTTGGGAACTGTGATCGGTATGGTGCAGGCATTCGATGACATCCAGGCTGCAGGTGACATCTCTCCAACAGTCGTTGCAGGTGGTATGAAGGTGGCCCTTTTGACAACCATCTTCGGTATCGTCGTTGCCCTTATTCTTCAGATTTTCTACAACTACATCCTCGCTGAAATCGAAGGTCTCACCGCTAAGATGGAAGACTCTACCATTTCTCTCCTTGACATCGTTGCCAAGTACAACAACAAGAAGTAATTAAGAACTTCGGAGCAATGTATCCGAGACAAATCTTAATCTCTTCAAATTAGTCACTAACTATTTAATTAAGGAGAAACAAAATGGATAAAGTACAAGTAATAAGCGCACAGGATAAAGTGGAGAAAATCTCCAAGATCGTGCTGTGGAGCCTTATCGGCATCTCACTCGTGGTCATGGCGCTCTTCCTGCTCGTAGGCTACAACACGCCTTATGAGGAGAATATCAAACAAGTAAATCCACAAATGACAGACCTCCTGCTCATCTGGACTTACATCCTCATCTTTGCCACCATCATCATCACTGTCGGTGCTGTGATTTATGGCTTTGTGAATGGTTCCAACAAGTCTAAGCACGAAGACAAAGGCATGGCAAGTAAGGCTGGTCTCATTGCATGGGGAACCCTTATCGTTGGTGTTGTTGCAGGTCTCATCGTAGGTTTTGCCAACAAAGACGAAGTGCTGCTCATCAATGGTAAAGACTGGAACATTCCTTCCGCCATCATTTTGACAGACACATCAATGATTGCCATCCTCGTTTTGACGATTGTGACAGTCGTTGTAACTGCCTACAGCATGATTACCAGTAAGAAGTAAACCTTTAACTCAGAGCAAATAATATGGGAAAGAAAAGAAAAATGCCAGGACTGAACACCAGTTCTACAGCCGACATCTCATTCATGTTGCTCATCTTCTTCCTTGTCACAACGTCAATGGACACCGACCAGGGTTTGGCACGTTCACTGCCTAAACCACCTGAGGATGACCAATTGAACAACGAAATCAAAGTAAAGGAACGTAACATCCTGAACATTCGTATCAACAAGGACAACTACCTCCTCATCGGCGATGACTATGCAACGCTTGCTGACGTGAAGGAGAGAGCGAAAGAGTTTATCAAAAACGAGGACAACAAACCCAACCTGCCTGAACTCAAGCCTCACAAAGTGAAAGAACTGGGTAAGACTTTCATGGTGACGGAAAACCACGTCATCTCTGTTCAGACAGACCGCGGTACTGACTACGGAGTCTATTTCGCCGTGCAGGACGCTTTGGTATCAGCATACAACGAGATTCGTGACGAATTCTCCAAACAGGAATTTGGTTATAAATATGACCAGTTGGATGCTGACCAACAGAAGATTGTACGCGATGTCTATCCACAGAAGATATCTGAGGCAGAACCAAAGAAATATGGAGGACAACAATAATGAGCAGATTTAACAAAGGCGGAGGCAGAGAAATGCCAGAGATGAACACCTCATCTCTCCCTGACTTGATCTTCACCATCCTGTTCTTCTTCATGATGGTTACCACCATGCGTGAAGTGACGCTTCAGGTGAAGTTTGAGAAGCCAGTCGGTACTCAACTTGAGAAATTGGCTCGTAAGTCCAGCACATCCTTCATCTACATTGGTCAGCCAACCGATGCTTTGAAGGGACAATATGGTTCATCACACCGTATTCAGTTGAACGACAGAATCCTCGAGGCACCCCAAGTTTACGACTTTGTGATGGAAGAGCGTGGTGAATTGGCTGAAGCAGACAAGCCATTCTACACAGTCTCCATCAAGGCAGACCACCACACCCCTATGGGTATCATCACCGACGTAAAACAGGTGTTGCGTAAGGCTTATGCCCTCAAGATTATGTATTCGGCTAACAAACAGCAAGAAAAATAAATCATTTATAATAGAAAAAAGAGCGACTCACGCCATGTGGGTCGCTCTTTTTTGTAACTTTGCAAAGACCAATACAAACCCTCTCATCAAGAAACACGCCGATGAATCTCATCACCCTCATGCGCAAGATTGCGCCTTATGTTCGCCCCTACAAATGGCTGGTGGTAGCCACTTTGGCACTCACCCTCATTGGTTCACTCATCGCACAGGTCAATGCCGTTGTGCTCGACCGCACCGTCATCATCATCAGCTACAGCATCAGACAAATCATTGACTCTGATATGATTTACGCCCTCCGCGACGGACGCGTGGAACAGTTTGGCAATCCCAACGAACTCTACCAGAAAGGTGGTGTCTATAAAGACATTGTCGATGCCTCTGCCCGAAGCCTGAACATCGACAAACTCGCCCATACGCTCGACCGCAACGGCGACGGGCAACTCTTCGACTGAAAATAACGGCTGTTTATTTTTTTCTTCGCCCAATTTATACTATCTTTGCAAAGGAATTAAAAAAGACGACATCATGAAACCATATCTTGACTTGCTTGACCGCATCCTGAAAGAAGGGGTGCAGAAAGGCGACCGCACAGGCACAGGCACTATTTCGGTGTTTGGCAACCAGATGCGCTTCAACTTGCAGGAAGGCTTTCCACTCCTGACAACAAAGAAGTTACACTTGAAATCCATCATCTACGAACTGCTCTGGTTCTTGCAGGGCAACACCAATGCCAAGTGGTTGCAGGAACGTGGAGTGCGCATCTGGAACGAGTGGGCTGACGAGGATGGTGACCTCGGTCATATCTATGGGTATCAGTGGCGCAGTTGGCCCGACTACAACGGTGGGCACATCGACCAAATCAGCGAGGTGATTGACCAAATCAAGAACAATCCCAACTCGCGCCGACTGATTGTGTCGGCATGGAATGTGGCAGACTTGGGCAACATGAACCTGCCTCCCTGCCACATCCTCTTCCAGTTCTACGTGGCAGACGGGCGACTGAGTTGCCAACTCTATCAACGCAGTGCCGACACCTTCCTCGGTGTGCCGTTCAACATTGCCTCCTATGCGTTGCTGACCATGATGGTGGCGCAGGTGTGCGATTTGCAGCCAGGCGATTTCGTCTATACAACGGGCGACACCCATCTCTACCTTGACCACATCGAGCAAGCTAAACTTCAACTCACCCGTGAGCCTCGCCCACTGCCCAAGATGCACATCAATCCGAATGTGAAGAGCATCTTCGACTTCCAATACGAGGACTTTACGCTGACCGACTACGACCCACATCCACACATCAAAGCCACCGTAAGCGTATAAATATGTACAATTTGACTATTTACAAGGTACAATTTATTGGGCCATTCAGCGATTTAAGGATTTGCCTTGCGCCCATGTAACCATTCAACGAAAACTGAAAAGCAGTCGCCTACGGCGAGAAATCCCACAAATCTTTACAAATCGTTCAAATCTGTTATTGAAATTTGTTAGATTTGGCCAGATTTGTTAGATTTCTGCCCCTCAAGGGGCACTAAACGACACGGCAAGCAAGAAATTGTAAAATAGTCAAATTGAAAAATAAATTGTACATTGTAAATTATCAAATTGTAAATGAAAAAGGTGATATCCATTATTGTAGCCATAGCAGAGAACCGAGCCATCGGTTCTGAGAACAAACTGATATATTGGTTGCCCAACGACCTGAAACGCTTCAAGGCACTCACCACAGGCAACACCATCATCATGGGCAGACGCACGTTTGAGAGTCTGCCCAAGGGTGCATTGCCCAACCGCCGCAACATCGTGCTGTCACGCAAGGGAAAAGCCGAAGACTTTCCAGGATGTGACCTCTACCCCACTCTGGAGGAGGCGCTGGCATCATGCGAAGGCGATGTATATATCATTGGTGGCGCATCGGTGTATCGGAAAGCCCTTCCAAAGGCTGACCGTCTGTGCCTGACCTACATTTATGACACGCCTACGAAGGCAGACACATTCTTTCCAGAAATAGATGAAAGTGAGTGGGTGGAAACCTTCAGAGAGGAACATGATGTGGATGAGAAGCATGCTTACCGGTATGCGTTTGTGGATTTGGAGAGGAAAACAGTTGACAATTAACAGTAAATGATGACGTTACCCGTTGACTTCGAGCGAACGATGACTCATTTCCTCGGCAAAGAAGAGTACACTCAACTTGCCGAGGCTCTTGCTTTACCAGCCCCCACCAGCATCAGGAGAAATAATAAAAAGACCATCTCTGCCCTCAATTGTCAACTGTCGACTCTCAATTGTCAATTGTCAACTGTCAATTGTCAACTCTCCCCCGTCCCCTGGTGTCCTGATGGTTTCTATCTTTCCGAACGTCCGTCCTTCACCTTCGACCCCTTGTTTCATGCAGGTTGCTATTATGTGCAGGAGGCATCCTCCATGTTCTTGTCGCATATACTGAAACAATATGTGAATGAGCCTGTCACCGCACTCGACCTCTGTGCAGCCCCAGGCGGGAAATCCACGTTAGCATTGTCCGAGTTGCCTGAAGGCTCGGTGCTGATAGCCAACGAAGTGGTCAGGCAAAGAGCAAATATCCTCGCTGAAAACCTCATCAAATGGGGCAATCCCTACTGCATTGTAACCAACAACTATGCCGAAGATTTCGGAGCATTTAGTGATGTCTTCGACCTCATCATCTGCGATGCCCCCTGCTCGGGCGAGGGAATGTTCCGCAAAGACCCTGCCAGCATCGGTGAATGGAGCCTTGCCAATGTCGACACCTGTTGGCGACGGCAGCGCGACATCGTGCGCAACATCTGGCACACACTGAAAGAAGGCGGTCTCTTCATCTACAGCACCTGCACCTACAACCCCCTCGAAGACGAAGAAAACGTGGAGTGGATTGCCAAGACATTAGGAGCCGACGTGCTCTCATGCCATCCCCTGCCCGAATGGGGACTGACAGAAACCAACACCCACTTCTACCCCCATCGGGTGAAAGGCGAAGGCTTCTTCGTCAGCGTATTGCGGAAGACGACGACAGACGACAGACAACAGCCAACAGGCAACGGGCGGCACAAGAAATTGAAAGAGGGAAAGAAGGGAAAAGTCACCCCTAAGATACCCCAAGAACTGAAAAGGTGGCTATTGGAAAACGAAGACTTTGGCATCCTCGAAGAAGGAGACTTGTTTCGTGCCATTCCCATCCAGCATCATGCGCTCTACGACCAAGTCCAGCGCAACCTGAAAGTAGTGCATGCAGGCATCGAACTCGCTTCCAACCTACGCGCTGGGCGAATTTCTCCTGCAAAGTCCTCATCTCTCAACTCACTTCGCCCCAGCCAAAGCCTCGCCATGAGCAACTGCCTCAACAAAGAAATCTTCCCGATTGCAGAAGTAGATGAACAGCAAGCCATCGCCTATCTTCGCACAGAAGCATTGCAACTGCCAGCCAACACACCCAAAGGCTATGTGCTCATCACCTATCAAGGACATCCTCTCGGTTTTGCCAAGAACATCGGCAACAGGGCAAACAACCTCTATCCTGCTGAATGGAGAATCAGGAAGAGTGAAAAGTGAAAAATGAAAAGTAAAAAATCTAAGTATCCCCCATTCGGATGGCAGGTAAAATAGATTTTTCACTTTTCACTCTTCACTTTTCACTTTATTTTCGTATCTTTGCACACAGAAACAAAGTAAAACAACACAAATGAATTTATACGTTAGATATTTCGATCACGAATGTTTGGTAAAATCCGTGGAAGAAGCCATCGACTTTCTCCGTTCGATACCTGAAATCAAGGTGGAGAGCAATGCTGCAAGCCGCATCACCACATTCCTCAACTCATCTAACCTCTACCCGTTCCGTCTGAAGGTGAGTTACTCCAACTATGTGCTCTTCCTGAAGACAGAAGCAGAGAACTTGGAGCAGTTCAAAGAAGAGGAGGCAATGCGCAAGGAACAGAAGGCAGAGCGCATCACCACCATGGCAGAACGCAAGAAGACGATTCTTGATGCACTCAACGAAGAGAAAGTTGGTTGGTGGGAAGCAGCCCTCACGTTCAAGCGTGTGCTCACCATGCCAGAAACAGGCAAGTGCAAATATGTTGACACACCTTTCCGTGTGCGTCTCAGAGCCTTCAGTGCGATGGATGCCTACAACCGTATCATCAACCACTTGAAGAACCGTCCAGAAGTTGACCCACGTTCTCAATTCCCCTCTGCAAAGAGTGATAAGTTTGAATATCAATTCATCGGAGAGGAAAGCGAGAACGCCGAAGAGCCTACCAGCGAATAGTATCAATAAACATCTTTGGAGTTAAAGGAGTTAGAGAATTTAAAGGAGTTAAAGCCAAATTTTATACTGATGTCATGTATCGGCTTTAACTCCTTTAACTCATCAAAATCAAAATGTATCAATAATACCACTTCTTTAGAAGATGAAGTTCTCCTCTTCCTCGGCTTCTTCCTTACGTTTGGCAGCCGCCTTCTTCTCCTCTTCTTCGGGTTTGTATTCATTGAGGGTAGTGCCATAGGTGGTGCGGAGCACACGGAACTCAGTGCGACGGTTGAGGGCATTGAGCACTTCTTGAGCATCCTCATCCTTGAAGGCAAGGATGTATGTTTCCGTCAGCGTGTCAGTCTCGTGCACCTTCACCTTGGGGTCACCGGCAAGGAGGGTTTCAGCCAGTTTCTTGGTGATGATTTTCGGGCGCGACTCGCCATAGCCCACAGCAGTGAGGCGATCCCTTGCCACCCCATGCTGAATGAGATAGCGCACCACAGACTCGGCACGTCGCTGAGAAAGTCGCTGGTTGTAATCATCATTGCCTCGGTAGTCGCAATGGGCAGAGAGTTCGATGGTGATGTTGGGATTCTCGTTCATCATCTCCACCAATTTGTCAAGCGCTTCCGTCGATTCGGGCGTGAGGTCTGCACGGTCAAACTCATAGAAGATGTTGTCGATGAGCACAGGCACATTGATTGGTGGCAATGGGAACTGTAGCGTATATTCATGACTCTCCTCGGCATCTTCCACACGAATCTCGTTTTTCACATTCAGATAACCCTTGCAGGTGCCCAACAGCACATAATCCACATCAGGCTTGAGTACTTGTGTGAAAGAGCCGTCGCCCTTGACAGAAAGTTTCAAGTTGGTGCCATCGTTGCCCACCATATAGACGAGGGCTTCAGGCAGTTCGTAGCCGTCTTTCTCATACACCCATCCCGTCACTGTCTGCAAGATTTCAGGACACTCGAACGAGAAGATGTGCTCCCAACCTTTGCCGTCGTTGCGCGAAGAACTAAAGTAGCCACGGTTATGCACTCCTTCGAAAGTCATGCCGAAGTCATCAGCAGAAGAGTTGAGCGGATATTGCTGATTCTCCACGATGGTGCCTCGAATGGAATCTTCGTGGGCGATGAAGATGTCCAGACCTCCCATGCCAGGGTGACCGTCGGAAGAGAAATAGAGGTCGCCATTCGGACGGAACGAAGGGAACATCTCGTCACCCGCTGTGTTGATAGGACGTCCGAGGTTCTCCATGCCACCAAAGCCACTCTCCAGAATGCGTGTGCGCCAGATGTCCAAACCGCCTTCACCACCCTGTGCATCGCTGACAAAATAGAGCCATTGACCATCGGGACTGACTGCTGGATGTGCAAAGGATGTGAGCGTGTCGCGAGAAATCACACATTTGGTTGGTTTGCTCCACGAGGCATCGCTACGTTGCGACTGCCAGATTTCAGCATAGCGCGGATAGTCGGGATCGCTGCTGCAACGCGTGAAGTACATCGTCTTGCCGTCAGGACTCAAACATGACGCTCCTTCATCATATTCCGTATTCACCTCACCTTCTATCACATCCACAGGTTGCCACTTACCCTGTTCATTCTTACGGGAAAAGAAGAGGTCGCCAAACTTCAAGCCCGTAATGCCTGATATATCATCGCCTGCAGCCTCCTTACGGGTGGAAGAGAGCACCAGTTGGTCGGCATCGTCGCCTACCAACATCGGGCTGTAATCCGAACGGCGAGAATTGAACACCGCCTCCTTCTTAATCTTATACTGATTCGGCTTCGCCTTCCACTGTGGCCCCAACTCACAGGAGAGCAATCCACTACGTGCCAACTCATTGCTGGGGTCAAATTCCAGATACTGATTAAAGTTTTGTGCTGCCTGCTTATACTGTCCTGCCTTCAACTGCTGACGTCCCAAGTGCAGATAAGCCATGCTGTCTGGAATGTTATATCGGATGGCATTCGTATAAGCCGCCATCGCCTTTTGCGTGTAACCGATGTGACGGTAGCACTCCCCCATCATGAAAGCCCTGACCGCCCGTTTATCCTTCTCTTTCGGCGTACAGCGCGAATACGACTTCTTATAATTGATTGAAGCCGCATAGTATTCGCCAATGGCATAACTTTGCTCCGCCTTCTTGAAGGCAACCCCTTCGTTGGAGCAAGCACACACCATCAGCACAGTTATCGACAGGAACGCTATATATATGAATATGTGGAAGTTTTTCCGTTGCATACTATATAAAACGAAAAAAAGGCTCCATTATTGCATGAAGCCTTTTAGGAAAGAGGCCGTCAGATACTATGCAGCCTCATAGAAGACCTGTCCCACCCTGTCTATATGTGCACCTATAGGTGTCCCTTTTTGCTTGGTATAGTCAAGTAAATCAACAGAATATAGCAATTCCAAATCATCAATCTCACATTGAATGTCAAGCAATTGCCTGTAATCTACACCATCGCCAATCACTGCCAGATCCACATCTGAACCCTCACGATAGTTGCCTTTCGACCGAGAGCCGAAAATCAGAACCTTTTTGATGTTCGCATGACGACGAAACACCTCCTGAAGTTCCCTAATCACATCATCACTCAACCCAAACTTCATGCCTGTCGATACTCTTCTTTTTTCGTCAGCGAATCCAATGTCTCATCCAGTTTCTTCAGAATCGGTGCGTAATCATGGAAAATAAGCCCCAGAACGACACGCACTTCCTCCTCATCATACACATGTGTCAACTTATTCCGAGCCTTCATCATCTGTCTCCAAGCATCATGGTCAGCGATAAGTCCATCTTCAAAAGCCATCTTCAAGGTTCCATTCGGCCCTGCCATAAATTCATAGCCCTTGAATGTCAGCAAGTCTTGCAACACCTTCCATGCCAACTCAAAAGTATATTCAAACCGTTGCACAAGCCCCTCCTGCTCCAGTTCGGACAAGTCCTCCAGAAACCTATCAGCCTCCGTCACTTCGAGTAGCCTTTGGCATGCCCTGTGAAAGTTTGTATAACGTTGAATCCAACGAATATCTGCCTGCTGTTCCATAATTCTATTGTTTGCTCGTCGCAAAGGTAGCACTTTTCTTTGGAGCATCCAAATAAAACCCTCATTTTTTCAAAGAAACGATTTCCTGCCATCAAAACCTCAGGCATGTATTCGCTGTCTCCTTCGGCTTGCAGCGCGAATACGACTTTTAATAATTAATGCTTCGGCATAGTATTCCCCAATGGTATAACTCTGCTCCATCTTCTTGAAGACCACACCTTCGTTGGAGCAAGCCACAAGCACCCCAACCTCTCTATATAAAAAACATGCTAAAAATTTACAGACGACTTAATACACTTCTCGTAGTTTGATGAAGATGCCCTTTCCTTCTCTATAAATGTAGAAAACGAAAGCCCATTAAAACTCCATCTATCAAATACCCCATCCAGGTCTTGAAAATCCTTACAGATATATATGGACATCGAATGGAAACCTATTGAGCCGCATTTTTGACACTTAAAAGCATCTCGCTGAATAATCTCAGCAGATTTCTTAATCCACTCATTTCTTTGCCAGAGTTCTTCGTATCTCATATTAAACAACATTTTTCAGTATATGGGCTAAACATCATGTTAAGCCACATGCTGTATTTGGGATAGGCTTCTATTTTCTAATTTAACCCTTATGCTTGCTCAAACGGCAAGCGGTAAGTGCAGCCTTCTTTCCAGCGGGAGCAGCCGTAGGCGGTTTTGCCTTTGATGATGTGACCTTCGTGGCAGACAGGGCATGGCATGCCGATGATTTCATCGGGGTTGTGCTCAGCCTTCACCTGCTCGGTAGTTTTCTTGGCAGATTTCTTCGCTACGGGTTTCTTCTTGGGCTGGAAGCCAGCAGGAGCATTCTCAGAAGTCGCTTTAGGTGACTTCTTTTTCTTCAGGTCTTCCTCAGTCGTCACAGCCACTTGACGGTTGGAATGGTCGTTGCGGACAGTGTTAATGATGTCGGTGACCATCTGTTTGAGTTCGGCGATGAAGGTCTGTGCATCATATTGCTTCTTTTCAATTTCACGAAGTTTCTTCTCCCAGATACCTGTGAGTTCAGCACTCTTGAGGAGTTCTTCGTGGATGATGCCGATGAGTTCCACACCTGTAGGAGTGGCAACGAGGCTTTTGCGTTCCTTGCGGATGTAGTGACGTTTGAAAAGGGTTTCGATGATGGCGGCACGGGTGGAAGGACGCCCGATGCCGTTTTCCTTCATGGCATCGCGTAGTTCTTCGTTATCGACAAACTTGCCTGCCGTTTCCATCGCACGGAGCAGGGTGGCTTCGGTGTAGGGCTTGGGCGGCTGTGTCCATTTCTCGGAAAGAGAGGGGAAGTGAGGACCAGACTCAAGCCCCCACCCAGCCTCCCCCAAGGGGGAGGAGTTGCCATCCGGCGTGTTTTCGTCGGAAGAGTCTGTTATGTTTTTGTAGATGACCTTCCAACCCTCGTCAAGAATCACCCGTCCGCTGGCACGGAACAACACCCCGGATGGCTTTCCCTCCCCCTTGGGGGAGTCGGAGGGGGCTTGAATTACCTCCCCATATATCGTCGTGGTCTCAAACTTGCAGTCGGGATAGAAGACGGCGATGAAGGCGCGAGTGACAAGGTCATAGACGCGGCGCTCCATGTCGGTGAGACTGACGGCTGGCACACCTGTGGGGATGATGGCATGGTGGTCAGTTACTTTGGAAGAGTCAAAGACTTTCTTCGACTTGGGGAGGGGCTTTCCTTCAAGGGGTTGGGTGAACTGTTCATAGCTTTTCAGACCTCGGAGTGTCTGAGGGCATTTGGCATAGATATCGTCGCTGAGGAAGGTGGTATCAACACGCGGATAGGTGGTGAACTTCTTCTCGTAGAGACTTTGGATGAGTTGCAGGGTTTGTTCGGCAGAATAGCCAAATTTGCGGTTGCAATCCACCTGCAAGGAAGTCAAATCATAGAGTCGAGGAGGGGCTTCGGTTCCTTTCTTCTTCTGAATGTCTGTAACTGTAAAAGGTTGCCCCTCAATGGATTGGAGCACAGCCCTACCCTCTTCTTCTGTCAGAAACTCCACTTGCTTGTAGATGGGTCCCTTGCTCTTGAGGGTCTTGCCCTGTTCGGCAGCCGCTTTCACTTCGGCAGCATCTTCTGCTTCCGCCTCTTCATCGTGGGCGATGGCGGTGAATTTGGTGTCGCGATAGAGGGTGGAGAGCACCCAACTCTGCTTGGGCACGAAACTCTCTATCTCCTGCTGGCGACGCACGATGAGTGCCAGTGTAGGGGTCTGCACACGTCCGATGGAGAGCATCTGTTTCTGCTGTCCATATTTGAGCGTATAGAGGCGTGTGGCATTTATGCCGAGTGTCCAGTCACCGATGGCGCGACAAAGTCCTGCTTCGTAGAGTGACTGGTATTCGATTTGGTCTTTCAGGTTGTTGAAACCCTCACGGATGGCTTCTTCTGTCAACGAAGAAATCCACAGACGCTTGACAGGACATTTGGCTCCAGCCTTCTGCATCACCCACCGCTGAATCAGTTCTCCTTCCTGCCCGGCATCGCCGCAGTTGATGATGCCATCGGCTGCCTGCATGAGTTTCTCGATGGTGGCAAACTGACGTTTCACGCCCTCGTCGTCCTTCAGACGGATGCCGAAACGTGCCGGAATCAAAGGGAGATCCCAAAGATCCCAACGCTTCCAACGAGGGTAATACTCATCAGGCTCTTTCAGTTCGCACAAATGTCCAAACGTCCAAGTGACCTGATAGCCGTTACCCTCTATGTAACCTTGCTTCATATCTCTGGCTCCCAACACGTTGGCTATGTCGCGCGCCACACTCGGTTTCTCCGCAATACAAACAATCATTTACTCTTATTTTTTAACAACGAATAGGACGAATGGAACAAATGATAGTCATGAATGCCGCAAGCGGCGGCGAATAGAAACGAATCTGAGGAAATTCGTCCCTTCCGTGTCATTCGTTGTCGGAAAGACATTCGTCATATTCGGTTCATTCGTTGTTGTTGGTCGTGCAGTTCCTTCGCCTGCCTCAATATATCGCTGGCAAAGATGAAGTCTTCCAGTTTCTTGTTGGTAGCATCCATAATCTCCTTGTTGCTGCCCTGCCACTCGGCACGTCCTTCGCAGATGAAGGTGATGTTCTCACCGATGCCCATGACGGAGTTCATGTCGTGGGTGTTGACGATGGTGGTGATTTTGTCCTCATGGGTGATGCCTGCAATGAGTTCGTCAATCACAATGCTCGTTTTGGGGTCAAGACCCGAGTTGGGTTCGTCGCAGAAAAGGTATTTCGGTTGCAACACGATGGCACGTGCTATTGCCACACGCTTCTGCATACCACCTGAAATCTCGCCAGGGAACTTGTTTTCAGCCCCTTGCAGATTGACACGTGCCAGACAGTCGAGCGCACGTTTCTTGCGGTCTTCGTACGCATCATACGAAAACATGTTGAGCGGGAACATCACGTTGTCGAGCACCGTCATGGAGTCAAACAGTGCTGCACTTTGGAAAATCATGCCCATTTCACGGCGCAGAAGTATCTTCTCCTTTTTCGTCAACGTCACGAAATCGCGGTCATCATAGTGAATGCTTCCCGCGGTCGGTGTGAGCAATCCCACAATGTTCTTCATCAACACGGTCTTACCGCTACCACTCTGTCCGATGATGAGATTCACCTCACCATCACGAAACGTAGCGTTAATGTCCTTGAGCACTTCACGGTCCTCAAAACTCTTATACAAATGTTCAACTGTTATCATTCCTTTTCTGTTATGGTTATAGTTGGTTTCCCACTTTGCACAGTGCCATGTGTAGCGTTTACTACAGTACCAGTGTAGCAGTTGCTACAGCGTCAGTGTAGCGTTTGCTACAACGGCAGTGTAGCCGAAGCAGCAAATCCACTCTTCGCTAAGTGAGCATATTGGTCAGGAAAATATCGGAAAACAGCACGAGAATACTGCTGGTGACGACGGCATCGGTGCTCGACTTGCCCACTTCCACACTACCCCCTTCCACGGTGTAACCCTTGTAAGCGGAGACACTGGTGATGATGAAAGCATAGACAATCGCCTTGATCATACCGCACCAGAAGAACCATTGGTTGAACTGGTAGCGGAACCCCTCTGTCAGTTCGGGCACCGTGGTCGTTCCGAGCAGGGAGGTGGCGTAAGCACCTATGATGCCTGCTGCCACACTCAAGGTGACCAAAATTGGCATGATGGTCATGAGTCCCACAATCTTCGGCAGGATCAGATAATTGGCAGAATTGACACCCATGATATCCAAAGCATCAATCTGCTGTGTAATTCTCATTGTACCGATTTCAGAAGCGATGTTAGAACCCACCTTACCTGCCAAGATGAGGCACATGATACTCGACGAGAACTCAAGGAGCATGATTTCGCGTGTGGTGTAACCCACCACCATGCGAGGCATCCACGGACTCTGAATGTTCAATTTGATCTGGAGGCATATCACAGCGCCAATGAAGAAGGAGATGATGAGCACAATGCCAATGGAATTGTATCCCAATTGATACATTTCCGTGACATACTGTTTCAGAAACATTCGCCAGCGGTCAGGCTGCGAAAGCACCCTCCCCATCAACAGCACATATCGTCCCAGATGCGTTAATCCATTTTTAATTGACAACACTTTATTTGCTTTTTAATCATTTATATTTGGCAAAATCTTTGCAAAATTAACCATTTTTGTTCAAAAGAACGGCTTTTAACATAGTTTTTTGCTTTAGAAAGTGACTAATCAACAAACAATTCGTACTTTTGTAACTCATTTTGAATTGATATGGAGATAAAAAGACAATCCATAACCACCAATGCAGGCGATGAAGATATCCCTGCGTATTCTGACGAACGGAACACGCTCTACACGCGCAACCTTGTGAAGACATACGGCAAGCGCACGGTGGCAAACAACGTGTCCATCAGTGTGCGGCAGGGCGAGATTGTAGGACTGCTGGGACCGAACGGAGCAGGAAAGACCACGTCGTTCTATATGACGACAGGGTTGGTGGTGCCCAATAGCGGACAGGTATTCATCAACGACCAAGAAATCACCAAAGACCCCGTGTCAACCCGCGCCAAGAAGGGGGTGGGTTATCTCGCACAGGAGGCAAGTGTCTTCCGCACCATGAGTGTGGAAGACAACATCATGACTGTGCTTGAAATGAAATATAAATCCACCGAGGAACAACGGGAGCATCTGGAAAGGCTGCTTGACGAGTTCAACCTCCAGAAAGTGAGGAAGAACAAGGGTAATCAACTCTCGGGTGGTGAAAGAAGGCGCTGCGAGATTGCCCGATGCCTTGCCATCGACCCGAAGTTCATCATGCTCGATGAACCTTTCGCTGGTGTGGACCCCATCGCTGTGGAAGACATTCAATATGTGGTGTGGAAACTGAAAGACCGCAACATCGGCATCCTCATCACCGACCACAACGTGCAAGAAACGCTCTGCATCACAGACCGCGCCTACCTGCTCTTCGAGGGACGTATCCTCTTCAAAGGTACCCCGACGGAACTGGCAAACAACGTCATTGTGAGAGAAAAGTACCTCGGCAGCAACTTTGCGCTCCGTCCCAAGGATTTCCAGATGATTGAGGAGAAGAAGAAGCGCGAACAGGAAGAGGCAAACTAAAAATCATACATTATAATATATAATACATGACAGAAACCGAAAAGTTAGTAAAGTCCTGCATTGCAGGCATCCAAGAAAAGAAGGGAAAGAAGATACGTGTCGTGAATCTCGAAGGCATTGACGACACCATCACCAAATATCTGGTCATCGGAGAAGGCAATTCACCCAGCCAAGTGGCAGCCATCACAGAATCTGTGTGTGATGTCGCCCGCAAAGAACTGAAAGCACGCCCATCGGCTATCGATGGCACACGCAACAACCTCTGGGTTGCCATTGACTACATCGACGTGGTCGTTCACATCTTTGTGCCCGATGCACGTGAGTTCTACGATGTGGACAACCTGTGGGAAGACGCTGAAATCACCGACATTCCAGACATTGATTAACACAAGACATGGATACAAATAAGAACAACACCAATAACAACAGAATGCAAAAGCCACGCTTCAACTTCACGTGGCTCTACATCTTGCTCATTGCAGGATTGGCATTCATGATATTCACCCGACATGACACATCTGCCTCACGCAGTGTCGATTACACCACTTTCAAGGAGTTTGTGGAGAAGGGATATGTGGCAGACGTGGTTATCAACAAAGACAACAACACCCTCACCCTTGCCATCGACTCCAAGCATGAAAAGCAGGTGTATGGCGTAGCCAGCAAGAACAAGAAGCCTGCACGCATCAAGGTGGAATTCGGCTCTATCGACAATCTGGAAAATTTCCTCGACGAGCAGAACAAGGAAGGGGTGTTCAAGGGAAAAGTGAGTTATGAGCGTGACAACGACTTCATCAGCAACCTGCTCTGGAACTTTGCCCCGCTCATCATCATCATCCTCATTTGGATATTCATCATGCGAGGAATGGGTAGCGGCGGATTCATGGGAGGTGCCGGCAGCATCTTCTCTGTAGGCAAGTCCAAGGCGCAACTCTTTGAGAAAGATGACAAGAACTCTCCTCAAATCACTTTCAAGGATGTGGCAGGACAAGCAGGTGCCAAGCAGGAAGTGCAGGAGATTGTCGATTTCCTCAAGAAGCCTGAGAAATACACCAACCTCGGTGGTAAGATACCTAAGGGTGCCTTGCTTGTGGGTCCTCCGGGAACTGGTAAGACGTTGCTTGCCAAAGCGGTGGCAGGAGAGGCTGGCGTTCCGTTCTTCTCCATGTCTGGTTCCGAGTTTGTGGAGATGTTCGTAGGTGTGGGTGCCAGTCGTGTGCGTGACCTTTTCCAGCAGGCAAAGGCAAAAGCACCTTGCATCATCTTCATCGACGAGATTGATGCCATCGGTCGTGCGCGCAGCAAGACTGCAGCAATGGGCGGCAACGATGAACGTGAAAGCACGCTGAACCAATTGCTCACCGAGATGGACGGCTTTGGCACCAATAGCGGTATCATCATTATGGCAGCCACCAACCGTGCCGACATCCTCGACGGCGCCTTGCTTCGTGCTGGACGTTTCGACCGCCAGATTCATGTTGATTTGCCCGACCTGAACGAACGTAAGGAAATCTTCATGGTGCATCTGAAACCACTCAAGATAGACGAGACTGTCGATGTGGCACAGTTGGCACGCCAAACACCAGGATTCTCTGGTGCCGACATCGCCAATGTGTGCAACGAGGCAGCCCTCATCGCTGCCCGCAACAACAAGGATTGGGTCGATAAGCAGTGTTTCCTCGATGCCGTTGACCGTATCATCGGCGGTCTGGAAAAGAAAACCAAACTGCTCACCGCACAAGAGAAACGTACCATCGCCCTCCACGAAGCAGGTCATGCCACCATCTCATGGTTCCTCGAATATGCCAACCCACTGGTCAAAGTCACCATCGTTCCACGTGGTCAAGCCCTTGGTGCCGCATGGTACATGCCAGAAGAACGTCAGATTTCCACCAAGGAAGAGATACTCGACGAAATCTGCGCCACTTTGGGCGGTCGTGCTGCCGAAGAACTCTTCACGGGTCGCATCTCTACAGGTGCCATGAACGACTTGGAGAAAGTGACCAAGCGTGCTTACGGTATGATTGCCTATGCAGGTATGGGTGACAAACTGCCCAACCTCTGCTACTACGACAACCAAGAATACCAGTTCAACAAGCCCTACAGCGACAAGACCGCTGAAACCATCGACGAAGAGGTGCGCAACCTCATCTCTGGCGAGTATGAACGTGCGAAGAAGGTGCTGCTTGAGCACAAGGACGGTCATGCACAACTGGCTCAGAGACTGATTGAAAAGGAAGTCATCTTTGCTGAAGACCTTGAAGAAATCTTCGGGAAACGTCCTTGGACCTCACGCACGGATGAAATCTTGGCAGCCAATGCCGAAGAGGACCAAGCAGAGGATGAGCAGTCTAACAATGCTATAGACCACAAGAAAGAAAATGAAGAAATCATCCGCCAGAAAATCGTGCAGGCAGTGATAGAGAAAGCCGCAAAGGCAAAGGAAGCGGAACAAAACGCACCTGACGCGCCAGCTGACCAACAATCTGAAACAGACAAACCTAAAGAAGCGTGAAGAATCTGATTATACGTGCTATCACAGGGGCACTCTTCGTCATCATTCTGGTGGGCGGAATCGTGTTCAACCCCTACTCTCTCCTGATACTCTTCACCATCATCACAGCGATGACGGTGTGGGAGTTTACTACCATTGTCAATCGACACATGCACCTGCATGTCAACCGTTTCATCACCACCGTTGCGGCAGCCTATCTGTTTGTTGCCGTGTGGGCATTCAACACCAACATCATGGGAGCAGAGGTGTTCATCCCCTACCTCATCTCCATCCTCTACCTGTTAGTGTCTGAAATCTATTTCGACCGCCCCGACAACATCCAGAATTGGGGCATGACCTTCATGGCACAACTCTACATCGCATTGCCATTCGCATCCCTCAACACGCTATGCTTCATCAGCACTCCTGCTGGAGTGACTTACTACTTTTGGTATGCCTTGTCGCTGTTCATCTTCCTATGGGCAAGCGACACAGGCGCCTATCTGTTTGGCTCATGGTTGGGCAAGCACCACCTCTTCCCACGCATCTCACCCAAGAAGTCATGGGAAGGCAGCATCGGTGGCGGCATCACTGCCATTGCTGCATCACAGGTCATTGCTTATTTCATTCCATTCGCTGAGACCCTGACACCCCTGACAAGTCACCTCCTATGGGCAGGACTTGCCCTGCTCACCGTCATTGTCGGCACATGGGGAGACCTCGTTGAATCGTTACTCAAACGCCGCTTGGGTATCAAAGACTCTGGCAACATTCTTCCTGGGCATGGAGGCATGCTCGATCGATTTGATAGTTCACTGCTCGCCATCCCTGCAGCAGTCGTCTATGTCTATACAATTATGCTTAATATAATACATTAAAAAACTATGACTGAAATTCAGAACCCCACTGAGGAACCTGTAGTTGAACCTACAGCCGAACCTGCAACTGAACCTGTTGCAGCAGAAGAAACAGCAGCCGTTGCAGAACCAGCAGCCGAAGAAGTTGCAGAACCTGCAACCGAGTCCGTTGCCGAGCCAGCAGCCGAAGAAGCCGCTGAGCCAGTAGTCGAAGACGCTGTCGAAGAGCCTCAGGCAGAAACCTCTACTACTTCTATCGCCACTTTTGAAACCGAAGCGGAGGTCGTGAACCGACTCAAGGAGATTTCAGAAAGCGACGAAGAGGTCACTCGCCAAGAACTCGACAGCCTCAAGAGTAACTTCTACCGCATCCATCGCCAACAGGCTGATGCCGCTTACAAGAAGTTCATCGAAGAAGGAGGTGCTGCCGAGGAGTACGCTCCCGAACCCGACCCCGAAGAGACCACCTTCAAGGAACTCATGGCGGTCATCCGTGAAAAACGTGCCGCTGTTGCTGCCGCACTCGAACAGGAACGGGAGAAGAACTATCAGAAGAAACTCGAAATCATCGACAAGATAAAGGCACTCACGGAGAATCCCGATGAGATTAACCGAGGTTACAATGACTTCAAAGAACTGCAGCAGCAGTGGAACGACATCAAGGAAGTGCCAGCCGACAAGGCGACCAACCTCTGGAAGACTTATCAGCAGGCTGTCGAGGCATTCTACGACACCTTGAAACTGAGCAACGAACTCCGTGCCTACGACTTCAAGAAGAACTTGGAACGCAAGACCGCCCTCTGTGAGGCTGCCGAGGCACTCGCCGAAGAGACCGACATCATCGTTGCCTTCCGCAAGTTGCAGCAGTTGCATCAGGACTTCCGCGAGACAGGTCCTGTAGCCAGTGACCTGCGTGAACAAATCTGGACACGTTTCAAGGATGCCTCGACCGTCATCAACAAGCGTCATCAGGAGTTCTTTGAGGCTCGTAAACAGAAGGAAGAAGAGAACCTCACCAAGAAGACTGCCATCTGCGAGACCATCGAAGGTTTCGACCTCGAAGGACTCAAGACCTTTGCTGAGTGGAACGCCATTTCGGAGAAAATCACCACACTGCAAGCTGAGTGGAAGACCATCGGCTATGCGCCACAGAAGATGAACACTAAAATCTTCGAGCGTTTCCGTGCCGCATGCGACAACTTCTTCACCCGCAAGAACGAATACTTCCAGACAGTTCGCGAGAACCTGAACCAAAACTATGCCCTCAAACTTGAACTCGTAGAGAAGGCTGAGGCGCTGAAGGACAGCACCGACTGGAAGGCTACAACCGATGCGCTCGTTGAGTTGCAGAAGAAATGGAAGGAAATCGGCACTGTTCCCAAGAAGTACAGCGACCAGATTTGGGAGCGTTTCAACGCTGCCTGCGACGCCTTCTTCGCTGCCAAGAAAGAGGCGAACAAGGATGTTCACACTGAGCAGACTGCCAATATGGAGAAGAAAAAAGCCATCATCGATGCCCTTGCTGCCATCGTGCCCGAAGAGTTCGAAGGCGACCTCCGCACCAAACTCCGTGAAGCACAGGAAGAGTGGAACCAGATTGGCCACGTGCCTTTCAAGGAGAAGGATAAACTCTACAAACTCCTCCGCGAACAGATGGATCGTCTTTACGGCTTTGCCAACGAACATGCTGCCAAGCGTCGTATCGACCGCTTCAAGGAGAGCATCAAGGGTGGCAATGGAGGTGATGTGCGTTCACGCCTCACTCGTCAGTTGGACATCCTCAACAACGAAATCAAGACTTACGAGAACAACCTCGGTTTCCTCACCCTCAGCAGCAAATCCAAACAGGGTAATGCCCTCATCGAGGAGTTGAACCGCAAGATGGAGAAACTCAAGGCTGACAAAGAAGAGGTCAAAGCCAAACTGAAAGCACTCGATGAACAGTAAGGCTTGCAACATCATAACAACAAGAGGAGGGTATGCCACCAGCGGCATACCCTCCTCTTTCTTCATGCCATTCACGGCGTTCTTTCTATGATTTCTGTACTTTCTGTGAGAAATAAACAAACGTTAGTTCGGTATAAGGAGTCGCTTCGCGAGAAATTCTACAAATCTTCCCAAATCTTCCAAATAAAAATAGGATTTTGAATAGATTTTGTATGATTTGACTACGTCGAGCTAAAGGTTCTGCCTCGGAGAGGCAAACCCAAAGACATGTTTTTGTTATATCGAACTCACCTTAAACAAGTTCCTGCGGAACGATTGAGCAGATTTAGCGGACGACTACCTTACGGGTAAGGATGGTTCCATCATCCATGTGGCGCACTTCGATGTATGTACCTGTGGTCGGCAGGGTGGTCAGTCGCATGCCACTGAGGGAGTAGGTCTCCACTGATACGGTTGATGGCTGGTGGACAGACTGTTGAGTGATGGAAGTCGGTGTGTTGGTGCCGCCCATACCCGATGGTGCCTCTGGATTGATAGTGATGCAGAGTTTGTCGAGACAAGCCCCGTCTTCACGTCCTCCGATATAGAGCGTGTGCTCACCTGCCTTCAGGTTGCCATGATAGAATTCCTTCCACTCCCATGATGTGGTTTGCAGACCATTGACAAAGTTGCTGGTCAGGGCACCGTCAACACTCACAAAGTAACTGTCATCATCCCATGTGGGACACAGCACACGCCCATAAATATAATAGGTGCCTGCTGCCGATACAGAGAAGGGAGCGGCAAGGATATAGGCACTGTCGGTAGGTGTAGTGGTAGATGTCGGTGCCACGGTCTTCAGATACATTCCCTTCGATACTGATGCGTCCTCTAACAATTGAAATGCCGTTCCTGACTCCTCGGTAGGCAGGCTTTCTGCCTCTATCCACAGGGCATTGTTATCGTAGGGTTCTTCCTCATCTTCTGCATCGGACACTGGGTCGGTCTTGGTGAACAGACTCAAGTCGATGCATCCGCCCATCGTTTCATAGCCTTTCGCATTGAGGTGCAGCCAGTCGTTCTCAAAGAGGAACTGCGACTGCATGGCTTCGAGGTTTTGTGGATTGCGCACAGCCTCATCGAAGTCTATCACACCATCGAGCATCTTCGTAGTACGAATCCACTGGTTGATAGTCGAACGTCCCTTCTCATGGTCAGCCGAATAGTAGCCATTTCCCTTGAACGGGGTGATTGTACCACCGAAGACATAGATGCCTTTCTCGTGCGCCTCACGGATAATCTGCTTATAGACATCGATGATGCGCTTGGCAGTCTGCACACCGTTCTGTGCGCCACCCAAGTCGTTGACCGCCTCGAAAAGGATAATCCATTTCACACCCTCCTGCCCCAGCAAGTCACGCTGGTAACGGCTCGATGCACTGGGACCTAAGCCTCCGCCCAACACACAGTTGCCGCCGATTCCCATATTGAGGACACCTATCTGGCTGGTCGGTTCGTTAGCCAGCAGTCGGCGCGAAAGCACGTCTGCCCAGCGGTTCTGCTGATTGGTGGTCGAGCCACGTCCGTCGGTGATAGAGTTACCCAGGATGGCTACAGCACCAGCCTCTTCGGGTGCTTCGACTTCGAGTGCTAAGATGTTGTACCAATGGTCGGTTTTCGTGGCATTGCTGAAGTTCGTGGTGTTGCCCGACTTCAGATACGACGTCGTACGTGAGCCTGGATGTCCGCTCACACTGGTCGATGACGCCGAACCGTAGTGGATGGTGATTGCCACATTCTCTCGCGGTCCCATCTTGAAGTCCACAGGGTCAGATACAGCCTTGCCCTTTGCAGGCATGGTCACACCAGCCTGTCCGTTGAAGGTCAGGCTCACGGTTGAACTTTCGTCAATCTCGCTGCTGCTTCCAGCCGTCTTGGCAATGGCCAATTCCACAGCCTTGATTTGGGTGGAACCCGTACTGAACTCATTGGTCAGTTTCAGACGCACACGCTCACCTCCGATAGACACCTGTACAATCTGGCGCAACGAATTGTTGCCCAGTCCAGGCGAAGGAGGATTGTTGTTGTTCTCAACCAATTGTGGGGCTGTACCCCATGTACCGACCCAATGACTCTGAGCCAATGCCATGCCACCGGTCAGCAAGCAAGCAAATACCAATGCTACTTTCTTCATATTCATTCCTCTTTTCTCTTATTTTGATCTTGAGTTGTTAATTTTTCCTCCTGCCCTACACCAGTCCACCCAGGTCTTTGCCTATTGCCTGCAATTCGGTGCGGATATCCTTCAGTTTCTCAATCACCTCGATATTACGGTTGATGCCCTTGCTCTTGTCGCGACGGATGGCGTCGCGCGCACCCTGCAAGGTCATGCCACGCTCTTTCACGAGGTGATAGACGAGCCTCACCTGTTCGAGGTCCGCTTTTGTGTACTGACGGATGCCGCGACCTGCCTTCTGTGGCTTGATGGTCGGGAATTCTTTTTCCCAGAAACGGAGCAAAGTCTCTGTCACGTTAAACATCTGTGCCACCTCGCCAATGCTGTAATACAGTTTTAAGTCCTTGTTCTTGTTCAGTGCCATAGTGCTATTTCTTTGGAATGTTCTTTAATATTTCGAGGGTGAAATTGTAGAAACGCTCTACTGACGGGATGTGGCAGGCTTCGTTGGGAGTGTGAGGACTCACCAATGTAGGTCCATAACTTGCCATATCCATGCCAGGGTAGTTCACACCAATGATGCCGCACTCCAGACCTGCATGACAAGCACCCACCACAGGACGTTTGCCATACATCTTCTCGTAAATGTCGGCCATCATCCCAACCAACGGGCTCTTGGGGTTGGGCTGCCAACCGCTGTATCCGCCTTCTAACTTCACTTGCATGCCAGCCATGGAGAAACAAGCAATATACTGGTTGCAAAGATACTGCTTCATGCTGTCTTGCGATGAACGAGCCAGCGTGATGATTTCAGCCTTACCATCAGCAATGTCTATGATGGCGAGATTGCAAGAAGTCTCAACCAGTTCGGGCATCGACGGAGTGTAGCGCAACACACCATCATGAGCAGCCATCACGGCATTGATGAGATTTTCCTGAATATCTTCGGGAATGGCCTTTTCTGGTACACTTTCCATCTGCGTGACAATCAGTTGAAAACCCTTGGTCTCGATGTCTTTATATTCTTCCATGAAAGTCGCCTTGCACTTCTCCACCATCGCCAAGAACTCCTCTTTCATCGCTTGAGGCACCAGCACTTTTGCTTCACATTCGCGTGGGATGGCATTCCGCATATTGCCGCCATGCCAACTGCAGAGCCATGCCATTTTGGTGTTGACGGTGGCAAACAACAGACGTGCCATCAACTTGTTGGCATTGGCACGCCCCTTGTTGATTTCGATACCAGAATGACCACCCAAGAGTCCCTTGATGATGATGTCGTAGCAAAGCATATCTTCTGGCTCCACATTCATTTCCTGATATTCCATCTGGCAAAGGATATCTACACCACCAGCACAGCCTATGGTGATTTCACCCTCTTCTTCCGAATCAAGGTTCAGCAGAAACTTACCCTTCAGTTCGCCAGCCTTCAAGCCGAACGCACCATCCAAACCCGTCTCCTCATCTCGAGTAATCAGCACCTCGATAGGCCCATGCTCGACTGTTTCATCCTCGATGATAGCCATTGCAGCAGCCACACCCATGCCATCATCGGCACCGAGAGTGGTGTCACGCGCTGTCACCCACTCACCGTCGATATAGACATCCAACGGATCTGTCTCAAAGTTGTGCTGACAGTCCTTGGTCTTCTGCGGAACCATATCCATGTGCGCCTGCAACACCGTCACTTCACGATCTTCATACCCAAGAGTGGCACCCTTCGACATCACCACATTGCCAGCCTCATCTATGTATGCCTCAGCACCATGCTGCTTGGCAAAGTCAACCAAGAATTGTGCCACCTTTTCGGTATGCCCTGACGGATGAGGTATTTGAGTCAGTGCATAGAAATTCTTCCATACATATTTGGGAGAGAGTTCTTCAATTGGATTCATAGTTTTACGTAATTAATTGATTATCTATTCTTATTTATATCTCTAATGCTCAATGTGATAAAAGAAAAAACACCAAGCAGCGGAACCAATGCTGTCTGAATGGTGTGCACAATCAGCACAAACATGACAGCGTCTGTGTCTGCCAACCCGTAGAGAATCAGTATTGTCTTCACCGCAAAATGCCACGGACCCGCCCCGTTCGGTGTCGGCACTATGACCGAGATGCTTCCCACAATGAAACTCACTATCGCCACCGTAAAACTGAGGTTTTCCGTGAAGTCAAAACATTTGAAGGTAATCCAGTAATGGAGGAAATAACTCACCCAAATTGCGAGAGTGTAAAAGACAAACAGTCCTTTATGCTCCACACCCTTCAGCGAAAGGATGCCTTCCTTCACTTTATTGACCATATCCTTCAGTTTTGCCATCAGGGTGAAACGCTGCATCAAGAACCAAAGAAACAGCATCGTAATGACCAGACAGATGGCTGTCACAATGTACCCCGTGGTTGTAAAGCCCTGCAGAATGTCACAGAGATTGGTGCCTGTGCGGTCAAAGAACGACGTGAATATGGTCACCTGCGAGAGGATGACCACCAGCGTGATGAACAAAATGAGCAGTGAGTCAATCACACGCTCCGTCACCACCGTGCCCAATGCCTTCAGGAACGACGTGCCGTCATACTTCGCCAAAATGCCACAGCGGCTCAGTTCTCCACTGCGCGGTATGACCAGACTTGAAGCGTAAGAGATGAAAACCGCATGAATGCAGTCCATCACGCGCGGATGCTCACCAATGGGATCCAAGGTTTGTTTCCAGCGAATGCCCCGGAACATCTGCGCCGTCACACCAAACACCAGCGAGAAAAGCATCCATCCCCAATTCATCCCGTGAAGGAGAGTGTCTTCCATCGCCCGAAAGTCTGTGTCACGATACATCCACCACAGAATGCCGCCACCTAACAGAAAAGGTATGGCAATATTGATAGCCTTTTTAAGCGTTTTGTTGCTGTTCATCAAGAAAAGTTGTAACTTTGCAGCGCAAAGCAACTAAACAATAATCACTTTTGCAGCCACAAAGTTACAAAATAATTCATAATTCATCACCCATCAAGCACATTTTTTTTCATGGACAGCATAAAACCGAAGAAATTCTTAGGTCAACATTTCCTCACCGACCTCAGTGTGGCACAACGCATTGCCAATACGGTCGATGCCTATCCCGACATTCCTATCCTCGAGGTGGGTCCCGGCATGGGGGTGCTGACACAATATATCATTCCGAAGGGACGTCCCTTCAAAGTGGTCGAGATTGATTTCGATTCCGTGCCCTATCTCCATGAACATTTCCCTCTGTTGGGCGACAACATCATCGAAGGCGACTTCCTCCAAATGGATTTGCAGACGGTATTTGACGGCAAGCCTTTTGTGCTGACTGGCAATTATCCCTACAACATCTCATCACAGATCTTTTTCAAGATGGTGGAAAACCGCCATCTCATCCCTTGCTGCACGGGCATGATCCAAAAGGAAGTGGCGGAACGCATGGCAGCCTCACCTGGCAGCAAGACCTACGGTGTGTTGAGTGTGCTCATTCAAGCGTGGTACGATGTGGAATATCTCTTCACCGTACACGAGAACGTGTTCAATCCCCCACCCAAAGTGAAGAGCGCCGTCATTCGCCTCACCCGCAACAACAAACAGACCTTGGGGTGTGACGAACCACTCTTCCGACGCATTGTCAAGACAGTCTTCACCATGCGGCGCAAGATGATGCGCAACGGCATGAAGCAAATCCTCGGGAAAGACTCTCCGATGCTGACAGACCCCCTTTTCGCCCAACGTCCCGAACAACTATCGGTACAAGACTATATCGACTTGACCAACCGAGTCGAGGCTGAACTCAAACAAGCATAAAAAACAGGCGGGAAGCACTTCACTTCTCGCCTGTCACTTTGTTTTGCTTCAGCAATTCCTCTCTCATCTTGAACAATAAACAAATTTGCCCCGAGAAATTCCTGTTTTCATACTTTGTCCGAGCCACATTCAGCATCGGAACAATCGTTGTCTGCACATCCTCGATATAGATGCCATCACCCATATCCAGTTCTTTCTCAAAAGTGTGAGTGGCAAACCAATTTTCCAGTTCAGCCACTTCCTCTTTCGTGTAAGTCGGTTTATATTCCATATCATTAAGAATTAAAAATCAAGAGTTAGAAGTTAGGAGTTAGGAGCTGAGCCATGCGGCGAGTACGCACACCGCGTCAGTCTCTCTAAACCCTAAACTCTAAACTTTACAAAAAACTCAACAATCTCACCATCTCTTCCGCAGCCCTTCGGCTGGCACCTGCACCACCCAAGATGCGGTTCATCTCCTCATAGTCATCCAACATCTGCTGCCGAGCACTGCCACCCGGCAAGATGTCACCGAGACACTGGATGATGTTTTCTCTCGTCATCCTGTCAGCCACCAGTTCCTGCACGATTTCTCTGTCAACCACCAGGTTCACCAGTGATATATACTTTACTTTCAACACTTTGCTTCTCAACCACGAGATGAACTTTCCCACGGGAGTAGCATAACATACGACCTGTGGCACACGCAGTATCGCCGTTTCCAAGGTGGCTGTGCCCGAAGTGACCAAGGCTGCCACCGATTCGCTCAGCACCCGATAGGTCTCACCGAACCGTATCTCCACCTCCATCCCCAAAGGGATGTACTTCCGATAATAAGCCTCATCAATATTGGGAGCACCTGCTATCACCAACCGATAATCACGATAGGTTGCCGCACACTCCAGCATCATCCTCAAATTATCTTTGATTTCTTGTCTTCTGCTACCCGCCAAAATGGCAATCTGCCGATTCTCTTCACATCCCTTCTTCCCATCAGTGCCATCCTCTTCTTTCCATTTCTCCACTGCATCCACACACGGATTTCCCACATAATGCACCTGATAATCACGTTCCTCAAACCACTTCACCTCAAATGGAAGAATCGAGAACAACTCATCCACATCCCGTTTGATGTTCTTGATGCGATATTCCTTCCATGCCCATATCTTCGGGCTGATATAGTAGAACACTTTGCTGATGCCTTTTTGATGCACATACTTGGCAATGTCAAGGTTAAACCCGGGATAGTCCACTAATATCACCACGTCAGGTTTCCATGCCGCGATGTCTGCTTTGCACCGCTTCATATTCTTCAGGATTTGAGGCAGATGCAGCAGCACAGGAATAAAGCCCATATAAGCCAACTCCCGATAGTGCTTCACCAACGTACCCCCCACGGCAGCCATCTTGTCACCGCCGTAGAAACGAAACTCCGCTGCAGTATCCTGCCGTTTCAGTTCCGCCATCAGATTCGAAGCGTGCAAGTCGCCCGAAGCCTCCCCTGCTATTAAGTAATATCGCATAGATTGTTTAACCCTAACCTTGACTGTGAGTTGGTCTTTTGTGTGCTGCGCACAGTCTCAACGCTCAACCATCAATCCCTTCATCTTCTCCATCACACCATACGCCGTCATGTCCAACTGCAACGGAGTCACCGCCACATAGCCATGTTCGTATGCCCACGTGTCGCTCTCCTTGTCATGCTCATCGTGTGGCGCATAGTAACCCGCTATCCAGTAATACTTGCCTCCTCTCGGATGGTCTCGCTCCTGCCACTCCTCATGCCAGTCGCCCAATCCCATCTTGCATATTTTCAGTCCCTTCAAAGGTGTAGCATCTGGTATGTTCACATTCAAGCACACCTCCAGCGGAAGACCTTCTGTCAACACCCAATCTAATATCTTCCGCACATACTCCTTCATATAACTGAAATCCGCATCTACAGCAGTCCTTCCGCTTGAAAAGGCAATTGACGGCACATGCTTGATGCAGCCCTCCAGCGCAATCGACATAGTGCCAGAGTAGTGAGCATTCACCGCACAGTTGTCACCATGATTGATTCCTCCCAGAACCAAGTCAGGTCGGCGAGGCAACAACTTCTCAAAGGCCATCTTCGTGCAGTCATTCGGCGTACCCGTGCATGCCCATACCGTCAGGCTTCCCCGCTTCTCGCTGCCCTCCTCTTGCCTGATGAACCGGTTCCTCACAGGCGTATAGCTGCTGATGCTCATGCTCGCCCCACTTCGTGCTCCATCGGGAGCCACGACAAACACATCACCATACTCCCTCGCTATCTCTGCCAACTGCTTGACACCCTCTGCATCATAGCCATCATCATTACTTATAAATATCAGTTTATCCATTGTTACAATCAGTTTTCGCCTACAAAGATACAGCATTTTCCCCATCTTTCTTGCTTAAAAAGAAGAAAAAACACCTTTCATCGAAAAAAAAATCCCAATCCCTTTGTCAGTTTCCGAAAAAGCACTACCTTTGCATCGCATTTCCGAAAGAGGGGCACTCTTTCAGACATTGCTGCAAGAAAATTGGGATATGGTGTAATTGGCAACACAACAGATTCTGGTCCTGTTATTCCTGGTTCGAGCCCGGGTATCCCAACCAACAGTGGAGGCTTCAGATTGAATTCTGAAGCCTCCACTGTTTTCGTTGAAAAGCCACCTCTCCATCTGTCAATCCATACTTCTTGCAATTATAACGTCAGTTCGGTATAAGAGCATTCACGGTTCGGAAATCTTTTTACCGGTTCTTGCTGTGCAAGCGCTTCGCGATGACGCGGCTTTAGAAAGACAAGAAAAAAAATACAAGAAAAAAAAATACCTGTGTAGTGTTTTGCGATGAGACACACATGCCAGTCTCCATGACAATGAATTTGGAGTCGACATAAGCATTATAATGTCACCAGATAGTCAGGAACAAAATACATACCATAGCCTTAACCGCAAACATACGAAGAAGAGTGTGTATGACAAACTGGCAATGGTGGAGTTCTTTTAATTGTTTGCGAGGTGCTTTTCTATAGTTTCAACAAGGAAGGAAATATGTTCTTCTCACACCCTCAAAATCGACGTGCCCCACGTCGGCAAGGCGACGTGGGGCACATCGGTTAACCGACGTGGGGCACGTCGATTTTGAGGCACTGAAAGAGGAGAACACGGAAAATTCACCTTGCCATGCATTCCAAGCAAGGTCTTCCTTTTGTGAAAGAAAGGGGAGAGCATAGGAGATTCATCAATTCGCATAACAAAATAGGCAAAATGGTCTATTTTTTAAGAATATAGTCCATGTTCGAGCGTTTTCTTTCACATTTTTCCTTCATATTAAAGAGAATATGCTATCTTTGCAACCAACAAAACGATTACGACCATGCAAATTTCATTAGAAACAGAGAACGAACAGACCGCAATGGAGTTGGCGAATGAAATTCTCAACGATGTCAGCGGGAAGAAAGTGGACACATGGCACCATTGCCTGAGAACGGTGAAGGGCAATGCGGAGTGTTCATGTATCTATCACTATACAGACAAGGACGCGAACGATGATAACAAACGTATCAAATTCTATGTGTATGAGAAGGGAGCAGATGTGTGCCTGAAGCAAATATGGCGTGAGGGGTATACGCCTGGTCGCCAGACGAAACTTCACCTCACAATCACACTCATCAACATGATTTACATTCGCTATCCAGAAAAATTCAGCGGCATCAAGATCCAGTGGTGATGTTTGAATCCACGGGATTGAGATTCACCTAAACAAAAAAAGAGGCATAACCAGTTGCGTGACTGATTATGCCCCCTCTTTTTCGAGTAAATCATCGGATATCCGTCAAATGGAGATGTTGTGGAGGATGTCGAGCAGGTTGCGGTCGATGGCACGGTTTTCCTTAATGGCACGGGAGAAGGGGACATAGACAATCTCGTCGTTGTCGATGCCGACCATGACGTTGCGAAGCCCTTTCTGGATGGCTTGGATAGAGGCAGCCCCCATACGACTTGCGATGATGCGGTCGTGAGCCGTAGGATGTCCTCCTCGTTGGGCATGACCGATGATGGAGATGCGCACATCAAGTTCGGGATATTGATTCTTGACCAACTCAGCATAGTGCATGGCACCACCTGTCTGTTCGTTGGCAGCCACAAGCACGATGGAACTGCCCTTGGTCTTTCGGAAGCCTTTCTGAATGAAATGATTCAGTTGCTCGTCTTCCACCTCAATGGTGGGCACGATGGCTTCTTCCGCTCCTGCTGCAATGCCACTGTTGAGGGCAAGGAAACCTGCACCATCGCCCATCACTTCAACGAAGAAAAGACGTTCGTGGCTCGTGGCAGTGTCGCGAATCTTATCGACGGTCTGCATAATGGTGTTGAGGGCTGTGTCATAGCCAATGGTGGTGTCGGTGCCACAAAGGTTGTTGTCAATAGTGGCAGGGATGGCAATACACGGGAAATCAAATTCCTGTGCAAAGATGCGAGCACCGTGAATGGTACCGTCGCCGCCGATGACGATGAGCGCATCGATGTTTTCCTTCACCAAATTCTCGTATGCCTTCTTACGTCCTTCGGGGTTCTTGAACTCCTTGGAGGGGGAGGACTTGAGAATGGTGCCTCCATACTGGATGATGTTGCTGACGCTCTGTGTCTCGAACTCGACTATATCACCTTCGATAAGCCCTCTGTAACCGTGATAGACGGCTTTTACCTTAAGTCCGTTATAGATGGCGGAACGTGTGACGGCACGGATGGCGCAGTTCATGCCAGGAGCGTCGTTGCCTGATGTGATGATTCCAATCGTTTTGATTTCAGCCATATTGTCATTTACAATTTTAATGATTTACAATTGATAATTTCTATAACGTATGCCACTTCTTCATGAGTCATGGCAGGATTGAGCGGAAGACTCAGTTCCTCACGAGCCAGCTGTTCGGCAACGGGCAAGGAGAAGCGGTTGTATTCTGTGTAGCAAGTTTGCTGGTGAGGAGGTATAGGATAGTGGATGAGGGTGTGGATGCCCTTACTGAGCAGGAAGGCTTGCAAGGCATCACGATGGGGTGTGAAAACAGGAAAGATATGATAGACGTTGCTTCCCTCCCCCATGAGAACAGGTAAGCGTACCGCATCATTCTTGATATTGCCGTAATATGTATGTGCAATGTCCATCCGTCGGCGGTTTTCCTCGTCAAGGTATTTGAGTTTCACATCAAGCGCGGCTGCCTGCACTTCGTCCAATCTGCTATTACGTCCTTTGTGCCGGGCGATGTATTTTTCGGAGAAACCGTAGTTGGCGATGGAACGGATGGTTTGTGCCAAGGCTTCATCGTCAGTGGTCACAGCACCGGCATCACCTAATGCACCGAGATTCTTGCCTGGATAGAAGCTGTGGCATGCGGCATGACCAAGGGAGCCTGTGCGCTTTGTTTTGTAGCAGCATCCGTGCGCCTGTGCGTTGTCTTCGATGAGCAAAAGGTTGTTGCTGTCACAGATGGACTGTATGTGTTCGTCATAGGTGCATCGTCCATAGAGGTGTACGAGCAGAAGTGCTTTAGTATGAGGGGTGATGGTCTGTTTAAGGGCCTCGAGATTGAGGTCAAGCGTCGAGGCATCAATATCGATGAAGATTGGCTTCAAACGGTTTTCAGTGATGGCAAGGACGGTGGCAATGAATGTGTTGGCAGGAACAAGGATTTCATCACCCTCGCTGAGTTTCCCCAATTCCATGTAGGCACGCAGGGTGAGGGTGAGGGCATCCAATCCGTTTGCCACCCCCACGCAGCAACGTGTTCCGATATAGTCGGCGTAGTGCTGTTCGAACTGCTGCACAGCGTGCCCTTGCAGGTACCATCCGCTACCTACCACGTCAGCCACTGCCTGTTGTATCTCATCGGCATGCAGCGCCGTCACTTTCTTTAATTCAAGATAGGGTATATTCATACGTCCCACTCATAAGTGTCATAACAGATGGTGCGCCCACCGAAACCTTCTTTCTGTGCCACCAAACCTTCGTTGAGGATGGAGCCATCGCCTTCGGTGGAGCGTCCGAAATCCATATAGGGTATATTGGGAAAATCATGATGCATCACATAGTCGTGGATGGCATCGACAGCACCGCATTCCTTACCTACATCGTTGGAAGAGCAATACTGCCCGTGCAGTACCTGAGAAGTCAAATAGAATGTCATGCCCGCAACGACCTGACCATCGAGCAATGCATTGTACTGGATGATGTTCTGGGGAAAACGAGCATGGAGCATCCGAATTTCATCGAGCGCATGGACGGGATGCACTTGATGACGGCTCATTAGATTCTCTTCAAGCACTTGCCAGAAAGGAGCAAAGTCGTCGGTGCGCACCACCTCGACCCCTACATCCTGTGCCCGACGTAAACGTCTTCGACGATCTTTGCGCCAACGGAGATGGCGCTGCATGAAGATGGTTGTGCCGACATCACGGGTGACAAGGCGCGCCTTGCAGATCCAGAACAAGGGATACAAATCTTCTTCGGAGGGCAACTGGTGATAGACCCACGGGACGGGTTTATAAACGACCCTACGAATGCCGCATTGAGGCAGATATGCATTGAGTTCCTTAAACAGCTGGATGACGTCTGCCGCCGTGACATCGACATCCATGAGCAAACCGCCGTAGGTCAAGCCCTGGTGGGAGTAGAGAGTGGTGTCCACAATATTGGCAGGCAGGATGGAGTGCAGATGATTCCCCACGAAGAACATAAGCGAATGGTCTTCGAAACGGTCGCTGTGGTAGTCCATATAGTCGCGGAAGAACAGGAATGTTGCATTGCGTGCTTTCGCCACATACTTGTCCCACAACGGTTTATCAGCAGGGGTGTATCTCCTTATCTCGAACATCTCTTGTAGTTTAGAAACTCTGAGTAATCGTAGATATAGTCGTCTTCGTCATAGAGTTCGGATGCCAAGACCATGCACACGGCACCACTGGAGAAGTCATCCAATGTCCGCCACATGCCAGGCTTAATGAGCAGTCCTTGCCAAGGGTGGTTGAGCAAAACAGTCTGCCTGTCGGCACCATTGTCGAGGGTGACAGTGAAACTGCCACTCATGGCAACAACGAGTTGGCAGAGATTCTTGTGGGCATGCCCCCCTCGGCTTTCACCACCAGGTACATCATAGGTCCAATAAACCCGCTTGATGTTGAAAGGCACATTTATCATCTGCTCTGCTACCGTCAGATTGCCACGCGGGTCAACAATCTTTGGCAACTCTATGATTTCGTAGTCAAGTTTGCTCATTCTCTATTCTCCTTTTACATTCTTCCATCAACCATTTCGGAGTACTGGTGGCTCCGCAAATGCCTACGGATTCTATTCCTTCGAACCAACTGAAGTCAATTTCTGAGGGGTCGTCTATCATGTAGGTGCGAGGATTAACCGACAAGCACTGGTTATAGAGAACTTTTCCGTTGGAACTCTTCTTGCCGCATACAAAGAGAATGACATCATGCTTGGATGCAAACTCCACGATGTTGGGAATGCGGTTTGCCACCTGACGACAAATGGTGTCGAAATAGTGAAAATGGGCTCCCTCCTGCATGTTAGACTCTATGTAACTGACTATCTCACGGAAACCTTCCAGTGATTTTGTCGTCTGCGAAAAGAGTTGGATATCATGGCTCAAATCCAATTTTTTAGCATCGTCCAGATTCTCTATGACGATGGCAGTTCCTTCGGTCTGTCCCACAAGACCCACCACTTCGGCATGTCCGTTCTTGCCGTAAATGACTATTTGTCCCCCTTCTTCGTATGCTTTCTTGATGCGCTTCTGAAGATTCAGCACTACAGGGCATGTGGCATCTATCAGTCTGATGTTCTGCCGTTCCGCCTTCATGTAGGTCTGGGGTGGTTCGCCATGGGCACGGAGCAACATCTGGGTGTCATGAAGAGAGTCGAGGTCGGAATGCTCCACTGTGGTCAGCCCCATCTTCTTCAATCGCTCCACCTCTCGTCCGTTATGCACAATGTCGCCTAAGCAATAAAGCGAATCGCTCTTTGCCAATTCCTCCTCTGCTTTCTTGATGGCTGTCGTGACACCAAAGCAGAATCCTGACCCTTCATCAATCTCAATCAGCATTTCGCTACGGTTTCTTTATATCTTTCTAACAACCAAGCACTCTGCTCCTCACGAGTCAGTAGGGAGTTGTCGAGCACAATGGCGTCTTCTGCCTGACGAAGTGGTGCGACCTCTCGATGGGAATCGATGTAGTCACGTTCTTCCACATTTTTCAGTATTTCATCGTAATTCAAGGCATCTCGCTCCGCCTGCGTCTTGGCTTTCCCCATCAATTCGTCGAAACGACGCTGTGCACGAACTCTCGACGATGCTGTGACAAACACTTTCAGTTCTGCCTGCGGAAAAACGGCAGTTCCGATATCTCTGCCATCCATCACAATGCCTTTCTCCTTGCCCATTGCCTGCTGCTGTTCGGTCAGTAAAGCACGCACGAACGGCAACGCTGCAACTGGACTCACACGATTGCTCACATCCATCTGGCGAATTTCATCTTCCACTTTCTCACCATTGAGGTAGGTGTCAGGACGCCCTGTCTCGGCATTGAACTTGAAACCTATCTGGATCTTTCCTGCATCAACAGCCGCCTTCAACGCATCTTCTTTAATGCCTTCATCAGGATACATGCCATTGCGCATCGCATAGAGTGTCACGGCACGGTACATGGCACCTGTGTCAACATACACATAGCCTATCTCTTTTGCCAACTGCTTAGCCATCGTACTCTTGCCACAACTGGAGTGACCGTCTATTGCTATAATAATCTTCTTCATAATGAAAAACCTGCATTTATCAATAAGGAGGATGCCGCTATATGGTATTTTCCGTAAGCCACTCCCACCTTGAATTTCTTCACGTTAAGTCCTGCACCAATACTGAAACCTGCCCAATGACTCTTGTCTGCCACTTTCATCTCATGTGCACGACGGAAATTGTACCCCAGTGCTATCCATGTATTCTTAGAAGGCAATATATCGGCACCCAACACAAAATGCTGGATGAACTTCACATCATCCCAATGGGTCACATCGTCGGCTGTCAACGACACACGAAGCGGAGCATTTGCAAAATCTTTGCTCAAGCCAAAAGCCAAATCGAAAGGAAGGGATTCTTTGCTACCATCATCGTAGAGCGAATTGATTTGTCCACCCAGATTACGTCCCACCACCGAGAAAGAAAAACCATGTGCCTCATCAAAATAGTTCAATGCCAAATCGGTGCCAATGGCTGTGCTGGAATATTCGGCATAATTACTCAACAAAACCTTGGCAGTGATGGCACCACTCCAATAGTCACTTAAAAGATAGGAATAGGAGGTCTGGAAATTCATGTCCTTGGCAGAGAAGGAACCTACCACGGTGCCTTGTTCGTCTGTTTCGTCCATTTTTCCATAATTCAGCATCTGTGCACCGATTGCCCATGTGCCCCTCTCCCCTATCGCCTTCGTGTAACCTGCCGACGACAAGTAACTGGAACGGATGTATGAGTTATATCCAAGCAGAATACTATTATCTGAAACATTCGTCAACATGGCAGCATTTGTCCACATCATACTTGCATCATCTTCCACAATGCTGATGTTGGCACCGCCCAATGCCCCCGAATGCGCACTCATCGGGACATTCAGAAACTGATATCCCGTTTTCCCATCCTGTGCCCACATAATGGCAGCACAAGCAAGGAGTGCCATACAGAGAATATATCTACTTAAGTGTTTCATAATAAGTATCTAAAAGTTTCTTGGCTGCCACAAACGAGGTGATTTGTCCACCCAACACCTCCTTTTCCATCTCTGCAATCATGTTCTTGACGGAAGGATTATAATAGAAACTATTCTTCAGGTGTTCATTGATGCTTTCATACATCCAATACTTGGACTGTTCATTACGACGATACTGGAAGTAGCCGCTCTCCTTCACCTTGCCGATGTAGTCAAAGATCATCTTCAACACTTTGTCAATGTTCAATTCATAGAAACCAGAATAGCACATCACTTCTGGCACTATGCCGCTATCGGGAACAGGGAACAGATGCAAGGCATTCCGAAAGTGGGAGGCAGCCAACTCAGCCTTATCCACATTATTGCCATCCGCCTTATTAATCACGATGCCATCTGCTATTTCCATAATACCACGTTTGATGCCTTGCAGTTCATCACCCGTACCAGCCAACTGGATCAAAAGGAAATAGTCCACCATTGAATGACATGCGGTTTCGCTCTGTCCCACACCAACGGTCTCCACAAAGATATTGTCATAGCCTGCAGCCTCGCACAAGATGATCGTCTCACGGGTCTTACGGGCAACACCACCTAAACTTCCCGCTGTCGGACTGGGACGGATGAAGGATTTGGGATGAACTGCCAATTTCTCCATACGAGTCTTATCACCCAGTATGCTTCCCTTGGTCTTCTCGGACGAAGGATCAATGGCAAGCACTGCCAACTTTCCTCCATAATTTTCCAAGAGATGTACACCAAAAGCATCAATACTGGTGGATTTTCCGGCTCCTGGCACACCGCTGATACCGATTCTCACCGAATTACCTGAATAGGGCAGACATTTCTCTATGACCTCCTGAGCAATCGCCTGATGTTCAGGCAGGACGCTCTCTATCAGAGTGACAGCCTGACTCAACATACTCACGTTCCCTTTCAGAATGCCATCAACATACTCGGCAGGAGTATATAACTTCTGCCTCTTCTTCCTCATCTGCTTCAGATAGGGATTCACAATGGATGGCTGCGCCACACCTGCATTCACCTGCAAGCCTGCGTATTCAGCACTGTTCTCTGGATGTTCCATATCTTTATTCTTTCTTATCTTGTACTCTAAAAGCTTCAACAGACAGAAGATTTACTGCTCAAAATGCACATTCACCACTTCCTTCGGTTTGTTAGTGTCATTGGTGATAATCAGTATACGCGGCTGCGCCTTTGACATACCCAAAAATCTTGCATCAACTGTTACTTTCATCTTCACCTCTTCCCCCGGCTGCAACTCCGTCTTTGGCAATGAGACTGTAATTGCCTGATTGAAAGCCTGTATCTTATTCAATTTCAAGACGCCCTTACCTTTATTACTCAATTTCACATGTCCTGTCAGCTTTGTTTTTTTCCCCAATTTGCCGATGTTCAGTTCTGTTGTGGAGATTTGGAAATTGGGCTTTTTAGCAAACCCTTCCGCAAAATGCAAATCAGGCAAAAGAACTGCTGACACGGCAATTTCGTTGTTCGAGCCAACCTTGTCGCCTGAGAATCGCGCCAGATAGATACTGGTTTGATTCAACCCCAAATCTTGCAGTTTGTCACCATGCAACGTCAACTCTATCTTTCCACGACGCCCACGTGCAATCATCTCGGGATTATACTCTGCAGTGATGTAAGACGGCAAATGCATCAGCATTGGCGTATACACGGTTGAACCATTATTTAATATCTCTATTTCTGCCTTGGCTGAATCACCCGCACTCACGTCCATAAATTCCACATTGTTGGTACTCAACAGGATTTCATCAATACTATAGGGATACAACTCTTCCAATGTCTGTTTCTCCCCATTGTTCACCAACGCTTTCATCCGAATGCGCACAGGCTTTTCATCGGCATTAGTGTAAACGTCTATATATCGGTCAAAATGTCCCAACATCATAGCATCATACGTGATGCTGATTTCACCATCATCGCCTTTCAGCAGAGGGTCTCTTGTCCATTTAGGAGTCAAACATCCACAACCAGCATCAACATCCCGAATCAACAGCGGGTTTTTATCCTTATTTGTGAATTTGAACACGGCTGTCACAGGCTTCTTCCAAATAGTTGAACCGGCATTCACAACGGTCTTGTCAAATGATATTCTCTGTGCAAAACCGTTCAGGGTAAACACCAAACCCATCATACACATTATAACGTATTTCCTATTCATATTATTGTCTTTCCTTGCTCTATATTTGTATTCTAATTATATTCGAGAAGCCTCTTTCACATCTGGAATATCGCGAAGACCGCTAATAATTTCATCGACCTCCTTTGTATCATGCACATACATCTGTATCGTACATTCAAAGATACCATCATCACACTCCACCTCCAACTTATGAATGTTGATGCCATGAAGTTGTGATATCACTTGAGTCATCTCATGCAATAGACCTAATTTATCAAAACCTTTCACATAAATGGAAACTGGGAATAATGCCATTCTGTTCATTTCCCATTTTGCCGCCAAAACGCGATTGCCATGATTGGCTTTCAACTTCTCTGCTGTTGGGCATTGCAGTTTATGAATGACAATATGTTTATCATCATCAATATACCCCATTACCACATCACCAGGAATCGGCTTGCAACACTCACAAAGTGTGTAATCGTTCTGGAGGGATTCTTCAGTCAACGACAATGTCTTTTTCCTATCAAAATCAGGACCTACAGTTCCCTTACCTTTTATGCTCTTTTTCACAGATTTTCGCCCAAATGAAAAGAGTTTTTTCCATCCGCCGGTTCCGTCCTTTCCCTTAATCGCATCAAGGTCGGCACGCCCCAGACTTACCTTGCCTTCTGCAATAGCAACATAGAGAGCATCGGGTTTAGAGAGTTCGTGTAACTTACACAGTTTCTCGATAATCAAAGAATCTCTAACAATATCGTTCTTTGCTAAAAACCGATCAAGTTCCAGTTCTCCATTCTTGCGTAACTCTCGTTCTTCTTTACGAAGGATGGAAAGGATCTTTGTTGTCGCCTTAGCCGTGGTTGCAATATTGAGCCATTCACGAGTTGGATGCACAGACTTTGAGGTAAGAATCTCCACCTGGTCGCCACTATTCAATTTGTAACTGATGGGAACCAACTTGTGATTCACCTTCGCACCGATACAATGGCTTCCCACAAATGTATGAATACTAAAGGCAAAATCAAGCGTGGTACTCCCCGCTGGCATGGTACGAATATCACCCTTCGGAGTAAAGACAAATATCTCTGATGCAAACAAATTCAACTTAATTGTATCAAGGAAATCCATGGCGTCGGGTTGTGGGTCATCAAGAATCTCTTTGATAGTAGCCAACCACTTATCCAATTCCAGTTCAGAGACCGTTTCGGTCTTGTCACCATCCTTATACTTCCAATGTGCAGCAAAGCCCTTTTCTGCAATCTCATCCATACGGCGAGAACGAATCTGCACCTCAATCCATTCTCCTTGTTTTGACATCAATGTGACATGAAGTGCCTGATAGCCATTCGCCTTAGGATGGCTCACCCAATCGCGGGTGCGATCAGGATGAGATGTGTATATTTTACACAGTTGGACATAGATATTAAAGCAGTCGTTGAGTTCGGTATCGATATCTTGCGGATCAAAGATGATACGCGCCGCCAAAATGTCATAAATTTCTTCAAATGGGATGTGCTTAGCCTGCATTTTCCGCCAAATGGAATATGGTGTCTTCACACGCTGCTTCATCTCATAGTTGAGCCCCATGCTATCCAATTGAGCACGAATTGGGGCCGCAAACTGGTCAAACACCGTGTCACGTTCCGCCTTCGTTGCTTGCAACTTCTTTTCAATTTCAGCATATTCATCAGGATGTTCAAACCTAAAACTCAAATCCTCCAGTTCAGTCTTAATAGAGTTCAATCCCAACCTATTCGCAAGAGGTGCGTATATATAAAGGGTCTCGCCTGCTATCTTGTACTGCTTGTTAACAGCTTGACTACCCAATGTCCGCATATTGTGCAATCGGTCTGCAATCTTAATGAGGATGACACGGATATCATCACTCATCGTCAAAAGAAGTTTCTTAAAATTCTCTGCCTGCGCAGATGCATGGTCGCCAAAAATACCACCGGAAATCTTGGTCAGTCCATCAACAATCTGTGCAATTTTAGGACCGAACATGTTCTCAATGTCCTCAACGGTATAATCCGTATCTTCCACCACATCATGAAGAAGTGCAGAGCAAATGGACGTGGATCCCAATCCAATCTCAATACAAACAATCTGAGCAACAGATATGGGATGTATAATGTATGGTTCACCGGAAAGACGACGAACTCCCTTGTGAGCATGTTTGGCAAAATTGAACGCTTTGGTAATAATGTCAACCTTCTTGCGGTGTTTGCTTGCCAAATAAGCATCTATCAATTTCTGAAATTCCGTATTGATTTTTTGCTCTTCTTGCTCTGTATTTGACATGATAACGTCATCCATAAACTTCTTCGAATTATCAATTTATCTCCAAACAAAAACACTCACATAACAAAGCCTATTTCACACGAACCTTTTGACCAGGACGTATGATATCACCCTTAATTCCATTGAGTTGCCGGAGTTTCGACACCGTCGTTCCATTCTTTTTGGCGATTGAAGAAAGGGTGTCGCCACTCTTTACAGCCACATTTCGTGTTTGTTGTTTACGATTACGTGTGGAACGTGACGACTTACGGGCATTATTAGAACGCACATTGCTCGTTGTGCTGGCTGGGGTCATTTCAATGGGAGTAGCCTCTATGTCTTCAGTTATTAAACGACGAGTACCTGAAGCCAAAGCACTCTTGGGGGATGTGCCATAGATACTATCTTCATACAGAATGAAATCTTCTATAGAACCGGCAGGCAAACGCAAGGTATAGTCCACAGGAACAATATCTTTGCGATACTGAGGGTTCATGGCCCGAAGTTCATCTACTGTGACGTGACATTGGGAGGCAATCTGAGCAAAACTTACCTCATGGCTAACAACCACCGTGTCAGATTCTAAAGGAAGTGTTGCATCGTGAGGAACAATGCCGTGTTCGCAATAATAATTCATGATGTATGTTGCGGCAATGAAAGCAGGAACATACCCACGAGTTTCCCGCGGAAGCCTGTTATAGATGGACCAAAAATCCGTCCCTTCTTGGCTTCCAGAACGAGTAATTGCTTTCTGAACATTTCCTTCTCCACAATTATAAGCGGCAATGGCCAATCCCCAATCGCCAAACATCTCATACAAATCACTCAAATAATGCGCCGCAGCCTCACTTGATTTGATTGGATCACGACGTTCATCAACTAAAGTATTCACTTCCAGTCCATAGCGCTTACCCGTTCCAATCATAAACTGCCACAACCCAGCCGCACCAGCTCTTGATGTGGCTGATGGACGAAGGGCAGACTCTATCACTGGCAGATACTTGAGTTCCAAAGGCAAACCATAGCGTTCCAATGCTTCCTCAAAAATGGGATTATAGAAATTGGAAGAGCCAAGCATAATAGCAACAGAACCCTTCATACGGGTACTATAGGTGTCGATAAATTTACGCGTGACATCATTAAGAGGCATCTCAATTGTGGTAGGGATACGGGATAACCGACTCACAAGCACTGAATCATCATACGAAAGCACACGACTTGCTCCTGCTCCCTCCGACAAATTATTGATATTTGACGATTCCCGCATCAATTCTTCTTCACTGATTAGCATACCTTCGGGCATATCGAAAGCATCGGACTTGACGCTGTCATCAACAATGGCCATTTCATCCTGAGCATATCCCCAAGAAGCCAACAAAATAGACAAGCATGTAATAACAATTTTCTTATTCATATATATTATCATTGGTTTTCAAAAATTAAAACTGCATTGCAGACCATAAGAACTTGTGTTCATTCCCGGAACTCGCATGGTCGAATATTTTTCCTGAATCACTGTTGGATGAACTCGCAAAGTCAAATCCTTGCTAATATCAAAACTTGACAATTCGGCATCTACATATGCATCTATGATGGATAACGCATACACACCTATCATACAAAACATACTCAAATCACGGAAACGACGATAGTAATTTTTCTTTCGTCTGAAAAGGTCCTGTAGGCGGGTCTTATTGGCATTGACATCATATCGCTCAGGTATGAAATTTTCATAACTCTTTGTATTTTCGTCACTATCCATAATGTCTATATAAGCCTGCGAATAGTCCCTATACATCGTATTGTTCCATGACATTGCATAAATGCATCCCATAAAACCGCCATAAATCAAAGGAAGTTTCCAATACTTCCTGTTGTAAATTTGACCGCCACCAGGTATCACAATAGCAAGCCACAAGGCTTTTTTTGAATTTGGGACAAAACGCCCTTTCAGCTTCGGACGAACAAGTTCCCCTATAGAATCTGCATTAAATACATAATGTGTCACAGAAGTATCCGCAGAATTACCTGCCATGCTTACATATTCATCTTCCCTTCGGATGGAATCAAGCTGTTCCCCCAAGACTACATCTCCCTGGCGAAGAGTGTCATCACGAAGAGAGTCTGGGATAACACGCATCCTACCCTCTCGCCGAGAAAGTGCCAAAGGCACACTCCCCTCCTTTGTGTTTTCTTGTGAAAAAACATTCAAAGGAAGAAGCATCAGCAAAAAAGCAATACATATATAATATGTACATGTCAGGTGTTTCAAAACTACTCGATTACCCTATTTTTGAAAAAAGAGAAATAATACGACGTAAAGCATCTGCATCTTTAAATGGGATGGAAATTTTACCGCCCCCTTTAGAAGAACATGAGATTTTCACATCAGTCCCTATGGCACGAAAAAACATTCCGCGTACATTCTCGAATTCATCTTCCATTTGTTTGGGCATCACAACGGTTCGTGCTTGAGAGGGTTTCCCCTGACCCGCCCCGTTAATGCCCTTTATCATATCTTCAACCTGACGAACTGAATACCCTTTATTCTGTATATCCCTAAACAATTTGAGTTGAGCTTTAGGGTCATCAAGCGCCAACAATGCACGTGCATGACCTGTATCAATATGATGATTTTGAATCGCTACCTGCACAGGTGCCGGCAACTTCAACAAACGCAAATAATTTGCAACAGTTGCACGTTTCTTCCCGACACGCTCACTCAGTTTTTCTTGTGTAAGTCCATATTCGTCAATCAAATGCTGGTAAGCCAAAGCAATTTCAATAGAATTTAGATCCTGTCGCTGAATATTTTCTATCAACGCCATCTCCATCACATTTTCATCGCTGGCTGTACGAATATAAGCAGGAATCGACGAGAGACCCGCTTTTTGAGAGGCTCTCCAACGCCGTTCACCTGCAATTATTTGATAACGTCCATTCTCCAACTCACGTAAAGTGATAGGCTGAATAATCCCAATCTCTGCGATTGAATCAGCTAACTCTTGCAAAGCGTCTTCATCAAACTCACGACGCGGTTGATTGGGGTTACGTTCTACCAAACTGATGTCAATTTCGTTTATAGTCGATGAACCTTCCGTTCTCACGTCTTCCGTCGAAATCAAGGCATCAAGTCCACGACCTAAAGCCGAACCAAATTTCTTTCTTACTGCCATATACAATCTCTATCTTTCTATTTCTCATCACGTGCAACAATCTCTTTTGCCAAAGAAACATAATTCTTTGCCCCATTAGAGGTAGCATCATACAATATACAAGGAATGCCATGACTTGGAGCCTCGGACAGCTTCACATTACGCTGTATCACAGTCTTAAACACCAATTCTTGGAAATGCCTTTTCACCTCTTCATATATCTGATTTGCCAAACGCAAACGAGAATCGAACATCGTCAGCAGAAAACCCTCAATCTCTAGCCGCGTATTCAATTTGGATTTAATAATCTTTATGGTGTTCAGTAATTTGCTAATTCCTTCCAATGCGAAATACTCACATTGCACTGGTATAATTACAGAATCAGCAGCAGTCAAAGAGTTCACTGTAATAATCCCCAAAGAGGGTGAACAATCTATCAAAATATAATTGTACTCTGAGCGCAAAGGGTCAAGTATTCGTTTCAGCACCATCTCGCGCTTGTCCACATTCAACATTTCTATTTCAGCACCCACCAAGTCAATGTGACTGGGTATCACATCAAGTCCATCTATATCCGTTGTGTATATAGCCTCATGAGGATCTGTAGAACTAACGATACAATCATAAATAGATGTATCAACCTTTTGAATGTCAACTCCCAATCCTGAAGAAGCATTTGCCTGAGGATCCGCATCAACAACCAACACCTTCTTACCAAGAGCCGCTAAACTTGCCGCAAGATTGATGGCTGTTGTTGTCTTACCCACACCACCCTTCTGATTGGCCATTGCTATGATTTTATCCATATCAATATCCTTTATCTCTAATCTTTTTATATGAGAAAGTAAGTCAAACACATCGAATCACATTCATTCGCGAGTCTAAACCACCATTCATTCAATTCTCAGTGCAAAGATACGCATTTTATGTGGAACAAACACAAAAAGAAGCGTGGAACATGAAATGTTTTTACATTTTTTTATAATAGTGTTTACAATAAAAAAAGATGACAAAGAATCTTTGTCATCTAAACAAGTGGGCGCTGACGGATTCGAACCGCCGACCCTCTGCTTGTAAGGCAGACGCTCTGAACCAACTGAGCTAAGCGCCCTTATTGGTCGGGATGACACGACTCGAACGTGCGACCCCTTGGTCCCAAACCAAGTATACTACCAACTGTACTACATCCCGATTTTCAAGTGCTCAAAAGAGTTCCCCTCTCAAAAGCAGTGCAAAGGTACGGCTTTTATTTGAATTGGCAAAATAAAACCTCCATTTTTTTCGTACAAACAACAAAAATCAGTCTTTTGTCGTAAGACTTTGTACATCTTTCATTTCACAAACGCTATCCAACAAATAAAACAATCCCAATACCCCACCCTATAGACTTTTTCAAATGCCATTGAAAATAACAAAAGAAATGGAGCGCACCATATTGATGCGCTCCATCTTATATTGAACTCTTATTCAGATTCTTATTTCAGAGTTACGATTGCACGACGGTTGAGGTTGAATGGCTCAACTTCGGCAACACCACCAACACCTGAAACCTGGATCTTAGCACGATCTACACCGAGGCTAACGAGTTCGTCAGCAACAGCCTGTGCACGAGACTCAGAAAGTTTCTGGTTGTAAGCAGAAGAACCAGTCTTGCTATCAGCAGAACCTCTTACAACAACAGTTGCCTTAGTGTTCTTAGCTGCTGCAGCAATAGCCTCGAGGTTGATAAGATCCTTCTTAGAATTGATCTTAGCAGAGTTGAGGTCGAAGAATACAGAAGTAGAACCTGCAGTCACGTTGCCTGTTGACTCTGGGCACTTGTGGTTAGCCCACTTAGCGAGTTCAGCACGAAGACGTGCATTCTCATCCTGCTCAGCCTTGAGCTGTGAACGGAGAGCAGCGAGTTTAGCGCATGCCTCAGCAGAGAGAGCCTCGTAGTCCTCAAGAGAAACAGCCTTAGACCAACCTGTCTTACCGATGTTGTATGTTACACCAAGGTCAAGAGATACAATCTGGTTAGATTTCCACCATCTGTTCTTTGAGCCCATAAGAACCTCTTCGTTGAAGCCCTGAGAAGTGAACACACAAGCGAGGTCAGCGTAAATGCTTACACGCTTAGCAACCTTCCAAGAAGACTCGAGACCAGCACCAATAGCAGAAGTATAATTACCACTATCGAAGTTGCGAATCACACCCATGCGTGGGTAAAGGATGAGGTTCCAAACGCGAGTGTCGCTGTAGCCACAGAAGATGTTGCTCATGTTGAACTCAGTGTCGAAATAGATAGCAGCATAACCGCCCTTTGCACCATCTGGAGTCTCCCAAGCGTGACGATACTCACGGAAAGCTTTGTAAAAAGCACCATTCTCCCAGTTCACCTTTCCACGTACACCAATACCTGGAGTGAACCACTTACCTACTGCGAGGTCAAAACCGTAAGTACGACCATTGTGCCAATCTCTTTTAAAGAGAGAACCTTTACCATACATACTTACAACGTTAGCGTCAACACCTGCCTGAACAAACCAATTTGCCCAGAAAGAGTTAGTTGCCACACTGTACTTGTTTGTTGTTGGAGTTGCAAACTCATCGCACTGTGCATTTGCTGCAGTGCAAAGACCTACAAAGGCCAACGCCATCATTAACTTTTTCATAAAAACAAATTTTTAATAAAACAATAATTAATATTTTCTTAAAACCATTTTCTCGTTTATCAATCAGGTGAAGGCTCTCTTGGCTGATTTGCCATCAAAGCACTATTTCACACTAATCTTGATGCAAAGTTAAACATTTTACTTTATTCGCACGCTACAAAAAACAAAAAAAATGTAAAAAAATGTATTTCTTCGTGATTTTTTTATATTTTTTCACATTTTTGTCCTCTTCGAGCCTCAATTTGAGTAATCAAAAGAGGTCATTCAGCATTTTATCATCTAAAATCGTATAAACCAATTTACCGTCTGGCGTTCTTGCTGGAATTTTTGTTGCGAACAAATCTCGCAAAAGGCGCTCCATTTCCATCGATGACAAAACTTGCCCATATACAATGGCCGCATTTTCCGCCATCGTCAATGCCAAAGCCTCTTGTGCTTCTCTGCGTATATCATTAGTCATTTCTTTTGCCGAAACAACCATATCATGAAGCAATGTACTGATATCAATGCCTTCCAGCCCTGCAGGGATTCCATTCACCGAATATGCCCCCCCCCCTAGATTGGACAAATCAAATCCCAAACTGCATATATCCTCCATCAAATTCTCCAGCACTATGCAATCAGCCTTTTCAAACTGCACAACGATAGGGAAGAGTTCTTTCTGAGACGGGCGATTACCAGAATTGATGCATTGCATATTCTGATCAAATAAAACCCGCACATGAGCACGGTGCTGATTCACAACCATGATGCCATTGGCGCTTGGGAGGACGATGTAACGTCCCTTATACTGAAACTTTTGTACTGTTACATCAAAAGGAGCTGCGACACCGTCTCTTCCCATAACAGCATTCCATATAGAACCCTGAAGATTATCCCCCTCAGGCACTTCCCCTTCACCAGGGATCTTTTCCGATGGATTCATCTGAATAGAGGTGAGTCCCTCATCACCTTCACTTGACACAGGATTTGAATACTTATCAAACAATTTTTCCCATCCGGCCGATTGAGAATAAGACCGAGAGCCTTCAGTCTTAAAGGGATTATAGGAGGATGGCGCCAACTTAGGTTGATGTGGTATAGATGTGTTTGCCCCGATGGCTGGAATATCAGGTTTTCCCTCCACATCGAAGTCAATGAGTGGAACATTGCAAAACTGCCCAATCGTTTCTCTCACTGCAGCAGAAAGAACCTGCCAAATCGGCTGCTCATTATCAAACTTTATTTCTGTTTTTGTCGGATGCACATTGACATCTATCGAAGAAGCATCTACGGCAAAATAAATGAAATAAGACACATGTTCACCGACGGGGATCAAATTCTCATAGGCTTTCATCACAGCACTGTGAAAATAAGGATGACGCATATAACGCCCGTTCACAAAGAAATACTGATGCACACCCTTCTTCTTGGACGAGTCCGGTTTCCCCACATAGCCAGATATGCTCACCAAGGAAGTCTCCACCTCTATCGGTAACAACTCCGCATTGATTTTCTTTCCAAATACATCAATTATTCGTTGCCGAACAGATGCCGCAGGAAGATGAAACATCTCCACACCATTATTATATAATGAGAAAGAGATTTCCGGATGAACCAAAACGATACGCTGAAAATCAGCCACCACATTTGTCAATTCTGTCTGGTTCGACTTCAGGAACTTTCTTCTTGCCGGCACGTTGAAGAACAAGTTCTGTACCAAGAAATTACTGCCGGCAGGACATGCCACTGGTTCCTGTTTTTCAATCTTGGAACCAGCCACCTGAATCATCGTGCCCAGTTCATCCTCCTTGCGTCTCGTCTTCAGTTCCACCTGAGCCACTGCAGCGATACTCGCCAGTGCCTCTCCTCTAAATCCCATCGTGGTCAAGCAGAAAAGGTCTGATGCCTTCTGAATTTTAGACGTGGCATGGCGTTCGAAAGAAAGTCGTGCGTCCGTTTCCGACATACCTTTTCCATCATCAATCACCTGCACCGTTGTCTTACCCCCATCGGTCACCAACACCTTCACACTGGTGGCATCAGCATCAATAGAGTTCTCCACCATCTCCTTGATGATAGAAGACGGGCGTTGAACCACTTCGCCTGCTGCGATTTGGTTGGCAACAGAATCTGGCAAAAGATGAATGATATCGTTCACGATTACTTACTTGTCAAACGTTGATTAAAAGGAAACACTTCCCGTATATAAATAATGCATCAAAAGGAGCAAGAGCACAATCGCCACAATCAGCACCCCATACGACAGCGGCTTTCTGCCACTTTCCTTCCGTCGCTTCAAATGTTTCGTTGCTTGCACAAACTTTCCACGTATGTCCTCAGGAGAAAATTCCTTCGGAGGAAGCAGCCCCAACTCTCGTTTCGCCCGCTCGTCTATCTCCTTCAGTTTTTCCTTCCTCGGGTCATAATAGATGTAATTATGATGGAAACCTCTAGGTTTCCGTACCGTAAACATTCCCATACATTATATATATAATATGTATAATACGCTTTACCACCATTTATCACAAATATCACAAATCATCCAGATGCTGTTTCGGAACAATTTTTCTTTCCGTCTTTTTCAGTTCCTGCTCCTTCTTCTTGCTTCTCCATCCAAAGATGTCATCTTTATTCATCGGACGGATATAATCAAACCAAGCAAAGCCTGTCAGATATCGTTTGTCTTCAGGAATAGCAAACGGAGGATACATCACCCCCGATGGTGTGGACATCCAAATTTTATTCACCTTCTTGTTTTTCATGAAGAGGTTCAGTTCCGGCGTCTCCGTATAGTTCATGCCAATTCGACTACCATCATCTTCTTCCATGAAATAGACCACATACACATTTCCTTTTGCATTGTTATGTTCTATCACACCATCCACGAAATAGCAAAACATTTCTTTTGCCGATACTTGGTTATACGACACCGAATCGATTTGTTCAATCGTCATCGCCTGATTGACAATGTGAATCCACTCCACCGTGCTGTCATTGTTATACACGCGGATTTCCTCACCAAACACCTGCTGTCCCTCATTCCATAAGATGGGTTGACCATACAGATAAGTACAGGAGTCCCTCTCGTGCGACACCAATGAATCACACACGCCTTGAAAGTCTTTCCTAAACATCCTCACCTTATGATAAGCAAACAAATCCCGATAAACAGAATCTGTCTTTTGGTTATATGTCACCATTTTCAGCGTATCGCCATGCACATACAGCGTATCCGCCTCTGAGAACTCATAGCACACTGCACTATCTGTTGCCACAGCCACACCTGTCTTATCCTCATAACGGCAATAGTTTCCTGTCAACATACACTTGTTCTCCACATCAATCAACACAACATCCCCAAAAGCCTCACTCACCCCCGTTTCATTGTCGCAAAACAGACTGTCGCCAACAATATCACGCATATCCTTATACACATGCGATCTATCCATCAGATTAGCCCTTCCCGTCTGTGTGTCATAATCACCTCGCAAAGCATAGACAAACGTACTATCCGACGAGATGATGTTTGTTTCCGATACTATCCTTGCCACCTTTGTGTCCGAATAATAGTACAATTCGTTCGTTTTCAGGTCAAATTTCGGATTTTCCAGCACCACATTGTCTTTAAAAATCGCCTCATTCAAAGCAGGCGTATATTGTCCATAATCAGAGTTCAGCACATTCTCGCTATCATACAGCGTGCCATGCCGAGGATAGAAACCCACTCCCTCCAGACGATCATAATCTATCACATCCGTCACCAGCCTTGTCTTTCGGTGAGTAAGTACCGCATGCCCCTGTGCGTGTGCCTGCATCATCGGGCCATTATATAACAGTGTGTCACTTGTCAGTGTCAGTGTATCGCCCTGCACCATCTTCACGTGTCCATACGCATTGAAAGTGTTGTCATCCTTATAGAAACGGGCACTGTCACAGTCAAGATACATCCCATCGTGATACAACTTCACATGGCCCACGAGCACATCGGCACGCACATCCTGATAGTTTTTGTACAAAACATCACTGTGAATCAACTTCACCTCCTCACTCGACGCCTTCCGAGGACGGTCATCGGGACGTGAAGCAAAAAGCATACAAACTGTTGACAGGCACATACAGCCCATCAACAACTTGGTTCCTATGTTTCCATGCCTTCCCAACACTAACCCTAAACTCTAATTTCTGAACCCTAAACTATTTAACCCAACCAGGATACTGAAACTCGCAATTTTGCCAATCATCATTGACGTGAACATAAGTTGTCCGCTGCTTCTCCCGGATCCAATTCTCAATTTTCTCCTCACGCAACTTCTCCAACACCACATTCTGCAACTCCTGGTAATCCTCGGCCATCGTGGCACGATGCCCGTTTATGCGATTCTTCAATTTCACGATTGCCACAACTTCTTTACCACTCTTGTTCACCATCACAAACGGCTTGGATATCTCCCCCACTTTCATTCCTGCCACTGCACGAGCCACTTCCGTAGGAAGGTCTTTCATCTCATACTTCGACACACCCGTTTCCTTGTCAAACAACAAGCCATAGTTGTTACGCGTATCCTTGTCATACGACACCAATCCCACACACTCGTCAAAGGTGTAAAGTCCTTTCCCTATCTCCGCCGAGATTGAGTCCAAATCATTTACACACTGCTGCAATGCCTCCATCGATACGCGAGGCTTACGCAAAATGTGGCGGCAATTAATCATATCGCCTCGTTTCTCGATCAACTGAATAATGTGGAAGCCATATTCTGTTTCCACAATTTTCGACACAGCCTTCGGATCCGTCAGGTTGAATGCCACATTGGCAAACTCTGGCACATAACTGCCTCTACCCGCAAAACCCAGTTCACCGCCTTGCTGGGCTGAGAGTTTATCCTCCGAATACAACAAAGCCAACGTCGAGAACTGCGCACTGCCATTGTTCACTCTTTCCGTATAACTACGTAGCTCTTCTTTTACCCTTTCAATCTCTTCCATTGGAATGACAGGTTCACGAGTGATAATCTGGCACTCCACCTTTGTGGGAATGAACGGAATGCTATCCTCTGGCAAATCCTTGAAGTAGCGGCGCACCTGGGCTGGCGTAACCTTAATGTTCTTAACCAGATTGCGCTGCACCTCCGTCACCACCTTCTTGTCCCGATATACATTGTACATCTGCTCGCGTATCTGCGACATTCCCTTACCCACATATTCTTCCAATTTCTCACGAGAGCCATAGTTCAAGATAGCCTCATTCAGACGCATGTCCACCTCTTGAAACACATCGGCATCCGAAACTTCCACCGAGTCGATGGCTGCCTGATGGAGAAACAACTTCTGCACCGCTAATTGCTCTGGAATCACACAATAAGGGTCACCCTCAAAGCGTTGTCCCTGCTGTAGAAACTCCATGCGGGCATTTTCCACGTCTGATCGCAATATAGGTTCATCGCCAACCACCCATATCACCTCGTCAATTACATTCTTCTGTTTCTGTGCAGATGCCAACAATGAACATGCGGCAAACAGTCCTATAAAAATATTACGAACAATTCTATTATTCAACATTGGATATTTTACATTTAACATTCAACATCAATGCTTATTAACCGTCTTTATCACATCGTCATACACTTCCACAGCAAACTTCTTTCTCAGTTTTTCCACCCACAACCTTTCCTGCTCATTCTGATAATCTGCCGTCACCTGCCCTTTCACATCCATCATCGTACGAGGCGCCTTCACTTTCTTACCCCACACATCCGTCACCGGATAACCCGCCATTGGCTTCAATTCCACATTCTTGCCAAACACTAACTTGTCCACACCTGCATTGTCACCCTGCTTAAAGATGCCACGCTCCACACGCACCACCTTTACCGAGTCATTATTCAACGACACAGCCTTCTTCGCCAAGTCCTCCTCTGCCACACCTTTCAGCAGTTTCTTCACCTGCGCCATGGTGGCAGCATCCTTCGTGTGAATCGCGATACCACAGAATCGAGGCGAATCCCAAGCATAATCCTTCTTGTGAGCCTTGAAATAAGCCTCCTGACCAGCCGTATTCTGCTGCGCCTTATCCCATACGTCCTTCTTCGTCACCTCATACATCAGCGTGCCGTCATAATACTCCTGCGACAAATTCTTCAGTTCCGCATCCTTCGCCATCAACTTCTCATGCAGTTCATCCACCAATTCCGCCCTTGAGATGCTATGCTCATTAGCCACAGAATCCAAATAGGCATTTGCCGAGGCTTCCTTAATGCCACGCTGTTCCAAAAACTTAATGATATTGTCGTGGTGATACTCATACGACTCAAACGGATGACGCTCCGTCATCAGGATGATATGCCAACCCACCGTCGATTTCACGGGAGCCGACATCTCGCCAGCCTTCAATGCATAAGCAGCCTGCTCAAAGTCAGGAATCATCATGCCTTTGCCAAACTGACCCAATGCACCGCCCTGCTGTGCCGAGCCCTTGTCGTCACTCTTCTCTTTCGCCAACTCAGCAAAACGCTCTGCCAGTTGTTCCTTAGGCACTGCCTTCAATACTCCATAGATGCTGTCAATCCGCACCTTGGCAGCCGTCTGCTGCTCAGCCGTCGCATCCTGACGCATCAGCACCAAAATGTGACTTGCCGTAAGAAGGTCCTGCCCCTCAAAACGAGACGCCGTCTGGTCATACGTCCTTCGAGCCTCACGCTCAATGTAGTCATTGTCCACAAGGGTAGGAAGCACCATTTGCTCCTTGTAGCCATCCAATTCCTTGCGAATGGTGCTCAGCGTGTCAATCCTTTGGCTTTCAGCCTCAGCCACTTTCAGTTTGAAATCGACAAACAACGGCACATATTCCTCCACCGTCTTCTTGTCGAGCACACCATCCGAATTATTTTTGTTAAACGAATACTCAAATTCACTTCTCGTAATGTTCTTTCCATTGATTTTCATCACGACAGGGTCGCCCGTCTGTGCTACAGCCGAGAGACCCACCATCAGCGAAGCCACTAAAAATGCTATCTTTTTCATTCTGTACTTATACCATTTTCCAATTTGAGTGCAAAGTTACGATTAAGTGAGCACAAAACAAAGGAAAAAACATTTTTTTACTTTTATTGCCAAACAGTACAAAACAAATCGGTCATTTTCAGATTTCCGAAAATGACCGATTCTCTTTTTATTTATAAATCAATGTTGGGCTGAAAGTGAAGGAACCCTCTTTCACGTAGATGTCTTTCTTCTCCATATTCTTCGTTTTATAGACAAAAGTCGATTTTCCTTCCTCAATCTTAACTAGAAAATAGAAAAGAAGCACACAAGGCTTTAACTTTTATGTCATAGATTCCCTATGTGAACGTGAGTTCGGTATAAGAATTACACCTTCGGCGGCTTAAAAAAACAAGAAAACACAAAAGAAAATAAGAAAAAATAGAGAAAGTGAAATGCTTCTTTTCTTGTATTTTTTATTTTTTCTTGTTTTTCTAAAGCCCGCAAAGCGGTAAAAGGACTTCCGAACCGTGAGTGCTCTTATACCAAACCGACGTCTATGTGAGCACCGTGCGCGTCTCATTTCGCGCACCCAGCACATAATATTACGAGCACCCAGCACGATATATTTCGCGCTGGGTGCTCGTCTATGATGACTTTGGGTCTGTCGTTTTCGTTCTCTTTACTTACTGCGGACGACTGTAGTTCGGTGCCTCGCTGGTGATGATGACCTCATGAGGATGGCTTTCCTGCACACCTGCGTTGGTGATGCGGGTGAACTTGGCATTGTGCAGTTCCATGATGCTGGCTGCACCACAATAGCCCATACCTGAACGGAGACCGCCAACGAGTTGATAGACAACCTCCTGCACGGTGCCTTTGTAGGGCACACGACCAGCGATGCCTTCTGGCACAAGTTTCTTGGTCTCGGTCACACCGCCTTGGAAGTAACGGTCCTTGGAGCCATTCTCCATTGCTTCGAGTGAACCCATGCCACGATAACTCTTGAACTTACGACCATTGAAAAGGATGGTCTCGCCAGGAGCCTCTTCGGTACCTGCCACGAGCGAACCAATCATCACGCTGTAGCCACCAGCAGCCAATGCCTTGACCACATCGCCTGAATAGCGGAGACCGCCATCTGCGATCAATGGGACACCTGTTCCCTCGAGTGCCTGTGCCACATCATAAACAGCACTCAACTGGGGCACACCCACGCCAGCCACTACACGAGTGGTGCAGATAGAGCCTGGACCAATGCCGACCTTCACTGCATCGGCACCAGCCTCGACAAGTGCTTTGGCTGCCTCGCCTGTGGCTATATTGCCCACTACGATATCAACATTAGGGAAGGCAGCCTTTGCCTCACGCACTTTATCAATCACGCCTTTGGAATGACCATGAGCAGTGTCAATGACAATGGCATCCACGCCAGCCTTGACCAGAGCCTCCATCCGCTCGAAGGTGTCGGCTGTCACACCCACACCTGCTGCCACACGCAGACGTCCCTTGGAGTCTTTGCAAGCGTGTGGCTTGTCCTTTGCCTTGGTGATGTCCTTATAGGTGATGAGTCCGATGAGTTTATTGTCGCTATCGACCACGGGCAGTTTCTCAATCTTATGCTCCAACAGGATGCGAGATGCACTCTCAAGGTCTGCCTGCTGATGAGTGACCACGAGGTTTTCCTTCGTCATCACGTCATCAATCTTCTTGTTCAAATCTGTCTGGAAACGAAGGTCACGGTTGGTCACAATGCCGACAAGGGTGTTGACATCATCTACCACAGGGATACCGCCAATGTGATACTCGTGCATAATGTCGAGGGCATCCTTCACGGTAGAGCCACGCTTGATGGTGACAGGATCGTAAATCATACCATTTTCAGCACGCTTCACGATGGCAACCTGACGCGCTTGGTCCTCTATGGACATATTCTTATGAATCACGCCGATACCTCCCTCACGGGCAATGGCAATAGCCATCGGAGCCTCTGTGACAGTATCCATGGCTGCTGTGACAAAAGGAATCTGCAATTCAATATTACGAGAAAACTTTGTGGAAAGGGTGACTTCACGGGGAAGGACTTGTGAATATGCCGGGATGAGCAGCACATCATCAAATGTCAATCCTTCCATTACTACTTTATCTGCAATAAATGATGACATAATATTTGAATATTTATTGCATGCAAAGGTACAAAATAATTAGGAATTAGGAATTAGGAATTAGGAATTATTTTTCAAGAAGGCAAAAAAAAGCGAGGAGCGAGGCTTCCATTGCCTCGTTCCTCGCTATCCCAAGGACACATGTCCCCATTGTTTAGTTTGCCAGGTCGCTGATGAACTTGATACGCACAAGCCGCACGTCTTCCTCGTAAATGTCACCATCGAGGTTGTCAAGCGCCGTGTCGAGGTCGTCGGTCTCGCTGGTACGGAAATAAGAATAGATTTCATCGATGACGTCCTCATCCATCTCGATTTCCTCAAAATAGTAGTCTATATTGAGCTTTGTTCCGCTATAAACGATTGCCTCCATCTCGTCAAGCAACTCGTCAAAGTCGAGTCCGTTGCTCTTTGCGATTTCCTCAAGGCTCACCTTGCGGTCTATGGCTTGTATAATCTTTACTTTCACTTTTGATTTATTTGCTACTGTCCTGACACGCATGTCAGTGGGACGAACAATGTCATTATCTTCACAATGTCTCTTGATGAGTTTGCAGAACTCGTCGCCGTATCGCTTTGCCTTTCCGGCACCCACACCCGGGATGTTCTGCAATTCTTCCCCGTTGATGGGATAGAGGGTTGCCATTGACTCAAGCGAAGCATCTTGGAACACCACATACGGAGGCACATCATATTTCTTGGCAATTTTCTTTCTCAGGTCAAGCAGCATGCCATACAGCACCTCATCCGCCACTCCTGTACCTCCTTGGTCGGCACTGTCATCAAAATCGTCGTCGAAATCATTGTTTTCCACCACCATGAAGGGTTCAGGTTTCTTGATGAATTTCTTGCCTGCCTTGGTCAGTTTCAGTGTACCGTACGATTCCACTTCCTTTTCAATGTACCCTTCGAGGCTTGCCTGAATGAAGATGGCATCCCACATCGTTTCCTCCACATCCGCTCCTGCACCAAACTGTTCCAACTTCTCGTGCTTATGACTCAGTATCGTTTCGTTTTCCTCACCACGAAGGATATTGATGATATAATCCCGTCTGAAGTTTTCCTTGACCGCCAGGATGGTTTGCAAAGCAAGCAAGAGATTGTCCTTTTGGTCTGTCTTGGCTTTCGGATGCAGACAATTGTCACAATTTCCGCAGTTCTCCCGACCGTACTCCTCTCCAAAGTAATGCAGAAGCATCTTACGACGACAAACGGAGGACTCACAATAGGCGGCGGTCTCACTCAAGAGGTGGGTGCCGATATCCTTCTCTGCCGGCGTCTTGTCCTTCATGAACTTCTCCAGTTTCTCAAGGTCCTTGTGGCAGTAGTAAGTGATGCACTTGCCTTCGCCGCCATCCCTACCAGCACGTCCAGTCTCTTGATAGTAGCCTTCAAGGCTCTTAGGTATATCGTAATGAATGACATAACGCACATCTGGCTTATCAATGCCCATGCCAAAAGCGATGGTTGCCACAATGACATCCACACGCTCCATGATGAAGTCGTCTTGAGTTTCATTACGGTCCTTATTGTCCATGCCTGCATGGTAGGCAGCCGCCTTGATGTTGTTGGCACGAAGCACTTCTGCCAAGTCCTCCACTTTCTTACGGCTCAAGCAATAGATGATGCCACTCTTTCCTTGGTTTTGCTTGATAAACTTGATGATGTCCTTTTCCACATCCGCCGTCTTTTGACGAACTTCATAATAGAGGTTCTGGCGGTTGAAAGACGATTTATAATCTTGTGCATCAACGATGCCAAGATTTTTCTTGATATCATTACGCACCTTATCGGTGGCAGTGGCTGTCAAGGCGATCACTGGAGCATCGTATATCTTGGACGAAGCCTCCTGAATGACCTCATCGCTGGGAAGTTCCGGCAAATTCATCACCGCCGGTTCATTCGCCATTCGTTCTCTGAGCGCATTGTAGTCCCGACGGATGGCTGGCATGATTTCCAACAATGCATCCACAAAACGAGCATCCAAACGAGGGCATTTATCTGACTTCTCCTTGATCTGTTCCTTCATATCCGCCATAAAGGCAACAACATCAGCCAATCCCTTCACACTGTTTTCCAATGCGTCCAGCTCATTCTTATTAACCCTGTCCGGGAACTGCTTGAAGTCCTTGTTCATCTCATCGAACTTCTGCTTTTTCGACCGGTAAGTGTCAGTCAAAGCCTTAATAACAGGCAGTTTATCCTTAGGCAAGAACAATTCGATGACAGGAGCCATCGCAATCCAATTGATGACGGGACGTATCTTGCGGTATTCAGGACGGAAATCATGTCCCCATTCCGAAATGCAGTGAGCCTCATCAATAGCAAAGAAAGAGATATTGACCTGTCGGAGGAAATCCACATTGTCTTCCTTGGTCAAAGACTCTGGAGCCACATACAGCATCTTCGTCTTTCCAGCCATAATGTCCGCTTTCACTTGGTCAATGCTCGCCCTGCTCAGTGACGAATTGATGAAATGCGCCACGCTGTCTTCCTCGCTGATATGCTTAATGGCATCCACTTGATTCTTCATCAAGGCTATCAGTGGTGAAATCACTATCGCTGTCCCCTCCATCAACAATGCCGGCAATTGGTAGCATAATGACTTACCGCCACCAGTCGGCATCAACACAAAAGTATCCTTGCGGTCAAGAAGATTATTAATAATCGCCTCTTGGTCGCCTTTAAACGTGTCAAAGCCAAAATAATATTTCAGCGCTTGCTGGAGTGTTGCGAATTTCTTCATTAGATGCTAGAAAATTTGATGTTAGAAGCAGTATTTATATGGGATTTTTCGCATTCTACGAACAAAGTTATAATTCTGTTTTGTATTATCAAAGAAAAAAAAGGAAAAAGTGTTGCTTTTATATAAAAAATCACTTTTACTTGTCTTCCGTACTTTCTTTTAGCACCGCCATGTTTGCACTTTCCACTTGCTGACGTGCAAAGTCAAGCGTAACGACAAACTCCTTCACGTCTGTCGACGGGACTTCAAACATGGGCTTCATCATGATGACCTCTATGAGTGAACGCAGACCTCTTGCACCAAGTTTGAACTCTATAGCCTTGTCAACCACGTAATCCAACACCTCCTCCTCAAAAGTCAGTTTCACACCATCTATCTCAAACATTTTCTTATACTGCTTGACAATCGAGTTTTTCGGCTCTGTCAAGATAGAACGCAAAGCCTCCCTGTCAAGCGGTTCAAGATGCGTCAAGATGGGCAAACGGCCGATAATCTCTGGTATCAAGCCAAAAGATTTCAAGTCCATCGGCGCAATGTACTGCATCATGTTTGACTTGTCAATCTTTGCCACATTTCGTGCCGCATCAAAACCCACCACATGTGTGTTCAGGCGTTGGGCAATACGTTTCTCAATGCCATCGAAGGCACCGCCACAGATAAAGAGAATGTTTCTCGTATCCACCTGAATAAACTGCTGTTCTGGATGCTTACGTCCTCCCTGGGGCGGCACATTCACGACGCTTCCTTCCAACAGTTTCAGAAGTCCTTGCTGCACACCTTCACCACTCACGTCACGTGTGATGCTTGGGTTGTCACCCTTACGGGCAATCTTATCTATCTCATCAATAAAGACGATACCCTTCTCCGCCAACTTCACATCGCCATCAGCAGCCTGCAACAGACGTGCCAAAAGACTTTCCACATCCTCGCCCACATAACCGGCTTCGGTCAGCACCGTCGCATCTACAATCGCAAAAGGAACCAACAGCATCTTTGCAATCGTCCGCGCCAACAGTGTCTTTCCTGTTCCCGTACTACCCACCATGATGATGTTTGACTTCTCCAGTTCCACATCATCTTTCTCATCCCGATGGTTCAGACGTTTGTAGTGATTATATACAGCCACAGAAAGGGCAACCTTTGCAGCATCTTGCCCTATCACATACTTATCCAAATACGCTTTAATCTCTTGCGGCTTTGGCAAGTTCTCCAACTTCACATCTTGTTTCCGACTTGCACGAGCCTCCTTGACGATTGTGATAGCCTGTTCCGCACACTCATCACAGATGTATCCATCTATTCCGTAGATGAGCATCTTGACCTCATTCTCCGTACGTCCACAGAACGAGCATCTATTTTGTTTTGCCACTTATCCCTATTATTATTTATAATGTATAATCAATTCCTATCTATCCCTTTCTCACCAGCACCTCATCCACCATGCCATATTCCTTTGCCTCCTCGGCGGTCATCCAGTAGTCACGGTCGCTATCTGCCCAGACCTTGTCGAAAGGCTGATGGCTATGGTCGCTGATGATGGTGTAAAGTTCTTTCTTCAACTTCTGAATTTCACGGGCAGTAATTTCTATATCACTTGCCTGTCCCTGTGCACCACCCATCGGTTGGTGAATCATGATGCGGCTATGAGGCAACGCACTACGCTTGCCTTCCTTGCCTGCAACAAGCAACACGGCTGCCATGCTTGCTGCCATGCCCGTACAGATAGTCTGCACATCGCTATTGATGAATTGCATCGTGTCGTAAATGCCCAATCCTGCATACACGCTACCACCAGGGGAATTGATATAGATGCTGATGTCCTTGGCGCTATCTACACTATCCAAGTAAAGCATCTGTGCCTGAAGCACATTGGCCGTGTAGTCATTCACTTCTGTACCCAGAAAAATGATTCTATCCATCATCAAACGGGAAAAAACATCCAGTTGGGTGACATTCAATTGTCTTTCTTCCAATATATACGGATTCAAATAACCTGCTTGAGCCTTCATCACATCGTCAAGCACCATACTATTCATTCCCAAATGCTTAGTAGCATATTTCCGAAAGTCGTTTATCATAAAATCGCGTGTTACATTCATATTAAAATCGTTTCGAAATTCAAAGGTACGAATAAATGAATGAAAAAACAAAATTTTTTTTAAGTTTTTTCCAATAAAAGCATTTTAGGCCTATCCAAGCACAAAAAAGTGGCAAGAGTTCTTTGACTCTCGCCACTTTTTCTATTGGGTTGCTACAATTGATTATTCAAACATCTTGTTAAACTCCTCTGCGCTCACGGTGCTCTCCTTCAGTGTCACCTTCTCCTTGATGGCAACACCCAGTTTCACCTCGATGCAGCGGTCGATGAGGTTATCCACTGTCTCACGCTTCTTCAGCATCTCCTTTACAGAGTTCTCCAAATATTCATCAGGGATGTTCAGCATGCCATATTGAGCAAACTGCATGCGAGTCACCTCCTTCGCCATGTTCTTCACATCTTCGTCTTCCACCTTCACCTCGTTCTGTTCCACGAGTTTCTCCTTAATAAGATGCCAAGTCAGTTCCTCAATGCTCTTGTCAAACTGAGCATCCACCTTAGCCTGATCGCCTGTGTTAGCAAGAAGAATCTTCTTCAGTTTCTCCTCGGGGAACTCCAGCTTGCCCACCTTCTTGGTCACATGCTTGCGCACATCGAGCAAGAACTTATAATCGCTGTCCTTCTTGAACTGGTCTGCGATCAGGTCCTTCACCTTCGCACGGAAATCAGCCTCTGTCTTCACCTCGCCACCAGGGAACACGCTGTCAAACAGTTCTTGATTGAATGGGCCTGGCACAAAACGAGTGATTTCTGTAATCTGGAAGTTGAATTCACCCTTGTGATTCAGAGCATCAGTCTTCTCGACCTTCAGCAGAGAGGTCAACTCAGCCTCGTTGTTGTCATATGCCACTGATGGGTTGAATGTCACAATGTCATTCACCTTCACACCTTCGAAGAGTTTCTTCTGGTCATCGTTCTTGAAGTACTTTGGCAACATCACCACATCCTCAGCCTTCACGGGAGCCTCCACATCCAGTTCTGTGATGACACCCTTAATCATGTCGTTGTCCTCATAAGAGTCCACCTTCTCGTACTTACCACCACGCTGACGGTACATGTCCACCTGATTCTCCACCATCTGGTCGCTCACCTCCACGTTGTAGTAGTCAATCTTATCTTTCTTGGTCAGTGACACCTCAAACTCTGGTGCAATTGCCAATTCAAACTTGAAAGTGAAACTTTCGCCTTCCTTCAGTTCCACGTTGTTGTTATCTTCGGTAGGCAGAGGTTCGCCCAACATGTTAATCTTGTTCTCGCGAATATAGCCAAACAGACCATCCTGAAGCACCTTGTTCACCTCTTCTGCGAGGATGCTCACGCCAAACTGCTTCTTAATCAAGCCTACTGGCACCATGCCAGGACGGAAACCGGGCATATTCATTTTCTTCTTTGCGTCCTTGATAGCCTTCTCATACTTCTCCGTATAGTCGGCAGGTTCCACCACGGCAGTCATCACCGCGTTCACCTTGTCAATGTTCTCTACTGAAATGTTCATATTGAATATTTATGTTTATGAGTTTGCAAGTTTCTAATCATTGCCCCACACGGGCTGGCAAAATCGGCTGCAAAGGTAGCACTTTTTTTCCGAACTGCCAAAAATTCAGCCAGAAAAGAAGTGTGTTTACTTCAAGAATCCAAACAACCCCAACTCATTTGCAAAAATGAGGAAGATGCAGAGCGGCGCAAAGTAACGGATGATAAAACGGTAAGTGGAATAAAGCGGGCTCTTGATGGTGCCATTGTTGGTCATTTCGGCGCGCAACACCTTTTCGTCAACCACCCAACCGAGGAAAATGCACATAAGCATGCCACCAATCGGCATGATGAGTTTGGCAACGATGTAATCGAAGAGGTCGAAGAAGCCCATGCCAAAAAGAGTGACATCCTTCCAATCGCCAAAAGACCACGAACAGAAAGTGCCCAGCAGCATACACACCACGCTGACAATCACTGCCGCCAACGGACGGGACAAATGAAGATTCTTGTGAAAATAGGCAGCCGACATCTCCAGCATCGAAATGCTGCTGGTCAAGGCTGCCATGACAAGCAACAGATAGAAAATCAACGAGAAGAGATATGCCAACCAAGAAATATTGCCAAACACTTGCTGAAACACATTCGGCAATGTGATGAACACCAACGAAGGTCCAGAATCGGGCTGCAGCCCCTGAATGGAATAGACAGCGGGGAAGATGATGAGACCGCTGAGCAATGCCACTAATGTGTCGATGCTGGCAACATTCAACCCGTCCTTCATCAGGTCTATGTCTTTACGGAAGTAACAGGCATAAGTACACAAGCACCCCAAGCCCACACTCAGTGAGAAGAATGCCTGACCCATCGCACTGAGAATCACCGAACTGTTCACCTTGGAGAAATCAGGCTGGAACAAGAAAGTCAAGCCTTTGCTGGCATTAGGTAATGCCAAAGAACATCCCACCAGCACCAAAATAAAGACAAACAGCAGCGGCATCATGATACGAGCACCCCGTTCAATCCCCTTTTGCACGCCAAGTGCCACAATGCCACAAGTTAGAATAATGATGATCATCATCCAAAAAACGGGCTGAAGGGTATCCGAAGAAAACGCCACAAAATCATTAGTAAAATCTTCCGGGCTCTTTCCTGAAAAGCCTCCAATAAGTGCTTCATAAGCATAGTAGAGCGTCCATCCCGCCACCACAGCATAATAACTGAGTACCAGGAAACCGCTAACCAAAGGAATCAAGCCCATCCATCGCCATCCTCTCTTGCCTCCGCTCATCTTCTCAAAAGCATGGGTCACATCCTCGCCGCCATGCCTTCCGATGGCGAATTCCGTCACCATAATCGGCACACCCAACAGCAGCATGAATAATACATAAATCAAGATGAATGCAGCGCCACCGTTGGTACCTGTTTCTGTAGGAAAACGCCACACGTTCCCCAGTCCCACAGCACTACCTGCCGCTGCAAGAATAGCACCCACCTTCGAGGCAAACACATTCTTGTTTGTTTTCATGATCTATTTTAGTGTTTGTTCTACAAAAGCTTAGTTTCTCAATCGCAGTTTCCATTCATTTCCATGCCGCACCATCTTCTGTACTCCGACTTCCCGCGTTCCATCAGCAAAAGAATACTGATAATATACCGTGCAGACACTATCCTCTTGCATCTTGACGTCCACCATGTCTATTGACAACACAACAGCACGTTCTGAACGCCGCCATCCCACATGCTGACGCAACACATTCCTCATATATGCCGTCTGCACCGAATCCATCTCTTTGCCAAAATCCACATGCTGCAAGTAAACATCATGCTCTCCCTTCTCCAACGCCTCTAATGCCTCCTTCAACGCCATCTGAGCCGCCTCTTCAGGAGTGGGCTCATGGCATGACACCATGCACAACAGCCCCAACGCAATAAGAATCTTCCCCACTCCCCGCATGGCAAATGATAAATTGTAAATGACCTTATTTTTGTCTGATATACACATTGATAGGCGTACCCTTAAAGTTCCAATGCTCACGTATCTGGTTTTCCAAGAAACGCTTGTAAGGCTCCTTCACATACTGTGGCAAATTTGCATAGAATACGAATGAAGGCACTCGTGTGTCAGGAATCTGCATCACATACTTAATCTTGATGTACTTACCCTTCAGCGATGGTGGCGGAGTAGCCTCAATGATAGGCAGCATCACTTCGTTCAGTTTCGCCGTCGAAACCTTGTTGGTTCTTGCCTGATAAGCCTTCTGTGCTTCTTCCAACACCTTGAAAATGCGCTGCTTGGTCACGGCAGAAGCAAAGACGATTTGGAAGTCCGTGAATGGTGCAAAACGGTCACGGATGGCACGCTCGAAATGGCGAATCGCCTCATTCGACTTCTCTTCCGCCAGATCCCACTTGTTCACCACCACAACCAGTCCCTTCTGGTTCTTCTGCACCAGCTGGAAGATGTTGATGTCCTGTCCTTCGATACCTCTCGTCGCATCCACCATCAGCACACACACGTCCGAGTTCTCGATTGCGCGGATGCTCCTCATCACCGAGTAGTATTCCAAGTCCTCTGTCACCTTGTTCTTCTTGCGGATGCCTGCGGTATCGACCAGATAGAAGTTGAAGCCAAACTTCTCATACTTCGTGTAGATAGAGTCGCGCGTTGTGCCGGCTATGTCGGTCACCACGTTGCGGTTATCGTCCAAGAAAGCGTTGATGAGCGACGACTTGCCCGCATTCGGACGGCCCACCACCGCGATGCGAGGAATGTCTTCCTCAATCACCTCCTGCATCTCTTTGGTGAAACTGCCCACCACTGCATCCAAGAGGTCACCCGTTCCACTGCCCGTCAGCGAACTGATGCAGTAGGGGTCGCCTAGTCCCAGGCTGTAGAACTCTGCGGCATCGTAGCGGTGTTCGTTGCTATCCACCTTGTTGGCCACCACAAACACGGGCAACTTGCTGCGCCTCAGGATGTCAGCCACCTCCATGTCGAGGTCGGTCACACCCGTCCTCACATCCACCATGAAGAGTATCACGTCACACTCTTCGATAGCAATCAGCACCTGGCGGCGGATTTCCTCCTCAAACACATCGTCCGAGTTCACCACCCAGCCTCCTGTGTCAACCACAGAAAACTCCTTATTGCCCCACTCACATTTGCCATACTGACGGTCACGCGTCGTACCAGCCTCATCACTCACAATCGCGTGACGAGTCTTGGTCAATCTATTAAACAAGGTCGATTTGCCCACATTGGGACGACCCACTATTGCTACTAAATTTGCCATAATCTTTTCAGTAATTCTTATTAAGAACTGATAGCCATTATCACCTTTTCGGGTTAATACTCACCGCCCCAGATGGCTTCCCCATCCTCCGGACAAGGCCCAAGGCAGCTCTAAAATCGGTGCAAAGGTAGTGAAAACCAAGCACAATACAAAACAAACATGTTTGTTTTTATTGTTGAGGTGCACCCTATCTTATGTAAAGGTACGGGAATTTGACCATTTACGCTGTCATCACTGTCAAAAACTTTAATTGTAGAATAAAATATCATTCTTCATCGTCCTTTTTCATTTTTTATGTAACTTTGCACTTGAAAGAGTGCGGACAAAGAAACGCCTCACCACCAACTATAAATCATCCACTCCACATGAAAAGTCCAAGTTACCTACTATTATTCTCCCTCCTCCTTCTGATGTCAACAAACTCTGAAGCAAAGTCAAACACTGACGAACTGAAACCACGCATTGTCATCATGTCTGACATTGGTGACTGCAACGTGGAGCCTGATGATATGGAGTCGGCGATTCGACTGTTTTCCTATGCCGACCAATTTGAGATTGAAGCCTTTATGACAACGGTGGGATGGAATTGCGACCCTTATCCCCAAGAATGGGGAAAGGTGCTGGAGCAGGTGATTGATGCCTCGATGTCGAAAGATGCCGAGGGCGACCACCTCTCTTTCTACTGGTGGTACCAACCTGAAGCAGGCACCTCCCCTACAAAACTCGTTATCACGGACAATACCGCATCACGCCTCAAATTCCGAGTGCCCCTAATTGCGAAAGGGGAAAAATACACCTCATTTGTGAGGTGCATGACGACGGACCCTTCCATTTAGTCTCCTACCAAAGAGTCATCTTGGAAGTGAGATGATAATTTCTAAGAGGGGGGACACCTGTGATGACCTGTTTCACTTATCAATAGACGGAATCCCCTCCTTTCATTTTCCCTTCTTTCTCAGTTCAATAGGATAACTTATCATCAATTCTGTGAAGTCTGCCTTGGTGAGATGGGCCTTCACTTCAATGCCCACCGTAAAATTGTGCAATTGAGGAATCGTGTAGTGAACACCTATGCGATTGAAATAAAACGGATCATTGCGGTCTGAGAAGTCTCCCATCTCCCGATATAAATATACACCTCCGCCAAGAGCAAGCGACAAATTGCCATAGAAAAAGGTGTGTTTCAAGTCGAAGGCTATCAACCAAGGATGATGTGCGCAGTTGACACCCTTCTCCTCATCGATGTCCAAAAGATGGGAGTAGCATGAGCAATACTGTATGTCAAATCCCCCGCCCCATGCACCAATCCTTGCATAACGGTACATAATATCGGTTTGCAAGGATGCCACCGAATAGAGCGTAAAATCTTCTTTTCTCCAGTCTGGATTGTCTTTCGTGATTCGGTATTGTGTACGATCCCAGTCCTCAATGCGTGTCTGTGCTCCTATTCCACCTTTAAGATTCAAGTACCAATAGGGTTTGAATGCTGATGGCTGATAGACATGCCGCTGCTTGAACAAAAGGTCATAATAGGGGTAATAGACAACACCGAGTGTAGGTCCGAGAATATTTGCGCTACGGTTAGGTTGACGGGTACTGCCATTACTAATGTGCCAATAATCTATACCTGCCTTGATGCCCAATGAGGGTGCAACACGATAGGTGGCGCTCACACCACCCCCTGCATAGAACAGGAAGCGTGAACCTATCATGTCGTTATCGACACTGGTCTGCTTGTCGTATTTACTGGTAGAATAGGCAAGTCCCAAATTGACATTGGCATCAAACTCCCACCGAGCACCACGATACAGAGGGTAGGAGAAAGAGCCATAGACAGCGAAAGAGTTGCCCAAACGTGTGTTGTACGGAGCAATGTCATAATAGTCCTCCGACAGATTGTCCCAGTGTGGATAGTCTTCGTTGCGATGCATCGTGACACCATTGTTTTTGCTGAATTTCCCGACGATAGAAAAGGTAGGATAATGGTAATCGTAAGCAAATGCGTCACTATCTGAAGGCAAACTTACATGATGGAACTTAAATGCCAAAGAATAGTCTGACTTCCCTATCATGTAGGCTTTCTGGTACTTGTCCAGTTTTAGCACCTGCCCAACCTGCAATTCTGCTTCGTAGCCCCAATGCTTCAGGCGAGCAATGTGGTCATTTTTCACCGTGTCAGTCCTGAGTGATTGGGTATATGCTACCAGACCCGACAACATGCAGTATATGACCACAAAAAACCTCGCCATCTATTCCATCACTCAGGATTGTACCCAAACAAGTTCAGTTCCTTCGTAGAATTGCGCCAATCTTTATCGACCTTCACAAATGTTTCCAGATAGATGCTCTTGCCAAAGAACTTTTCAAGACTCTTACGGGCTTCGGTAGCCACCTTTTTCAGAGCCTTACCCTGATGACCGATGATGATGCCCTTCTGTGAGTCGCGCTCCACATAAATGACAGCATTGATGTGGATGTGAGTCTTGTCTTCCTTGAAACTTTCCACACCAACCTCCACGGAATAAGGTATCTCCTTGTCGTAGTAGAGCAGTATCTTCTCGCGAATAATCTCCGTGACAAAGAACTTGGCAGGTTTGTCAGTCAGTTGGTCTTTATCGAAATAAGGAGGACACTCGGGCAGCAGTTCTTTGATACGCACTAAAACAGGTTGAACATTGAACTTGTGTAACGCGGAAATAGGCAAGATTTCAGCCTTAGGCAAAAGTTCATGCCATTGCTCCACCAAAGTCACAAGATTCTTTTCGTCGGTCAGGTCTATCTTATTGATAAGCACAAGAACTGGTACTTCCATCTGGGCCACCTTGGCCAGGAAATCTGCATTCTTATCAACTTTCTCCATCGGGTCTGTGACATAGAGCAGCACATCGGCATCAACCAACGCACTCTCGGAGAAGGCGAGCATGGACTCCTGCAACTTATAGTTGGGCTTCAACACACCAGGTGTGTCAGAAAACACAATCTGTGCATCGTCATCATTGATGATACCCATGATACGATGACGTGTTGTCTGTGCTTTGAAAGTGGCAATGGAGATGCGCTCCCCCACAAGCAGATTCATCAATGTAGATTTACCCACATTGGGATTACCGACGATGTTTACGAAACCTGATTTATGCATAGTGTTTTCGAAATAATAAAAAAGTGAAGAGTGAAAAGTGAGAAATCCATTTTACCCCATTCGAGTAGGAGTAACTTGGATTTTTCACTTTTCACTCTTCACTTTTCAATAAAAATTACTTTCTTCCTCTCTTGGCATACCACTCTTCACGGCTAATCACACCTTCCTTGTAGAACTCGGCAGGTGTGTCAGCAAACTTGCTGCCGTCGTAGCCCCAAATCATGTAACTTGCGCCCCATGTGAAGCCTGCACCGAAAGCGGTGAAGATGAGTTTGTCGCCCTTCTTAAGTTGTGGCTCATATTCCCAAAGGCAGAGCGGAAGTGTGCCGCCTGAGGTATTTGCCATATGGTCAATGTTAATCATCACGTGGTCTTCCTCCACACCGATACGGCGTGCCACGGCGCTTTCAATGCGCACGTTTGCCTGATGAGGAACAACCCATGCAATGTCATCCTTGGTGAGATTGTTGCGCTTTGCAACAAGTTCCACTGCATCAGACATATCTGTCACAGCGTGCTTGAACACAGCACGACCTTCCTGGTAAACGAAGTGGAGACGCTGGTCAACGGTTTCATGACTAGGCATGTTTGCAGAGCCACCTGCTGCCATGTGAAGGTTTTCGTATCCTTTACCATCCACACGCAAGTAACTGTCCATCAAACCATAGTCTTCTTCTGTCGCTTCCATCATCACGCATGCTGCGCCATCGCCAAAGATGGGGCAAGTGTTGCGGTCCTGATAGTTGGTCATGGAGGACATATGGTCACCACCACAAACGATGATACGCTTATAACGTCCGCTGCGGATGAAGCCTGCACCAGTCTCCATCGCATAGAGGAAACCTGCACATGCTGCCTCCATGTCAAAACCAAAGGCGTGCTTCAAATCAAGGTTGCCAATGATGAGTGATGCTGTAGAAGGGAAATGGTAGTCAGGTGTTGTCGTTGCAACAATCACCGCCTCAATGGAATCGGGGTCAGCACCCGTCTTGTCAAGCAACTGCTTCACAGCCTTGGTCATCATGAAAGATGTACCAGCACCTTCCTCTGGTTTCAGGATGTGACGGGTCTTCACACCGATACGTTCCATAATCCACTCATCGCTTGTATCAACGATAGTGGACATCTCCTCATTATCAAGGATATAAGTAGGAACCCAACCGCCTACACCAGTTATAACAGCGTTGATTTTTCCCATAAGAGAGGAGTGTTTTTAGATTGCAGCTTCCTTAACGATCGCCACCTTACCACGATAGTAACCGCATGCAGAACATACAGTGTGATATACGTAGAATTCACCGCAATTTGGGCAAACTGCCAGTGTTGGTGCTACTGCAACGTCATGAGTTCTTCTTTTTCTTGTACGAGTCTTTGACTGTCTTCTTTTAGGATGTGCCATTTTCTTTTTATAATTTTATAGTTTGTTTTTCAACTGTTTCAGTGCTGCCCAACGACTATCTACGGGGTCATCAGAAACTTCCCCTTCTTGTTCATCGCGAACATCACCAATTTCTGAATCAGTCTGCTCATCATCCGATTCACCACTTCGGGTGGCTTGATGCCTGCTGAGTTCGTGCATCATTGTGTCATCACATTTCCCAGGTTCGTGACAACACGCAATCGGCATGCTGAGGACAATGAATTCATAGATGAAGTGTGCAAGGTCAAGATAACCTTCTGCCTCAGGAACAATCACACAATCACCATCATCGGCATACTCTTTTCCTAACTTCACGTTCAATGCATCTGTCGTCTCGATCCGCAATTCGAGGTCGGACAGGCAACGGTCGCAAGGTACAATGACTGTGCCAATGCTATGGATTCGGAACTTAAAGACTGAACCTGCGCTCAAACAAACCACGGTCGCATGAATGTCACCACGCTGTATGAGTCCATCGATTTCAGCGAAGAAATCATCGCCAAGATCATATTCAAAGGTCTTTCCTCCAAGTCCAGAACTCAACAAATCAATCTTACAAGTATCCATTATTCCCTTTTGGAGTGCAAAGGTACAAATTTATTTCTTAACAATGATGAAAAAAGCACAACTTTTTCAGTCTTGAAAGGATTTTCATCACTTTGAGATGTCTTTTTACACTTCGGAAGGGGCTTTAGGAAGTTCAACACGAAAGGTTGTACCCACGCCAAGCTCCGAATCTACGACAAAAATCTTGCCCTTATGATAATCCTCCACAATCCGCTTCGCCAACGACAGTCCAAGTCCCCAACCACGCGCCTTCGTAGTGAATCCCGGCTTGAACACAGAATCAAAACTACCCGAAATACCTTTGCCCGTATCCTTCACATCCACATACACCCACTCATCATCTTCATCCACCACAATGTCGATGGAACCTTCACCACCCATTGCATCAACCGCATTCTTGCACAAATTCTCTGCCACCCATTCAAAAAGACTGGAAATCAGGCTGACAATCACGGGATCCTTAGGGTAGTGCGTTGTAATGACCACTTTATTAGAAGTACGTTTCCGCATATATGCCACCACCCTATCCATCACTTCAAGCACATCTTCAGGCTTTGGATCTGGTATGGAACCTATCTTCGAGAAACGGTCAGCAATATGCTCCAAACGTTTGACATCCTTCTCCATCTCGGGCAACAAAACATCATCTGGATACGTGTCCTGCAAGACTTGAAGCCATGCTGTCAGACTCGAAATTGGAGTACCCAACTGATGAGCCGTTTCTTTCGACAAGCCAACCCAAAGTTTGTTCTGTTCTGCTCGCATCGCTGAGAAAATCGCAAAAATAGCAATCAGCACAAACAATACAACCACCCCCAACTGAATGTAAGGATAAATCGCCAACCTCTTCAATATCAACGACTCGTCATAACAGATCGTGATAAAATCATTCGAATTGTATTCCTGGGGCATATCAATACGAATAAAACGCCCACTCTGCCTATATTCTCTTGCCAATGCAGACAAATAAGCCACAGAATCCTCGTTCTCCATGAATGATTTGCCAATATTTCGCGATGACAATGCCTTTCCATCCTTATCCACTATAATCACAGGAATCGTATGATTTCCATTGATCACCTTCAGCACTAAGTTCATATCCGTATTTTCATCCGCAGCATTCAAGGAACGCATCGCTTCCGCCCACACTTCCATCCTGTTTCGTTCCTCCTCTTCCAAATCAGAAATCAGATAGTTAGACATCAACAAAGACCCTATCGCTATTAACATTGCAAATAGGACCAACACATATCTAATATTACGAATCCGATCAAACATCTGCATCACTTAATAAAACGAACGAACCTCTACAATATTATATCTATTCACCACTTATGTGCATCATTCAGATGACAAAGATAAGCATAACAATCGGAATCAAGAAAAGATTTCAAAAGAAATCAACAAAAAGCCAGACGATTCTCCCGATTTCCATATATCCTCTAACTACAGCACGGACAAAAAAAAGGGAAGAGAGAGAAAAGGGAGAAGAGAAGAGAAAAGAAAAGGGAGAAGAGAAGAGAAAAGAAGAGAAGAGAAAAGAAGAGGGAGAAGAGGGAGAAGAGGGAAAAAGAAAAAAGAGAGGGGGTTCCCCGCATCCCTGCAAGGAACCCCCTCTCTCAAGAAGG